>ERZ773213.1266-NODE-1266-length-13605-cov-5.289742_pt1 | contig 13605 bp, 9 predicted proteins | sample MGYA00580996_ERZ773213 | MGnify/ENA primary metagenome ERZ773213 (study PRJEB29015, sample SAMEA2738152) | human oral metagenome | biome: human oral; feature: human-associated habitat; material: saliva | place: China | collected 2197 ...
CGAGCAGGTCGGTGCCGTGGGTGGTCAGGTGGGCGTCTCGGTGCGCGAGGGTTTCCTGGGCGGTATGGATGGTGTCTGTTAGGGGAGGTGGAGGTGAGGAGGCCAGGAGGAGCAGGGAGTCGTCTCCTTCGGTGGCATTCATGGCTTTGAGGCTGCGTCGTAGCTGTTCGACGGCGGTGCGTACGGGGGCGATGACGGCTGCGAGTTCCTGGTTGAGACGTTTGTCGTCTGGGGCGGCCAGGCGGGCTTGCTCGGCGATCATGATGGCGTGGCTGAGATCGCGTACGACGGTGTCGTGGAGCTCGGAGACGACGAGGCGTCGTTGCTGGTCGAGCTTGTGCTTGCGTTTCTGCTCGGTGGTACTGGCCTGGAGGCGGTGGTGGCGGATGAACTCACCGATCATCAGACAGGGAACACCAATGACCAGAGTCTGGGCAACTCCTTGAAACCACGTTGATGCTGCTGAAAGCTGTACCAGCATCGTTGCGAAGGCGAGTGCATAGGTCATGTCGCGTCTGAGGCCTCTGGCCAGAAGCATGACGCCGAGTCCCCAAGGTAGCACTAATGCGATAGCGCCCAGGTCGTCGGGTGAGAAGCTGGTGAGCCAGGCGAGTACGAGGCTTATGACTGCCCCTGCGGCGGGAAGCAGGGATGCGAGAGGGAGGCAGACCAGGCTCAAGGCCGTGGTCAAGAGGCCGCGGGGTGTAAGAGGAGTCCCAGTGATTGGTGAGACGACGAGGAGGGCGACTGCGACTCCTGTGTGGAGTAGATGGGTGCGTCGTGTGGGATGCCATGCGAAGGAAGCCTGGCTGTTGAGGGAAGGAAGAGGCATGATGATCGCTCCCGGATCGGGTGAACTCGCTATGATTCTTCCATGAGGATGGATCCCCTTTCGACTGGCCTAGAGCACAACAACGATGCGGAGAGGATCCGGGTTGTCATCGCTGATGACGACCCCTTTGTTCTGCAAGCCCTCAGAGCCTACCTGAGCGAGGCGGAGGAGATCGAGGTGCTTGCCGCCTTCGGGACTGCAGCGGAGGCCTTCAGCTTCCTGCAGGGTTGCCGGGTCGACGTGCTCATCACCGATGTGCGGATGCCGGGAATGGACGGTCTTCAGCTCCTGACCAAGGTCAAGTTGGAGATGCCGGAAGTCGCCGTTATCGTCCTCACCTCCTTCGATGAGGATGAGGCCATGCGAGCCGCGCTGGACCAGAAGGCTAACGGCTTCCTCCTCAAGGACTCATCGCCGGAGGAGGTGATTCGGGCCGTCATTGCTGCGCACAGGGGCGGAACAACCATCTCCCCGACCAGCACCTCCCGCCTCGTCTCCCGCTTCCTGCGCCCCGTTTCGACCCCGCGCCCCGGCGTCACCGAGGCTGAGCAGGCTGTGCTGGTTCTTCTGTGCAACGGGTATTCCAACGCGGAGATCGCCGAGCGTCTTTTCGTCTCTGAGGCCACGGTCAAGAGCCATGTTTCCCATCTCATGAAGAAGTACAAGGTGTCCTCACGCCTCAAGCTGGTGGTTGCCATCCATCATCAGGATAGGTGACGGTTTCTCGCATGCTGGCGGCTGGCTGCGTCATCCGGGAAGCCGGAGCGCACCCGCTCCGTACCAGGTATTACCCCCGCCTGTGAGGGGCTCGCACGCCAGAGCCTGCTTCTCACTGGGACAGGGGATCGGAGCCGCCGACGCCTTCAGCTGCTTCTCGACGTCGCCGGCCGACACTCCGCGTGACCTGAGGTCCGCCGCCGCCGCTGCGACTTGGGGTGCGGCGAAGGACGTCCCCATCTGGTACCAGTAGTACCTGCAGGAAGCCTGCCCTGACGGGCAGTCACTTAGAACCTCGTCGGTTCGAGGAGAGCCGTCGTCGTTAAGCGCACCCAGCTGACGGAGCTTGCCCGGCGACGCTGTGGTGAGGATTCCTAACTCCTGTCCCCGGGTCACGGCATTGCCGGGTTCCTCCACGGGCGGCTCACCCCCGAAAGTGACGATGTCGATCGAGGAGCCTATATTGGAGTAGCCGGCCCGGACGCCCTTATTTGTGATTGCTCCCACGGTGATGACGTCATCGGACTGGGCCGGCATGGTGACGCACTGCTCGGTGACAGGGCGCTCGCCCTGACCGGACCAGCCCGAGCTGTACGGGTCCGAGGTGCCGTGATCGAGATCGTAGGCCTCGTTGCCGGCAGCGGCGACGAGAACCACCCCGCGATCGGCGGCGTACCTCAGTGCGGAGGTTACCTTCTCCATATCCGTCTTCTGCTGCGCCCGTTCCTCAGGGGTGTCAGCAGGGGCATTGTCGCAGTAGCGGAACCAGGGGTCGACGGTGAAGCTCATGACGAGGACGCTCAGGTGCGCGTCCGCCCCGTACCGGATCGCCTGGCTGACCGTGTCGGCGGTGAACGTGCCCGTTCGGTCGCCGGCCTTGAGACTGACGATCCTGGCTCCAGGAGCTGCTCCGACGGTGCCGTGCCCATCTGCTGCGGCCGCGATGACCCCGGCGACGGAGGTTCCGTGGCCGGCGCCGTCCTGACCGGGATCGCCGCAACCGGCGTCTCCATCGCAGGAGCCTCCTGACAGGAAGGACCTGCTCGTGGTGGAGTCGTACGCGGCGGTCAGGTCGGGGTGGGAGGCGTCAACACCGGTATCGATGACGCCCACGGAAGCACCGCTGCCGGTAGCGGAGGAACCTGGATGATCCTGCCAGCTGAGGTACCACTGCTTGGACTGAAGAGGGTCGCCCGCAAGCAGCGAGCCATTGGACGACGACGGTGCGCTCGAGACGGCACCCGCCGTCGTGCTTCCCGCGCCCAGGAGGAGCAGGATCGCAGCGGAGATGGCCAGTGTCTTTCTGCGAAGGCTGGGTGCCGGTGCCATAACGCTCACCACCGGGCCACCTCCTCATAGAGCTCGCGCACAGGGGCGAGGGTCAGGATCACTGAGCCGTTGTGCTCGACCCAGGACAAGAATCCGGCCTCGCTGTTATACGGAGCGCGCTCTCTGCCTATGACGAGATCGACCGCGTGACCACGGCGGCGCGCGGCGTTCACCAGGGCCGCGTCCTTCTCGACGTCCCCGGAGAGCATATCGCCGTGCTTATCCAGCAGACCCCGCAGCGCGAGGAGATCGCCCTCAACCGCGTCGCGGTTCTCTGTGGAGGGCTGATCGGTACGGGGGATCCACCCTGTCATTCCGCTCTCGTCCCGGGAGGACAGAACGGTCTGGATGGATTCCTTGATGTCGGAGCGCTTGATGCGGCTCATGATCGGTATTCCTTACGTAGTGACTGGTTACTGGTGGAGGGGGCGCTGAGAGGACTGGCTGTGTTCGCTCATCCAGACCTCCTCGAGGCGGCGACGGTCCACGATCGACTGCCGGGAGTCGAATACGTGACCCTCACCGGGGAAGATGGACAGGGTGACGTCGGCGTCGGCGACCAGGAGGTTCTCGTACAGGTAGAGCGACTGCTCGGGAGTTGTCGCGGAGTTCTCATCGGAGTCCCCACAGGTCAGCAGGAAGGGGATGCCCCGGTGCGCGTGGGCACAGGGGAGGACGGTCATCATGCTGTACAGGCCAGGATCGGAGGCGGCGGTGCGCCGGTCGTGCTGGAATCCTGCCGGCGTCGTGTAGCGGTCGTACGCGCCGCTGCGCAGGAGCACCCCTCTGGGGGAGGATATGTCGCGCAGCACTGAGACAGCAGCGAGCGCCGCCCCGAAGCTGTGACCACCCAGAAAGGGAGACGTCGGAGAATCCGGTAGCTCGTTGGCGATCACGTCCAAGGCGGTCTGCCAGGCCTGGTACAGCTCGGCGAGGATCTTCTCTGCGTGGACCTTAGCTAGTGCCTGGTAGTCGATGCCTACGCGTACCACTGGGCGAGAACCCGCATGGCACCAGCGGACGCTGTCCGGCTGCAGCGATCCCAGGTCGATGGGTGTGGGTTCGGAGGCCTCGGTTGGCAGTGCCCAGGAGCTGTCGAACCAGATCAACGGAACTGAGCCACGTGCCGACTCGGTCAAGGTGATGTCGACCGAGCGCTCGGGGAGGATGCGGGTGATCACGGTGCCGGGGACGCCGTCGGCAGGGTCCTCCGACGCCGGGCACCACAGTATGGGGGCGAGGGCGGTCTGTGGAGTACCGGGTGCTTCGGCGGCACCGTCAGTGCCCACGAGCCGGTGACTACCGGTGGCGGTAATGACCTGGATCTTCTCGTTGGCCTCGTTGGGAAGAATACGTTTGATCGGGCTGTCGCCGGTCCATGAGCCCCCGGGCCACCGAAGGACTTGGGGCGTACCGAGCTCGACCCATACTCCGGTTAGTCCGGGAATCCCGGTGTAGTGGCTGACGCCGTCAGCGACAGTGGCGATGACTGAACCGTCCTCAGCACAGTAGGAGGTCACCTCATCGATCAGACGCTCGGTGAAGACCACGGTGCTGTGGTCACCGAGTGAGTAGCGAGAGACTGAACCGCGAGGTAGATCGCCGATGAGGGATACCGATGACGAGGGTCCTGATTCCAGGCCCTCCTCGGTTTCTCCGTGGGAGAGGTTGATGAGGTAGTGAGGGACGTGGTCCTCCCTCATGAAGGCGGCCAGCTCCTGGGATGTGCTGGCCATTCCGATGAGGAAGGGAGAGCCGGCTTCGAGGAGGACCACCGATCCCTGAGGAAGCCCGGGAAGCGGGGCGTCGTCGAACATGACGGTGCACAGGGAGGAGGTGAAGAACTCCTCCACCAGGGCATCTGGCCATAACTCGTCATCACTGTTGAAACGACTAACCGCCTTGGATGGGGAATGTTCCTGTCGCAGCCACACGACGTGGTCACCAAAGTGCCACAGCCGGGTGGAGCCGGCCGGGTTGGGGCGAAGACCCAGGAGGGAACGCGTACTGGCTCCCCACCGGGATACCGCGGTTCCGGCCTCGTCGTAGGTGCTGACCTGGACATGCCCGTCATCCTGCCAGGCGGACAGGACCCAGCCTCGTGGGCCGAAGGGCAGCGGCAGTCCGTCACCACGTTCGACGAAGAGGAGCGGGTGACCGGCACTAACGGTTCCCAGGTATCCGCGTGGTACCCGCGAGGGAATGAGGTCTCCGGACAGCCGGTCGTAGGTGACTCCTCGGTAACGGAGCAGGTCCATGCGAGTCCTGGGGAAGGTGTGGAAGACCGGAGCCTCCAGCACGGCTCTGGTGTCGGTGCTGTGGTCCACCAGCGCGTGGATGCTGACCTGGTTGATCCCTTCTCGCTGGTGCTCGACGGGGAGTAAGGAGGATGCTGCGTTCATGTAGATGCTTCGTTTCCTGCTCTGGTTAAAGTCAGCGTCGGCACCTCCCTGAGCCTGCCGAGCTCCATGCGGTAGGCCCGATCGGTCATGGCGAAGAGACGGGCGTCGTGCGTGGTGACAACGATGCAGTGATCGCGTTTGAGGTCGAGCAGTGTGGCGATGAGGCGGTCGGTGGACTCATCGTCGAGAGCAGCCGTGGGCTCATCGAGCAGGAGTACCCGTGGGTTGAGGGCGAGGGTCCGGGCGATCGCCAGGCGGGCGCGCTCTCCGCCGCTGATGCGTGCCCCGCGTTCTCCGAGCATCGTGCTCGTCCCGGAGCGGTCCCCCAGGTGTGACAGGTCGAGTCCGACCCGGCTGCACAGCTCGTGGATTCTGGCCTCGCTGATGCCTGGACAGACCGCCTCGAAGTTCTCCCTGATGGTGCCGCTGCGGAAGAATGGTTCCTGGGGGCAGTATTGAACGATGCTGTTCCAGGCCTCTGTACCAGTGGCGACGGGGGAGAAACCGGCGACAGTGATGCTGCCCTGAGTGGGTTGGTTGGCCCCGGCGATTAGATTGAGGAGGGTCGACTTCCCGCTTCCAGACGGGCCGACGACGGCGACGATCTCTCCGCATCGGGAGGTGAGGCTGACCGAGTCGAGAAGCACGGTGCTGCTTGCGCCGTCGGCGACCGAGAAGTCAGCCTCTCTGACCAGGAGTGCTCCGCCATTGGGGACGTCGACCGGTGTTGGGGGAGCCTCGTACCACTCCTCCTGCGACTCAAGGAAGTCGCTCACGCGAGACAACGCGGACCATGACATTGCCAGGCCTGTGCGGACTCCGGAAGCGGCCTGGAGCGGGGCGTAGAGCTGGGGCGTGAGAGCAGCTAGAGCAGCCAGGGCTCCAGGGGTCATGTTCCCCTGGACCACGGAGTACCCACCGATGATGAGCACGGCCACGGTTCCCAGGGCGCCGACGAGGTCCAGTGATGAGGAGAAGGCGCTGTCGAGGGTGATCATGCGGGTGTAGGAAGCGCGTACGTCAGCGGCCGTCTCCTCGGCCCGACGCCGGTCCGAGGAGATGTCGGCCGCTGTGCGGGAGAAGAGGTGACCGGTGACGCCGACGCGTTCCACCACGGTGCCGCTGAAGGTGGACATGGCGTCGAGCATGCTGTCGGTCGTGGCGCTGAGCGTCCGGGAGACCCGCTCCGTGGGCAGGGTCAGAATCAGTGCCAGTGCGAGGACCACCAGGGTGATGGTGAAGGACCGGGTCCACATGATGCTCAGCAGGATTCCCAGCCGGGCGGTGAGGCCGAGGGCCTGCGGCAGGATGGTGGACACGAAGGCCTGTGCCTGTGCTGTGTCATTGGTGATCCGTGAGAGCAGGGAGCCTCCCGGCGCTGCGCTGACGGTGGATGAGGACAGTCGGGTCAGCTTGTTGAGCATAAGGACCCGCAGGCGCTCCTGGAAGCGCTGCCCGGTGAATGCTGTCATGCGCTGCGAGGCCACGTTGACTGCTGCGCTGGCGACTGCGGCGCCGGCTGCCAGGAGGCCCGGCAGGAGAATACCCGCCGTCGTGGGCTTCTGAGCCAGGCCATCGATGATGCGTTGGAGCATCAGCGGGGAGACCGTGCCCAGACCGGCCTGTGCAGCGACGAGAAGTGCCGCAATGATGATGGAGGGGCCGGATGCTCTCAACGCGTGACCACATGGTGAGGACAGCACCCGCCGTACGGATGTCATGCCTGAAGAAGAGCGAGCCGCCGACTGCGCCATGACTGAAGCACCTCCCTGCACTCACCTAGGCCCGATTGGACGTGGGCGTCCGATGGAGCGGCGGAGCTCATCGAAACGACGGCGGGGTAGGCGGAGACTTTGACACCTGCCTCGCGAAGCGAGGCGACCTGCTCGGAGTCGCGGTCCACCCACAGAATGGAACCGTCGAGCTCGGAGTCGTCGACATCGTGGTTCTCCATGACCTTGAGTGCTGAGCATGCCGTGCACGATGGGGACAGGATGATGAGGAGCTGATCATGATTCGCGTCGTCGACCTCGGTGCGGCTCAGCCGGTTCCACAGGTGCATGGCGGCGGTCATCACGACGGCCGATGCTAGGGCGATCACCAGGCGAAGGGGGCGGGGGCTCGTGATCGCCTCGCCGCTGACAGCGCTGGTCAGCAGGGCGGCAGCCGCGACGACGCACCCCCAGATATGGACGGGACCGACTTTCATACCCTCGATGCCGAAGCAGCCGCACTCCTGGCCCTTGAGCGTCGTGGCTCCGACCACGAATCCGACGTAGATGACGGCGAGAAGGAGGGATGCGACCCGATAGCTCGGAACGGCCAGCGCCATAACGGACACGACGATCTCAGCGGCGATGACGAAGTTGCTGGAGAGATGGAAGCGCAGGAAGTTCGCGCCCTCAGGCCAGGCGAGGCGGGTGCGGGCGGCCGCCCAGATCTTCGCTCCCGCCGTCCCCAGGAGGACCCCGGTTGCTCCTCCGATGAGCAATGTGATGAATGGGCTATTCATGAAGGCCCTCCTGGGGGTTAGTGATATTACTTGAATAGACAATCATGCCGGACTCAATAGCGGACTCAATAAGTGGTGAAAGCGGGACCGGACTGGTGGAATGGAGGGCCTCGTCAAGGAGCGTCCCGTTCTCCTCGTCCAGCTCGTGGACGGAGAGACGACGGAGGTCGGCGAGCGTCCATCCCCCGTTCTCCAGGTGCGTCAGGGTCATTCCGTCAGCGAGCCTCCAGCGCTGAGCCATGAGGTCACCCACCTTTCTGTTTCTACGGTTTCCTTGACGTCCAGTGCGTACTTCTGGCGGAGGAAGGGGTCTTGTCCGATCAGGGCCATTCCGTCGACGTCGATGCAACCCTGGGCGGCGAGGGAGCCGTCGGCCAGCTCCTCCTGCCAGGAGCGCCACATCTCGCCGGCCTCCCTGACAGCGCGCAGGCGGGCCGCGGCATGGTCGTTAACGGGCTCTTTCCCAAATCTGCGGAACAGCGCTGCGTCATAGGTGCGGATGCCGTTGCGGACCTTCATGGAGCGCTGCTCAACAGGAACCTGGGCGAAGGCGCTGATAACGGCAGGGTCGTGGGCCGGACGGTAGGGCGAGTCCGATGATGGCGATGAGTTGCTGGAGACCGTCCACAGAAGCTGGGCTACCCGCGGCGAGAGCCCCTTCGTGGCTTCCGTCCATGAGGACAGTGACACGATCCTTGCAACGTCGATTGCCTTGATGGCCTCAATGCTGAGCCACTGGGGTTCAGGCTCCACGATGATTGGTTCTAAAGTATCCGAAGCATGCTCGCCTGAGTCCGACGTGTCCTTCTTGGCTAGTAGCCGCTGGAAGAAGCCTCCACCTCGGGTATCGCTCTTCATCTCGCTCGAAATGGCTCCGATGAGGTCCCGAATACCCCGTGCATCGATGCGGTTCGCCTTGGTCTCGGGTGGAGTGGATGTATCTTCCAAGGTAGGCGCCGCAAGAGCGTTGAGATAGCGCAGGATGATGTCGTCAACGGGCGTTGGTGTCGAGGAGAAAGGGGCGGCGGCGTTCCGGCGCAGGGCCTGGGCCAGTGCCTCCTCAGCCGCCTCAAGACTGATGGTGCCGATGCTGTACTGCTCCGGCTGCAGGGCCTGGATCTGGTCATTGACGAGCTGCGTACCAGGCATTTGGTGAAGAACGTCAGTGAAGATCGACTGCCCGAAGGGCGGTCGGACGTCTGCGATGTGGGCGAGAATGAACCGAAGAGAGGCGGAAATGTGCTTGCTTGAGAGCGTGCCCTCATCAACTTGTTCCCAGATTCCTGCGTTGTTGATGAGTAGTTGGTTGCTGTTGGCCCAAGGGGTGTCATGTTGACTCATTTTTGCATGCATTCTTGACTGTTTGAACAGGTTTCTTTGAGGGTGGTGTTGTTGATGTGTTTGAGGTTGTGAGATGTCGTCATCAATCGGGGTGGTGGTGTAATTGGTGAACTTATCTGCTGTCGTCCCTTTTTTGGCTGCTGTATCCGCTAGGATGGGAGGTTGTTTAAAGTGTGGTGCGGGATGATTCGTCTTGCTGGCTTACGCATGAGGGGCATTAAGAGCGCTAAGTGTCAGTTCGATCCTTGGTGCCTGTCTGCGTCCTGCTGGAAAGGGTATTAGGTGTCTGTCGACATGGAAAGTCTCCTAAGGGTGGTCTGCGGAGGATGGCATCCTCCCTAAGGGGGACTCGCTGTGAGCTTGAGAACTTTGATGTATGAGTCAACTAACAGAAGAACGCTGCTGTCGAGAGGGGTGGGTGGGGTGTGCAGAACGACTTGTGTCACAGACCTCCAGCGGAAAACTGGCCTTAGCCTGGAGGGGTGAGGTGGGCTCCCGTAGGTAATAAATGGGGGCTGTTGATTTCAGTGTCTGCCCAGCCTGTGGTCGGGTTAAGGTGTGTGGTCGCCTCGAATTGGAAGGCTGTGAGTTTGTCTGGCAGTCCTGGTAGAGGGGGTTGCGACAACGCTATGAGTCTGGCTTGCCACATGATTATTGAAAACTGTGGCGGATTATCTTCGTTGCGCTATCTTGGCGTGCCTCATTCGACAGTTGCCGAATATTGGTCGAGGTTCCTCTACGGGGCTGTCGCTGCAGTTTCGACGGTCGGTGGCTTGGGGTGCCAGGAAAATAGTTCCATGTGGATCTCCTTATTCACGTGAGGTTTGTGTAGGTGTGAAGGAGGCTGATAGCGGGTGCGGATGCATCTCCGATCGTTCTCGTCGCGCGGTCAGTCCTCAGAGAGAGCCGCGACCGGTGGTGCCGAGGCGGCCCGCCCTGCCGGACGCAGTGAGGCAGGCAGACCGACGGCCAGAGTCGCGGCAAGGGCGTTGAGAAGCGCGAGGTAGGGGATGGATGGTGACGGTCATCCCCTCTCTGGCCAGCTGTCGCGTGGGTTCCTGTCGTCCTGAGGATGGAGCTGATGACGAGTCCCAGCCCACCTCCAACCGCCGCCACGAGGGTCCCCTCGGTGACGATGAGACGTCGGATTTCCTGGCGGGAGCTGCCGGCGGCACGCAGAACCCCGATCTCCCTGATCCGCTTGAGAACCGAGACATCCGTGGTGTTGGCCAGCCCGGACAGGGCGATGACCAGGGCGGCCCCCAGAACCAGGCAGACGATGAGGGCCATCTTCATGATCTGGGCCGACATCAGCTCGACACCGGCGGCATTCCCGCTCACCATGAGCTCCTGGCCCCGGACCGCGGCATGGAGGGCGTGCTCGGTGGCCGGCGTCATGGTGCTTCCGGTGGAGCGCACCCACATGGTGGTGTCGGTGGGGGCGTCCCCGTTGAGGCGCTGCGCCGTCGCCGGGGTGATGACACCGCCCCAGCCCTCGCGAACGCGGGCCGTCAGCTCGACGCTGCCGGCGGCGCCGGTCAGGGTCACCTTGGAACCGTCCGGAATGTCGTAGAGCTCGCCCACGATGAGGGTGCCGTCATCAAGGTCCTCCAGGCCGCTCGTCGTGCGCACTATGGGGGCGATGGCCTTGGTGTCGATGACGTCGACGACGATGTTCTTGGTCTGTCCGTCAACGGCCTGAGTCAGCTCGAGCGTCGGGACGTAGGTGATGTCCTGGACGCCGTCGACCGCCTTGATCTGCTGGGTCAGGCGCGTGGTATCGGTCTGCGGCGTGACCCCGAAGACTCGGGCGTCCACGGGGGAGCTGTGGCCGAGGATGCTCTCGAAGGAGGCGTTCAGGGAGGACAGGCCCACGAAGAGCGCCGACCCCACCAGGACGCAGACGAAGAGCGTGGCGGCGGCCGCGGCGGATCTGCCGGAGTTGCGGGCCAGGTTGCGCGTGGCCAGGTGCAGCACCGGCAGCCGCGTGCCGCTGCTGACACGGCCGATGAGGCCGATGATGGCGGTGACGAGCAGAGGAAGGCTGAGGACGGTCCCAACGACGACGACGGCGCTTCCAGATGCTGTGATGTAGATATCGGAGGCCTGAATGCCGAGGGCGACTACGGCCGCACCGATGACAGCGATGATGACTCCGGCGACAGCGACCCACATCCTTCTGCGTCCGGCCTGCTTGGTGCTTGCGACCTGTCCTGTGAGAGCCACGAGCGGTGAGATGCGGGTGGCCTTGCGGGCCGGGCGCAGGACCGCGATGAGGGTGACTAGCGTCCCCAGGGCGACGGTGAGCCCGAGCGACACCGGGGAGATGGTGAGCTGATCGGCCTTGAGGTCCGCGAAGGTTCCCGAGGACACCGCGATGGCGCCGAGACCGGTCCCGAGTGCCGCGCCCAGGACGGAGCCGACCAGACCTGTCATGAGCCCGGTGCGCAGGACGGCGAGCATCACCTGACGGCGGGTTGTGCCGATGCAGCGCATGAGTCCGACCATGCGTGTCTGACGCGCCACCAGGGTGCTGAAGGTGGTGGCGATGACGATGATGGCGACGACCGCACAGACCGGGGCCAGGAGATTGATGATGCTCGCAATCGTCGTGCCGCCCGTCTGCGCCTGGGCGCGTTGAGCGATGGCCTCGTCTCGGCTCTGAACTGATGCGGCGGGCTGGACCGAGTGAACGGTCTGAGACACCTTGGTGAGGAGTGCGCTGGCGTCCGTTCCCGGCTTCGCCTTCACGTACAGGCTGCGGTAGTCCATACGAGCGCCCATCGCCTGGAGCTGCTCGGCGGTGGCGTAGAGGGTGCCGGTGTCGGTCTCCCTACTGTCGGCCCCGGCGGAGATGATGCCGACCACCGTGGGAGCCGAGTGGACGGCCTTGGCGTCGTCAATCTTGGACGTGAGCCGGATGGTGTCGCCGACGCTCAGGCCCTGCTGCTCGGCGAGCATGGAGTCGATGGCCACCTCGCCGGTTGTCTTGGGAAGTCGGCCGCTGCTCAGGGTGGTGAACTTGGTAAGCGCCGGGACGTCCTGCGCGGCGATCTGGGCTCCGACGGAGTGGCTCAGCTGCTTGGGCAGGTCGAGCCCCAGCATGTCCCAGTGGGCGCCGCGGACCGAGGCAACGCCGTCAAGGGCGGAGACCCGGTTGAGGAGGGAGTCGTCCAGGGCGCCTTCCGTGCTGTTGGCTCTACGACCGTCTTGGACGACGACAGCGGCGTCGCCTACGGACACCCGCGCGCTGGTTTGCGTCTGAGTGCGGAAGGAGTCGGAGATGATGAAGGCGAAGGCGATGAGGGCGGCGCTCATGGCCACGGCCACGAGGGCGGAGATGGTTCGCCGCAGGTCGAGGAGCGAAGGCATCAGCGGGCCTCCATCCGGGGTGCAGGGCCGGCAGCGGGGGAGTGGGCGGCGGCGTGATGGGCGCCGGACCCGGCCACGCGGGTACCGGCCGGGCGGCGCACGGCCTCGACCCCGGTGATGTGCCCGTCGCGCAGGCGGATGATGCGGTTGGTGGTGGCGGCCGCCTGCTCGTCGTGGGTGACCATGACGACGGTCTGCCCCAGGCGCTCGCACATGCCGGCCAGGGTCTCCAGCAGGGCGGCGGCCGAGGCGGTGTCCAGCGCCCCGGTGGGCTCGTCGGCGAAGACGACCTCGGGGCGGCCCACGAGGGCGCGGGCCACGGCCACGCGCTGCTGCTGGCCGCCGGAGAGCTCGTGGGGCCGGTGGGACAGGCGGTCGCCGATGCCCAGGGTGGAGATGACGGCGTCGTACCAGTCCCGCTGCGGCTTGCGGTGGGCCAGGCGCTGAGGCAGGAGGATGTTCTCCTCGGCGCTCAAGGTGGGCAGCAGGTTGAAGGACTGGAAGATGAAGCCGAGGCGGTCGCGGCGCACGGCGGTGAGCTGCTTGTCCTTCATGCCCGACAGGTCCTGACCAGCGATGAGGACGCTGCCGGAGGTGGGGGTGTCCAGGCCCGCCAGGCAGTGCAAGAGAGTGGACTTGCCCGAGCCGGAGGGGCCCATGATGGCCACGAACTCGCCGCGTCCCACCACCAGGCTCGCCGAGTCCAGGGCGACGACCCGGGCCTCGCCCTCGCCGTAGACCTTGGTCAGACCGCGGGCCTCGACGACCCGCATCGGTGCGGAGGCGGCAGCAGTGGTGGGTGCCGCCGGTGCTCCCGGGGCCACCGGCGCTCCCTGGGGGATCGGAGCGGGATTGGCAGCGTGGCTGAAGGACGGGGGCTGGGGTTGAGTCGTCATCTCAGGACCCTTCTCGTGTGGCTGACTCGTGTGGTAGGCAGGGCCGGTCGTCTGATTCGTGTCGCGTCCGGGGGTTGCCCTGTTGACGTGAAAAAGCCTAGAAACGGCGTCATCGCACCGGAATGCGTCGAAGGACGGGACGCGTGAGCCCCCTGTCCACCGAAAGGCGGAGGTGAGGCGGTACGAAGGTGCGGCTGCCCCGTG
>ERZ773213.1275-NODE-1275-length-13537-cov-5.782525_pt1 | contig 13537 bp, 15 predicted proteins | sample MGYA00580996_ERZ773213 | MGnify/ENA primary metagenome ERZ773213 (study PRJEB29015, sample SAMEA2738152) | human oral metagenome | biome: human oral; feature: human-associated habitat; material: saliva | place: China | collected 2197 ...
CCGATGCTTTGAGCAGGTAATACTGCATGGCTTCAAAGGTGCGGTGGGTCAGGCCAAGCGCGGAATCGTCGCTGTAACGGACGCCGTTTTTCGCCAGATAGTAGGCGTAGTTGATAACGCCGATGCCGAGCGTGCGGCGGTTCATGGTCGCGGTGCGGGCGGCTTCGACCGGATAGTCTTGATAATCCAACAAGGCATCGAGTGCGCGCACGGTCAAATCGGCAAGCCCTTCCAGCTCATCCAAGCTGTTTAATGCGCCCAAGTTGAAGGCGGACAGGGTACACAGGGCGATTTCGCCGTTCGGGTCGTTGATGTTGTCCAGCGGTTTGGTCGGCAGGGCGATTTCCATGCATAGGTTGGACTGGTGCACGGGCGCGACGCGCGGGTCAAACGGGCTGTGCGTGTTGCAGTGGTCAACGTTTTGGATGTAGATACGTCCCGTTCCGGCGCGTTCCTGCATCAGCGTGGAAAACAAATCGGTAGCCGACAAGGTGCGTTTGCGGATGTTCGGATCTTGCTCGTATTTTGTGTAGAGACGCTCGAATTCGTCTTGGTCGGCAAAAAATGCGTCGTACAGGCCGGGAACTTCGTTGGGCGAGAACAGCGTGATGTTGCCGCCTTTAATCAGGCGGGTGTACAGCAGGCGGTTGATTTGCACGCCATAGTCCAACTGGCGGATGCGGTTGTCTTCCACGCCACGGTTGTTTTTCAACACCAACAGGCTTTCGGCTTCGATATGCCACAAGGGATAGAACAAAGTTGCCGCGCCGCCGCGCACGCCGCCCTGCGAGCAGGATTTAACCGCCGCTTGGAACATTTTGAAAAACGGGATGCAGCCGGTGTGTTGCGCTTCGCCGCCGCGGATTTCGCTGCCCAAGCCGCGGATACGTCCGGCGTTGATACCGATGCCCGCACGTTGGGAAACGTATTTCACAATCGCGCTGGTGGTGGCGTTGATGGAATCCAAACTATCGTCGCATTCAATCAATACGCAGCTTGAGAACTGGCGCGTAGGCGTACGCACGCCGCTCATAATCGGGGTTGGTAGCGATACTTTGAACGTAGAAACGGCGTCGTAAAAGCGTTTGACGTAATCCAGGCGCGTCTCTTTCGGGTATTTGCTGAAGAGACACATCGCTACCAAAATGTATAAAAACTGCGGCGTTTCATAAATCTGGCGGGTAACGCGGTTCTGCACCAGATATTTGCCTTCAAGCTGCTTCACGGCGGCATACGAGAAGGTCATATCGCGACTGTGGTCGATATAGGCATTCAGCTCGTCAAACTCTTCGCGGCTGTAATCTTCGATGATGTGGCGGTCGTATTTGCCCGCATCGGTGAGTTTTTTAACGTGGTCAAAGAGATGCGGCGGTTCGAACTCGCCGTAAGCGATTTTGCGCAGGTGGAAAATCGCCAGACGCGCGGCGAGATATTGATAGTCAGGCGTATCCTGCGAAATCAGGTCGGCAGCCGCCTTGATGATGGTTTCGTGGATGTCGTCGGTGCGGATGCCGTTGTAAAACTGGATGTGCGATTTGAGCTCGACTTGCGATACGGAAACGTTTTTCAAGCCTTCCGCCGCCCAAGTAACGACGCGGTGGATTTTGTCTAAGTCGAGATTTTCCAAACGTCCGTCGCGCTTGGTTACTTTCAAATCAGTCGTTGCATTCATCGTGAGCTTTCTCCATCCTGAAACACAAGATACAGTAGGTATTAATATCGAGTGGCACAATATAGTGTATTTTTCGTTGCTTATCTAGTCTTGACAAGACTGCTGTTTTGAAATCGTGCTTTTCCCAATTTTGTTTCAGACGACCTCTTTCCCTATGATTCAAGCCTTACCGCGAAAACGTGTTTTTCGTCATCAAAACCCTCATGCGGCTATGCGCTTATGAAATAAGGCAAATTCGGATTTGTGTTAAATTTTGAAAATATAATGGCATACAACATGATGAAATAAGCAATAAAGGTCGTCTGAAACCTTATTCCAGTTTTCAGACGACCTTTCAGATGTTCAAAATTTGTGTATTTAATCTTGCAACGCGGCGGCGATTTCGTTGCGCAGTTTATTTAAAAACCTGCCGTGGCGCACCCATTGGGCGGCGGCTTCGTGATCTTTCGCTGCAAAGGCCGTCCGCAAATCTTGATACAGCTTGTCTTGTTCGCGGCTGATTTCTTGGTCCAACGCGCGCAAGGCTTCGTTGTTTTGCTCCATTTGCGCATCCATCAGCGTTTCGCGCCATTCCATTTGCTGCATGAGAAATTCAGGGGCAAAAGAAGTATGTTCCGGCGCATCGGCATCAATGCCCTGAGCTTTCAGAAGGTACGCGGCGCGGTCGATGGGATTTTTCAAGGTGCGGTAGGCATCGTTGATGGTGGAAGACATCATCACTGCCTGCTTTTGCTCGAAGGCGGAAGCGGACGCGAATTTGTCGGGATGGAAACGTGCCGCCAAGGCACGGTAGGTTTGCTCCAAGTTTTCAGTATCGATATCAAAAGCGGGTTCAAGCTGGAAGAGTGTGAAATATTGAGACATGGCGGGATAATTAATGTGAAATTTTCGGCAGAAGCCTGATTTTGCCTTATAATCCGCTGATTCTTAACCAAAAGGACTGAATATGAGCAGTAAAGTACAGCACAATAAAGGCAAAATACGCGACAATGCTTTAAAAGCCTTAGTGAAATCCGATTTGTTCCGACACAAGGTCGAACGAAAAAGAAAAGGCAAAGGCAGCTACAACAGACAGGAAGCGAAAAAATGGCGGGACGGTTTTGATACTGTCCCGCCACTTTTTTGTCTTAAACGTGAAAGCTCTCGCCGCAGCCGCAAGAGTCTTTGACGTTCGGGTTTTCAAATTTGAAACCTTCCTGCAAACCTTCTTTGGTGTAATCGACCTGCGTTCCGTCCAGATAAACCAAACTTTTCGGGTCGATATAAACGCGCGCGCCGTGTTCTTCAAAAATCAGGTCGTCGTCGTTCACTTCATCGACAAATTCAAGGTTATACGCCATGCCCGAGCAGCCGCTGGTTTTTACCCCCAAGCGCACGCCCAAGCCTTTGCCACGCTTGGTCAGGTAGCTGTTGATGTGTTTGGCTGCGTTTTCTGTGATGGTAATCATGCTTCTTTCCTTATTCGCAATCATTGTCTTATTTTGCCTGCTTTCATTTTCAGACGACCTATTGCCTTTCAGGTCGTCTGAAAACGCTGTTTTGCCCACTCTATCGCGGCGGAAACGGCAGCTTTTGCCTGCGGACTGTTTTTCCAACAGGTCGAGCCGGTCAGTTTTGCTCCTTGTTCCAAAATGTCTTCCAAATCTGCTGCCGCCAGCGTGGCAACATCATCCAAACCCATTTGCTGCAAACGCTGCAATACGGTTTTGCCTATGCCTTTGACAGTAGAAGAAATCAGACTTCTTCTTGGCTAAGTATAGTTTTTTCGTGTAGGCGTCTGTAAAGTTTAGCTAGGATGCAGTCTGCCTGAAACCATCGGGCTGAGAGAGAGCAAGCACGACATGGATGTCGGCGAGGCGTGTCAGACCCTTGTTTTCCAGTCACTTGCAGTGCCTTCAGCATAAATAGTATCCACTGAGACAAAGCTTAAGGATACGCCTAACAATACTTTCAAGCAGCCTATTTCAACTGGCTGTCCTTACTGCCACGCCGGTTGTAGGCGTAGTGGAATTGCTGTTGCTTGTCCGCTTCTTCTTGGCAGGCAATACACAACTGCACGCCGGGTAGAGCGCGACGGCGGGCTTCGGGAATCGGCTCGCCGCATTCCACACATTTACGGGCGCTTTCGCCGGAGGGCAGGTTTTGCCGGGCAGAGGCCAGCGCATCGTCCAAATTGGCGTCGATTTGCGCCTGTTCCGCGCCGTCAGGCGCCCAGCCGCCAGCCATGTTATACGCCTTTTTTCTTTTTGTAGTCCGCCACAGCGGCTTTTACCGCATCTTCAGCCAAGATGGAGCAGTGGATTTTTACCGGTGGCAGTTCCAATTCTTCAGCGATTTCGCTGTTTTTTATTGCCAGCGCGTCATCCAGGCTTTTGCCTTTGACCCACTCGGTAATCAGGCTGGAAGAAGCGATGGCAGAGCCGCAGCCGTAAGTTTTGAATTTGGCGTCTTCGATGATGCCTTCGTCGTTCACTTTGATTTGCAGGCGCATCACGTCGCCGCAGGCCGGCGCGCCGACCATGCCGGTGCCGACAGATTCGTCGTTTTTGTCGAAAGTACCGACGTTGCGGGGGTTTTCATAGTGGTCGATTACTTTATCGCTGTATGCCATGATGTGGTTTCCTTAATGTTTTTTGATGGTTTAAGTGGTTTGTTTGCCGGTTTTCAGACGACCTGAAATTCAGATTTTGCACGCGCCGCCTTCGCAGCCGTCATCGTTTTCCGAATCGACACCGCCTTCCACGGTAACGCCGTCAAAATCTTCAAGCAGGTTGTCGAGGTTGTCCAAATCTAAATCTTGTTCGTCCATGGTTTTGTATCCTTGATTTTAATGTGGTGGCTTTTAGGTCGTCTGAAAAGGTCTTTTTGAGGTTTCAGACGACCTTTTTTTGTCATTAATGTATTGGTAGGTTGGGTTGTTAAACCCAACATTTTGGGTGGATTGATAGACTTGTTGGGTTTTCAGACCGCCCTACGCTTGCTAGTAACAACCTGAACCTGTTTTAGTTAGTATTAATCCTACATCCAACTCAAAAAGATAAAGTTCTTTAAAATTATATTTCTTTGCACATGTATTATTAAAATGCTCAGCTGCCAAATTGTAGTCTCGTTTTCTATTATTTCTAGCCTCTCTGTAACGTTGTTCAGCTCGATTGCACTTATCATTTACAAATGTACTACTTTCTTCGGATTGAGATATTATCTCTCCAGACGCCTTAGTCAATGATTCATGTTCTACCATGCAGGCCTCTTCACCCGATGATAAATTTTGCGATGGTATAGAAGTATTTATATTTATATTCTGTCCAATATTAGTTATTCGCTTATTGTTATTATAAGTTTTATTTATTTTTTTGTAATTATTACTTATTTTATTATTTGAATTAATGTTAACATCATGCCCATTCCCACTAAAATTACCTGAATTTGTACTATTTTTATTGGTAGCAATATCTGCAACTGCAGAACTTGTAGACAAAATCAATATTAAAAGTAGACTAATTTTTTTCATTTCATTAAACCTATTAACTTTATTTATTATTTGAATTAATATTAACATCTCCACCATTGCAGCTAAAGTTATTTGAATTAGTATTACCATTACCACCATTACAACTAGAATCAGGTGATTCAATATTTGTTTTATTGTTTTTTGAATTTGAATTATCTGTATAGTTAAATTTAATATAAACAGCTATAACTATAACTACGATTGCAACGAATAAAAAAATAGGATTTAAAATAAGTTTGAAAATAGGTTTAAATTTTTCAGCAAATTTCTTTGCTTTTTTATTATTTTTTTTCATATAACACCATAATGATTGATGAATTTGATAATATTTTTACACCATCTAGAATGCGGATAAAAATATCCGCACTCCAGTGCACAATTTTAATGCGCCGCCCATTCAATCGAGTTCAAATCAATCCCGTCTTTGAACATTTCCCACAGCGGCGACAGTTCGCGCAGTTTGCCGATCTTGGATTTAATCAGTTCAGCGGCGAACTGCACTTCTTCTTCGGTGGTCATGCGGCCGAAGGTGATGCGCAGGGATGAGTGCGCCAATTCGTCGTTGCGGCCGAGTGCACGTAAAACGTAGCTTGGCTCAAGGCTTGCGGAAGTACAGGCGGAGCCGCTGGATACGGCGAGTTCTTTGACTGCCATAATCAGGCTTTCGCCTTCGACGAAGTTGAAGCTGACGTTCAGGTTGTTTGGAGCGCGGTGTTCGAGGTCGCCGTTGATGTAGACTTCTTCGATGCCTTCGATACCTTTGAGGAAGATATCGCGCAGTTTCAGGTAGTGTGCAGTGTCTTGTGCCAATTCTTCTTTGGCAATGCGGAAGGCTTCGCCCATGCCGACGATTTGATGGGTCGGCAATGTGCCGGAACGGAAACCGCGTTCGTGGCCGCCACCGTGCATTTGAGCTTCGAGGCGGACGCGCGGTTTACGGCGTACATACAGTGCGCCGATGCCTTTAGGGCCGTATACTTTGTGGCCGGACATAGACAGCAAATCAACTTTGGCGGCTTCAACGTCGACAGGTACTTTACCGCATGCTTGTGCTGCGTCAACGTGGAAAATGATTTTGCGTTCGCGGCAGATTTCGCCGATGGCAGGAATATCTTGAACTACGCCGATTTCGTTGTTTACCCACATGACGGAAACGAGGATAGTGTCTTCGCGGATGGCGGCTTTCAGTACGTCTAAATCAACCAAACCGTTTTCTTGTACGTCCAGATAAGTTACTTCGTAACCTTGGCGTTCGAGTTCGCGCATAGTGTCGAGCACGGCTTTGTGCTCGGTTTTTACAGTGATGAGGTGGTTGCCTTTGGATTTGTAGAAGTGCGCCGCGCCTTTGATGGCGAGGTTGTTGGACTCGGTTGCACCGCTGGTGAAAACGATTTCTTTAGAGTCAGCGTTAATCAGGGCGGCAATGTCTGCACGTGCTTTTTCTACGGCTTCTTCTGCTTCCCAACCGAAGCTGTGGCTGTTAGAAGCTGGGTTGCCGAAAATATCGGACAGGTAGGGAATCATTTTTTCGGCAACGCGGCGGTCAACGGGAGTAGTGGCGGCGTAGTCGAGATAAACGGGGGTTTTGACGGTCATGGTTTGCTCTTTCGTTTGGTCATCTGCCTGCGGTCTTTGCCGCAAGTCGGTTTAATGAATGTGTGTAAAGGTAACGACATGACTGCTGTCGCTGCAGTTTTTTTGTTCAATGATGTTTTGCAGCGTAACGCCGCTGAGGTAATCATTGATGGTTTTGTTTAAGTTTTCCCAAAGGTCGTGGGTCAGGCAGGGGGCGCCGTGGTTGCAGTTTGCTTTGCTGCCGCACTGCGTGGCATCCAGTCGGTCTTCGGCTGCGGAGATGATTTGTGCAATATTGATTTGCTCGGCGGGAGCGGCAAGGATGTAGCCTCCGCCGGGACCGCGTAGGCTTTCAACCAATCCGGCACGGCGCAGCTTGCTGAATAATTGTTCGAGGTAGGAAAGCGATATGCTTTGTCGTTCGCTGATGGCACTGAGTTTGACAGCACCGGTTTGCGCGTTCATTGCCAAATCTATCATGGCGGTTACTGCAAATCGCCCTTTGGTAGTCAGTCTCATGGTGTGGTTGCCTGTGTGGGCGTTTTTATTAGTGGAGGGAATTGTCTAATATCTGAGTGTTTCAGTCAAGTATGTGGCGGATCGGTTTGATTGTTTGTTTAAATGGTGGCATTGGCTGATTTTTAAATCGGAAAATATTTTCTTTATTTTTCTGTAATTTGGATTTAAGGCCGTCTGAAAAAAGGCTATCAACCCTACAAATATCAGGGTTAAAATGTTTTGATTTAATATTGATACTGATATAGATTATCAAAATTATTCTTAAAATTTAGTTGTTTTGATGGAGCAGAGCAAAGGGTTGTTTGAAATATTCAGACGGCCTGAACCATCCGTCTTTACTTGAACAGAGGCAATCGACAATGAAATGTGATTTAAGCAAAATAACCTGTATCGAAGACTTGCGCCTTGTTGCCAAACGTAAAATGCCGCGTATGTTTTATGACTATATTGACTCAGGCTCTTGGACGGAAACCACTTATCGTGAAAATACGTCGGATTTTAAAGACATCCGTTTCCGTCAAAAAGTATTGGTTGATATGGAAGGACGCAGCCTTGAGACTAAAATGATCGGACAGGATGTGAAAATGCCGGTAGCGATTGCACCTACCGGTTTCACAGGCATGGCGCACGCCGACGGCGAAATCTTGGCAGCACGGGCGGCAGAAAAATTCGGTATCCCGTTTACGCTGTCGACCATGTCCATTTGTTCAATTGAAGATGTGGCTGAAAACACCAGCTCGCCGTTTTGGTTTCAGCTTTATGTGATGCGCGACCGCGAGTTTATGGAAAACCTGATTAAACGTGCGAAAGATGCCAAATGTTCGGCGTTGGTTTTGACCGCCGATTTGCAGGTTTTGGGTCAACGCCACAAAGACATCAAAAACGGTCTGTCCGCGCCGCCAAAACCGACCATCGCCAATTTAATCAATCTGGCAACTAAGCCCGAATGGTGCATGAAAATGCTGAACACGGAACGCCGCACGTTCCGCAATATCGTCGGTCATGCGAAAAACGTCGGCGATTTGTCTTCGCTGTCTTCATGGACTTCCGAACAATTCGACCCGCGCCTGAGCTGGGACGATGTGGCGCGCATCAAAGATTTGTGGGGCGGCAAGCTGATTATCAAAGGCATTATGGAACCTGAAGATGCGGAAAAAGCAGCGAAAAGCGGCGCGGACGCATTGGTCGTTTCCAACCACGGTGGCCGCCAGCTCGACGATACCGTATCCTCCATCAAAGCCTTGCCCGACATCGTCAGCGCGGTCGGCAGCGACATCGAAGTCTGGATGGACAGCGGCATCCGCAGCGGTCAGGACATCCTCAAAGCATGGGCTTTGGGCGCAAAAGGTACCATGATAGGCCGCGCGTTCCTCTACGGCTTGGGCGCATACGGCGAAGAAGGCGTTACCCGCGCACTGGAAATCCTGTACAAAGAAATGGACGTCTCCATGGCGTTTACCGGCCATCGCAATATTCAGGACGTCGATGCCAGTATCCTGCAAAGCACGCGCTGGCCGAATGACAAATTCTGATTGCTTTGAAAACATCAAACCGGCAGTTAAACAGATTGACTGCCGGTTTGGTGTTTTGAGTTTGCAGAAGATAAGGTTTTCAGACGACCTTAATTCTCCTAAACTGACCGGTCGTCTGAAAGTGCTCACGCAATGCGTTGGCGCATTTGCTCGAAAAGGCATACGGTTGCCGCCATGGCAACGTTTAACGACTCGGTCTGTCCCAGCATCGGGATTCTGACGCTGCCGTCGACTTTTTCCAAAATTTCCCGACTTACACCGCTGCCTTCATTGCCAAAAACCCAAGCGCAAGGGGCATTTAAATCCAGTTGGTACAAATCGGAGGGATTGCGCCCGTCCAAAGCAGTCGCCCATATTTTGTCCTGATAAGCATCCAGCCACTGCAATAGCGAAACGCGGCTGTATATATTCAACAGAAAATGCGCTCCCATACCCGCCCGCAATACCTTAGGCGACCAAATATCGACGCAGTCATTACCCAACACAATCTGCCTGACGCCCGAAGCTGCCGCGCTGCGTAAAACCGTACCGACATTGCCGGGGTCTTGCAGCCTGTCCAACACCACGCAGTCGCCGCTTAAAGGCAAATCACCTTGTGGCGGAATCTCTATCCAAGTCATGACATCATCGGCATCGTTCAGACTGGTGATTTTAGACAAGGCTTCGTTTCCGACCCAAGTAATACAATCTTCATTCAAGCTGCTGATTAAATTTCGGATTTCAGAATGCGTGTTTTTACTTTCGGGCAAATACACTTGTTTGGGCGTGTACCCCGCCTCTAAATAGACCTGCAAAAGATGCACGCCTTCCAACACGGTTTGCCCGTATTCACGGCGTGCTTTAGATTGTGTCAGCAGCTTGGACAAATGCTTGAGCTGCTCGTTTTGCGCGGAGGTAATCAATTTCATGTGCCGCATTATATAGCGGATTCAAATAAAAAAGATACAGAAAGGCAGCCGCACGATACCGTTCGACTTTTTTCAAACCGCTTTTTCAGACGACCTCAAGATGCATCCGTTCAAAAATAAAACCCCTGCCCGAATAGCTCGGGAAGGGATTTCTCTACTTGATGGAAATCTGTCTCTATATGCAGTTTAGTGGACGATGGAATCCTGTTGAACCTGCATTTCAGTTCGAACCGTAGTCTGACTCACACCTTTTTCGTTCTTTATCGATTCAGGTAATACCACAGCGTCCGAAGCATTTTTAACAGCTGGATTAGCCACTACGGACACTATATTTTCCTGTTGTGCTTTGGTTTCAACAGCTTTTTCTGCGACCATATCTGCTGATCCAACACTTTGCATTTGCGGAGCAAATTGCCATACGGCTACGGCAACTGCAGCAACGCTGGCAGCAACGGCGAAAGATTTAAAGAAGGAATTGTTTGCAGCTTGAACACCCTTAGCAGACATCGCTGCGGCAACTTCAGCCTTATGACGTTGCTTATGTTCTTCGCTGATTTCAGCAAGCGTAGCAGTAAATGCTGCGCTTTGCATGAAATCCGCATCACGCCCCGTACCTGCTTTATAGCGCATGTAATCGCCAATCAGATGGTACTCGTACCACGCTTCGGCAGCGGCATCGTCGGACAACAGACGATCAAGCATCTCTTCAGATACATCGTCGTTATCCATCAACATGGAGATATATTCGTGTGTTGTGTTCATAGTTATTACCATTTTTATTACCACCTTTGATTTTCAGAAGTTTCCAGCAACGGCCTCAAATCTTTTGCTATCACTTCCCGTGCCCTGAAAATACGGGATCTAACCGTCCCTATCGGGCAATCCATAATCGTGGCGATTTCCTCGTAAGACAAACCGTCCATTTCCCGCAAGGTAATGGCTTTGCGTAAGTCCTCGGGCAAATGCGAAATTGTTGATTCGACTGTTTGCAGGATTTCCCGATTGATCATCTCAGCTTCCGGCGTATGGTAATCCGCAATCTGATCCGACAAATCCAGAATATCCCCATCTTCATTGGCAGCCTCTGCACTGACGAACGGCTGCTTTCCTGATGTTACTAAGAAATTTTTGGCAGTATTGATAGCAATCCGGTACAGCCAGGTATAAAACGCGCTCTCGCTACGAAAATTCGGCAAGGCACGGTAAGCCCTGATCATTGCCTCTTGCGCCACATCGTTGACTTCGTGTTCGTCTTTGACAAAACGGGAAATCAATCTGATGAGCCGACGCTGATATTTGGACATCAGCATCTCGAATGCTTTTTGTTCGCCTTTCTGCGCGCGCTCTACCAAGACCTGATCAATCTGGCGATCATTCATATTTTACCTTTTTATAATAACTGCATTATAAGCTATAAAGTAGTAAAGCGTGCTGTGCCAGTTAAAGACAGCTATTGCCGCATTTAGTTCCATTTATATCTCAAAAATTTTCCATAAACCGGTAAAAAACCGTCAATCCCTTGAAAATCGTGGCTTACCGTAAGGTTAACAATAGCAATGCAGTTTCCGTCAGTATTTGTGATAATCGGCCAGCATTTTCTGACGAACGGTACAATATGGTTTTCCTGCAACATTTTCTTAACGTTTTTATACAAAAAACCTACATTCATCATATCATCACTACCCGCCGTCCGAATGATTCCTTCTTCTTCCAAGACCGATTCCGGCAATCCGTTGCGGTGTGGCACCAGAAAAAAACCGTTTTCTTGGAGAATATCTTTCAGACGACCTCTGACTTCTTTTCCCTTTATCCAATCCGCGTCCGCAAACTGGTTTTGTTTCAATATGAATAAAAAATCCCGGTATAAACATACCGATGTTTCGCCGAACTGCCATTGTGCAGTTTCTGCTTCCAACAGTATCCGCGCGAAATCCGCCAGCTTTCTCGGAGAACTTTCCACAATCCCATTCTCCTTAAAAAAACGCCAAAGAATCCGGCTGCGGCGTGCTTCGCTGAATGTCTGCCAACGGCTGACTTGGAAACGCCCGCTTTGGCAAACCGTCTGATAATCAGCATCGACAACTTCGTCCAAAATCGCCAAATCGGTTTGCAAAGAACGAATGTTGGCACAAACATGACGATCGAAATTCGGAATGCGCTCCCGCCAAACCGGCAACGCTTCGTAACGCATCCAATTCCTTAAAAAGGCAGTATCGGCGTTACTTTCGTCTTCAATGTTCGGCAGGTTGCAGGCAGCGGCGTAGCTTTCCAATTCTTTTCGAGAAAACGTCAGCAGCGGCCGCCAAATTTGCGTTCCCTCATCCAGCTTGCGCCATTGTGGCATGGCGGCAAGTGCTTTAATGCCGCCGCCGCGAACCGCCGCGAGCATGAATGTTTCAATTTGGTCATCCTGATGGTGCGCCAACGCGATGACACCAGAGGGGTCGTCTGAAAACGCCTGATAACGTGCTTTCCGTGCGGCGGCTTCGATTCCCAACCCGTCTTTTTTGACTTCAACTTTTACGCTTCTGAACGGCACATTCCATTCTTGGCATAAGCGTGTGCAAAACACCAGCCAGTCATCCGCATTGCGGCTCAATCCGTGATGAACGTGCAAAGCGTGTACATTCAAACCAAGCTCTTCCCGCAAACACGCGAGCATATGCAGCAACACCACCGAATCCAAACCGCCGCTCAATCCGACCGTTACCGTACAACCATCAGGAAGCGAACGCGCCGAAAGACGCAGGGTTTCCAACAAACTGCGGCATTGAGGCGGAAGGTTTTCAGACGACGTCGGGTTCATATGGCGTAATCTATATTGTGTCGGCAAGGCAAGTTCTTAGAAATGAAAAAGCAGGCAGGGGGGCTTCTGCCTGCTTTTCTGCACATTAATTGTTTACTTATCCGTAAACTTACCGTAAGCCATAATCCGGTCGAAACGGCGCGCCAGCAAGTCCGCCATCGGCATATTTTGCGCCTCGTGCAACTCGGTTTCCAACACCGTTTTGACGTTTTTCATGGTCGTTTCAAAATCACGGTGCGCACCGCCCAAAGGCTCGTTGATCACGCTATCGATCAAATCCAACTCTTGCAGGCGTTTGGCGGTAATACCCAAGGCTTGCGCGGCATCTGCCGCTTTTTCGGCGGTTTTCCACAGAATAGACGCGCAGCCTTCCGGAGAAATAACCGAGTAAGTCGAATATTGCAGCATATTGACGTAATCGCCGACCGCAATCGCCAGCGCGCCGCCGGAACCACCCTCGCCGATAATGGTACACAAAACCGGCACACGCAGTCGGGTCAATTCGTACAGGTTGCGTCCGATGGCTTCGGACTGACCGCGCTCTTCCGCGCCGATGCCCGGATACGCACCCGGCGTATCGACAAAAGTCATCACGGGAATATTGAATTTCTCGGCAGTCTGCATCAGACGCAACGCTTTACGATAGCCTTCAGGACGCGGCATACCGAAATTGCGGCGGATTTTTTCTTTGGTGTCACGGCCTTTTTGATGGCCGATAACCATCACGCTTTGTCCGTTGAAGCGCGCCAAACCGCCGACGATGGCATGGTCGTCTGAATAATGGCGGTCGCCGTGCAACTCTTCAAAATCGGTGAAAATGGCTTGGATGTAATCTAAGGTGTAAGGACGTTGGGGATGGCGTGAAACCTGCGAAATCTGAGCGGGCGTCAGCTTATTGAAAATCGATTTGGTCAAGTCGTTGCTTTTCTTCTGCAATCTGGCGATTTCATCGGAAATATCGACGGCGGATTCGCCCTGCACAAAGCGCAGCTCTTCGATTTTATTGGTTAATTC
>ERZ773213.1283-NODE-1283-length-13492-cov-5.114758_pt1 | contig 13492 bp, 20 predicted proteins | sample MGYA00580996_ERZ773213 | MGnify/ENA primary metagenome ERZ773213 (study PRJEB29015, sample SAMEA2738152) | human oral metagenome | biome: human oral; feature: human-associated habitat; material: saliva | place: China | collected 2197 ...
TGGGATAATAGACATAGTCTATTGTAAAATACAACAATTCCCCACTCATGCATGCATGTTTAATGCATGTTTAATGCATGTAAAAGAAAAGCATGCACGCATATATAACACATGCACGCATACTTTTATAATTCATCATCTTCATCAACTTCATTCAAGATACTAAAGAAGATAATAATAGCACAAACTAGATAACTCACAATAACAACCAATGATACAATACAGTACATAACAAATGGATTTATAACAGATATGCTATAATTCCATGTGATTAAAAGATAGAAGATAATCACGTTTAGCGTAGTACATAGAAATAATAACTTTTTAAAATCTTTCATCATTTCACGCTTTCCGTGATATGAATCACTACATTATCAGTATCTTTATTAGCCTTAACAATAAACATATCTCCATATAACGTTATCTGTGTACTGTCAGCCGTTAGGATACGCAGGAAACTATAACCTTTTATAACTTCCTGCATACCTTCACCATCTTCATTGTTGTTATAATCAACAAACGCATTGACTATCACTCTTTTACTATCATATACTTTTGCAATTTTTGTATCTGTAAAATCCTTTGTAACAAATATAAACTCATGCGATAGGCTCACGCCCAAATTTTTAATATAATTCTTTTTCATAGTTTAATATCTCCATATCGACTTATAGTAATAACTCTATTATCCGTTGTAATTATTCTAATAACATCATAACTCACTTCATTATATAAAACTTCTTTTACATCAGTTATTGTAACAATATTAGCGATAATAGGTACACGTTTATTTTTGTAATAACATACACCTTTATTCGTTATAGTAACTCTTTTAAGGGTGGTGTCATGCATGCATAACACCTCTACACTATCCGTTTTAATTCCGTAATTTTTATCCATATTTAATACACCTTTATTTCCTTTCCTTGTGATTTTAATTTTCTAAACATTGTATAAGTTTGTATCAGTTTAGAATTACCTAATGAATCTTTATAACCTAATACACCTTTATAGCCTTTATCAGTGATAGCACGACATATCTCGTTATCCCTAATTAGAAGAATAAAGTCTTTTGTTTTAATAACTTTCTGAATATCTTCAAATAATGTTATACGATTGGATAGCGTTAGAATCGCTACATCATACAACCATTTATCAAGTTTAATCATCATACCACAATCCTCTATGAAGTAATAATTGAATCTATCTTCTTTTATAGTTCTAACTTTCATTGTATCCATCCTTTAATCAACAAACCACAAGTCATAATCATAATAATCTGATTCCGATTCTTGCATATATACTTCTTCATTTAATGCTTCAATATCGTACTTCTTAAAATAGTCTATCCATTGATTTCCGTTCAGTATCTTTTCATTATCTCTATATATTTCAATTCTTATGTGGTTGCACTGGTTATTCACCAGTGCAACCTCTAATGTGTTATAGTGTTTCATTTTAGTCCTCTCTTTCACTTGCTGATACTACACCATTTGCATATACTAGAATTGATTTATAATGGTCTAAACCAGTAATAAGTAAGGTTTCTTCGGTTATTAAATCTAACTCGATGTGTTTACCACTATCAACAATGTATGTGTCTAACGTGTTGATGAATACGGTGTTATCCATGTAATTTACTAACACCTTTGATTCTTGATTGTAGAATGATTGCACCTTAACTGTTGTTGTAGATTCTGTAAAGTATGTATTTTTCATCTTATTTGTCCTCCTTTACTTTACATCTATATATTACTATTATAATTCACACTTTGCAAGCCTTTTTTGTGAATTATAATAAAATTTCATTATTTTAATATAATCTGATATAAAGTTTCATCTATGGAGGTAAGAAAAAAAGCCATGCATGCATGGCTTTCACCTTTTAGATTTCTTGACAAGTCCAGATATATACCGCGATATATGGAGGTAATGTTTCAAATGGTTTAGCACCACCAACGTTAGAGGTAGTATATTCGCCAATTCGATTAGAACCAGTTTCACCATAAGAACCTGCTTCAAAACCGCTTCCGTTTCCTGCGTTAGTTCTGTATAGTCCTGCTTTTCTTGGTGAGGCTCCTTGCATAAATACTACATCATGTTTATGGCTTGGTAATTCTTCAATGGTTAATGTATGGCTCTTATTTCCTCCAGTTGTACCAACAGCGTATTCACCGCCACCACCTAATAGGAATTTATCTTGAATTAAACTCCAACGCTTACCTCCATATTGCGCTATTACCTTATCCATCGTATCAAGTGTATTACTTAGGATAATTTTACCGATGTAAGCCTTACCAGTTAACGCATTTTGTAGCGCCTCTGTTGCCTTATTTAGTGCTTCCGTTGCTTTCTGTAATGCTGATTGAGCCGTTACGCTTGACGAAGCACTAATCTCGCTCGCACCTGTTGCGGTTGCCTTTGCTACTCCAATATTATCATCAAAGCCCTTTAATACTTCATCAATCTTATTAAAAGCGCCATTCATGTCACCCATAATGGAAAGGTTGTCCGTGCCTACCCATTGCGGTAATTTGTAGTTAGTTGTTTTGTTTGTTGCTGTCATGTTTTTGTCCTCTTCTTTCTATGTCCATGCTTGCATGGTTATTGATAACTTGCTAATACTTTTTTGTTATTCCAGTCAAAATCGTACACGCTCATATTTAGACTATCGAATTGTTGTACGTTAATGTGTAAATTTGCTAACTCATTTAATGAATAAACACCATTGCGCGATAGTGCAAGAATCGCGTTCATTAGTTCCGATAACGTTGTGTACGTACCTGTCAACTGGTTATAAATTAGGATGTTTTCACCTAAATTTTGTAAACGGTTGTTGACATCTGCAACCAACTTATCAATTTTATCATTTTGTGTATTGATTTTAGTTATTACTTCACCTTTGAAATTTGTTACATTCAGATTTAATTCAGTTTTAAAATCTGAAAATTGATTGCGTAACTTTTTAACTTCAATCTCAAAATCAGATAAACGCGTATCGAAACGGTTGTAATTTGCAATAATATCATTATAGCGTTCATTTAACGTTTTCAACGTTTCATCAAAACTTCCAATAATCCGCATGATTTCATCAAGATTTTGTTCATGGTAATTAGTATAAGTGCTGTGATGTAATATAGTCATTGCTCCGCTCCTTTCCTTTATTAGTATAGCATGATGGTGAATTTTTGCAATATATCATCAATTATATAAGTCATTACGTTATGCATGCATACTTGTAATTCTTGCTGTAACATGCTCTGTGGTGTAACTACACCAATAGAGCCATGGCGCTCGCTTTTCACAACGCTTTTACCTGTTGAATCTGTGTTGAAGTTAGCATTACTGGAATCGCTATTCTCACCGCTAGGAACAGCGTTCACGCTGTCATATCCTGTAACCTTATTAATCTGATTAGCGTTGCTTGCGTTCGTTCCTTTTGTGTTGCCTGTTGTATTGGTCGTTACTTCTTCTACCAATTGCGCGTTTTCTAGAGCATTGTATTCTTTCGTCATTATATTATACATGCGTTGCCATTGCGGTAATTTCATTATACTATATTGCTCTAGCATATTCTTCATATACATAGGGTTAGGATACAATACTTCAAATTCATAGGATTGTTCTAGTAGGTTGTTGATAAATACATTTTTATCAAGTCCATTAGGTAATACCATTTTTTCAAATATGGTATTATCTAAATCATATAAACCCTGTAAAGAAATATATCTAGTCATTACCACTTACCTCCATTTCTTCATCTTGATTACTCGCATGCATGCTCTCATTATCTGTATATTGAAAACGTAACTCGCAACTCAACTCCGTTAATGATGGAAACATCTTTTTAACTTTCTCAATTCCACGCTTGATATTTTCACATGTAACGATTGCTTTAGATGTTGTTTGCATATTATTCGCATTGATTTCACCCGTTAAGGCTCTATCCGTTTTATCAAAATTTGCGTTAGGGATTCCAACATCTGTACGGAATTGATTTAATATGCTTGCATGTAATTTAATAAATTCATTACCAATCATATTTTGCGATAGATTTTGAAAGAAACTATCCCACAAAGGCGTACCCTCTTTATTAAATAATCGACTATCCGCAAATACAGCAGGATTACCACTTTGCACCCTATCATATAAGGCTTTTAATGTTTCCGCGCTTGCTTTATTCTTTCCAAGGAATACATAAGATAGTTTAGAGTTAATCAGATTCACTCCAAGCGCCTCCGCTGTTAATGCAAGCATATCAGCATAATATGCAATCAAGTCATACATGCTTGTATAATCATTATGAATCTTAATCAATTCACAATTGATTCCTATATCTAAGTTGTATGTAGTTAGTAATGGATTTGATACAATTGCTTTACTTGGTTTATAGAAAACGTTGTAATATGATAGTGTACCATGTTGTGGGATGATTCCAAACTTACCGCTATCAAATACGATAACGAAACCATATAGAAATAATGTATTGATAAAATAATCATAATCCCAATAATCAGGGATATTTATTTTATAAACGCTCTGTAAGTCCTGTAATAATTCACGGAAGAAAAATTGAAATAATTCATTATTACGTGTATGCACCGCGCTAGGTGAATAACCATTATAAGCGTTTGCTACTACTTGATAATTTGCATAATTCGTTGACATTTTTTGTTTTCCTCTCTTTCTATGCATGCATACATCAATAACGGTGTTATTCCTGTTGATGTTGTACCATCGTATTTTTTAAACGGATAACCTAAATCATTTATGATTCTTGTATCATTGATGAAACATGCTTTATAAATGTTAGTGCTGTTGATTAAATCCCATTGTCCGCTAGGGTGTTGTTGATACCCTTTATATGTTCCTTTTGCAAAATTCACATGGCTATGGTCGCCTGTAACATTACCATGTAAACCTGTATGAAATAATAAATCGCCCTGTTGGAATGTATCGCCAACGCTAGCAATAGGGCTATCGTCATGCATGCATGAAAATGTTAAATAATCAATCGTACCATCTGCGAATAGTACTTTATTTAGTGATTGAAATACCCTATTATTATCGTATCTATCCCATATATCCACGCATTTACACGATATAGGTGCGTAACTTGGATAGCGTGAATATGTACCAACATAGTCAATATTTAATGTTTGTTGATGGCTCCATTGCCCATTTTCACCTTGTGTAATATTCAGTATATCACATGGAAATAGGATAACCTCTATACCTTTCGCATTTTTCAACTTTTGATGTGCTTTCATTCTATATATACACCACTTTCTAACAATGCTTTTATTTCTGCTCTTTCTGTTTGTGTTCCAGTAATAGCAATATCGCCATTTTGCACTTGACAAAATCCAGTTAGATTTTTTAGCGTTGCCTTTTGCATGCATGGTCGTCCATTTTGCTCTATGTTTTCATCTGCTAGCATTTCAAACTTTCCGATAAGTTGTTTATTACCGTGTAGATGTGCAAGACTTCCGCCACTTGTGGCGCTGCTGACTTTTGGCGTCATACTTGCTATACCGTTTGAGATTCCACTAATCGCTCCGCCTATATTGCCAGTTAATACACTACCGATGAAACCAGTCGCCGCGGATGCCATACCGATGTAATCTTTTGTAACTTGGGATAATGGAATATCACACGCTAGCATGCTTTCTTTCATATCAAAGCATATACCCTGTTCATTGTATAATTCAATTTTCGCATTACCACCTAACAAGTCAACATATATCACGCATTGTATAATGTTACTTTTTGCAACATAATGCGTATCTATTACAATCGTCCCAAAAGGCGAGATATTCATATACAATTCTGTATAAGGTGAATAATTAAGATACTCACCACGTGAGGTTTGCGGATGTTTAGGAATCGTAACGTTAAAACTATACTTCCATACATAGTCCTTATCGCTAAACTCTTTATATAAAGATATATGCGGGATAGGGAAGTATTTACAACTTTTAATGTATTGTAATGGATTTACAATTGACTTGCTCAACTCATCAAACCCATCTGTTTTGCTAATGAGTGAATCAATCAAGCCAACCATGCTAGCATAGTTCAAGATTGAATATTTTAACGCACCAAAGTTAGCGCCCTTATCAACCTTACCAATGATATAACTACCCTGCTCTTTATAAGCGCTAGTCATAAATGGACTTGTAAAATCAACAGTTTTATATGTAGGCTTTGAATCAGTAGGATACAGACTATCCATAATATTCCCATTCCAGTAACTTTGTGAACGGATAATATATAATGTACTGTTAAGAATATCATTCTTATAACTTGCTAATGAATCAACAGTACCAGTAATATAAGCGATATTGTTGATAAAATCAACGTTAGTAATATAATAGTATCTTTTGAATTTAGGGATATAAAAGTAGTTAAAATCAACATAACTATCATAATTTTCCTGTATCGCTAGTACTGGATTTATGATTGAGGTATCACCTTTTAGCGTTAGGTTTTTCTCTGTTGCTTGTGTAGGTATATAGGTTGAATTTCTTTTCTTTGTTACTGTGTAAAAATATACTTGCATGTTACCTCCTTAATTAAAATATGCATGCATGCGTGAAGCATACATGCATATAATCTTATTCTAATGTAAATACGATACCTTTTTCGGTAAAATCGTTGATTGCTCTAAAATCAGCATTATACCACTGGTCCCAATATCTACCGCTAGCGTTGAATGGTGTAGGATTTACCTGTTCATCGAATGAAGCCATCATACATGCATCTCTATCCATGATTACCGCTAATACGTTGTTATTTTCGATTGCTTCTACTTCTTTCTCTTTTCCTTTATTATCTAATAGGATTGATTTGATGTTAATCTTACTTGGTTCCTTTGGAGTTTGCCAATGTGTTACCCATTCCGCTTTTGGAAGTGATAAATGGTCTTTGTTAAATACTTCAGAGATAGCCATTGCATCAATTTCATTTTGGAAAGAATTTAACATAAAGAAGTTTTGATATTCCACAGGCGTGGTATGTGGAACAGGTTTTCCTGTAATAGTCAATTGATGTTCAATGTTTCTATTTGCAAGATTCTGTGAAAGTGTCTTGATTCTTGCGTATGCATACAACACAAAGTCCTTAAAGTTAGCAGGGTCATAAACTGTCTGAGCGGTTAGGCTCTTTCCAGTCTTTGTGTTGTATTCTGTTAGCAACTTACATACGTGCATAGTTGTTGTATCAGTTGTTGCATAATTCAACTTTGCGCCAATAAAGTTTACTAATGTTGCACGCTTAAATTCTTCTTTAGCCTGCTCGAATTTATTTTGAGCATTTGTAACAAGCATGCTCCAAAAGTTAGCAAGTTCTTCAGCACTATGGAAAGCGGTGTTTAACTGCTTTTGATATACTGTAAAATAATCTTGATATGGAAATGAATTTGTTACAGTTGTTTGAAGTACATCACGTTTACGAATCTTGTACATATCAACCGCACCATCATTTACTAAGGCGCCCTTATAGCCTTCATCTTCTTTAAAATCGGAATCAACTACCTGTAACTTACGTGCGATGAATCCAAATTCTTCCTTCCCTACTTCCAAGCCTTTAAACTGTGCATGATATACACGTTCCTTAAATAGTGTTTTACTTAATACGTTTGTAATGGTGTTAAATACAACATCTGCACCAAGTTCCATTGTCATTGTTGCAAGTGACATAAAACCGCTTGCGTCAGTTGGAATTGTCAACGCTTGACGTCCTGTAGCCTCTGCATAAATCTTGTTGAGAATTAAAACCGCATCGGTTCTTTTGATTGCCTTTGTTGCCATGGTTAATTTTCCTCCTCTTCATAACCTAATAGGTCGCTCATAAAGTTTTCAAACTTTGTATCAATATCTTGTTTTGGTGTTAGTGCTGTTTCAACACGAATACCTAGAATATTGTTTATAATATCATCTTTTGATAGTGGTTTTTCCTCCACCTTTTCAACTTTCTTGTTTTCCATGCTTGCATACTTTTTGATAATTTCTTTCACTTCTGATTCTGTAAAGGTTGTTTCCTTTGGTGTTTCCTTTGGTGTTTCCTTTGGTGTTTCCTTTGGTGTTTCCTTTGGTGTTGCTCCAGTTAATAGGCTAAAATTTTCTTCAATAAATTTAGCACTGAAACCTTTATCCAATAATTCTTGAATGTTCATAATTTGTCCTCTTTCTAATATCTGCTATTTACTTCATTTTGTACTTGTTGATAAATACTACCTAAGCGTTCCATGCGTTCTTCACCATTTCCAAAATCACCTCGGATAACGCAATCAGCAACGTTAGAAACGAATAAGTCTGTATCGTTGTAATACTCATTTACTTTTGACTGTACTGCGTTATATACAGCGCCTAAGCGATTGATACGTTCTTCACCATTTCCATATCTACCATTTAATACATCACATGCAAGCATATACACACTTGTTTCTTCCATGCTTGCTGGTTTTGATTCTTCAGTAGTCCAGTTAGTTAGTTTAGGTCTTAATCCTCCGATTAGTCCTACTGGTGATAATGTGATAACTTGTGAAGGATTAGGATTTTGTGAAAAGTATGTATTACTTCCAACTTTTAACGCTACATGTTTCATGTTTCCATAATCCCAAAAACACCAATCACCTACCTGCAAGTTTTCAACGTTGATTTTGTCAAAATATGCGCTATATCCATAATCATCAAATAAATAGAATAGGTCAGGTACATACCCAGTAATAGCACAATAGCGACTTACTTGGATGTCATAATCTTGACAAAACTTATCAAACAAGTCCCAACATTGAGCGCCATACGCGCCATCCGTGTTTAGATATTGATTATTGTATCTGTCAATAAAACTTTGTAACTCATTCATCTTACTTTCCTCCTGCTAAATGTTCATAGGCTTCCTTATTTTTCAAAATTGATAATGTTAACGACTCGACTGCTTTTGTGTTCTCACTGATAACTTGTGCCATTTTCTGATTTTGGTACAATAAGAACATGGTGACGGCAATCGGAAAGCCCACATTACTAATCAAAGTGGCTAACTGTGTTACGTCCATGCTTGCATACCTCCTTATCTATTCATGCATTAAAATAAAAGGAGGGCTCTTAACTTTCCAGTTATTAGGCGACGTGTTCCGCACGTCTGAATGTGCCACCCTCCATCATTATTATACATTTTTTCTAATCTAAATCAAGATATTTTTGGAATAAAATTTGACAATAGTAAGTTTCAAACGTTGCAAGTCCTTCGCCTATGATAAAACGCAAATATCCAAAATTCTGATAAAACATTGCTTTACTATTTTTAGTTAGATTAAAGCGTGGAGGTTTTCCTTTGATATGAGGACTAATGTAATACGTTTCATTGCTTTTATGTTCATATACAGTTAATTCGCCTATTGTACATAATGCGTTATATTCCTGTAATGGTTGAGGTTTTACAAAACTTACATCATCATCAACAAATTCATTATCTAATGACATGCTTGCATATTCATTACCTTTTAATAACTTGTACATTGCTGTATTCTTCTTTTGTTTGGATATTGGACTATCTCTAAATAAGCATAATAACAAATCGCGCTCATCATCTGTATATATCATCTTTTGATTTTTGATGAGTTTTTCAACGGTTATAACTAACTCAAGACTAACAAAATAATCGTTATCAATACTATTACTATTTGATAAGAAAAATACCTTTATAGGCGGTTTACCAATGATTTCCCTGTTACGATTCGCGGTTTCGTATCCATCTGTAAATTTAATAAACTCATCTTTGATAGGTTTTTCAACCGCGCTACGCATAAACTCTTCAAATATGATTATATCAACATCCGATAAATCAATAGAACGGATGTTCCCTATTGTGGATAATGCAAACGGATACCCTAACACCTCACCAGTTGCAACATCCTTACCATCTGCGTTTTTTTCAAAGTTATAGAAAGCACTAAAACCATTACCGATACTACACGCACGAATGTTCAAACCTAAATCATCATTTAATGTTTTAAACGGATTGAATGAATCCATCGTACACATATCTATCTGTTTTTGAGTTCTTCGCATGTAAATAAACTTATCACCGCGGTTAATAACTTCTTTTAACATTCCGTAAGTTTTACCAATACCACGACCACCAATAAGGAAATTAAAAACCTTACCATTATCATATATATAGGGTATATTCAAAAATCCATTTTCTAAATATATGTTATTTTCGTATATCATGCTTGCATGACTTCCTTTCTAAAATAAAAGGCTATCCACTTTATAGCCTTATATAATATTATCTACCGTTTAATTCACTTTCGATTTCTGCGATAATTTCTTGAACTAGCATATCGTCAAGACGTGCATACACATGACTATAATATTTATCATCTGTACCCTTATAAGACGGGAAAGAAATAAAATCGCCATTATCGCTTTCGATAACCTTACATCCATAGATGGTAATACCATTTAGTTCCAAGTTGAAGAATACAAAACCTTTCTTCGTTTGACGTACATTTAATACCTTCCAACTTGATACCTCTAATGTTTCAACATCCTTTTTTGATTCCACTTTGTTATTCTTTTTCATTTTCTATTTTCCTCTTTCTTTTTCATTTAATAGGGTAGTGATAGTGGTTTCACTACCCATAACCATTATACCATTTTAAAATCAAATATCAAATATTTTTCGTGTTTGTTTCCAAAACTTCACATCGTTTAGAATTTCTTGATAATCCCTACTAATACCAAGCGTATAGGTGCTATCTTTAATGCATACATTACTAGTGATTTCTAGCGTTCTCTTGCCTACTTTGTAGAGTTTACTTTCACCAAAGGGAATATCATTATATACCGATTCAGTGCCTCCACTCTTTACGAATTTAAACCCTATCGCATAGTTATCAATATTCTTTAATTCTTGAGGCGCTTTCTTCTTATTTACTCCAGATGTTGTAACATGCAAGCATGTTTTATATCTTCCGTTCTTTTGTTTTTCCTTTACAGTATATACGTATTTTTTAGCGCCTAATGTCTTAAATTGAAGATATGTTCCATCGTGTTCCATAACCCCCATGTAATGGATATTACCTTTCTTATCCTTTGCATAGGCTTTATTATCGATTGCTTTCTTCTTTAATTCATCGTTCAATAGTGATAAATCAATGTTATCATTAAAACATTTCACGCTATCCGTATCGGCGTATATAAAGTTTTTAACACCTACATGCTTACATGCTTTATATAATCGTTCTCTTGCGTATGCTGTTACATAGACACCCCACGCATACGACATAAATGCATTGCGATAGGCTTTTTTCATTAAATCTTCTTTAGATACTGTTTCATCAACTTCGAACCCTATACCATCAAATATAAACGGTGATTTAATAATATCTGTAACCATCATACCGTATAATGCGTTTATCTTCTCTTTTGATTTTTCGTACATATATGCATCATCGTCATTTAATACCTCGCCATCAACAGGCTTAAGCCATGTTTTATCGCTGTAATATTTTAGTACTAACTTTCTAAACTCTAATGGCAAATAGTCTTTATTACATACATACATTTCGTGTATTTCCATTGAATCATAATCATACATATCATGTATGATTTTAAAATCAACCTCGGTTATACTTGTTTCTAGTGAATCGGCGCTCAAAATTCTACCATTATCAACAGATTCATTTACTACATTTTTACATTTCGCAAGTGCCAAATATGGTTTACCCTCCATCTCATCATGTAGTTTAACATGCGTGAATGTTACGCGTGTAAGCACAGCGGTTTTACGTGTATATACTTGTTTTATATATTCCTCCATGCTCATATCATCCCACTTCCTCCATTTTCCACATGGATATTTTTCCGTAACTATGCAAGCAGGATAGTCACTTGAAAAATCGTAACTTATAACATCATCTAGAACAGCATTAGCATAATAACGATTTGCATGTGTATCACCTCCACGGAAAGCCTTTTGCAATAGTAGTAATACATCTAATGAGGGTAATTGCTTCGTTAGCCATGTTCTACTAACTGACTTCATTGCATTACGTGCATCACGTCTTACATATCCAGTAGAGGTTAGAGGGATACTATATAAATCATCTTCCATTTGCATTTCCTTGCGATAGACAAGAGGTAAACCAAGTACATCATTGATACAATAATGATATTCATAGTCGTTTAATTTAGTCCAAGGATAACGCAACTTGTTATAATTAAACTTTTTACCATCTAATTTTTTAACAGGGATGTTAAACTTCTTATAGTATTTATCTAGTGATAGATTACTATGTATGTAAGTACAGCGATACTCGATATTATCATGGACTACGCGTAAGACCTTTCTATTATCCATTGCAAATACTTCATCATTTTGGTAATGAAATACACCTTTTAAAAACTGGAATTCGTAACTCAAATTGTGGACTAATACCACTAATCGTAAGTTATCGCTTATATCATGCATGCATGTATTAAGATAATCCAATAAATCTTTGTATTGTTGCCATGTTCTACCTGTAATAAGAACATCACCATTGATATTGAATTGCCATATATACATAAAGGAATTATCTATATCCTTTAGTCTTGATGTTTCTATGTCAAAAGCACAAATGCAATCTAAATATTCAAATTTACTTCCATCTTTAAATTTAGTTTTTATACCTTGCTTTCTTTTCATAATAGGGTATGCATGCATAACCTTATCAATGTTTCTTTTTCGTTTTATTTCTTCTATTGTCTTTTGGTTTTCTGATAGCCTTAAGTGTATAAGATTGTTCATTTTCTTGCGCCTTTTCTATTAGTTTATTTACGAATTTTCTATTACTTACTTCTGCTGTTCCATTTTTAGAATCTGTTATTTGTTTAGAGAGTTTACTTGTATTATTGATAAACATGTTGAAATTATCAATAATCTTTTCTTCTGATAGTCTAAACTCTTTTTTAATATTATACATTTCAACAATACGTTCCGACATTGTACCCTCGGTTATTTCGTATTCCTCGCGCATTGCCTTCATAAAATCTCCAAATGATTCATAATTTTTAGTAGTAAGAAATTTAAAGCCTTTACTATTAAACGTTTCAACTGACTTTTTTATCATCTGTTTATTACCTAACACCGTGCTAGTGCTACGGTTTAACTCATCGCTCAATTGCTCAACCTTAATACGTACCTTTTTAATACTTCCTAATTGCTTCGCGGTAGGTAGTGTTAATTGCTTCGCATTTGATGATTTCATTGCGCGTTTGTTGCGTTTAAGTGCAATGCTACGCAAGCGGTTATATTCTACCTCAACACTCTTATCTGACCACTTTTCAAAATCTGAGTGAAAGACCTTTCCACGCTTCGCCTTGAATCTTCCAAATTTATCGCGTTCTTGTGCCATTTACTATACCTCCTTGTGTAGTCTATTATATACCAAGTAGAGAGAAATATTATAATAATTTATCATTTTGCTATTGACATAATGTTT
>ERZ773213.1286-NODE-1286-length-13467-cov-45.804131_pt1 | contig 13467 bp, 7 predicted proteins | sample MGYA00580996_ERZ773213 | MGnify/ENA primary metagenome ERZ773213 (study PRJEB29015, sample SAMEA2738152) | human oral metagenome | biome: human oral; feature: human-associated habitat; material: saliva | place: China | collected 2197 ...
GCAACATCTACTCCTCGGTGCCCGGAGGCACCTACGAGTTCATGTCCGGCACGTCCATGGCGAGCCCGCAGATGGCGGGCGTCAGTACGATCGTGCTTCAGCGTGTGCAGTCTGATCCGCTGTTCGCGTCGATGAGTGTGCGTGAGAAGGTTGATGTGGTGCAGAACCTGATGATGGGTACGGCCCGGCCGCTCACCGACGCTGCGCAGACTTCGGGTGCGCTGTATTCGCCGCGTAAGCAGGGTGCCGGCCTTGTGGATGCGTTGGCGGCGACGACGTCGTCCGTGTACCCGACCGTTGTGGGTGCGCCCGAGCAGTCTCGTCCCAAGGCGGACCTGGGGGATGGGACGAAGGGGTGGCATTTTGATGTCACTTTGCACAACCTCTCGGGTGTTCCGGCTACCTATGAGTTGAGTTCGCAGGCCCTCTCTGAGATTGTCGAGGGTGGTTTCTTCACCGAGCATTCCGCCGATTGGCGAGGCCGGGGCGTGGAGATCGCGTACTCGGGCGCGGCGTCCGCGTCGGCTGAGGGCGCGACTGTGACAGTTCCTGCGAGCGGTGAGGCGACCGTCGGCGTTGACGTCACGCCCGGCAGCGAGTTTGCCTCCTACGTCGCGGACAACACGCCGAATGGCACGTTCCTTGATGGTTTCGTGCGCTTCGCGTCGAAGACCGAGTCCCAGCCCGACCTCTCCGTGCCCTACCTGGGCTTCTACGGTGACTGGGGCAAGGCAGCTATCTTCGACGCCCTCGCCTCGGATGGCGGAGCGCATGCTCGCGCCTCGGCCATATATAACGGCATGAGCAACCAACCTCTGGGCTACAACCCCATGATGAAGGCCGAGGATCGGGTTGGTAACCCCAGGGCTGACCGTTACGTCCTGTCCCGGTCCGATGCCTCGGGCGCACCCTCGGTCTTGGATCCGCGCACCGGCACATTGCGTAGCGTTCACAGGCTCAACACCGTGTATTCGAATGCCGCCGGAGAGACGATCGACTCCCTCGTGACTCATCAGGCCTGGAAGTCGAACGCCGAGGGTACCAGTGGCGTGATGAGCTGGGTTGAGCTGTGGCATGATCCCACGTATTTGTATACGCGCACCGAACCCTACGAGGACCTTCCCGATGGAATGTACAGGCTGACGATCTCGGCGAGTAATGATGGGCCTTCTTCGGCTGAGCAGTCGATCTCCTACGACTTCCGCCTCGACACGGTGGGGCCGGTCGTCTCTCACCTGACCTACGTCGGTGAGGGTGAGGACACGGTTGTGTCCTTCGACGTCTCTGACTCATCGCCCCTTGCGGGCATCGATCTGCATGACCCGGCCGACGGTTCGTGGTTCTACCGCTACGTTTTCTCAGACAGGGAGGGTAGCCTCGGTGCGGATGGGACCTACACGTACCACGTTGAGGTTCCCTTCAAGGATATTGATGCTGCGTGGGGCTACCAGGGTGGCTCGGGCAGCGTCATCGCCCACCCGTACCTGCTGGCCTGGGACTACGGCCTCAACCACTCCGAGGCCCTGACCCTGAACCTGCCCAGCAACAACACTGGCACCGCCGACGCGTGCACGAGTACCGAGGGCGGCCACTGGACGAAGGATGCGGCCGGCTGGTTCTACACCTGCGCCGATGGGACGAGCTACCTCAAGGGTGGCTGGTACACGATCAACGGTTCGGACTACCTGTTCGGTCCGTCGGGCTACATGGCGACCGGCTTCCTCAAGCGCGCTGATGGCCAGTGGGTCTACGCCGACGACTCGGGCGCCCTCGTGGGCGGCTGGGTGCGTGACGGCGGCTCCTGGTACTACCTCGATCCCTCCTCCAAGGTCATGAAGACCGGGTGGGTCGCCGACGGCGGCTCGTGGTACTACCTCACCGCTTCGGGCGCGATGGCTATTGGCTGGGTCAACGACGGTGGTACCTGGTACTACCTGAATGCCTCGGGCAAGATGGTCACCGGCTGGCTCAACGTGGGTGGCTCCTGGTACTACCTGTCACCCTCCGGCACCATGCTGACGGGCACCCAGGTCATCAACGGACGCACCTATGTGTTTGACGCCAATGGCATCTGGGTCGGCTGACGTGCGGATCTTCTGAATCGCTGATTCACGAGGCCGGGGCCCGGGAACGTTTACTGCGAGCGCTCCCGGGCCCCGTCGCATGCGCCCACGGGTGTCCGCGTTCGCACACGAACGCAGCAACGTCGGTGGCCGCTGCTGTATGTTGGAAGCAGCGACATGACTCGGTGTCGCCTCGTATCCGCGTCGAACGTACGGGAGTGCAGTCCATGAAGAAACCAGCCGTTTTCCTGGCCGGAGTGGGCACGTGCGCGCTCGCTGTCGCGAGCTGTTCCACCGCGACGTCGCCGACACCCGCGTCGCAGTCCGGCGCTCCCGCTGACTCTGCCCAGTCCGCTCCGGGAGCCCCGGCCTCGTCGACGGTCGATCCCGACACCGCGCTGACGTCGAAGAATGGGCAAAGCGGCCCGAGCGCGCAATCCGGCAGCGAGAACGCCGACGCCACCGTCGTCGTTATTGTCCAGCTCGCGCAGGGCGCTGACGGGGAGGCGACCCTCGCCTCGATTAACGAGGCCGTGGCCGCGTCCTTCCCGGGCGCGTCCGTCACTGTGGAGCGCGAGTACCGCAACGCGCTGCGCGGCTATGCCCTGCGTGTGCCCGCCGGTTCGCTGGAGACGATCCGCGCGGTGGGCGGCGTCCAGGCGGCCTACCCGGACGGCAACAACAGCCTCCAGTGAGCGGATATCCGGCTGCCTCGCGCCGGAGTGAGGCGGGTGGGGTGCGCTCTCTCGCGCATAGATGGGATCCAGGACTTGGAGTGACACTGTTTCTAGTTACTTCAAATTAAGATAATATTAGAAGTAATTTGAAATAAGTGTGAACGGAGCAGTCATGAAGAAGCCGACCCCTCCGCCCTGTCGCCTGGCTGAACTCTATGACAGTGTTCTCAATAGTCTCAGGGATATGGATGAGGACCATCGTTCGTCTGTTATTCGCGCGCTAGCTGGCGGACTTGATGATCCGGAGTATCGGCCGTGGGAGTATTACTTCCGGGCCGAGCCGGTGCCCGAGGGGCTCACCCGTGAGGCGTGGTGGTGTGCGGTTCGCAGTGCTCGAGCGACCACTGCTAGACCGACGCCCTTCACGATGAAGGACGCAACGCCCTTGACCTTTAATCTGCCCGATGTCCTTTTGAGCCTGAATGAGGATATTACCGCTCAGGCGCGAGGTCAGGTCGAGCTCCCAGGGGAGGTTGCGACAGAGGCTGCGAGAGACAGGTACCTCATCAACTCCCTGTACGAGGAAGCGATCACCTCCTCCCAGATGGAGGGAGCCTCCACGTCGAGGCGCGATGCGAAAAAGATGCTCCGGGAGGGGAGACGTCCGCAGACGCGGTCGGAGCGGATGATCCGAAACAACTTTCTTGCCCTTGAATTTGTGCGGGGGCGTCTCACGGATAAGCTCACTCCTGAGTTTGTCTGCGAGGTGCATCGGATCGTGACCGAGGGGACGCTCGATGATCCGGACGATGCTGGCCGCCTCCAGCGGGAGGGGGAGGGTAGGGTTCGCATCTACGGGACGGAAAATGAGGAGCAACTGCTCCATGTTCCGCCGTCCGCATCGGAGCTGCCCGAGCGCCTGGAGCGTCTGTGTTCCTTTGTGAATGGCGAAGGTGAGTATGCGACGCAATATGTGCCGCCCCTCGTAAGGGCGCTCATTGTTCACTTCATGATGGGATACGACCACTACTTCGTTGATGGTAACGGTCGTACGGCCCGCGTCATTGCACAGTGGGTGATGCTGCGTGAGGGCTTCTTTCTGATGGACTTCGTTCCGGTGTCCCGACTACTGCACAGAGCTCCCGCACAGTACGCTCGCTCATTCCTTGAGGTTGAGCAGGACGAGGGCGACGTTACCTACTTCCTGATCTGGCATGCGCGGATAATTCTGCGTGGAATCCGCGAGCTGCACGATTATCTGGCAAAGAAATCCAAGGAGCTGGATCAGGTGAAGCATCGCCTGCGCGCCACGACGCTCACGAACCGTCAGATCGGCGTTATCGAAGAAGCCTTGCGTGATCCCATGATGACAGTGACAGCGGCGGCGCATGCCAATAAATACAGGGTTACTCCTCAGACTGCGCACGCCGACTTGCGTGGACTCGAGGATGAGGGCTATTTGAGGCGTGTTCGGCGCGGCCGGAGTTTCGAGTGGTATCCGGTGTCGGATCTTCAGCGTCGGGTTGATTGTGCCCTTGAAGGGGACGGTGACTGACAAGAGGGGAGGGGTCCGAGGGTTGCCGCGATGCGGTGGCAGTCGTCAGGGTGCAACTGTGGATATGTTCGTCGAGAAGGCATTGCTTCCATTTACTTCAAATTTAGTCTTAATTTGAAGTAAATGGATAGTGTTACTGATCCGCGCGCATCTGCCCGCGCCCTAGATCAGGTCCCTCTTCTCCATGTACTTCATAGCCAGCCAGCCGAACGGGATGCGGCCGTAGAAGGTGACGAGACGGTAGAGCAGGGCCGTCGCGATGGCGACCGACGAAGAGATGCCCGCGACCGTCAGACCCGAGGTCAGCGCCGTTTCGACGGTACCGATACCGCCCGGCGAGGGGATGAAGGAGCCGGCCGCGTTCGCCGTTAAGTAGGTGAGCGACACCGTGGAGAAGTTCAGCGAACCCCCCATGGCGAGCAGCGCCGTCCAGAACGAGCCCACGTAGCCGATGTTCATCAGCAGGTTGCCGCCCAGGACCGCAGCGAGGCGGCGGGGCTGACCGATGATCCACAGGAGGCGCGGGTAGACCTGCTGCCAGGTCGGCTGAATCTTCGACCAGATCCAGCGGCGCAACTTCGGCACTGCGACGATGACGCCGACCGCGACCACGACGAGCGCGACGACACCGAGGATGGTGCCGTAGGGGACCGACACGGACAGCGACGATCCGGCGATCACCATGACGAGGAGCAGGAGGATGATCGTGATGAGCGCCTGCGAAATCTGCATGAGCGTCACCGTCGTTACCGCCATCGCGGTGGGGACGCGGCGCTTGCGCAGGTAGCGCAGGTTGAGGGCAGCGGGGCCCACGCCGGCGGGCGCCACGATCGTAATAATCGAGGCCGCGACCTGGGCGATGAGCGTTTCCCGCAGGCTCAGCTTCTCGGGCGACAGAGCAACAAGCGGGACCGCGGAGCCAACCCAGATGAGGCAGGCAAGTACGGCAGAAGCGAGCATCCACCACGGGTTCGCGCTCTTGACCGTGGTCACGATGTCGCTGAAGTTCAGCGAGCCCACGACGATGAAGACGGCGATGAACGCCACCGCGATCGTGAAGATCGTGCGCGGACGGAAGCGCTGCAGGTCGGCGGTGGGCGCGGTCTCCGCCTCGGAGTCGCCCACGAGGGCCGCGCGCAGCTCGCCCAGCAGGTCGGAACGGCGCAGGCGCTGGTTGATGGATGCGGGAAGAACGGGCTTCTGGATGACAGGGGCACACGCGATCAGCGTTTCCTCGCCGACGCAGCGTCGACCGGCCTCAAGCGCGCGCTCGGGGCCAACTGCCAGCGCGGTCAGGACCAGCATCTGTGCGATGTCGATGGACTGGTTCAGCTCGGTGGTCGCGACCTCGCCGGAATCCCAATCCAGCAGCCACACGTCCGAAGACGAGTCGACGACCACGGCCTCGGGGGTGAGAGCGCGGTGCGAAATTCCGCGCGCATGCGCAAAGTGCAGCTGCTCCCATGCGCGGTCCAGGACCTCGTCCGTTGCGTCCTCGCCGAGCTCTGTCAGCGGAGTCGTCGGGGGCAGAGCGGACATGACCAAGATGATCGAGTCCGCGGAGGTGGCGATGCCGATCGGCTCCTGGGTGAACACGCCGGCGCGCAGCGCCTGCAGCGTCGTGAAGGCGGAGCGCTCGGCTTGCGCCTTGAGCGAGGGCGACACCCATCGGCTGATGCCGCGCAGGCGCAGATTGTTCCACATCTCGAGGAGAGTGCCGGTCAGCTCCTGGCCGGGGTCCATGGCGATGAGCTCGTAGGCGAGGCCCGTGTCGCTCCACGCCTGGTAGTGACGGTGGTGGTCCTGATTCGGGCGGCGCGTGACCGTGACGCCCATGTCGCCCAGGTCGGCGGGCATCTGGGTGAGGTGGCCGCGCGAGTTCTCTGCGACGGCCCACATGGCTAGCGGTTCCTCGGTCGTGTCGATGTCGGTGCGCACGATCCGCGAAGGCGTGATACCGATGCTGAGAAGGCCTTCGACGAGCTTAGCGCCCTTCGCCCTCTGGTCGTCGTAGCCCATGACCCACCGCGAGCCGGAGCCGAAAGCGCGCCCCAGGAACACGGAGATGAAGGCGACGGGCAGTGTCATCGAGGAGCGCAGAACGCCCAGAACGAGAATGATCCACAGGCCCGTCCAACCCCACTTGATCGCCTTCATTGACTGGGCCTCGCCGGCGGAGGTGAACAGGGCACACAGGGTGACGATGACCAAGTTGATGGCGATCACACTGCCGGTCTGCGAGCCCTGCGTAGCTATCGCGCGGTCCACGCTCAGCGGTGCGGTGAGGTAAGCGGGCAGTAGCCCGGTCAGGACGGCAATGATCCATCCGCCGATTGCCGCAACGACGCTGGTGACGAGGGCCTGGATGATCGCCTGGAGGCGCTTGCGCAGGGCGAGGGAGACGATCACGAGGATCGGCGTGATCAGGATGATGAGGCCCTCGACCAGGCTGACGGGCAGGATCAGGATCTGGCGGATGAGCTGGAATTGTAGGACGTCCATGGTGACGCCGTGCGTCGTGGCGCTGGCCACCGTGCCGATCGTCCAGATGCCGACGATCGCGAGGAGGGCGATGACGACGTCGACGGCGTCCTCGCGTCGGCGCCGGAGAGTGAACATGCGGTCGGCGATGTAGGCGGGGCGCGGGAGGCGGAGCCTGCGCGCGGGGACCGGCAGGGCGACCTCACCGCTCTTGGCGTGGGCGACGGCGGTAGAGACCGCGGCCTCGTCGCTGGACTCTGCGGCGGTGGGCGTGTCCTCAGCGTCAGATTCGCGTTCCTCGCGAGGGGCCTCGGTCGCGTTGACGGCCGAGTCTGTGGTTTCGGTGATATCGGTGATCGCGTCGTCGCTCGGCGCGGGAGGAACGGCGGGCGCGGGCGCGTCGGCCGGGACATTCTCCTGAACCGCGTCCGCTGCGAACATCGGCTCGCTCGGCGCCTCGGGGGCGAGAGGGGCTGCGGGGGCGAGAGAGGCGCCGACCTCGGGAGCGGCGGAGGGAAGCGGGGGCTCGGTCAACGAGGCGGGCTCGGGCGTCGCGGGAGCGGGCGGGGGAGGGGGAGTGAGATCCCCCGGCGCGTCGAGCGGCGGCATCGGCGAGGCTGGCGCGGCGGGGTGAATCGGCGAGGCCGGGGCGGGACCAGGATGCGTGGCGAGGACGGGAGGAAAGCTGGGGGGCATCACGACGGGATGCGTCGTCGAGGGGGCGACGATGGCGTCCATGACCTCGGTGCGGGCCTCGGACATGGGGACTTCCGGCGGCGGGGCAGGGGTTGTCGCGGCCCCGGCCTCGTCGATCATGCCCATCAGACCCTCGACCCCGAGCGCGGACGGGTCCTCGGCCGAGGAGGGGACGAACAGGATGTTCGTATCGACGACCGGCGTGCCGTCGTGTGACTCCTTGCGCTTCCTCATGCTGACCATCCTATATTCGCGGTCAACAAAGGTAGGGTTAAGGAGACACATTCCCGGCAGAAAAGGGCCCTATCGTGACCTGGTCTACACTCGCGGCAGCATCGGATCCGTCGATGCTGAGCACCGTTATCGAGTGGTTTAAGAATCCTGAGACTCTGCTTGTCGCCATGGGGCCGTGGGTCCTATGGGGAACGATGCTCATCGTCCTCATCGAATCTGGCGTGCTTTTCCCCGTGCTGCCCGGCGAATCCCTGCTGTTCACGGCCGGCCTGCTGCACGACCGCCTCGGCCTGCACCTGCCGACCCTGATCGCCATGGTCGTCGTCGCCGCCTTCCTCGGCGCACAGATCGGCTACTTCCTGGGCGCGAAGTGGGGGCGCCGCTTCTTCAAGCCGGACGCCCGCATCCTCAAGACTGAGCACCTGGACAAGGCTGAGCACTACTTCACGAACTACGGCGGCCGCTCCCTCGTCATCGGCCGTTTTATTCCCTTCGTGCGCACCTTCATTCCGCTTGCCGCCGGCATGGCCCGCTACCCCTATCCGAAGTTCCTGCTGTTCAACACGCTCGGTTCTCTCATGTGGGGCGCGGGTTTCATCCTGGTGGGTGCGATCCTGGGCAACGTGCCCTTCGTGCATGACAACCTGACGCTCATCCTGGCTGTCATCATCCTCATTTCCGTCGTGCCCGTTATCATCGAGGTTATTGGTAAGCGTCGCGGCGGCGCTGAAAAGGAGTAACTCGTGCTGGCCTGGTGGATGCTGGTCCCGACCCTGCTGGCCATGACGGTCGCCCTGGTGCTACCGGGGTTCATGTGGCTGCGGGCCGGCGTGCGCTCCTCGCTGGTCGCCATCGGGGCAGCACCAGCCTTCACGTTCGGCCTCATCACGATGCTGTCAGTCCTCTACCCGGCACTCAACATCGAGTGGGAACCTTCCACCGTTATGCCCGTCCTGGGACTGAGCACCCTCGGCGGGGCGATCGCGTGGAGTCTCAGCTTCTTTCGTCGGACCAACGGAGGATTCGCCCTCAACGGCGTTCCACTCCGCCAGGCTATCGGCGTGCGGGTCCCCATCGGTGGTGCACAGGCCGCGGTTCGCGCCGTCACGTGGAGTGCGGTTCTCGGGGGATTCCTCTTGGCCGCGTGGCCACTCGTGACGGGCGCGGACCCCGCCAACCCAGTCCAGCAGTGGGATCCGACCTTCCACCAAAACGGAGTCCACGCGATCCTGTACGGCAAGGATGCCAGCCCCTTCGGTGGCCTTCACGAACTCTACGGCGGGCGCCGAGTCTACTATCCCACTGGCTGGCACGCCTTCGTCGCGCTCTTCGCTCGCTATGACTCGGTCATCCAGACATCCAACGTGTCGTCCCTGGCACTCATGGGCGTGTGGGTGACGGGCTTGGCGGCCCTCGTCTCCGTCCTGACCGCCTCACGTTCAGCGCTCATCGCAGCCCCGATCATCGGTGGCACGCTCTTGAACATGCCGGCCGACGCGCTCACCATGTACAACCAGTGGCCCAACTCCACGGGCACCGTGCTGGTCCCCGGCCTCGCGGCAGCTGCCATCGTCGCTGGAAGACGCTTCGCCACCGATCTGCGTGACGGGCACGGCGTTCGGGCGCTCGCTCGACGCGTTCCGCAGGGCATCTTCATGGTCGTCGGCTGCCTCGGCCTCGTCGGAGCTCACCCGAGCGCGGCCTTCTCCTTTCTTGCCTTCCTCGCCGCGCCCCTGTTGGCATCCATTGCCTCCTTCGCACGCTCGGCCCTAGGCCGCGAAGGCAGAGGCCAGCTTGTCGCTATCGCGTGGGTATTCCTCGGCGTCACGGTCATCACCGTGCCCATCCTCGCACTGGCCTCCCCCAAGATTTCGGCGATGGGCAGGTATCCGCGCAGCGGATCCGGTTGGGGGGAAGCGTTCTCCCACGCGTTCTTGCCCTACCCTCCCTTTGCGGATACGCCCAGCATCACCCAATGGTCCCTCGTGCAGCTGGTCCTCCTCATCGCAGGCGTCGCCGCAACCGCGCGCCTGACCACCCTCCTGCGTCGGCCTGACCCGCTTGCGCGCGCCGCCGCGCAGGCCGGACTCGCGCCGGACACAGACGAGGGAGAGGCCACCCCGGCCTCGGCGCAGGAGGAAGCGGCCCCCATGCCCGCGTGGCCGATCGTCTCCTACCTGATCCTCGCATTCCTCACAGGACTCGCTTACGCACCCAACTCCGCGCTGCGCACCTACCTGCTGGCACCCTGGTACAAGGACGCCCGGCGCATCATGGGCGTCGAAGACATCGCGCTGACTGTCCTCATGGCCGTCGGTTTCGCGGCGATCGTCCACGTCATCCACGCTGCGTGGACCTCCTCCCTGCAAAGAATCCTGGCCGAGCGCGGCGCCGACTCCAACATTGAGGCGCCCCGCTGGCCCGTCCAGGTCGGGGTCGGCGCCCTCGTGCTCGTCCTGTCGGGCTTCGGTGCACTCGACGCGCGATACTCCGCCGTCGCCTACGTCTACGATCCCATGCGCCTGGGTAAACCCGGGATGGCCACGAAGGGCGAACTCGCCATGGTACGCCGCATGCGGTACACGACCGCGCCTGATGCGCTCGTCCTCGGGGACCCCATTGCGGGTGCAGCCTACTCTGAGACGATCGGCGGTCGCAAAGCGGTCTTCCCCCAGCTGAGTACCGTCAACGCGGACAGTGCATCACAGAAGGTCCTCACCCAACACTTCCGTGACATCCACACCGACCCCGACGTGTGCGAAGTCGTGCGCAACCTTGGTATCACCCACTTCTACGAGGAAGAGGACGGTACCTACTACAACTTCATGCGGTCTTCCCGCAACCCTGGCCTCTACGGAGTCGACACGTCGAGCGGCTTCGAGCTGGTCGACGCCGGCGGCACCGCGAAGCTGTGGAAGATCACCGCGTGCGGCTACGTCACCCCCGGTGGAGGAAGCCAGGCATTCGCAGATGGCATCAGGTCTGTCCAGCCGGGCGCTGAATCCACCGAAAGTCCCCAGTCTGACGACGAGTAGACCACAATGCGCTCCTGAGCTGGGACTGAGCGCGCCCGCGCGCTGCGCGTATCGATACCCTTGACACCATGACGACGAACATCCCCGGCCCCGCACCCCTCGGCGACAAGCTCCGAATCGCGTTCCTCGGACCCTTCGGCACCTTTACCGAGCAGGCCGTCCACCAGGTAGCGCCCGCAGGCGCCATCCTCGTACCGATGACCAGCGCACCCCAGGCGCTCGCGGCCGTGCGCCGCGGCGAGGCCGACCGGGCTGTCGTCCCCATCGAAAACTCCATCGAGGGCGGAGTGAACGCCACGTTGGATTCGCTTTCGCACGGTGAACCGCTCGTCATCGTCGCCGAGATGCACGTGCACGTCGTCTTCCAGCTCGCCGTCCTGCCGGGCACGCGCGCCGAGGACATCCGCCGCATCGGCACGCACCCCCACGCGTGGGCGCAGTGCCGAGGCTGGGTTGAGGAGACTTTCCCGGGAGCCATCCACGTACCCTCGACCTCGACGGCTGCGGCTGCCGAACTGCTCTCCGATGGTGATGCCTCCTTCGACGCGGCCCTGTGCAATGCAGTGTCCGTCAACACCTACGGCCTCGAGGCCCTGTTCACCGACGTCGCCGACAACCCGGGCGCGGTCACGCGCTTCGTCCTGGTTGCCCGCCCCGGAGTGGTCCCCCCTCCCACCGGCGCGGATAAGACGACCATCCAGGTGGCGCTGCCCGTCAACGAGTCGGGTGCCCTGCTGACCCTCCTCGAACAGTTTTCCGCACGCGGCGTCGACCTGTCGCGCATCGAGTCGCGCCCCAGCGGGGATGGCCTCGGCAACTACACCTTCAGCATCGACATCGTCGGCCACATCCGCGAGGAGCGCGTCCAGGCCGCACTCGTGGGCCTGCACCGCTATTCGCCGGAGGTGCGCTTCATGGGTTCCTACCCACGCGTCGACGGCGTGCGCGCGCAGGTCGTCCCTGGCACTACCGATGAGGATTTCCGCGCGGGTCGCGCATGGGTCGCGGACCTGCTGCGCGGGGGAGACGGCACAGGCGAGGCGGCGGGCAGTGCCCCGTCGTGGCCGCTCGTCTGACGCCGCGCTGGTGGCGCCCGCGGGCGCGGCTTGGCGAGCCTCGCGAGGGCTCGGACTCAGCCGGGCAGCAGCTCCATCCACGTGCGCTCGGCCGGGACGGCCACGTCCAGCGCGCCCGCATGCATGCGCACGTGCATCGTGCGGGCCAGGCCGATCGCGTCGCCATCCACCTGGCACACCTGCGGCTCCTCAGCCGTGACGGAGGCACCCTTCGCCTGGCGGAACGCGACCGTACCGGTCGAGACGGGCAGGTTGATGGGACGCAGGCCGATGAGCTGCCCCAGCATCTTCCATGTCACATCCGCCCAGCCGAGCAGGCCGGCGTGCGCGTCGACCGCGATGACGTCAATGAGGCCGTCGGAAAGCTCCGCATCGGGCGCGAGGACCAGCATCTTCATCTCGCCCGCGTTCGCGAACATGACGGAACGTGCCTCGAGGCGCGTAACCTCATCCCCGTGTGAGCGCAAGGAATCCGGACGCCTGGAGGCGGCCCGGGCCTCGTCGACGATCTCGCCGGAAATCTGGTCGCCCACTCCTAGCGGGTCGGGCACAGGTGCCGAGGGGGAACGCAGCATGAGGCGTGCCTTCATGCGCGGGGCGCCCATCGCGCCCAGGCCCGCCCACACGTAGGCGATCCACCCGATGCGCTTCTTCAGTTCGGGGTCGGTGTCGGCCATCGTCTCGCCGTCGTAGCCCATGCCCGCGACGACGAGGCACGCGTACTCGTCCGCTCGCGGCTCGATCGACGAGGCCGGGGCAGCCTCGTCCTGAAGAGTCGCCTCGGGGCGCGTGGCGGCGCGCGCGGCGAGGCGCAGGCCGCCCTCGGCTGACTGATCCGTCTTCTGGGTGGCGCCTTCGATGCGCACCCACGCGAGGTCTACGGCGCGGTGGTTGCGGTCGAGCGCGACGGCGAGGGCCGCTTCGGGATCCTCGGGGATGGACAGGTTGCCGGCCAGAACGTTGCCGGTGCCCACGGGGATGATGCCCATGCGCACACCGGATCCGGCCATGCCGGCGGCGACGGCGCGCACGGTTCCGTCTCCGCCCGCGGCGATGACGACGGAGGCTCCCTCCTCGACGGCACGAACGGCCTGCCCCGTGCCCGGGTCCTCGCGCGTGGTCTCGCGCCAGTGCACGTGGTCGATGCCCAGTTCCTTGGCCTTGCGGTTGATGCGATCCTTGAAGGCCTGGGGGTCCTCGTGCTTGGAGGGGTTCATGATGATCCAGGGACGCGGACGTCCGCGCGTCGGGTCGTCCACCGAGGCGGGGACCTCGAGGGCGCGGCGGCGGCGATGCCGGCGGGTGAGGGCGGTTGCCAGACGCGCGACTCCGATCGCTCCGGCTCCGGCGGAGGCTGCGAGTGCCCAGTAGATTGCGTCCATGCGCACAAGCCTAGCCTGCGGTCTGCCTGTGGATGAGGTGTTCAGTGGCTTTTCGTTGTACCCCGTGCCATAAGAGTCGTGCTGACGCGTGCTTGTTGTCGTGTTATCCACACGGTTATGCACCAAAGGTGGATAACTTTCAGGCTTTTTGGAACTCTCGCGGGTGTAGTTTGTGCATAACCCTGACCTGTCGTGTTGAATTCACACTCGGGGCGGTAGGGGACACGGCGCGCCCACCTGGCATAGGATGGGACGCATGATTGATGTG
>ERZ773213.1289-NODE-1289-length-13421-cov-9.549304_pt1 | contig 13421 bp, 12 predicted proteins | sample MGYA00580996_ERZ773213 | MGnify/ENA primary metagenome ERZ773213 (study PRJEB29015, sample SAMEA2738152) | human oral metagenome | biome: human oral; feature: human-associated habitat; material: saliva | place: China | collected 2197 ...
CGGGGTATCCGTTATCCACATCAGCCAGCAGACCGAACGCGGTCACGGTCTGGTACCCGCGTGCAGGGTTCGAGGGGTGCCCATTCACGTACTTAAAGGAATAGGTGACGTTATCTGAGGTGGGCATTAGCTCAATCACGCCGAAGGGGGTGTGGGATGCCACGCGCGGGATCTTATCGAAGCTCTGCCATTTCTTGAAATCTTCTTCCAGGAAATCCACCATTCCGGCGATGATGTTCCCAACACCGTCTTTCTGAATCCACTGCGCCATAGCTGCAACATCCACGAATTCAACTTTGTGATCGCTCATTAATTCTCCTTTATTCGGCAGTAGTAGCGGGTGCTCGTGTCATTATAGCAATGCATTTTTACCCGATGTGTGCGGCTTAAAAGTTTTTCCAATCACAATGATGATTTTATGTCTAAAGCTTATAAAAGTAATTCACATCATGTGATTGTATTGTTTTATGTTGGGAGTGTTGGGGTGGGCGGCGTGCTGGGTAATCCCGCAGAATTGGCCGTTGAACACACCGCCCGCCCCTGCTACAGGCTACTTATCGTTGTCTTTCGGCTTGTCATCATGCCGGTGGCTGCGCGGTGTATCTTCAACGCCCAGTCCCTCAATATCAACGTGTACGCGCGGCTCGTGCACGAGTTTGCGCACCACAGGGCGCTGAGCCACGATCGGCGCCGAACCGGTGTAGCCCTCACGCACACGAGCAATTTCGTACACGCGCTTACGAACCGTGAACCAGCCAATAACTAGAAGGGGGATAACGAATAGAAGTGAGATGAGGGTCCACGTGCCTACAGGGTAGTCGAGTGCCATGAGGATGATTACGATAGCCATAAAGGTCAGAACAGACCAGTCGGCGAACCGTCCGCCGGGGGCTCGGTAATCGGGGCGCTTGTACTTGCCTTCCTTGACCAGTTTGAGGAACTTCTGGTGCGAAAGGGAGATGGCAACCCAGGAAGCCATTGTGCCAAATGCTGCGATATTCAGCACCACCTCAAACGCCTGCTCGGGAACAATAAAGTTCAGTACCACACCGAAAAGCCCCACCACACCGGTCAGTAGAATACCAGCCACTGGAACGCCGGATTTAGAGACCTTGGTGGCAAACTGGGGTGCCGAGCCGGCAACGCCCATGGAGTGCAGAATACGTCCGGTTGAGTACAAGCCTGCGTTCAGTGAGGAGGCGGCTGCGGTAATCACAACCAGCTGCATAATTGGGGCTGTTCCTTCCACACCGATTTTGTCGAAGAAAGTCACGAAGGGTGATTCTTTATCGCTGTAGACGGTGTACGGCATGAGCAGGCACAGCAGCACTACGGAACCGACATAGAAGATGGCGATACGCCACACCACAGTATTGATGGCGCGCGGAATAACCTTCTTCACGTCCTTTGTTTCACCAGAGGTGGTTCCTACCAGCTCAATGCCAGCATAGGCGAACACCACACCCTGCACCACAATGAGTGCTGGGAGCACACCTTGGGGGAATAGCCCATCGTGAGATGCGATGAGAGACAACCCCGGCTGCACACCGTCGATCGGCTGGCCAAAGATGAGATACCAGACACCAACCGCCATAAAGGTCAGCAGTGCCAGAATCTTAATGAGGGCGAACCAGAATTCAAGCTCGCCAAAGAGCTTGACTGAAACCAGGTTGAGGCCCACGGTTACGATCACCACGATAAACGCGGTGAGCCACTGCGGTAGGTCATAGAAAAACTGGTTGTATCGGCCAAACCAGTTAATGTAAATGGCGATAGCGGTGGCGTCTGCCACGGCGGTCATTGCCCAGTTAAGCCAGTATAGCCAGCCGGAAACGAACGCTGCCTTCTCACCGTAGAACTCGCGGGTGTACGAGACAAAAGAACCTGAGGAAGGTCGGTGCAGGATGAGCTCACCAAGGGCTCGCAGAATCAGATATCCGAAGAAACCGCAGACTGCGAAGATAACGGCCAGCATGGGGCCTGCCTGTTCGAGGCGCCCGCCTGTACCCAAAAATAGACCAGTACCAATAGCCGATCCGATGGCGATCATCTGGAGCTGTCGTGCCCCTAGCCCCTTGTGCAGTCCTTCCTGCTCATGGGCGAAGGCGTCCTCTTGGGGAGGCGCTGTGGTTGGTGCGTCCGTAGACTTTTGGGCGCTCATTGAAACCTCATTCCTATTTGGATTGCGCAGCGCGGGGTCGGTGATCCCCGTGCGGCTTTGCAACCTGTGCAGCGCAACGCATAAGCAGCGGATCGCACCACAAGTTTGTGGCGCAACCCACGAGATAGTATGTCAATGACTATAACAGAAAAATTCTTAGGATGTAATTGAGAACACCTCTGATGTAAATACATAGAATATTCATTTTGAGGCGTGAATCTCAGCCGAATATATTGGTCGATAAGTTACGCAAAACCGTGCCATATATGGCTTTGAACGGCATAATATGCCGGAGAAGGCGAGGGTGCTTAATTGCGCTTCGTGCGCTTGCTGATTTTGTTCTCCAGGCTTCTCTTACGGCGGTTTAACCACCACCAGCTGGGCAGGTGACGTACAGATTTACGGCCTACATCCACCACTGACGGCAGTTTTTTCTTGTGGAGGGTGGTGTCTATCTCATGGTCGGTGGCACCTTCGGCGCGCATCTTCTCGATAATCGCCAGCGACTGTGCCATGGGTCCGCTGCCGAAAACGTGCGCGTCAATACGTGCCTGCACCGCGTTTAATTTGTGGTGAAGGGGCGATTGGGGCTGGGTGTTACTGTCTTGGGTACCCATAGTCCGGGGTCTCTCCTTAAGGTGCGATTACACCTTACTTTACCTGTGTTTGAGCGGAAAAACCGCCTATTTTGCTCTCTGAAAATCGGTCTGCCCTTGCTAAAATGGAGGGTGCAGGTGGCGCATGAGTGCGCCAACAATATGAGCCGCCCCTGAAACGGGTGGTCGAATCCTAGTCAAGGAGTCAGCATGGCTATTGCAACCCCCGAAGTCTACGCAGAGATGCTGGAGAACGCGAAGGCTAAAGGCTTCGCATACCCGGCAGTAAACGTCACCTCTTCTCAGACTCTTAACGCCGCTATTCGCGGTTTCGCTGAGGCTGGTTCTGACGGTATTGTTCAGGCATCTACCGGTGGCGCAGCGTACTGGTCGGGTGCGTCGAAGAAGGATATGGTTGTTGGTTCCCTGGCGTTCGCCGCATACGCCCGTGAGGTTGCAAAGCAGTACGACGTAAATATTGCACTGCACACTGACCACTGCCCCAAGGACAAGCTGGACGGCTTCGTTCTTCCCCTGCTCGCCGAATCTGAGAAGGCTGTGGCCCGTGGCGAAGACCCCATCTTTAACTCCCACATGTGGGATGGTTCCGCTATCGATCTTGACGAGAACCTCAAGATCGCAGCCGAGCTGTTGGAGCGCACTCACAAGGCAAAGATTGTGCTTGAGGTTGAGATCGGCGCCGTCGGCGGTGAAGAAGACGGCGTTGAAGGCGCTATTGACGACACCCTGTACACCACCGTTGATGATGCCGTGAAGACCGTTGAGGCTCTGGGTCTGGGTGAGAAGGGCCGCTACATTGCGGCGCTGACCTTCGGCAATGTGCATGGTGTGTACAAGCCCGGTAATGTGCACCTGCGCCCCGAACTGCTCAAGCAGATTCAGGACGAGATCGGCGCTAAGTACGGTAAGGAGAAGCCGTTCTCGCTCGTGTTCCACGGCGGTTCCGGTTCGACCGCCCAGGAGATTGCGGATGCGGTTTCCTACGGTGTGATCAAGATGAACATCGATACTGATACCCAGTACGCTTTCACCCGCCCGGTTGCCGGTCACATGTTCAGCAACTACGACGGTGTGCTTAAGGTTGACGGCGAGGTCGGCAACAAGAAGACATACGACCCCCGCGTGTGGGGCGCTAAGGCTGAAGAGGGCATGGCAGCTCGCGTGGTCGAGGCTTGCCAGCAGCTCGGTTCGGTAGGCACCTCGCTGAACAAGTAGGTAATTCTCAACCGGATTGCCCCGGCATCAAAAGGCTCTTTATGTGATAGCTGTAGTGCTTCTATCACATAAAGAGCCTTTTTAGTATGTGCGGAGAATTTGTCGTACGAGTCCTGCGAAGAGGCAAAAATAGTGGGACGTGAAAGATATACATGGTAGTTTTGAATTTATGAGCGAGCAATCATCGAAAGACAACTCTGTCGAACAAAACCCGCAAGATGCGGTAAAACCTTGGGCGATGTCGCAGTCTTCCGGCTCTCAAGCTTCGACGGTGCCGGGGCAGTATGCATACCTGGGAGCCGCGAACCAAACGGAAGCGCCCATAGCCGTGACAACGGTATACCCTAAATTTCCGCTCCGTTGGCTTTATGGGGTGCGTATTGCGTTCATGATGGTGAGCCTGGGGTTGTCCGTGTGGAGCATATATAACATTGTGGAGTTTATCGCTGAGTATGGATTCAAGTATTGGGACGCAGAATATTTTCTGCACGTAGTGTTGACATGTGCATTTCTGGTATATTATAGCCTTCAGATACTCGCCGCTATCTTCTATCTCAAGTCTAAAGCGCTGGGATTTATTCTGAGCATCAATATTATTGGTCTGATCCTTCAAGCTCTAGAAATAACAACGCTAATTGATGTGGTCACCCATATGGATGACTTCTTCCGGTACGCCATTGGCTTGACGTACCTCTACTGGGCTCTATATTTCATAGACATAGCCCTCTGCATCGTCTTTATCTTCGTGACGGTTCGAGAATATTCTCGCCGTCGGACGAATAGTACGGTTTGGGTGCAGGGAGCACAGGCGCAAACCGCACAATCTCAGCCTGTACAGCCTCAGAACCCGCCTGAGCAGCCCCTAATGTAGCCGATACTCGCAAGCTGTGAAAATACATGAGTGCCCCGAACTATGGACGGTTCGGGGCATACGTATTTTAGCTACGATGGGCCTTCATGATGCTGCTTTCCGCTTTTTGCGCCTTTGCCCGGAGAACTGCCAGCAAATACAAAGACTGAAGCCTTCAAAGCGCGCCTGTTTTTAAGTCATCCTTCAGATGTGCAGAATACCCTGAAAATATCGGGCTCATCGCAAGGGCAACAGACGGGCAAGGAGTACACATGTCAAAACATAATGAGGAATTACACGCTGTACCTTCACTGCTTGAGCTGGCTGAGCAGCTTGAGAACAAAGCCGCCGAGGAAAAAATACGGAAGCAAACGCAGGACAAAGAAGAAGACCGAACCGTACAGCAAACGGGGGAGGGTACCCAGCCAGAAGACACGGACAAAAACGATCAGGCGCCTCAATCGGCGGATGAAGATACGCGCCGCAACGACCATGCGGAGCAAAGCACACACGGGGAGTCGGATAAGACCTCCGAAAAACCCGCACCTGCTGGTGAGGATGCTAAGCAGACAAACCGCGTGTCTGCTGGTGTTGCATCCACTGGAGGAGCGTCAGAAACCTCTATCGTTCCTCCCAAGACTAAGGCTGAGGCGTACACGCTCGCCAAGATTGTACGTACCTTTAAAGTCTTTATTGGAGTCCGGTTCTTTTTTCTCCTGCTCCCGCTTCTTGCACTATTGGTTGCTACGGTATCTGGGGTGGTGTTTCCTGCACCTATAATCTTCGCGTACCCGATTCTGCTTTTACTGAGCTTAGGCCAACTTGATAAAGGACGTGTTGCCGTAAACGTCGCGGCTAATATCTTAACGTTACTGAGCCTGCCCTTTTTGTGGGGAATCACCATGTCGCTCTACAAAATATTTATGACTCCGGGCATTATGCTGTGCGCCTTCGAACTATTTTGCGCTGTATACAGCTTGGCGCAGGCGTCCAAAATTTCTAAAGGTTATAGCCAGTTGGGGGAGGGCGGTCGGCGTCTCTATGAGAAATACGTAACTGCCGAGGACTTACCCCGTGAAACGTCGTTAAGCAATATAACGCCCCCTACACACCCGGATACCCCAGAAAAACCTGCCGAAAACCCTGAAGAAGGCACCAAATCCTCCAGTAATACTGTGCCTGAAAGCACAGAATCGACCAGTACCGATGCTCCCACAGAGACGACGGCACCAGCCGTCACCCAGAGCGATGAGCCTGAGACAGAGATTCCGGAAACCCATGATAAAGAACCCGCCTCGAGCGACTCGGGCGAACATAACAGTCTTCTCCCCGGTATCCCGGTTGTATCTGAGCATCTGGTGCAGCAAGCCCAAAGCTCTCAACTGTCGCCGCAATCCCACCCAAGTTCCAAGCAACATAAGACCCACGATCACTAAACGCCTGCATATTGCATTGTGCGGGTGAGCACTGGCTGGCACCGGCCCGTTGTAAAGCCTTGGGAAAACGACACATCATACCGCCCGCGTTTTAGTAATCTAGTGGAGGGGTAGCGGGTTCGGAGAAGACGCAAATTTCTCACTATTTGATATTTTGGGTTGATATTTGATGTTTTTTAGTAATTCTGCGCCAGATTGTCAGCTTACCTTCAGGTTGGGTGTTTAGGATGCCTACATGAGCGCCGATAACATATTTCAGCAACGACACACTGAAGAGTCTGTGTACGATGTAGATCACCTCCCCTACTCGCTGTTATACGAACAGCCTCAGGCGCCGGTGCAATCATCGTATACGGTGTACTCTTATGAACCAAATCAGCAAGGGCAGTATCAATTTGTACCGCAGAGGACCGAGGCGCCGCCGTCTCCCACGTATGCTCCACCGGCTTTTCCTGCTGCGCCGCTGCCGCCGCAGGGGGTTATGCCGCCTGCTGTAGGGGTCTCACCGCTTAAATATGTTGCCTTGTATTGGGTGCGTGCTTATGTATCAATGGCTATTATGTTTCTAAGCCTAGGTTTTATATATTTTGTAGTGCTTCGCGATGCACAAGAATATTACTTGATTCTATTCATCCTGTTTATTATACCCAATATACCATATATGGTGAACGTCATATTGCAGGCTTTCTGTGCTTCTTTTTATAGTAAAGCAAAGTCGTTAGGTGTAGTGCGAGCTATTAATATTTATGGTTTCGTTGCCTCTGGGTTATCTGTGTTTGTAGCTTTTGCGGCAAATCCGTTTATTTTTCCGCTACTGATATTTGACACGATTATGGGAGTCCTTTACATGTTAGAAATATCAAGGTATCAGCGGCAGGAAGAGGCGGTGCATATGTTCGCCTCGCAGCCGATGTACCCCAATAACGGCGTGGTACCGCCGCAGTTTGCCTATCCGTCCGCTGCCCCCATCCCGCCAACTCAACAGGCGGTGCAGGCTCCCTATCCGCACCCACCCGCCACCCCGGACGTGCGCCCCAATCAGGAGCGCACTCAATAGATAATGCCGTCAAAGTAGCCGGTAGCACATAGTTACAGTTTTCAAATTTTTAAGGATACATACCGTATGAATACTTCTGGATTCCCGCAGAACCCTTACATGGGAGTGCCCCCTCAGGTGCCCCCGACCGCCGTAGCGCCGTATATGCCAAATGCACAGAAACCCAATACTATATATATTGTTTTTTATTGGTTACGTTTTATTGTGCATGCAGCACATATTGGTTTCTGGATTTTTATAGTAGCAACTCTTAGATCAGGGTCGACCGACTATGAACAAGGTTTGGGTATGGTCATCGGTATCATGCTTTTGATCTTAGGCACCCCCTATATTTTGTATATTCTCCTGCAGATTATTAGCGCTATTATGTATCAGCGCGGAAAACTTTTTGGCCTGGTTATGGGTATAAATATTTACGGTGCAGTACTTGCAGGAATCGCCGCTTTTTCCTTTTTCCCCTCGCGGCTTGATAATACAACAATAGAATTAACCGTCCATATTCTCCTCATATTTATTGTGTGTATAGTATGGATGGTAGTCTGCATTCTCTACTCGGTAGACTGTGCACGGCATATGCAGGACATTAAGAGGCAGCGTGAACATCAGCGGCTAACCATGCAGCAAGCAGCTGCAGCCTACCCTGCGTATGGGGGTGGGATGGTGCCACAATACACCCAAATAGGGTACGAGCAGCGACCACCGTATTACTACCAGTAGCAGTGTGGGCCTCACCTGTGAAGGGTGAGGCCCATGTTTTGGTGTTAAATATTTAGCTGCTGGTTGATGGTGGGCTACTTGCTGCCACACCCGCAGCCACCGCATCCGCAGCCGCCGGACTTGGTAGCAACAGAACCCTCTGTGGGAATGCCGTCACCGGTATCCCCGCCCATGAGATTCACGCGGTTACCAATATCGGGACCACCCACAACCTGGGGCTTCTTCCCGGCAAGAGTGGCCGCGAACCCGGCGGGTTCACGTAACCCGCCCGGCGATAAGTCAGGCACCGGGGTGCCTGCGCCCCCAGTTGGCCCACAGGCTGCCGCAGCCGCATTAACCTTCGGACTTTTGACCGTGTGCGCCTTTGCAAAACGTTTCAGCTGCTCAGCGGTGGGGTACATGAATGATACTTTTACTTCGCCATTCACCAACATAATAGGCAGAACCTCAAGGCCGCTCATGGCAATCTGCTCCGCCACCGGTTCGCACTCCTCAAACGCTGAGGGGTAGGTGTCGGTGGCAAACACCTCAATATCAACCCCATCATCCAAAGCCTGCTGCGCTGCGCCTAAAAAGGCGCTGCGTTCCACATCGCCCGGGTCATTGGGGTTCTCTCCCGGGCCCGGGATGAAGACCTCAAGAATAGTGCTTGTTGGCTGTTCTTCGCTCATACCCACTCCGCCGTTGTTGATTGGTGCACCATCATGTGCCTGAACTTGCTCCTAAGTTTACTCGCGTTGCATCCGTGCTGACAGGGGGATGCCGCAAGGATGCGCGCACGGCTTAACTGCCCTAACCCCCAGGCCGGGAAACCTGTAAAACGAGTGGTGCGGCACATCTTCCACAATGCGTCATGGGGCTTTGGCCACACCCCTCACCCGCTGAATACGGTATCCTTGATGCAGAAACGTGTTCCAGATCGCCGCAGGGGATCGCATCGGTTTCATGACCACCCCACCCCACTGAAGGAGATTATATGTTTGGATTCGGCAAGAAAAAAGAAGCTGCAGAACAGCCTGCCGCCGAAATTTATGTAGCACCTGTCAGCGGTGAATACCTGCCTCTCGCCGAGGTTTCAGACCCTGTTTTTTCGCAGGGTGTGATGGGTGATGGCTACGCTGTGGACCCCACCGATGGTGTTATCTGCGCCCCCGTTAGCGGCGAGATTGCGCTCATTCAGGACACCCTGCACGCATTTATGATTCGCACCCCTAACGGCGGTGAGGTGCTGGTGCACATCGGCATTGACACCGTAGACCTTGGTGGTGAAGGGTTTGAGGGTCTGGCTAAAGTCGCCGATAAGGTTGATGCAGGCGACCCCATTGTGAAGGTGGACTGGGCTGCAATTGAAGGGCGCATCCCCTCAAAAGAAACCATGGTGATGATTACTAATACCGCGAAGTTCAATATTTCTAAGGAATCTGACGCTCGCCGCACCGTTCAAGCTGGCGACCGCGTTGCTGAAGCCACCAAGAAATAGTAAATTTCACTTTTCCGCACCTAATCTCGCCCGCCGTCGCGTGTATCGAGACCCTCCGATACCCGTGCGGCGGGCTATTTTTATGCGTACTTTGCGTATTTATGGGGTATTGAAGGCCCCGTTAGCCGCGTAATGCTCCGGATAGAACGGCTGCTACCCGAAACCATTTTATGCCCCTGACTAGGGGCTTTATTTTCTGATGCAAAAAACACGCATAAATCTTTAGAAAACAGAGACAGACAGCTTAAAAATAGATATGCTACTTAAAGCATAAGTTCACTACAAGTAGGGCTTAATGCACACACATAACACACGTAAAACTGAATTAACAACGAATGAACGAGGGAGACTACCCGATGACAACATTCAACTTTAACTTGAACCGTCGTGCCTTTATTGGCGCCGGAACACTAGGAGCAGCCGCAAGCGTCTTTGGGACGGCAAGCAGTGCATCTGCCGCAGAAGCGAGGCAAAACGCCGCCCCGCAGGCGCAGGGGACACTCCCAGGTGCCGTATCAACTGCTGCACACAACTTTATCCGCCGTCAGGAATTCTTCATCGCCCACCGTGGCGCAGGAGACGTTAACCCCGAACACACCGCCTACGCATACGCAGAATCCGTGCGGCGCGGCGCGGAAGCCGTCGAAATCTCAGTGCGCACTACCTCCGACGGCAGGCTCGTGTGCATGCACGACGAAACCCTGCAGCGCACTACGGGGTCAAATATGGTAGTGCGCCACAATACCTACGTGCGGCTGCGCAGCGTATACGTGAACATGCGTGAAACCCTCGGTGAAGGCGCCCCGCTGGAGCTGATTCCCACCCTGGATGAGGCACTGGATTCCATTGATGCCATTAACCGCAACACCATTCTGTTCATTGAAGCGAAAGACGGCCAAGGCCAGCGCCTGCTGCTTGAGACGATTAAGCGCCGCAATCTTGCCGCCCGCACCGTCGTAAAAGTCTACCGTGACGGTAACGGCAAATACGACCCCAACTCCCGCTTCCTCACCCAGGCCAAGGCAGCAGGATGCCAGACCTGGTGCTACTTCGATGCCAATGACAGCCAGCCTGGAATCCAGCGCATGGCCGCCTCCGCCACTGTGGACGCTATTGGGGTGCCCTTCTACGAGAACACGCGCGGTACCGCATCCGGCACCATGTCTGTGGAGAATGTGCGTAAGGTGGTAGGTTACGGCAAGCCCGTAATTGTGTGGGAGATTCACCGCCGCAGCGTGCATCAACGTTTCCGTGCCCTGGGTGTGCGCGGGTTTATGTGCCCGGACCCGTACTGGATTACCGGCGGTAACCTCGACCCCAACCTAAAGCTGGGGGAGGGGCGCCGCCTGCACGGGATGATTCCGGCTGAAGTCACGAACCCGCGTGATATGCCCGACTATTCCCGCGGGGCCCTCGTGCACAGTCAGCCCCATGATGAGTCGGTGCTGCTGGGCCCGCTGGTGAGCATGACCACGCGCCAGAACTACACCCTAGACTTTTCAATGCGTTGGGAAAACAGTCTGCCCTCCACCACCTGGCAGTACGGCTACCTGGTATTTGGCCGCGAGCACGATGGGCCGTTCGGCATTGCCTCAAAATTCCGGGGTGAGGCCACCGACGGGTGCTATGTGCTGACGCTGCGCCCCGGCGGCCGTGTGCGCGATGAAAACGGCAAATACCTCAGCGGCGATATTGCGCAGGTGCTCCGTTATGACCCGGCCAAACGCGGTAAGGAGCCGGTGGTGCTGCATACGATGAAGCTGGAGAAGCCTCTGGCAGCTAACCGCAATATTGACGGGAAGATTATTGTTAAGAAGGATTTCTTCTACTACGTGATTAATGGCCAGTACTCGCCACAGCTGAATGATACTGCACACCGCGGCCCTTATGTGCACTTCGGCCGGTACCACGGTAACAGCAATGGTGGTCCGTTGGCGCTGACCAGAATGGTTGCGCGTGAATCGTGGGCATAGTGCTTGATGGCTGGGCGGCATCATGCTGTAGCTAATCGGCAAATGTTTCACGTGAAACAGCAAAAAGCAGTTGTTAGCGGTTGCTTTTTGGGAGTATAAAGGACGTGGGGCGCCGCCTAAGGTGTAGGCGGCACCCCGCATTCGCATACTCGGTACAATATTTTTTGCGCAATACTCCCCGCATTTATAGGGCTGTTGTGCGTGGAATTGGGACAGCTGCTGGTATGACGAAACCACGAGCCAGCACACAGCAGAGCTTGTACACTGGGGGCATGAGCCAAGAAATTACTGAAGAAACCGCTACCACTTGGTATAACCATTGTCTTACCCTCGACCCACCCGTGCCCGCCGAATGGGGTGTCGATCAAGAAACGCATGAGGTAATTGAGGACGATATTCGCACCCACCTCGCGAGGGGAGTAGGTGACCCTGAGCTGTACGCGGAGGTGATTCTAGATAGTATCGACTATCTGTCTGATAACGATCAGGACACTGAAGAGTCGTCTTGCCCCACCGAAGAAGCCATTAATGCTTATGCGCGCCAAGTGATTGAACGGCACCGCAACCTGGCTCAAGAGCTCGGCATTACTCGTGAAGACGGCAACCTCGAGCGTGCCTTTGCGCAGCTGGCGGAAGAGGGCATTCTGGGGCGCAGCAACTTCACCTGCTGCGGCACCTGCGGCAACTACGAAATTGTAGATGAGCGCGATAGTTCCCGCACCTGGTACGGGTATGTGTTCTACCACCAGCAAGATGCCGAAGCCATCCCACAGGGACGGGGTGTTTTCCTGGGGTATGGCATATTTTGGCCCGCTCACTGCACGAAAGAACAGTTCGAAGCAATGAGTGAGGAAGAAAAAGACGAAATATATGAGCGTCTGTCTGTCGCTATGATGCGCGATAAAGTGGTGCCTGTTTTAGAGCGAAACGGGATGCAGGTGGACTGGAATGGTGATTTCAGTCGCCGCCCCTATATCCATAATGTGTGGGCATTTGAGGTGCCCTAGGAGCTGGTGTGATACGCCTATAGTGCTGAGGCGCAGCGAATACCGCGCCCGGGCAGGTGGTTTCCTGCCCGGGCGCATACTGTTAACTATCGAACCTAAAACCCCGTAAACAATCTCTGTAGATTGCTTTTCTATTCAGGCAGCAGGCTCAGTGCAATGTTGAAGAGATGCTCACGGTTGGTTGAGGGTGACAGGGTCGAGCGCACCATAAACCCCTGGAAAGTGAGGATAAGCGCATCCGCTGTGTCACTGACGAAAGAATGCAGTTCGTCGGCAGAAGGTTCGCGCTTATTTTTTGCCTTGAGATACTGCTGACCCCAGGGGGTGAGCGACTGGGCAACAATATTGTGCAGGGTGGTAAAAAGTGTGTTGGTAGACTCTTGCACCTCGGGAACGGTAAAAGCTTCCAGGCGGATGCGCAGCATTGAGGTGAAGTTTGCTTCGACGGCTGAGGTGCTAAAAATCATGCGCATAATATCGCGTGGTGAGGGAGTATTGAGTTCCTGGTAAGCAGCGGTGATCATATCGATACGCTGTTGAACGGTGGCATGCAGAATATCGCCTTTGCCGTCAAAGTGCGAGTAGATGGAACCCGAGGAAAGCCCAGATTCTTTAATAATGTCGCTCATGGAGGTGTTGCTGTACCCCTTGGCGGTAAAGCAGGTAAAAGCGGCATTGATAATTTGTGCGCGTCGCGCTTGTTTGGTGGCTTCGGTCAGACGTGGCATGCCTCTAGGGTATACCGTGCGGTGAGGGGTGTCTATTTGCAAGCAGAATGGCAAATCTTTTTGCGAATTTTCAAACAAAATGGTTATTGTGTTTGCATCTGGTCTTTATGTAGAGTAGAGTCTTGCGTGTTGATAAACAAAACATATATTTTGTTTGGAGAGTTTCATGGCACGCACAAC
>ERZ773213.1290-NODE-1290-length-13421-cov-3.073919_pt1 | contig 13421 bp, 14 predicted proteins | sample MGYA00580996_ERZ773213 | MGnify/ENA primary metagenome ERZ773213 (study PRJEB29015, sample SAMEA2738152) | human oral metagenome | biome: human oral; feature: human-associated habitat; material: saliva | place: China | collected 2197 ...
AATATTATCTAGTTTAATTTAGAATCTTTTATAAAATGTGATAAAGTTTTTTATTGGTTGCAAAATGGTTGCAACCATAAGGGAAACCCTCAATATAACCTTATTATATCAAGGGTTTGATAGGCTCTTGCAACTACTCCCACTCAACTATAATAAAAAAAATCTTGATTGCTTTTCCTTATTTTAACACAATTTAGAGTGGTTGAAAAGAAATGATTTTGTTAGAATTCTACTTTATTGGTTGCAAAATGGTTGCAAAAAATGATTAATATTTCTTTTTATCTTCCGTATTTCCTGTAGCGATATTTATAGGTCTATAGACTTGTTTGACAATGTCGTACCTAGATATAAATTCATTTTTTATTTTTTTTATTTCAAAATCTAGTTCTTGCTGTAATTTAGCTTGGACTAGATTATATTTATCGTCATATGAAATATTTAAATCTCCACCTAAGGTATTGTTTAATATATTCTCTGGTAAATTATTAGCTTCTCGTCGTTTTTTTAAATCTATAATATCAAAGAGTTTGTTACTAATATTTAAATCTTCTAAAATAAATTCATACGTACTATTATTTTCTATCTTTTCTAATATTTCAGCTAGCTGGATTTTATTACTACTTTCATTATCATTAATCAACTTTTCTAATCCCATACCTAAAGCTATAGAGATAGCTTCCATAACTGCAGAAGTAGGGGTAGTTTTTTTGTTTTCATAATTTTGTATAGTTCTAAAAGATACACCCACTTTCTTTGCTAATTCTTTTTGAGATAAATCTAACTCTATACGTCTTTTTCTCATATTTTTACTGAAATTATCTAATAAAGATGTATAATTATATACTTGTTTTTCCATACAAAAACCTTTCTTCTTTTATGCACATTTTTTTAAACATTTATCGTTGACAAACGAAAATATTTTGACTATAATGATTTCAAAGAGGTTTGATAAACTCTTTAAGCTTATTATACAATATAATTTACTTAAATGATATTAAAAAAGGAGTGAAAATATGTATTAGATATAAGTAAATTAAGATTAATTCAAAGATGAGAAAGGAAAAGTAAAAATGATTAAAATAAGTGATTTATCTTTATCAGATAAAGTTTTAGAAAAACAATATTCAGTAGTTCAAGTGTCTGAGTGGACAGAAAGAAACGGAGAAGAGGTTGTAAAAAAAGGTTGGAAATATGAAGTAGTATTACCTAAATTAAGATTTGAAAAATTTTCGATTAAAATAGAATCTCAATTTCCTATAATTACACAAGAAGAACTTGAAACTAAAGGTACAGTAAATATGACGTTTGATAATTTAATAATTAAGCCATATGCTACTGCTAATAATGGTTTTGTAACGATTGGTATTTCTGCTAATGCAAAAAGTGCAGTAATAGTGTCCTAAAAAATCAAAAGCTGTTACGTCGTAACGCGTTAAGCGGTAAAGACGGAAAACAGATTTTGAGAAGTATGAGTGCAACGAATACTTCTATACTTAATTTAATATATAGGACAACATAATGCGAAAAATTAAAGAAAAAAATTAGTCCTGCAGGCTTGAAAATTGGGCAAAGAATACTATAATACCAAGGTTATAGAAACAGTAGATTTTGTAGAAATGTGGTTATATATTGATGATGGAATTATGTATAATCATGGAGATAAAAATAATCAAGATAAATTAGACAATTTTGATTATAGTTCTAAAGAAAATATTTCAAAACAAGATATTAAAGCTTCAACTCATTATGAAAAATTAAAAAGATTACAAAGGTATTACGAAAATATGAGATGGGAAATATCAAGGTTAATAGATTGTAACTTTGATGATAAAACTAAATTTATGACATTAACATTTAAAGAAAATATACAGGATATAGATTTCTCTAATAATGAATTTACTAATTTTATAAGACGATTAAATTATAAGTTATATGGGGTAAAGAAAGCTATGTTAAAGTATATTGCAGTTTGGGAAAAACAGAAACGGGGTGCTATTCATTATCATATAATTTTTTTCGATTTCCCTTTTGTAAAAGCGAAACAGTTAGAAAAAATTTGGGGAAATGGATATATAAAAATAAATAAAATTGATGTAGATAGCAAGGAAAACCGAGGGAGATACCTATCGAAGTATTTTTCAAAGGATGTAGACGAAAAAGATTACAAAAAAAAGAGCTTTTTTAAATCGCAAAATTTAAAAAAGCCTAAAGTCTATAAGATATTAACAGATGTAGTAGATGTTAATATCAAAGACCCTAAAGTTATTTACAGTAAAGAGTATACAAGATTAATACCGGAAAAGCAAGTAATAAGAAATGATGAAGAATTAACTAATAAGAAATTTAAGCAATCAAGGGTGATATATTTAAAAATGAGAAAGGAATGATGAATTATGTTAACAATGACACGACAAGATTTACAAAATTTGGGGTACGGAGTAAGTCAATCATCAGATATTATACGAAAAGCTAAACGCTATATGGTAAACCAAGGCTATGGATATTACGATAATAGACGATTAGGACGTGTTCCAGTTAAAACTGTTGAAAAAATATTAGGAATTGATAATTTAACAGTTCAGATAGAAGAATATCATGCCAAGAATATCTAATGTGTATTTAGACAAAAAAAGTAATCGATGGTACTTTGTTGCGAATTTAGGATATGATGAAAATGGTAATAGAGTGCGACATTGGGGAAGGGGATATTCTACACAAAAAGAAGCAAAAATAGCCTACGATGAATATATGAATGACTATTCAAAAACTGCGGTAAAGAAAAACAGTACAATGAGCTATCAAGAATTTTATAAAACTTATTATTTACCTCATTATAAACAAACTGTGAGGGGTAGTACATATGAGAATAGGGTTGTTAGTATGAATAAACATTTTAAATACTTTTTTAAAAGAAAATTAAAAGATATTAACGCTCCTATGATTAAAAAATGGCAAAATGCTCTAGCAAAGGAATATACAAGTGGATATACTCGTTCCATATATGGATCTTTTCAAAAAACATTAGATTTAGCTGTAACTTTAGGTCTGCTTCAGAAAAATATAGCTAAACAAGTAGGAAATGTGAAGAAGGTAAAAACAAAAGTTGATTTTTGGACATTAGAGGAATTTAAAAAGTTTATAAATCAATTTGATAAAAATTTTTATTATGAACATTACTCGTATATCGTTATTTGGCTGTTGTTTATGACTGGTATGAGGATTGGAGAAGCACAAGCTTTAGAATGGAGAGATATTGATTTTAAAGATAATTTGCTACGTATAAATAAGTCTATGTATTATAAAAATGCACAAGAATTTCATGTTACAGAAACAAAGACAAGTGCGTCAAATAGAATAATAGTTCTAGATAACAAGACTATACTTAATTTAAAATATTGGAAAGATGTTCAAAGTAAAAATTGCCCTTCGAAGTATGTTTTGTCATACAATGGAATACCAATAAATAAGCATATGCCCAAACATATCATTGATAATAATTATAAGGCAGTTGGTGTTCATAGAATAAAGGTACACGCTTTAAGGCATTCGCATGCCTCTATGTTGATATCTATGCAAGAAAATGCATTGGTAATAAAGGAACGTTTGGGACATGAGGATATTGAAACAACTTTAGGGACTTATGGACATTTATATCCGAATTACAACAAAAAAATTGCTAAAAAAATTGACAGATTATTTGAAGAAAATTAAATAGGCAAAATAAGGGGTGTTTTAACGTTGAATTTTATGTCTTGGAGGGGGAAAGTGCCAGAAAACATCTCGAAGCGATTCTAAAGGGGGTTATTTTTAAAATAGAGGTAGATTAACAGGGGAATGGAGAAGAAAGTTATAATAGATACTATTAGAAAATAAGGATGATTAATTAGTCATCCTTATTTTCTAATAATATTGCTATATTTATTTGCTAATTACACAAATGTTAATATTAATATTACCTTCTTGTTGAGAAATTATAATTTCTTTAATCATTTGTCCCTCTGTTCCTTTATTTTTTTTTCTATCTGTATTATAATATATTTTAAGAGTTTTATTAATATATTTTTAAAAAGGAGAAAAAATAATGTTAAGTATTAATGATGTTGAAATAAATATAGATTGGGAATTAGGAGAGGCTTGTGTTCTTTATGAGGAAGAAGAGTTTATTTTTTCAATATATGAGGGAGATGTAGATATTCTTGGAGACCAGGCTATTGAGGTAACATGGTTGGAAAAAAGTATAAGTGGGTCTTTTAATATTTTAGATAGTGGACATCCTTATATGAGTATAGAAGAAAAAGAGGAAAAAATAAAACAAATAATAGTAGGTTTGTTAGATGAACATTATGAATCAATTGAATAAAAATTGATAAAATAGAAAAAGACGACATTTTTTAAAATGTTGTCTTTTTCTAATTCGAATAAATGTTGGTATTAAAGCATTTACCATGGTTACACACAAAATAAGAAGGGTAATCTTACATAAATAATGAAATACATCTTGACAAATTAGAAGTATTATGTTAGAATTTAAGAAAATAAAACAAAAAAGGAGAACTCAATGATGAAAAATATTACAAAAGAGAAAGAAACTATAGAAAAAATCTTAATTTTAAAATTAAGTGATTCTGACCGTACTATTCCTTTTGGAGATAAAAAAGGTTTATTGGAGCGAGCAAACGGAGCATGGCGAATAGGTTTACCTAGAATAAAAGGCGTTAAAAAAGCTCTATTATTATTTAGAGGACGTGTTTTAGCTGAATATGAAATAGGCTCTAAAATTATAGTTGATGAAAATAACGACTATAGACTTACATTCGATATGCGAGAAAAGGAAAATTCACAGTATAAAGACCGTATTTTAGATTATAGAACAGCAAATCCAGCATCTGTTATAGAGGCTGAAAAAATAAAGTACAGAAAGGCCTAGCATTCTTTCCGGTGCAGAGCAAGAATGTTAAAACAAAAACAATAGGGCGATTTTTTTGCTATATACTGTGAGGCCGAAAGCATAGAGCGGATAATTTATTCTTTCCGTATGCTTTCGCACAAGAGAAGAATAGCAAAAAATAAAAAAAGTAAAGGATTAGCAAGGAAGATTTTTAAGGTTACGAAAAAATACTCTTGCCCTTTACTTTTTTTAAGCTAATAAATTATAATATCTTATTGGTTGCAAAATGGTTGCATTTATGGAAATCAAGTATTGTTATAAGTTGATTATATCAACGATTTGACAAGTTTTTACAATTATTCCCACTCAATCGTAAGTTCCCCTTTGTTAATCTTCATTTAATAACGTTTTAAGCCTGAAATATTGTTTTTGGTGGGGTGGTTGGTGGGGTTATAATGATTTCAAGGATTGATTTCCATTAAAATTCACATAACTTTCTGTAGGTTTATTATACACTATATTTCCTGCCATTTCTAGCGTTATTTGTTCATCTGCTCCAGTCCATAGATGAGCGTAATGTTTCAATGTTATTTCTGGTGATGAATGACCTAATCTTTTTGATAAAATAAGTATTGAAATATTAAACTCATTGATTAGATAACTAGCGTGACTGTGTCGTAATCCCTTAGCTTGAATTTTCTTAATACCAGCTAATTTAGAATATCTGGTAATAATTCTTGAAATAGTAGATTTTATCATAGGTAAACCATCATAAGAAAAAATAAAGTTATCTTCATTACCTAAACCAATTTCTTTTTGAATTTTTCTCCATTTTTTAAGAATATTAAGTGTATCTGTATCTAAACTTATTGTTCTTTTTCCTGTATCAGTTTTAGTATAATTGTTTATTTTCCAATCAGTTTTAGAATTGATGATAAGCATATGATGAACACGTAACTTTTTATTCTTAAAATCTACATCATTCCATTTTAATGCACAACCTTCATTTACTCTAATTCCTGTCATAAAGTATACCCAAAGCATAACGAAATTCAGATGTTCATATACATTATCTATGTATATTTTTGATATTATAGCTTCAAATTCCTTCTTAGTCCAATAAGGAACTACTGATTTACCTTTAGGTATAGCTTTTACTCTTTTAGATATATTTTGTTCAACATATCCCATCTCAACAGAAAAATCTAAAGATTTTCTAAATGTTCCAAAAATCAAACTAGCATAACCTTGTGAATATCCTGCCCCTCCATTTTCTTCATCAGTTAAAAGCCAAATTCTATAATTTTGAACTTGTTCTAATGAAATAGAACGTAATAGAGTATTAGAGAATCTATCTCTTATATCCTCTAAAATTTTCTTTCTTATTGAAAATGTACTCTCTTCTACAGTTGTTTGATAATGAGGTATGTAGATATTATTCATAAATTGCTCGTAGGTCATTCTATAATTAGAATAACCTTGAGCTTCATGATATTCATTTTTAATTCTGGTAAGTTCTTTGTATGCTTCGAACGCAGAAGAAAATTTTTTACCATTTTTATCTTTTCTACCTTTTTTTCTAATTCTTTTACCCGTTATTTTATCTATTCCAAGTTCTGTTTGATAAAAGAAATTTCCTTTATCGTCGACATAAACACCAGTATATTTTGTTCTTGTTTGAACCATAATTATTTTTCCTCCAAGGTATTAAAACTTTGAAGTGAAAAACCTAATATAGTTTCAACAGCAGTTATAGGAACTCGTCCTAATCGCTTATTATTATAAAAGCTATATCCCTTTTTTACCATATTTTGCTTCGCTTGTCTAATAATTGATATAGCTGTATATTCTTTATATCCAATTTTTACTAAATCATCTTTGTTTATAGTATTATTAATCATATTAATCATATTAATCTTGCTCCTTGATATTTATATTAAAAAGTGAGATAATAGAAATAAATATTAATATTGCTATTTATTTTCTGGATTATCTTGTTTACTTTGACTGGTAGGAAGATAATCTTTTGTTTTTGAATAATTATATCTTCTAGAATCTAAATATTTCGCGAAAAAATATGTTTTATTTACCATTAGATTCAAAAGGGTGTTGTTATTTTCTTTCATATATTTAACTAAACTATTAAATTCAATGAAATTTTGTTCTTCAATTATATCAATTATTTCTCCTACTAAGTTGTCAGAATTTTGCTCTAATAAAAATTTTTCTAGTTCAAAGCCTGCACCATACTCAATTTCTTCTATATTATATGATGTTTTTTCTGGATTTTGTGCATGAATAAAATAATCATACATTCCTTTAGGAGACATAACTATCTCAATATGAGATGGTGTATTTAACTTTTCAACAAGTAGTTCAGAAACTTGAGAATAACTCTTTAAAGTTTCAAAAAATAGTGCTCCATGTTTATGGGGTTTTTTAAATTCACCAGTTGACTTTACTATATCTTTATCATGCCATGGACTTAAAATAAATGGAATATGAAATTCTTCTAATATATCTAAATAATTTTCTGGGCAACTATCTTTATATAATAAGAACGCCCACTTATTTGAACGTTTTTCTTTTTTTAGCATATTACATTTTCCTTTCTTTTTGATTATTGATTAATGATATGTTGGGGGTCGTAGTCGCCCCCAACATATATTGAATAATAGAAAATTAGCTCTTGCTTCGCAGAGTTAATTTTCATTATTCAATATGTTTAAAAATGCCATATATATTCAACATTTGTTCGCTGTTCTGAACCCCTTTTAGTATTAATTTCTCAACATTTTCAATACATCTAATTTTGGGAATTATAATTTTAATAGGAACATTTCCAGATGATAGTAAATAGCCTTCACCTCGTGTATTATTTAGAGACATATTATCTCTCCACTCATGAAATATCATGCCTGCTCCTTCTTTAGAAATTTTCCCAAGGTAAATAATATTTCCTAAATTATCTCGAGATTTTCCAAAGTACTCTGAATGAGCAAATTGATTAGAAATTATTACGTTTATATTAAAACTTCTTCCTAGCGTAAGTAACCTAGTCATTATAGAAATACACTCATCTCTTTTTTTCTTCTCCAAGCTGTTATAATAGGCACCTAATTCATCTAATATAATTAAAATAGGAAAGCTATTTTTACAAGAACTTTTCTCTCTCTGTCTAATTTCTAATAATTGTATTCCTATGTGAAATATATTATCTATATCAACAAAATTAAAAAAATATTGTTCTTTTTTTAAAAAATAAAAATCTGAATCAGACTTGTAGTCGCCAATTATACAACAAGCGTTTGGATTATTCTTTAAGAATTTTGCAATAAACAACTTAAGAGCGTATGTTTTACCGCTACCACTAGCTCCAAAAAAAGCTGCATGCGGAGTCTTTTTGAAATTTATTTGTGGTGAAAAAGGGAATTCGGTTAATACCGAATTCTCTTCAAAACCAAAATTAAAAGTCTTCATCATAGAGTTCCCCCTTATAAATATTTAATTCTTTATTCTCTTTCCTTATAGTATTTATTGTTGATTCATCGCTACTAAGTACAACTTGAATTGAAATATATTTAATACCTTCATACTTTAATTCGTATACGCTAGAAATACAACCGTAAGTTCTCGAGTATGAAAGACTCAAATGATTGTTTTTAAACCATTCCTGGAATTTCAAGACAGCTAGTGAACGAATTAAATTTAAATCGTACTCTTTTTTTAATGGAAGACAAATAAAGGTTAACGTAAGTGTGTTACATTCAGGATTTATAAATTGTGTTGTTGAATTCAAGTAATCCCATTTTATTTCTTTGTTTTCTTCAAAAGAGTGTCCTAATTCTTGAAATTGTAGTTCAGTTAAAAATATTCTTTTATCATTAAGTTTATTATTTGAAAATTTTTGATGATGATAAATTATTATTGAGCAAAGGATACTTACAAGAATAATTTGCTTGTAATATAATATTGTCAATAATAATGTTATAAAAAGTGCTGTTATAACTAATATTTTCTTAAACTTATCAAGACTTTGAAACATCTCAATAAGTTCTTTTAAGTTTTTCTGCATAATTTATTTTCCTCCTGAAATTTTAATCTTCTTAGCTTTAATGCTTAATCCCGTTTTGCCGTTAAAAGAATAAGAATTAATTTCTACGTCCTCAGCATTTAATTCAATGTCTTTATCAAAAAACGATTCTTCGAATCCTAATAATTGTTCAGTTTTTATAACAAAACAATGCCTTCTAGAACCTATTCTATGTGAAACAGTTAGTGAGTGCCCTTTTTGGATTTTTGTTTCAAAATCAAGCCAAGGAGAACATTCATCTAATCTTAGTTTTCCAGTTATATTTAACATATAGTTCACCTCCTTTTTATAAGTTATGAAAGCTTTCATATTGATATTATAATTGATTTTTTAAGGAGTAAATTCGTAGTTTTCAAAAATATTTAAATACTAATATAGTAATTTCTACGAATTTGATTTTTCCAATGTATGTTATAATAATTAGTTTATGCTATAATACCTATAGAAATATTTATTAGGAGGAAATATCAGTGGATAAGAGTGATTCAGGTGGTGTTTTTAAAGAGTTTAAAGAATTCGAGACGGTATTTAAAAGTTATAAATTTTTTTCAGAGAAAATGGCTAATGATAAATTGCTTGAAAGCTCGTTAGAGTTTTATAGAGAGATTATAATAAATACGGAGTTTAGTAAAGAAATAGTAATTAAGCTTGTGTTGGATTATATTCGGATTAGATGCCATTATAAAAGACGTAAATATAAATATAAAGAATATTTAAGTGGCGACTTTGATGTAATAAATAAAAGTGTTATTTACCTACTCGAAAAAGATAAAACTGAGATATCTGGAGTAGAGAATCTGATTATTTACAAGAAAGATAATGCGGTATATTTAATAGACGCTATTGTTGAAGAAGTAGGGAAAGGGTTGTTGCTTCATGACGAAGATAAAAGGGGTTATATATATAATGTTGATAATAGAATAATATATGACGAAACAGAAAAATTAGTTAGTGATACAGTAATACGATTAACAGGTAAAAGAATAGATTATTTGAAAAAAAATAAAATTTACAATGATAAAAAATATATTTTATTTTATGCTGACAAAACAATTTTTTTCTTATTTTTAGAGGATATAAATTTAAATAAAATATTTGGGGAATCTCCATTTTATGATTTAGGAGGATTGATTAGGGCGATAAGAATAGTCCAGAAACAATTAAAATCAAGTTGTGAAAAAGAAAAAACCAAGGGTGAATCAGTGCTGAGGTCATTAGTAGAATTAATGGATGTTAATTTTTATAGAAGAACATATCTTATCGCTAAGGAGAAACATGGTATTGACTCAATTAAAGGCGATGGAATGGATAATTTATTTTCAAAAAAAGGAGAGCAAATTAAAAAGGTGCCTAATAAACTAATTAACGAATATAGAGATGTATTAATTGATTGTTTTAAATTGAATTTATTTATAGAGGGAAAAGATATTTTAAAAGAGCACTTACTTAATTATAGAAGAAGAATTATAAGAATTGAAACACCAGAACAACTTTTCAAAAAAAAATTAGATGCGATTTTAAGTAAATATAAAGATGAATTAGTTGATTCATTTGTAATTAATGATAATAAATTTTATATAGATTTTATTAAGGATATTAATGAGATTATTAATTTTGATTTTGAATTGAAATTAATTGCCAAGGAACGTGAGCGAGATATAAAAATGATGGGAAGTATTGACTACCTTTTATATAGTGACTATAGTGATATGGAGGAGTGGTTGGAAATTAGTAAGTATTTAGATGAAGTTTCTAGGAAATTAAAAGATATTAAAAAATTAATTAATAAATTTTATGAAAATAAAATTTTAAGGAATTTGGAAGATGAGTCTAAGGTAGGAAGATTATAAAAAAAGGCCTCGCTTTTTAAAAAGCGAGGTCTATATGTTTATTGATAATAGTTGGATTGCTATTATTTGTATCGTATCTGTAAGTTAAGATTAAAATATATTTCTCCATTTTCTTCTTTTAATATCAAGATATTGTATCTGTTTGGATCAGGTGAATCTAATTTTGTTTGTGAAACTAAAAATTGTTTAACTTCTTTAGGATGATATATCATGTCTAAAGTGTAAATATTAGAATCCTTATTTACAATTAGTATACCTCCATTTGCTTCATACTCTCCTTCCCATTTTTCAGAGGGGCGCATTCCAAAGCTAATTGCCAATAGAAAATTTTCTAATTTCGTTATTGCTAATTCTCTTCTAGGATAGATAGGCGAATTTTCAAATAGAGTTTTTAAATTTTTTTCATCGTCTTTGTATGAGTTCAATAGTATTTCGCCTAAGGCTGTTGGTAAAGACATATCAATATGCTCAAGATTTTCTTTAAATGTAGTGCTAGTAATTTGGTCAAATTTTATTTCTCCACCTTTTTCTTGTATAGTTTTAATTCTCTCTTTTAATTTTTTTTTTGAGTCGATTGAATTTATCTCTATGATATCTTTCTTTTCTAAGCCACTAACAATATATTTAAAATTTGTTTGCTTGCTTGCATTTAATATAGTCGCAGGCTGTCCTAGTTTCGATTTAATACTATATCCAATTTTGTAAGTATCATTAAGGATATTATCAAAATTATCTAAAAATATATCAGCTTTAGATGTACTTTTTCCTTTTATGCCTTTAATATTATGGTGTTCAAGCCATTCAGTGACGTCTTTAATTTCAAACGCTCTTGATTTTTCTTTGCTTTTAATATTAGATAATAGAATTTTACTAATTGACTCTAATTCATCTCTAGTGATAGTAGTAGTTTTATCTTTCGAATGAAATTTGAAAGTTTCATTATTCTCTATACTGAATTTTAAAGAGTCGTCATTTTTTAAAAAAATGTTTTTTACAATAAATATATCTTTTGTTAAAGGTTGTAATTGAGAATCCGCAATCTCTAATCTATTATGATTTAATAAATATAAAATTGTATATAGTTCTGACCACTCTCCTTTATTAAACTTCATTTTATTTTCTTCTTTTTTATAAATTTCATCCAATCTTTCTACCATATATTCTGCCATACTTTCTATTACTGGAATGCATACAGAGTTACCAAATAATTTATATTTTTGAGTATTACTAATAGATGCTGGTAAATCAAATTTATCTGTACCGTTCTCGATAAAAGCATAATTAATAAATCCCTGTAATTTTCCCCACTCATTTGGAGTCATATACCTAATGCCTTTATTGTTAAGGGCACCTTTTTTTCCTTTTACATCTGTTAATCCTACATATTCTGGCCTATATTGTCTTATTAGATTACGTTCCTTTCCAGAACCTCCTGTAGCCATAATTGTATTAGCTATGGGATTTTCTTCATCATTTACAACAATATAACCAAAACCTGATTTTTTTGATGTATGTCTACTTTTGTGCTTGTTTAATGTGTCTAAATACTGTTGAGATAGGTAGAAATTTGAAGCTACATTTTCTTCTAATAAATCATTTAAATTATTATAGATACTTAATTCTTTTTTATTAGGAAGAGGTGGGAATATATAGCCATCAGGTATATCTTTCTTTCTAAATCCCATTATAAATACTCTTGCTCTTTTTTGAGGGATTCCAAAATTGTATGGAGTTCGAACTATATTTTCTTTTTGAGCAAAGTACCTTTTTTTTCCTGCTGAAGTGTGTGTATCAACCCCCACAACATGGTAACCTAATTCATCTAGTGTTTTTGCTATAATATGAAAAGTTTTACCTTTATCATGTTTTAATAGACCTTCAACATTTTCGAGCATGAACGCTTTTGGATTAGTTAGTTCAATAATCTTCGCAATATCAAAGAATAAAGTTCCTCTAGTTTCATCTTCGAAGCCCTCTTTTAAACCTGCAATAGAAAATGCTTGGCAGGGAAATCCAGCTAATAAAACATCATAATCTGTATTTTTTACAAGTTCTTTAAATTCTTTAGTTGTTACATCATTAAATGGATTTTCTCCATATAAATATTCATAGGCTTGACATGCATATTTATCAATTTCAGAAGATAATACATTTGTAAATCTTCCTGTTAATTCATAACCTTTTCTTATTCCTCCTATACCTGCAAATAAGTCAATGGTTTTGTATATTTTGTTCATTATAAATTTAACTCCTAGTAGATTATATAATTTTATAATTAATCATATTTTAATACTAAATTAACCCCACTGAAACATTTTGGTGGGGTTAATGGTGGGGAACCTAATCGGAAAATAGGTTTTCATAGCTTTTTTAATAATATTAAATGCTGTTAAATTAGGTTTCTCACTCCAAATTATGTTTGCAACTTATTCCCACTCAATCGTTGCTGGTGGTTTACTTGTAATGTCATACACTACGCGGTTAACGTGAGCTACTTCGTTTACGATACGTGCAGAGATTTCTTCTAACACTTCGAATGGAAGGTGAGCCCAGCTTGCAGTCATACCGTCGATACTTGTTACGGCACGAA
>ERZ773213.1292-NODE-1292-length-13411-cov-10.968928_pt1 | contig 13411 bp, 12 predicted proteins | sample MGYA00580996_ERZ773213 | MGnify/ENA primary metagenome ERZ773213 (study PRJEB29015, sample SAMEA2738152) | human oral metagenome | biome: human oral; feature: human-associated habitat; material: saliva | place: China | collected 2197 ...
ACGCATCTTATTCTTAGAAAAGCTATTTAACAAAATAGAAAACAAAAGTAATTAACAAGATTCTCTCAAAGAATTAAATATACATAAGAACAAGATGAACAAAGGAAGATACTAGACTAGTTTTAGTCAGGTATCTTCCTTTTTATAAGAATAATAATATTAAAACTTTCACCATTCATTATTTTTCATATTTGATGCATTTTTTAAATCAGATAGTACTATAGTCCTAAAGTCATCAAGTGTAATTTCATTTAAGTTTGGACTAAGACGGTTAGCTCGCATCTTAATAACCTTTTCAAAATAATTTCTAACATCACGCCCATTTGCATAATCTTCTGATCGATTATCATATAAATCTTGGAAATGATGCATTAGATATTCATCACAACTTTCACCCAAAATCAGATTTTGATTCTTACAGTAAAGCAAGAAGATATCCTTTAATTCAGTTGGAGTATAATCTTCAAAATTAATATACTGATTAAATCTAGATTTCAATCCAGGATTAGATGCAATAAATTCCTTCATTAATTCCGGATAACCAGCAACAATAACTATAAAATTATCACGGTGATCTTCCATTGCTTTTAGGATTGTATCAACTGCTTCTTGTCCAAAATCATTCTCACCTTTTCCATGAGTCAATGCATATGCTTCATCAATGAATAAAATTCCACCCATTGCTTTATCAATCATTTCCTGTGTCTTGATTGCAGTCTGTCCAACATATCCGCCGACAAGTCCACCTCTATCAGTTTCAACAAGTTGTCCTTTAGATAATACACCAAGAGATTTATAAATTTTTGCAATTAATCTTGATACAGTAGTTTTACCTGTTCCAGGATTACCATAGAACACCAAATGTAATGATAAAGAAATATTTTTTTCACCAAATTCCTCTGCCTTTTTTTGCAGTTGAATTAAACGAATCATTTGATCAACTTCTTCTTTTACCCCATTCAATCCAATTAGTGAATGCAGTTTGTCTAAAAGTTCCTCTAATGTTTCTTCTGGTTCATCAACATTTTCTTCTTCCTGTTGTTCAATTTCTTCTGCATGCTCTGTATTTTCTTTGACGTCTATTTTCTTTTTACTTTGCACCACAGATGTATCTGAATCAACTTTACTAAAACTATTTATTTGTAATAAAGCATCTCTACATTTCTTTTGGTCAATATCTTCCCTATCAAATTTACTGAATAAGTAATATTTCCCTAAAACGGTAAAGAATGATATTTCATCAGCTACTATAGTCAATGTAATATCAACATGCTTAAACATCATTGGAATAAAGAAATTTTTATCTAAATCTTTCCACTTATCAGTATTATATTTCTTCCGAATATAAATATTACAAAACTCAGAAAATCTCTCCTCAGCATTTTCTTTTGAAATAAATTTTATGAATCTGTAGATATCATTCACAAATAGGTCTTGAAGACTTGTATTACAAGACACAAGCACTTTTGAATAAGCATTTTTCACATCAATATCCATGCAAAGTTATGCCTTTCTATACCGCAAGCCCCATCTGCTTCATTGTATCTTGGTATGTCTCAACAAATTCTTCTTGTTCCGACGCTTCTGGAACTGCCTTTATTGTTTTTTCAATTTCATCTACCAAGCTTTGATTAATACTTGCTTGGACTTCTGTAAGTACTTCCTGATTATCCAACAGTTGAATTAATTTTTGATTATCTGAAACATCTTCAACCATGCTCTTTGCTTGATCATATAGACTGATATAATATATATCAGTTTCTTCTGTTGATAAATTTAAGTCAAAAATACCATGATCTTGAATCTTCTTAATAAACTCTGGTGACATTAATTTATCATATACACTCATCCAGTTACTGTGAGATGAATGCCATACATCTCCATCCGCAATCGCTTCTTTATTATTAAAATAATAGAGCTCATCAAAATATCTCAGTGATACAGATAACATTGAAGCTAGTGAATATATAGAAAAAATTAAACCTTCTGGCTCAGTAGATAGATCCTTAGTAAACACTTCTATCAACATACTTAGAACATTGTACTCATCATCAACCAACTTTCTCATTTGTTCTTCTGTATAATATTTCCTAGTTTTTCTACAGTCTAGCATGTTACGATACTCAGCAATAACTTTTTTAAATTCAAAGTCTGTTTGTATTTCATGTTCTTGCTTCACAACATTCATTAATTGATTTATTTGTCCACTGAGTTTCTCAAGTTTTGCATACATAATTGCAAAGCCAATACATGTAGCACATAGATTTAAACTACTCATAATTGCTGTTAGATTTTGAAGTTTAGCAATATTATTTATTTTAAATATATTACTATCTAACAGATTTTTATTTTTAGTTAGTTGTTCAATAACTTTGGAGACTGTATCTTTTGTCTCCTCTTTCGTATTATTTTTTAAAGTTATTCTTATAAATTCCTTATACTTTTTCTTGGCATTACGTTGCACAATTTCAAGACCATTATTTTGATCGAAATATTTTAATATTTCCTTACTAGTATTCACAACTATTTCTTTAGCCATTCTATTGTTCTCCTTCTACTTGATTATCTTTTATAAAACAATACATTATCATTGTAATAATAAATGTTCCCGTATCTAAGCCATATAAATCTTCGATATCAAATTGCTTTTTCTTAAACATTATTGCGCTAGATTTCTCTTCTTTCATGCATGCAATCATTTTTTCAAGAGAAATAAAATTTGCTGAATAATCAAAATCATCAATTACTTCATTATTACTATCAATAACAGAAGAGTATAAGCACATCATAATTCTTGAATAATCTACTAATTGTCTCATTGTAATGCTTCTAGTTCTTCTGATTTCCATCGCATAGTTATAATATTTTCTAGATCTAGGAAGAGGTAAAGGTGCCTCATTCTTTTTTACATTATGCTCTCTAGCAATATATTTACCTATCAACGCATCCCAACTTGATAAGTATTGTTTAATAATTGTTTCGAAGTTACTGCCTGTTTTTAGTGACAATTTTTCAAAATAATCATTTATCTTTTCAGAAAAAGTATTTAATGAAATTTCCTCGTCATTTAAAAAAGAAAATTTCAAATATTCTCCTAAGATTTTTGCTTTTAACTCTCCATACCAAGTTCTGCTAAGTGTGCCAATTGATTCTTTAATAAATTCTGTTGATTCCATTATTTTCTCCCCTATATAGATTTCAATCATATTTTGTACTTTTTATTGTATAAACTTCATAAATGATTTTATTAAGCACATGAAAGAACATTAATAATAGACTTAGAATGATTTTAAATTAAGATAATTTAAATCTATCTTTCATCTACATTACTTCTTTAATATATTCTACTATTGCTAAATCAGCTGGAAGCCACTTTACTGAATCTAGCTGCTCCTTATTTAACCATTTAGAATCTTCTGCTTCCTTTAGTATGAAATTACCAGATAATATACTGCAAAAATAGCAACTCATCGATAAATGAAATTTTGGATAATCAAATTCAACTGTATCAATATAGTTATTGATTTTTATATTGATATTCAGTTCTTCTTTGATTTCTCTCACCAATGCATCTTCTGGTGTTTCCCCTTCTTCAATCTTTCCTCCAGGAAACTCCCAAAAACCTTTATAATCCCCATATCCTCTTGCAGTTGTGAGTACTTTATCTTTGTCACGTATTACTGCAGCCACTACATTTATTGTTTTCATAACTTTAAATCTCTTCAATTCCTAAACTTCTTAAATACTTGTAAGTACCATCATAATATTCTGGTAATCGTGTACTATCTTCCCAATAACCATTAGGATTCTTTGTGCCATTACCTTCTGGAACACATATAACCATTCCTACTCTAGCACGAGTAAGAAGTACTCTATACGCATTCAACATATATTTAATACGCTCCGAACTTGATATTGTGTTCGGCAATATTTCTTTCCATGCTGTTTTTCCATTAAATCGATAAAAATGCCATTTACCGTTTTCATAACGCATGTCTGCATCCCACAGTAAACAAGTATAATCTAACTCTAATCCTTGAACCTGAATTTCAGTTGCTGCATCTTCTAAATAATTAGAAGATCTAGTATCTTGTTTATCTTCAAGGAACCAATGGACTGCATCCTCATCTCCAGATGGTAATACATGTATACCTAATGGTTTATATCTTGCGGATTCTTTACTAATCAGAACACCTGTTCTCTCTGTTCCTCTCACTTTATCTTGAAGCCATCTCTTAGCTTTTTCCATATCTCTCGTTAAAACGATCGGATATTTATCTTTTATCTCTGCAAAAATTGATGCTGCGTTACCATTAATATCTAATAATGCATGTACAAAAGCAGATAACTTTTCTGCCCTATAAGAACGTAAGGAGACTCCTAAATGCAAACTATCAGAGTAAGTGACATTAGGGTTATGTTTCAGCAATTCATTAACTTGTCCTTCTGCATATTCAGCTTCTGTTAATTTCGGGGAAATGTATACTTTCCAATGTGTGAACGTTTCGTTCAATGACTTAATCCATTCAGAAATACCTGCTTCACCTGTATTGATTTCTTGGCCTCCACCTACTAGACATACGATAGTTGCCCAGTCTTCACGTTGATCAAGTGACCATATTAGAAATGATGCTTCAGACATAGGAAAGTTAGGAACCTTAAGCTTATTACCATATGTTCCTCCTCGTTTTAGATAATTTGCTAATCTTTCATGCGTCCACGATCGTTGTGCTTCATCAAAAATTGCAACATGCTCAACTTCACCGTATCCAGCATCCTGCACCTTTACTGCGTTTCCTTTATCAATTTCTAGAACCCCATTTTCAACAGGATTCTTTATCTTTGCAAGCATGGTATCTCTATATCTATGAATTATTTGTATGAACTTACTTACCTCTCGCTTGGAGTCAGACTTATTCTTCTTTTCACCTCTAGATTTACACTTTGTATAATTATCAAGAGCTAAAGCCTCATTCAGCACTGCAACTAGAGGACCATTCCCCGACAGATAAATCGCACCTTCATCTAAGACCGGTGCATCAGTTCCTTGATATGTCTGTTTTACTGCAACATCTAAACCAACTAATGTTTTTCCAGCACCAGGAACTCCAGTCACAAAGCAAATACTCTTCTCGCCATTTTCTTTACTGCGTTTAATGACATCAAGAATATATGCGATCGTGGTATCTGTCATAACCTTATCAGCTTCATGTCTTGTAATATCCTCTACAGAATGACTTTCATAGAGTGTTCTAGCCGCTTCAATAATTGTTGGTGTTGGTGCATAGGGACTGATAGTCCAGTTACTATCTATATCTCCTTCATTTGGATATAAATTAATAACTTTATCAATAAGTTCTTGAATCCCTCCTTCACCTGTCACAAGTGGGTTTAGTACATTATCGTTATATACTGATTTTTGAATGATAGTAGAATGATTTTGATATTTAGTTGCAATTAGAATAGGTACTATCACTTTTGACTCACTAAACTTATGAAAGTTCCTTAAATCCAAAGCATAGTCAAGAACTTGATCAATATCATTTTCTACAATTTTTGATTCGCCCACCTTAAATTCCAAACAAAAAATAATTCCTCTTAAAAGTAGAACTACATCAATTCTTTTTCCAAGTCTTGGAATATCATACTCAAAAATAATTTTACCATTTGAATACTTCCATGGTAATAACTCTTTTTGAAGAATCTCAACCTCATTAATCCAAGCTTCTCTAGTTGTAGTAAGTGCATCACCATGGTAGCCTTCACATAAGTTACCAAAGATTGCATCACGCTCTTTACTCAGGAAGTCACTCAAATTATTCTCATATAAACATCGTGGATTCTTATTCATAATTATTAAATCCCCTTATCCTTATTGAGTATATTGTATCATTTTGTTTCACATTTTCCTCAGTTTTATGATATTCATTTCTTTATTTATCTCTAAAATATTGCATGCTTCCCTAATATTCATATTATCTACATATTTTAACTTATTTTATATTATTATAACTTTTATAATGTTAATATAATATATAACATAGTTAATAAGGAGATAGAGTAATGAATGCTTTAGATATACTTGGTCTTACAATCAATTTAAAAAAATGGAATAAAGAGAAACAACTGCCATTATTCATTTTAAATGATTTTCTTGTTCAGAAAGCAATCATCAATGATATTGAGTGTTTATCTTTAACTCCTAAGGAAGACCTACCAACTCTACCAGCATTTAAGAAACAAATAAGTATCATAAAGGAAATAGAAAACGTACCTATCTTTCTACAATTAGATGTTATTTCTTCATTCAGAAGACAAAATCTTCTTGAAAATAAAATTCCATTTATTCTGAAAGATAAAATAGTTTATCTACCTTTCATGGCAACTTATTTAACCAATGCACAGTATGAAGATAAAAACGTTGAAAAAATATCTTTAGCCACTCAATTATTATTTACGTGGATTTTGTATCAAAATACAAATAAGTATTATGTAAGTGATGCAGTTAAATTACTTGGTTTTTCAAACATGACACTTACAAGAGCATATCGTCAATTATGTACAACAGAACTTTTTAAAGAGCATAAGGATGGCAGGAAAATTTTTCTAACAACAAGCCTATCTAAAGTAGATTTATTCAATAAAATGAAAGCTTACTTACAATCAACATTTTATTCACAAGGATATATCTTAAAAAAAGACATTACTAAAGATATGATTCCAGCTGGTGAGTTTGCATTTAGCCAACACACCCACCTCAATCCACCTAAGCTTAAGATATATGCTATCGAAAAGAAGCATAGCAAGAACATAAAATTACAGAAAGAATGTTATTCATATGATGAGCAAGTAGAGTTACAAATATGGAAATACAATCCGCTACTCTTTAGTCAAAACAAAAAAAACATCGATGACATTTCTTTAATCCTATCTCTATTAGGAAACAAAGATGAAAGATTAGATATTGAAATCGAAAATTTACTAAAGAAAATATTTAAGGAGACGTTTTAGCATACTATGATTGGAATTGCATCATTCAAAGAATATTTTAAAGGTTTTGAAGATCAATATGTCATTATCGGAGGAACCGCATGCGAAATTTTGATGTCAGATAATTCGTTAAATTTCCGTGCAACAAAAGATATTGATTTGGTACTCATTATTGAAACCCTAACAAAAGAATTCTGTGAGATATTTTGGCAATATATCAATGATGCAGGTTACGAACATATAAGCAAAGCAACTAACAAATCTGAATACTACCGTTTCTCTAACCCAAAATCTCCCAATTACCCTAAAATGATTGAATTATTCTCTAAAAAACAAGATTGGCTTTTATCATCCATAAAGCAGAATATAATACCAATTCATATCGATGATGAAGTATCAAGCCTATCCGCCATTTTATTAGATGATACTTATTACAACTTCCTTACCAAAGGAATATCAAAGATTCATGGTATCTCTATCCTTAAAGCAGAACACATCATTCCATTTAAAGCTAAAGCATGGATAGACTTAACATATAGAAAAGAACATGGAGAGCTAATTGATAGTAAAGATATTAAAAAACACAGAAATGATATTATTCGTTTATCTACTTTACTATCACCAAACTTAAATATGACTTTACCGAATAAAATTAAAGAAGATTTATCATTCTTTATTCAAAAAATAAATGAAGAAGAATTCAATCTTAAGCAATTGGGTATAAATCATATTTCTAAAGAGCAACTCGTTCAATTTTTAAATCAATTTTATAACTTATAACGGATTATTCTTAATATCCTAATCACAGTTTAAAACCAGCAAATAATTTGCTGGTTTTAATTTCTGATTTTGCTTGTTTGTATTATTCCCACTCAATTGTTCCCGGTGGCTTGGATGTGATATCCATGGCTACACGGTTAACATGTTTTACTTCATTTACGATACGTGTGGAGATCTTATCAAGTACATCGTATGGGATTCTTGCCCAGTCTGCTGTCATACCATCGATAGATGTAACTGCACGGATAACGACTGTGTAGTCGTATGTACGTTGGTCTCCCATAACACCTACAGAGCGGATATTTGGTAAGCATGTAAAGTACTGCCAGATATCTCTTTCTAGTCCTGCATTGCGGATTTCTTCACGTAGGATTAAGTCTGAATCACGAACGATTTCTAACTTCTCTTCTGTGATTTCTCCAAGTACACGGATACCAAGTCCTGGTCCTGGGAATGGTTGACGCCATACCATTTCTTCTGGTAGTCCTAACTCTGTACCTAATGCACGTACTTCATCCTTGAACAACTTGCTTAATGGTTCAATCAGTTTGAAGTTCATATCTTCAGGTAGGCCACCTACGTTGTGGTGTGACTTGATTGTCTGTGCTGTCTTTGTGCCTGATTCAATAATATCAGTATAAAGTGTTCCTTGTGCTAACCACTTAATATCTGTTCCTTGTAAGAGTTTGGCTACTTCATCACGGAATGTGTAGATGAATTCACCACCGATAATCTTACGCTTTTCTTCAGGGTCTGATACACCTGCAAGTTTATTCAAGAAACGTTCTCGTGCGTCAATCTTGATGAGATTGAGTGACATGTTACGTGTGAATGTTTCCATTACACCTTCTGCTTCACCCTTACGTAATAGACCATGGTCAATAAACATGCAGTATAGGTTCTTACCGATTGCCTTATCTAATAAAGCAGCTACTACAGAGGAGTCTACACCACCGGATAATGCTAGTAATACCTTATCATCACCAACTTGTGCTCTGATTTCTTCTACCTGTTGGTTTACGAAATCCTTCATTGTCCAGTTATTTTCAGCCTTGGCAATGTTGAATACGAAGTTTCTTAACATATCTAGTCCATACTCAGAGTTACGTACTTCTGGGTGGAACTGTAATGTGTAGATCTTCTTTTCATCGTTTGCACTAGCCGCAAATGGGCATGTATCACTGCTTGCTACGGAATGGAATCCTTCTGCGAGTGTGGATACTTGGTCACCATGACTCATCCATACAATTTGCTTTTCAGGTAAACCTGCAAATAATGGAGATGTTGTATCTACTGTAATCTCTGTACGACCATATTCCTTCTTATCAGATGGTGTAACGTTACCACCATTCATGAAGTGTGTCATCTGCATACCATAACAGATACCTAAAATAGGTAAGCCTGATGTGAAGATGGCTGGATCACACTTAGGTGCATCCTTTTCATAAACACTGTTTGGCCCACCAGAGAAAATAATTCCTTTTACATCTTGCATTGCAACAATTTCTGCAAGTGTCATATCTCCTGGATGAAGTTCACTATAAACTCCAAATTCACGAATACGTCGTGCGATTAACTGGTTGTATTGACTTCCAAAATCTAAGACGATAATTTTATCTGCCATTCTAATCTCCTACTTTCTTATTACATTACAAATATCATACATGATATTTGTATTTGTTGTGCTGTGTTTTTATAATTGTTTCCCTTTTTTCATTGATGTTTAAGGTTAATTTTATATTTATGTAAAAAAAATTGGAGAATATCTTTTTATCAGACATTCTCCAATCCATCCTTTTCTATTTAAAGACACCACCATTTTTCAAGAATTTCTCAAGAAATTCTCTTTGATGCTCCTGCATTGTGTATGTTCCACTCTTCATCTTTTTCATCTCTGTTTGTTCGTGTGCCAAGTTATTTCTTACAGCTTTTAATAATTCTTCCGCATCCTTTTGGGGAATTACAACAATTCCATCATGATCACCAACGATGATATCTCCAGGCATTACAACTTGACCACCACAACATACAGGTACATTCATTTCACCTGGACCACTGCGATATGGACCTAATGGTGTTTGAGTAATGCCATAAACGGGAATTGGACTATTCTTGATGTCATCAACATCCCTAATTGCGCCATTTACTACAAAGCCACCTAATTGTTTCTCCTTTGCGTAGGCTACCATCATTCCTCCAACAAGAGCACGATTGGTAAACCCCGCACCATCAATCACAATAATATCTCCAGGTTTTGCATAGTCTAAGGCAAGTTGTGCCACAAGATTATCTCCTGCTGGAACCTTAACCGTAAAGGCAGGCCCGCAAAGTGGGATATCATTGAAGGAATGAATACCATCAAACATACAGTTCATCTTATAACAACAATCGCCAATATTAGCAGACGGTAAACTTCGATACGCTTCGATAAGTTCTTGTGATGGTCTTTCAAAGTCTATAAAGGCACGAAAACCAATTGTCATATTAGTTTTTATCCTTTCTCTTTCGAACGACATCCATGATGGTGCCATCTCTAGCTTCAATGATAGCTACAACCTTATCTTCATATTCTAGTGGGGCAGGTTCTTTTGCCATATGATATGCAATATCACGCAACTCTTCGATTTTCTTAATAGGAAGATGTGCGTTTTGTGCGACTTCTAATAGATCCTGCCGTTTTGGATTAATCGCAATACCGTGATCTGTGACGATGACATCGACTGTTTCACCAGGTGTAGTAACCGTTGTAACCTGGTTACGTATTGTTGGAATTCTTCCTTGTAAAAGTGGTGTAATGACGATTGTACATTTTGCACCTGCTGCTGTATCAGGATGACCACCTTGTGCACCCATCAGTTCTCCTTCAGAGCTTACTACAACATTGCAATTGAAGTGAATATCTGCCTCTAAAGTTCCTAGAATGACAAAGTCTAATTTATTTACAACAGCACCTTTGCAGAAAGGATCTGCATACTCCTTCGTTGTGATGGAATAGTGCTTTGGATTAGAAATGAGATTCTCAATCGAAGGTACATCAAAGTCCTGTGTATCTAAAAGACAGTTTACAAGACCTTCTTCTAATAAATCACACATTGGTTTTGACATTCCGCCAGCGCCAAAACTCATGTGAATATTCTTCTCTCTCATCTTTTCCGCAAGACATTGTGCTGTAGCGATAGAAGCTCCGCCAATTCCTGTCTGGAATGAAAACCCATCCTGAAACGCTGGTGTACATGCGATAAAATCAGCACAGCTTTGCGCCATCATGAGTTTTCTCATATCTGTTACAGGACGTGCCGCACCTGTCGCAATCTTATCCGCATCACCAATCGTATCAACTTTGATGACATAATCAACATTTGTCATACTGATATCTGCTGGAAAGTTTGGAAATGGAACAATACAATCCGTTAAAATCACGACGTTCTCTGCATATTCTGCATCGATTGCGGCATAGGATAATACACCACAGTTACTATTGCCACCAACACCTCGGCAGTTTCCGTACTCATCACAACTCGGGGCACCAATAAAGGCAATATCAATCTTTGTTTCCCCTGTTTCAATCGCACGAACTCTTCCACCATGAGAGCGTAAGATTGCGATACCCTTTAGTTTCCCTTCACTGATAGCTTCACCAAGCTTGCCACGAACACCAGATGTTTCAATATGTGTTACAGTACCATCTTCCATCATTGGCACAAGGTCATCTTGTGCTTTACTTAAGGAACTAGCACAAATTGTAATATCTTTATACCCAAGTTCATGAATGATATTCATCACCTGCATTACCACTAGGTCACCTTCACGGAAGTGATGGTGAAAACTAATTGTCATACCATCATGCGCATTACACTTCTGTAATACTTCTTGAATACTACTTTCAAGCTTACTACCATTACCACCAATACGAGTTTTTGCCTTTACAGGTGCTTTTGTATATTCGTGTTGGTCAAATTGATATGTTCCCTGAAAGACTGTTTTACCAGTTTCATCTAATACTTCTTGTGGAATATCTCTTCCTACTGCATTAAGCATTGTCCACCTCCTGATATACACCTGCAGCTTTTGCAAGTGCTATCGTTCTCTTTGCGCCATCATAGAACGCCACATCGATCATCTTTCCATCTACCGTAAATACGCCAATTCCCTGTGCACGTTTTTCATCAATCTCTTTCACAACTTTTTGTGCAAAGATAATGTCTTCTTGACTTGGTGTATATACTTCATGAACGATTGGAATCTGTCTTGGATTAATAATCGATTTGCCATCAAATCCCATATCATGAATTAGTTTTGTTTCAGCCTTCAAGCCTTCCATATTATCAAGGTTAGTATAGACAGTATCGAAACATTGAACACCAGTTGCTCTTGCGGTAATTACCATTAACTGTCTAGCACCTGAGAGTTCAACACCTGTACCAGTGATAACTGTATGTAAGTCTTTTGTATAATCACCAGCGGATAGTGCTACCCCGAATAATCGTGAGGAAGCTGTACAGATCTCCTTTAGATTAATGACTCCTTTTGCGGATTCAATCGCAGCCATCAGTAAAGTATGCCCTTCTTCAACACCTGCTTCTTTTTCAGCCTTTAAAACTTCTGCTTCAACTGCTTGTACATCTTCAGCTGACTCTGTCTTAGGAATACGGATACTATCACAGCCTGCGTATACTGCACAACGGATATCTTCTTTCCAGAATGGTGTATCAATACCATTGATACGAACTACCTTCTCACAGTTTTGATAATCAACACTCTTAAGCGCATGCGCAAGCACAAAACGAGCCGCATCCTTTTCACCTAGTGCAACCGCATCTTCTAAATCGAATATCAAAGAATCCGGTTTGTAAATAAATGGATCTTTTAGTAAATTTGGCTTTTGTGCATTTAGAAACATCATCGTTCGACGTAAGCGATTCTTATTATTCATGTAGTAAAGCTCCCCATGGAATCTGATCCATCTGTTTCTGGCTACGATAGATTGCAGCTTCTAGTCTAGCCACAATCACATACTCAAAAGCGCCCATATCTTCAACATCAACCGTCACATCATTTATGTCTAATTTCTTTAATGTTTGAAGAATTGTATTTCTGATACTATCACCATATTGATATAAAACTTTTGAAGAAAGGTTGATTTTGATATCCCCATCTCCCTTTGAAACTGTCACAAGGCAATCACATTTTTCAATTGTCCCCGCACTGGCTGTTTCTTTAATTTCCATACTACACCCTTTCCATAGATGTTAAATCAAATCTATCTACATCTAGAGTATCACTCTTCTTCAAATTTTACATGTGATAGGAAAGTGATATTTATCTGAATATTATAGATATAAAAAAGCCATGCACTATGCATGCATGACTAATCTTAATTCTTATTCAGCTGGGATAACAGAACCATCAGACCAGTTCTTCTTGATGAATTCACGAATTTCTTCTGACTGTAATACCTTAACTAAAGCTTGAATCTTTTCATCCTTTTCATGACCTTCTTGGCAAGCGATGATATTTACATATGGGTTAGATTCATTAGCCTTTTCAAGGATTAATGCATCAGATCCTGGCTTTAGACCAGCGTTGATTGCGAAGTTACCGTTGATAGCTACTAAGTCACCTTCACCGTTTTCATAAGCTG
>ERZ773213.1293-NODE-1293-length-13403-cov-36.045999_pt1 | contig 13403 bp, 11 predicted proteins | sample MGYA00580996_ERZ773213 | MGnify/ENA primary metagenome ERZ773213 (study PRJEB29015, sample SAMEA2738152) | human oral metagenome | biome: human oral; feature: human-associated habitat; material: saliva | place: China | collected 2197 ...
ACGCACGTCAGCAGCAGCTGGCCGATCAGCAGCGCGCGATCCTTGATCGCCAAAACCAGATCCTTGCGCAGCAACAGTATGCAAACACTGTGCTGGTAACAAACATGATCATGAACCACTAAAAAGGCTAGAAAAGCCTTAGTTAAGGTTCGTGTTGCGCACGGCGTTTAGATTCCGACGCCGCCGTTTAAGTCTTGTTTCAGGCCCGCGCCTGGAGCGCAGGTCTAACCGCTGGCAGGGACTGGTTACGCCGCTCTGCCAGTGGTAGATTATGGCGTTGGTCACTGTGGAAGTGTTGACTATAGGAAAGGAATCGAGACATGGGGGAGTCTGAAGAGCTAACTCAACGCGAGGAGCTCAAAAACTGGTTGGGGCGCTTGTCCTATATCCTGCATCGTAGCGATGAGCTGCACGAGAACCTCAATAGCATTCGCGAGCAATATCGTTACGCCGACTATTTGCAGATCTGGAAGCGACCCCAATTTATTGCCAATACGGCCCGCTGTGTTTCGTGGGTGTTCCTGGTACTCCTTGTGGTACTTTTTATTGCGGTTGCCAATGGAAGTCTTCTAGCGGCTATGTATATGCTTTTCACAATCGGGCCATGGACTATTGGTTTCTACATTGGCCTGCAAAAGCTTTTCCATCATGCATTCAGGAGAATCTTGGTAGCTAAACATGATGGCTCCACTAAGGGTGTCAAAGACTACTCGCGTTTGAAAGCTTGCGAAAAAGAACACTTTGTTTCGCTGGCAATTGTCTCGCACCTGGTGCCATTCTTGCTGGCCTGGACGCTGTTGGGTTTGTTAATTTTCCTCGGGTCCAAAAACCCCACGACGCCCATGTTGATTACGGTACTGTTGTTTCTACTTGGCAACCTGGTTTTAGGTGTGCTGATCAGTGCCATTATGCTCGTGGTGCATAATGCAAAAGTTAAGCGCCACAATGCCAGCGAAGATTCGGCCACTAACTCTCGCGAAGCCCATAATGAGCAGGTTCACGAGCTTGAAAAAGCGGTAGTAGATGAGATTAACTCGCTAGTAGGTGAATATCGGGATAACTACCAAGGTAAATTCCCGGCAGCCTATTTGCTGGCAAATGCTGTGGCCTACATGTGGCAGTTAGTTGATAACTATCGTGCCTCTACCCTGCAAGAAGTGATCAATGTTTATGAAGGCGATATGCATCGTCAACGCATTGAAAGCCAGAACCGAGCCATGCTTAACAACCAGCTACGCATGCTTAACAACCAAGAACGTATTATTGCTGAGCAGCGATACACCCGCTGGGCAGTAACCAGTGAAATTGCGCGTAACCGACGCGCTTAGCTAAAAGACAACCGCAAGCTTAGTCTGCTGAGCTAGAGCGAAAGGTAAAATCACCCTATGCATCAACTAGATCCTGACGCAGCTAATCCAGTCTTGTTACAGGCTTTTGCCTGGGACTTAAACGCTGATGCCAGTCACTGGCGCCTGCTAGCTGACAATGCGCAGCTACTGGCAGACTCCGGGGTTACTGCAGCCTGGCTGCCGCCCGCCTATAAAGGACACACCGGCATAGAAGACGTCGGTTATGGGGTCTATGACCTCTATGACCTGGGCGAATTTGACCAAAAAGGCTCCATCCCCACCAAGTACGGCACCAAGGATGAGTACCTGGCCGCCGTCGACGCCCTGCACAGCGCCGGCATCTCAGTGGTGGCAGACATCGTACTCAACCACCGCATGGGCGCAGATGAGCTAGAGAACGTAAAAGCCATGCAGGTGGACCCCTATGACCGGCGTCGGATCATTGGCGGGCCTGAAGATATCCAGGTATGGACCCGTTTCACCTTCCCCGGGCGCAATGGCAAATACTCTGACTTCATCTGGGATCACACCTGTTTTAAGGCTGTGGACTGGGATGATGCACGCCAGCAAACCGGCCTGTGGCTCTTTGAAGGCAAGTCCTGGAACCAGAACGTTGATGACGAGCTGGGTAACTACGACTACCTAATGGGGTGCGACGTGCACGTATCTGACCCTAAGGTGCATGAAGAGCTCGACACCTGGGGGCGCTGGTATGTGCAAACCACCGGCATTGACGGCCTGCGCCTAGATGCGCTTAAGCACGTGGGCGCTGACTTCTTCGCGCTATGGCTACCCAAGCTGCGCCAGCGGACCGGCAAGGCGCTGCCGGCGGTAGGGGAGTACTGGTCGCGGGATGTGAACGTGCTGCGTTCATACCTGGCTACTGTACCCTACATAAGTCTGTTTGATGTGCCTTTGCACTTTAAACTATTTTATGCATCATGCTCTAATGGTGAAGTGGATTTGGGTGCATTGTTTAATGACACTTTGGTGGCGGCGGATCCTGAGCGCGCGGTTACCTTCGTGGAAAACCATGACACTCAGCCGGGCCAGTCGCTAGAGTCGCCGGTGCAGGCTTGGTTTAAACCCTCCGCTTACGCGCTGATTTTGCTGCGTGAACAGGGGATGCCTTGCGTGTTCTGGGGCGATTTGTTTGGCACTCCCGAAACGGGGGACCTAGCTGCGGTTACTGAGCTGCCGGTTTTGATGAATATCCGCCACTTCTTGGCGTACGGCCCCCAGCACGACTACTTCGACGACGCCGACGTGGTGGGCTTTACCCGTGAGGGTGACGACTACCGCCCTGCTTCTGGTGTGGCCGTGCTGTTCTCAGATCGCCGGGCCGGCACCAAGCGCATGTATGTAGGCCGGGCACACGCCGGCTCCTACTGGACGTGCATGATTGGCGAGCAAGACACTGTCCAGGTGGATGAGGAAGGTTGGGCTACTTTCCCGGTCAGTGACGGGGGCCTGAGTGTTTATGTGCCCTCTGTGGCCCGTGAGCTGCTCGATTACGGCCAGGATAAGCTCACCCGCCCGCGTAATTAAGTGCCGACGGCGCAGTGCTGACGTCGCAGTGTTGACGACGCAGTGCGACGCCGCCTCTCGGTTAGGCTCGACGGCGCACCTACTGTTGTGGGCTCGACGCCGTAAGCTCCCGTTGGCTTTCGTGGCCAGCGGGAGCTAAAACTGGGAGCTAGCTAGCCCAGTAACTTAGATTCTGACGAGCCCCGGAATCTAAAAAATCTGCAAGCAGCTCGTTGACCTGATCAAACTCGATCAAGAAGCCGTCATGGCCGTGAGCAGAGTGAATTAGGGCGTAGCTGGCGTTAGGGATCAGATCAGCCATGCGCTTGACCTGGGCGGGGAAGAAAAGACGGTCACTGTCTACCGCGATACACAGCGTTTTAGCGGTAACCGTGCGCAGCGCAGAACGCAGCCCGCCGCGTTCACGCCCCACGTTGTGGCTGATCATGGTGCGACACAGGGCCACGTAAGAGCCTGCATCAAAACGACGCACCAGCTTTTCGCCGTGATAATCCAGGTAAGACTCCACCGCCAGGCGTCCACCGGTTAGCGGATCCTCAGCGTTTTGCGGCAGGCGCCCAAAACGCTCATCGAGCTCATTGGGACAACGGTAGGTGGTGTGGGCGATCTGACGGGCTAGTGCCAGCCCCGCTACCGGGCCGACGGCGTCGTCGTAATAATCCCCACCATTCCAGTGCGGATCAAGCTGCACCGCACGAATCTGAGTGTGAGCCCAAGCTGCCTGCTCAGCGGTAGTTTGGGCACCTGAAGCAACCATCACCAGGCGTTCTACGCGCCTAGGATACATGGTGGCCCACTCGATAGCGCGGTGACCTCCGAGTGAGGCCCCCACAACCGTGTTCCAGCGCTCAATCCCCAACAGATCCGCCAGGCGAGCCTCTGCGCGCACCTGATCGCGGGTGGAAATCACCGGGAAACGCGAGCCGTAGGGGGCGCCGTCCTGAGCAATAGAAGCCGGGCCGGTAGAGCCCTGACAGCCACCCAGCACGTTAATGGCAACCACAAAGTAGCGGTTAGTGTCGATAGCCAAATCCGGGCCCACCACCTGCGACCACCAACCGGCAGTAGCCTGACCAGGCTCAGTCTCGCCAATAACATGGGCGTCGCCGGTGAGGGCATGCTCAATCAAAATGGCATTGGAGCGGTCTTCGTTAAGCTCGCCCCAAGTCTCATAAGCGAGCGTAATTGCCGGCAAAATAGAGTCATTTTCGAGGCGCAAATCGCCCACATTAGCGAAGCTACGACAAGCACGTGGGTCGGTGATTTTCCAAGCGCCGGATACGGGGGCAGGCGGAAGCTGACGGTTGCGGTTCATGGGAATGCCTTCTAAATCTGGGCGCGCAGAGGCGCAAAATTACAGATGCGATAACGCTCGCCAAGGCACGCAGATGTGGCTCAGCGAGCGTTCGGCATTCGTCCCATGAGGGGTAGCAGAGGTAGGACAGCGAAACGAAGAGTAGGTAGCACAAAGCCAGGGCACATCAGCGCCCGGGTTGAGCTAGCTACTTGCGTCACAGTTATCTCCAATTACGTCCAATACCGCGTTAATTGTCTTAAGCATAACGCGAGTACGTCAAGGATGTAAGCTCACAAAGTCTGGAGGATCACTCTAGCGGCTAGCTGGCGAGTCTGTGGAGGTGGTGCTAGCAGTGGCTGAGGCAGTCTTGCGTTTGAGCAAGATGGCAACTAATGCCGCCGTAGCAAGTAGTGCAGCACTGATGCGGACAATATTGGCCATGCTAAGGCCCTGGTTGACGGTACTTGAAGTTGCTGAGCTAGCTGCTACCGGGGTTAGTGTGGGCGCGGGCGTGAAATCTATTGAGGTAGGCGTCGCAGTTGCTTTAGGAAAATACTTGGCTGCGGATTCATCTAACTCTACGGTTCCACGTACTATTCCGTAAGGCATGGTGGCCATCATGGTATAACTGACAGAGTTGTCGTATACAGTTCGTCTTCTGAAATAATCATCTTCACTTATATTATCCCTTGGTAAACCAAAAGTGACAATAGACCTAAGCGGTATTTTTACGTTCATTGTTTTTGTGTAAGGGGTAAACTCAGGGTAATACTTCTTTATGAATTTTGAATAGTAAGAATTTGGCTCTTCTAGATGTAGTGAATATAGATTATTGCCTAAAGGGGTTAATTTAAATATTGGAGACTCATTTGGTTTAAAAGTGGTGGTGATTGTGCAGGTGCTTGTGTCGTATGTGCTGCTGTGCGAGTATTTTGCCTGGTAGTCACTAACTCGCTGAACGCATTTATCTTTGAGGTTATTATTGATTTTAATTGAGAGAGTTACTTCAGTGTAACCAGTAGGGAGTAGGGTGTAGGTAAAATCTGGGTATTCTAAATAATCTATGGATGCAGTATGTTCATGTGCGGCCGTGGCTGGTGCTAAGACTGTGCCTAATCCTAGTAGTGCTAGTGTCATGAGTGTGCTAAATAAGCGGCGCATGAGTATCCTCGGTAAATATAGAAAACTCGGCTATAGCAGCAGTATAGTTGCTATAGCCGAGTGTTAGTTGGCTGCGGTGATGTCACCAGTCAAAGAAGCTATTATCGTTGTCGCAACTGCTGTCGCTGCCACTATCGTAACTATTGTCATCGCTATAGTTGTAGTCCCCGCTGTCGCAGTCGTAACTATTATCGTCGTTGCTGTCGTAGCTGGTATTGTCGTCGCTAATGTCGTAATAGTTGCTAACGCCGTCACTTCCAGATAGCCAGTTCATGGGTGATGCATTAAACCTAGGCTGAGGTTTACTAACTGCAGCTTTTGGCTTTTGAGCTGCCGCGATCATGCCAAGCATACCTATTCCTGCTATGACTAAAATAATTACGGCAAGAGGTATAAACCTAGAATCCATGTCTTGTTGTTCCTGGCTATAGCCGGAATTATCGTAAGACTGGCTACTGTAACTATTATCGCTGGTCGAATCGTCGTAAGACGGATCTTCGTAGGTGTCATTGTTAGGATCATCGTAGGAGTGATCGCTGTCGTAATTGTTGTAATAGCGGTTGTAGTAATTAGAACTTCCTGAACGAGAGTTAGAACGCCCCAACCAAGAGTTACGTCGTGAAGAAGAGCCAGAACCGCTGGAATTAGAGCCCCCAGAACTTGAACGGCGCGAGGAAGAGCCAGAACCGCTGGAACTTGAACGGCGCGAGGAAGAGCCAGAACCGCTGGAACTTGAACTGCGACGCGAAGAAGAGCCAGAGGAACTGCGTCCGCTTGAACCTCCGCTGCTGCCTCCACGACCTGCCGGGAGCGCATTACGCCCCGTTGTGGCTGTGCGGGAAGTTGACTGACTGCCGCCCACTGAAATACTTGAAATTGAGGTAATAGAACTGCGAGCAACGCTGGCGCCAGCACTAGGAACACACAGGCATGCGGCTGCGATAGTGGCCAAAGCTAGCAAAGCATGTTTGCGAACTTGCGTATTTAATTTAGTGGTAAAAATGGGTGGAAACATGCTCATGGCTATTCCTGAAGTAGTACTGATGTAGTTAAAACTAGTTCCTAATCAGAATAACCGTCGCTCTAGAGGTGGGCATTGGGGAATTATCCCCGCTGCCACACCTAACTCACCGCCAGACTTTAAAGCTCTTTAGCGTCCAGGGATTTACCTAAGCGATACAGTCCTAAGCCTGCTGCCCCTGCAACTGTCACAGCTAAAACCGTAAGCTTTGTAATCTCGGTCTCTGCTTCGTCGCTATAGGTGAGGCCGCCTTCATCGTCGTCGTAGTCGCTGTAGCTAGAGCCTACGTAACCTGAGCGAAAGTGCCGCTGCTTAGAGCTACGATGCGAAGAACCTGATCTGGAGTGCCCTGAGCTGTGCCCACCGCTGTGGCCACCGCCGTGACCGCCACCATGGCCACCTCGTGTAGGTACCCTGTTAGGGCCAATAGCTGTGGTTGTAACAGAAGTCGACTGGCTACCGCTTACTGAGCTGCTTGAGATTGGGGTAATAGAACTGCGTACAGCACTGGCGCCAGCACTAGGAACACACAGAGATGCGGCTGCGACAGTAACCAAAGCCAGCAACACGTGCTTGCTATGTTGTGTATTTAATTTGGTCGCAAACATGGGTGAAAGCGCACTCACGGTTATTCCTGAAGTAGTACTGATGTAGTTAAAACTAGTTCCTAATCAGAATAACCGTTGCTCTAGAGGCGGGCATTGGGGAATTATCCCCGCCGCCACGGTGATGCTGCTTCAGACTTTAGACTGTTTCGGTTTCAGCTGCCTAAAGAGGGAATACAAAGATAACCCAGCTAAGGCAAAAAGTGCGATTTTCAGGTTCTTGTCTTTTTTGTAGTCATCGTCATCAGAGTAGCTGCTGTAGCTAGAGCCTACGTGGCCTGAGCTAGAGTGCCGTCGCCCAGAGTTGTGGTGCGAAGAACCTGATCTGGAGTGCCCTGAGCTGTGACCACCGCTGTGGCCACCGCCGTGACCGCCACCATGGCCACCTCGTGTAGGGACCCTGTTATGACCAATAGCTATGCTCACAACAGAAGTTGATTGGCTGCCACTTACTAAGGTACGTGAGCTAACGGCTGTGCGCGCAACGCTGGCGCCGGCGCTGGGAACGCACAGGCACACAGCTGCGGCGCTGGCCAAAGCCAGCAAAGCGTGTTTGCGAAATTGCATATTTAAATTATCTGTAGATATTTTCGCTCGAAAAATTATGGCAAGGCTTCGCTCACGCCTTTAGCTACGGCACCCAATACTGTTAAACCTACTAATACAGCTAATATGATTAAAGCCGTGCGCTTTGAAAATTCGATTCCTAGTCCCTCGCTGTCGTCATAGCGGTGGTAATTGTAGTAGTCGTCGTAGTCGTCATAGTAATAGTTGTTATAGTAATTGTTGCCGTAGCGGTTGTAGTAATTAGAACTGCCTGAGCGCGAGTTTGAATAACCCTGCGAGTTGGAATTACCTGAATAAGAATCAGAGTAACCCTGAGATCCTGAGTTGCTTGAGTAAGGATCGGAATAGCCGCGTGAGTTGGAGCTGCCAGAGTTGGACCCTGAGTAGCCCCGAGAATTTGAGTTACCGGAGTATCCTTGTGAACTGGAGTTACCGGAGTACCCCTGTGAGTTGGAGCTGCCAGAGTTGGACCCTGAATATCCACGCGAGTTGGAATTTCCAGAGTAACTACGGGAGTTAGAGCCCCTGGAGTTGGAGCTACCTGAACGAGAGCTAGAACGCCCAGAACTTGAACTACGATGCGAAGATCCTGAACTGGAACCCTTCGAACTGCGACGTGAAGAACTTCTGGAGCTAGAGCGTCCGGAACTTGAACTTCCAGAGCGCGAGCCGCTAGAGCGGGAACTGGAACGCCCAGAGCTCGAACTGCGACGCGAAGAAGAACTAGAGGAACTGTGCCCGCTTGAACCTCCACTGCTGCCCCCACGGCGTGCCGGAGCCACGCTGCGGCCAATTGCTGTGGTTAAGCTAGAACTTGACTGGCTACTGCTTACTGAGCCGCTTGAAATTGAGCTGACAGCAGTGCGTACAACGCTGGCACCGGCGCTAGGCACACACAGGCACACGGCTGCAGCAGTGGCTAAAGCTAGCAAAGCATGCTTGCGAAGCGGCGTATTTAATTTAGCTGCAGATATGGGCAAAAATGTGCTCACGGCTGTTCCTGAGGTAGTAGTGATTTAGTTAGAGGTCGCGCCTGACCAGATAGCCAGGCTCAACCTAACTGTCAGTGGCTACACGCGCGGCGGGTAATTCGGGTAACCAGGCGACGGCATAACCGCTTTGGTTGCCTTGTTTTTACGCGCAATAAGAACCGCGCACAACACTGCAGCAATTACCCCAATCGCAACAACGGCTATCAACACATACATGACAGTGTTGTCTTTAGTGGAAGAAGTAGACTGCGCTGCGTTAGTAGTGAGTGTTGGTGTAGCAGACTCAGTTGTAGCATAGCTGCTTGCGCTAGGGGTAGGTGTTGGGGAGTCACCCCCATATACACGGAAGTAGGTAGCAGCGCTAGCATCTAGCTTTACGCTCCCCGAAACCTCTACATTCGGGGTAGAGGTAGCCCAGTCATATTCGATAAAGGTGTTGTTAAGGATTGGACGCGTATAGTCATAGGTTTTGGTGTCTAGACTAGATCCTTGCGGCAGGCTTAGCGTTACATATTTAGTGGTAAGCGTGTAGTCTGGGAAATACTTTTTAGCAGTTTCCAGATACTGCACATCTAGGCTCTTAAAAGACAAAGAGTACTTATCGTCACCCAGCGGGGTTAACTTAATTGCTTGCGAGTCGCTGGGTAAAATTTCCCGGGTAATAGTGCAGAAAGTCTGGTCTTGCTCCTGGCCATACTCAACTTGGAAAAGACTCGCAGTGTTAGTTTTAGTGCAGTTTTCTTTGGTTACACCAGAGCCGATCACCTGCACACCTTCTAGGGTGTAACCGTCAGGGAACAGCTTGTAAACGTAGGCGACGGTTAGCTCTGTATCTGCTGCAGATGTGGCTGGCATCAAAGCTGCACATGTGCCTAATAAGCTAAGCGCCATTAGCGCATTGAGTATACGACGCATCATTGCTCATCCTCATTGAGTTACTGCAAACAACTGTGAGTGCAGTATATTTTATTAACGGCACAGGGCTGGCGGGTATTAAGTCTCAAATACTCCGCCAGCCCTGCTAGAACACTTTACTTAGTGTTCCAACCATTATTCTGGTTGTAGTTATTGTTTTGGCCGTAACCGTTTTGTGAGTAGCCGTTTTCATTGTAACTACCCGCGTTATAGCCATCTTGGCCGTAGTTACCTTGACTGTAACCACTCTGGTCGTAGCCACTAGAGGCGTAACCGTTTTGACCATCGTAACTGCCGGCGTCGTAGTTACCGGCGCCATAATTACCGCCACCATAGCTACCCTGCCCATAGCTACCAGCGCCATAGCCGCCTTGGTCGTAGCCGCCCTGGCCGTAACCGGTTTGGCCGTAGTTACCCGCAGAGTAATTTCCGCCAGAGTAGTCTCCCGCCGAGTATCCTCCGGGAGAGTAACCTCCTGCAGAATATCCACCCGCGTTATAGCCGCCATCAGGCGAATAGCCATTAGGGTAGTAGTCGCTCGGTCCGTTGTCGTAAGGAGCGTATTGGTCCTGCGCATAGGCGTTTTGGCGAGCGCGCCAGATAAATACAAAGACGAAAATGAGCACCACTGCCAATAATGCAAACATGATCATGGCTGTGCGATCAGTCATGGTCGAGTTTGAGCTTCGGTAGCCGTGGTGGTGATGGTAGTAGTGGTAACGCGTGCGATAGCCTGAACGATAGCTTGAACGCCTGCGAGAAGAGCGGCTTCTACTGCCTCGGCCCCTACCGCCGCCACGACGGGCCTGAATGTTGGAACGCCCGGTTGAATTATCGACGCGTTCGCCTACCCCGGTAGAGACCCCAGCCTCCCCGGTAGAGAGCCCAGTCTCGCTCAACCCGTTAGCAACTAGCTGGCTAGAAACTAACTGGGTTGAGCTAACTGCGGCACTTGGAGTGTCAGTGAAACTGTGCGCGGCAGCTGCATCTGCGCTTGGAACGCACAGACATGCAGCCGCAGCTACAGACAGTGCTAGCAGCGTGCGTTTACGTAGCGGCTTGCGGCTTTTAGCTGCAGCTGCGCGCGCATTCATATTCACTGTGAATCCTGGTTTTAGTTGTTCTGGTTGAAACTCGGGTACTGGCGAGTGGGAGCCAGGCCCTCGTCTTGTCCCAGGCGGATAGTGGGGTAGTAGTCCTCAGCGTCGCCACCAGCTGCCGGCGCGGCGTCGTAATCCTGCGGCTGAGCGGGGGTTACCTGCGGGGGCAGGACGACGTCGTCACCAGCTGAGCTGGAAGGAGCCGACTGAGCGGGGCTTGCGGGCTGAGCCGGGCTGGCGGCAGCGTACTGGCCAGCAAAGGGGCTGCCGGCTGCAGCGGACTGAGCTGAGGGGGCCGCCGCGTATCCCGCTGACGGAGCTGACGGGCTCGGGGACTGATAGCCGCCCTGGGCAGCGCCGTTTTGGGTGGGGCCACCCTGAGCAGCACCGGGGCCACCCTGGTAACCGCCTTGCGGGTAGCTAGGGGCTGCAGGAGCGCTAGGAGCTACCGGAGCAGAGCTGCCGGCCGGAGCGTTAGGGCCACCATAGTTAGGGCCGCCAGCAGGACCGTTAGGGGCGCCATAGTTGGGGCCACTTACCGGACCATTGGGTCCGCCTACAGGGCCGTTGGGGCCGCCGTAGTTGGGGCCACCAGTACCCATGCCACCAGCGGGGGCGCCGGGGCCAGCAGGACCACCAAAGTTATTGGGACCATAGCCGGGGCCAGCAGGGCCACTGGGGCCAGCCGGGCCGCCAAATCCAGGGCCGTTAGGGCCAAAGCCGGTGCCGGGAGCACCCGGGTAAGGGCCGAAGTTAGCCTGGTTGTTCTTCTTACCGTTCTTCTTGACCACCAGCACAGTGGCGATGACACCGATAACCGCAATCACGGCTACAACAGCGGCAACGATGTAAAGCGTGGTGTTGTCGTCGTCGTCAGAGCTGGAGCTAGAGCTGCTGGAGGTCTGCGCAGTTGAGGTGGCGCTAGGCGCGGGGGTGGCACCCTTCTGATCGCTGGTAGGCGAGTCGCTGGGGGCGGGGGAAGCGGTGGAGTTGTTAGAACCGCCAGAGCCGCCGGAGTTGCCATTCAGATCGCCGATACCAAGGTCGCCGTTGCTGCTTGAGCCGCCGCCACCGTTGGAGCCACCGCCACTAGAACCGTTGAAGTTGACGCTACCTGAAGCTTCAGGAGTAGAAGTGTCTGTATCCCAGCCGTAGATATCAGAGCTAGAGGCATTCATTTTTTCAGCTCCATCAGCAGTAACGCTTGAGCCCTTGGGAACCCCGAGCATGGTTCCCGCTAGCGTGATATCTAAGCCGCTTTTGCCTTTTACGATGGAGTTAAGAATGTTTGAATAGCCCTTAAACGTAAAGTCATAAGAGCTAGAAGTCTTATTGGTGACAGTGACCCCTAGAGGCGGCAAAGTAGAACTGTAGGTCTTGTAAATTAAGCACGTAGAGCCTGAGGATTTGGGCGAAAAGTATGCTTGGTAGTCGCCGCTAGCCTGGCAATCAGATTTACTCAATGACCCAGTGTCATCGTAGATCATTATGCCCTGGTTGATGCTTCCCTTCTTGTCCATTATGGTGATGGCAATGCCATCATAACTGTCTGCCGCAGTTGCTGCAGGGGCAAGTAAGCAGGCAAGTATGAGTGCCAATACTCCTGTTAATGCTGACAATCTTGCGCGCATCTGTGTGTCCTCTTCTGTATGCCGCAGGTGCGGCTAGTAAAGCTGGGCTCGGTCTTATAGATCTCTATATAGATCGGGCCCAGCTCTATCCTAGTGTCGTAGGGCTAAAAATATCTTGAGTTTTCTTGGGGGATAACTCCCCTTAGTGGTTTGCGCCGGTCCCGTTACCAGGCCCGTAAGGTGTCGACGGCGGCTGGTTTCCGGGGTTGTAAGGGGCCTGGTTGCTTGGCGCTGAGGGGGCCGACGGCGGCTGGTAAGGCTGCTGCTGGCCTGAGTAGGGCTGGGGCCTGTAACCGCCTGGATAACCGCCCTGGGGTGCGCCAAAACCCGCGCCCCGAGGGCCTGGGCCAGTGCTGGGAGCGCCTGGGCCGGTTGAACCAAAGCCTGCGCTAGGACCACCCGGACCACCGGGGTAAGCCCCCGGGTAAGGGCCGGGATAAGTGGGGCCAGTAGGCTGCTTCTTCTTGTTTACAAGCACAATTACAGTGATTGCGCCGGCTGCGAGTACCACTACAGCAACGCCGATCCCAATGTACAAGCTAGTGTTGGAATCTGATTTGTTGCTAGCCAACGCGGTGGCGGTGGCACTAGGAGTAGCCGATTCGCTGGTGGGGCTGGGTGTGGCTGACTCAGTGGTGGGTGTGGGAGTGGGTGATTCGCTTTCAGAAGGATCACTATTCCCCGTGATGTATTGTGCTGCAGAAGCATCTAAGGTAGTGGTCCCCTTGACATAAATAGAGGTGCTTACATCATCCCACCTATAAATATCGTATTTATCATTACTATCGTTTGTTGCCTTTTCTACCCCGGATGAGAAGGTGGTGCCTTTAGGCATACCAAGGCTGATGCTTGTGAAGTTTAGTGTGCGGCCAGAAAACAGACTTTCAGCTTCTGACTTGAGTGAGGAAAAAGACAGGGCAGTAAACTCAAAGGAATACTTGTTATCTCCCAGCGGAGTTAATTGAATCGATAGCGCCCCATAAAGTTTTTCTGGCTTATATTGATAACCAACCGTGCAAGTACCGTCGCTTTCATCATAAAGTGGCTGATATGTTGAAGACTTACAATCCTCAGCGGTGGCGCCTGAAACAGAGATTCCCTCTAGGAATGTGCCGTCTGATTTCATGCCGGCTATATACTCTGCCTCCAGCTCTTCTGCGGTGGCAGTGGGTGCAATCGCGCCTGTGACGGCCAGTGTTAAGAGTGCCATTAATGCT
>ERZ773213.1299-NODE-1299-length-13362-cov-47.648982_pt1 | contig 13362 bp, 12 predicted proteins | sample MGYA00580996_ERZ773213 | MGnify/ENA primary metagenome ERZ773213 (study PRJEB29015, sample SAMEA2738152) | human oral metagenome | biome: human oral; feature: human-associated habitat; material: saliva | place: China | collected 2197 ...
GCCTGCCCGAAGCCATCGAAGCGACCTGGCCCCAGTCCATGGTCCAAACCTGCGTGGTTCACTTAATCCGCGCGTCCATGCGTTTCGTGTCCTACAAGGACCGCAAGAGCGTCGCCGCGGCTTTGAAGCGGGTCTACAGCGCGCCCAACGAGGAAACCGCCCGAGGGGCGCTGGAAGACTTCGCGGCCAGCGACCTGGGAGCGCGCTACCCCCAAACCGTTGCGACCTGGCAGCGCGCCTGGCAGCGCTTCACGCCGTTCTTGGCGTTCCCGCCCATGCTGCGCCGCGTCGTGTACACCACCAACGCTATCGAATCGTTGAACTACCAGCTACGCAAAATCACCAAGAACCGCGGGCATTTCCCCAGCGAAGAAGCCGCCGTCAAACTCCTGTGGCTCGCCATCTGCAACATCGAAGACAAACGAGCCGCCCAGCGCCTCACAGACGCTGGCAAACCCGCCAACAAACGAACAGGACACACCCGCCTCATCCAAGGACACACCACCACCAACTGGAAACAAGCCCTCGCCCAACTCACCACCGCCTACCCCGACCGAATCACCCCCTACCTCTAACCCCCATACACAGAAAAATTGACAGGCTCCACTGTGGGCGCCACATACCCGCGAACCGCGACCTCGCCACCTGAGGCGCGACCTCACTGACAGTAAACGGGGGGAATTGCACCATTAGAGGCGCGACACGCCGGCGACACGCCGAAGGGAGGCTCCTAATGCTGCAAAACCCCCCATCCAGCCCTGGGTGCGGAGGGGTCGCAGAGGTGAACTGCGTCCCGGAGTCGCCCGCATCACAGAACATCTGGGCCATCACGCCCATGCCAGCCATTGTTCGTCGAGGTGGTCTGCACTGTGGGCGCCACATACCCCCGAACCGCGACCTCACCACCCGAGGCGCGACCTCACTGACAGTAAACGGGGGGAATTGCACCATTAGAGGCGCGACACGCCGGCGACACGCCGACAGAACCCTCCTAATGCTGCAAAACCCCCACCTTTACCCCTGGTGTCATGCTCCCTCACTGGCGTCATGCTCCCTCACTGGTGCAGGACTACCCGGCGGGCGCCAATAAACGCCGGTGGGGCATCACCGACGGGACCCTGCCGCACGGGCGCGGGTAGGACGGGCGCGTGTAAGGCGGGCGCCGATAAACACCGGTAGGGCATCGCCGGCAATGACAAGGGGAAGACGGGCGGCCAGCTCCGCAGCGAAGCTTGTTACCGATGAGGCATTACACCCGATCGGGAAGATTCAACCCCAACCGATCAGGCGCAATCCTCCCGATCACGTGCAATCCTCCCGATGTGATGGCTCCCATCGGCGGCGCAAGCACGCAAGCACAATGACGGACGACGCAAGCGCACGTCACCGCCAACCCCATCGGCGGCGCGAGCACGCCTCCCCCGCCGACACCTCGCCACCGACGCCTCCCCCACCGACGCTTGGGACCGCGCCGCGACTAACACGTTTTGTCCTATCTCCCTGATGCGGCATGGACGCCGAGACTGAGGTAGTACCTGCCTCAAGTCCATTTGCCGTTTTCTTCGGCGAGGGCAGCTTCTACGAGGTGGATGGCGCCGGTGGAGCTGATGGGATCCCATGATTGCGTGGGACTTGTGTCCTATTAAATAGTCGGTGTGATTGTCTTGAAAAGCTGCGACGACTAAACTAGTTAAAAAGTCAATAACATTGTGAAAGGAAATGTCATGGCCTCCGTTGCCGTTGTACTCGGTTCTATTCGCCCCGGCCGTGCCGGCGAACAGGTTGTCCGTTGGATCGAGGAGCAGTCGCTCCAGGTTGAGGGCGTCAACCTTGTCTTCATTGATCTCCGTGACTACAATCTTCCCCTCTTCGCGGAACAGGTGCCGCCGTCGATGCAGGCCCCGACCCTGCCCGAGGCCGTGCGCCTTCGCACCAGCATCGAGGCTGTCGACGCCGTTGTCTTCGTGACCCCCGAGTACAACCACTCGGTGCCTGCTGTGCTGAAGAACGCGATTGACTACCTGCCCCCGGCCACCTTGAAGGACAAGGCTACGGCCCTGGTTGGTTACTCCTACTACGGAGGCGTTACTCCGCGCGCCCACTTGCGTGAGGTCCTCTCCACCTTCGGCGCTGACGTCCGCGATCAGGAGATTGGTATTAACCTCGGTTCCGACTTCGCCGATGGAGCTTTCGTGCCGTCCGAGGAACTCAATGCCCAGCTCCGCGAGCTTCTCGCCTCTCTGGCCTGAGAGGGGTAGTTCGAGGGAGGTGCGGCTTGCGCGCGACATGTGCGAACCTTGAGAGACCTTCGATGATAGGCGGGTGGCCCGGCAGTAACTGCCGGGCCACCCGTTTGGCGTCCTCGTGCCTCGTCGGTTTGTGGGGTTACATCCACGGTTGGTGGTCGCGTGTGGGCGCGGGTTTGGCTAGATCCAGGATGATAGCCACATGTGGGCGCGCCAATAGGTGTAGTCGATGACGTCCGCGCGCCACAGTGGCATGAATGAGATCGCGCATCCCAGGATGGCGATGATCAGCGCGGCGGCCATGACTCGTCCCATGATCACTGTCGTTCGTGGAACGGGCGCGGCGAGTGCAGCGGGTGTGTCCGGCGGGGTGCCGTCGGGCGTTTCGATTCCGGCGAGGAGGCTTACCATCCATGCGACTGCCAGGGCGACGAACGGTGCGAAAGCTACCGTGTAGAAGGTGAAGATCGTGCGGTGCGCGTATGCGAGCCATGGGGCGTATAGGGCGAGGTATCCGGTGAGGATGACTCCCGCACGCCAGTTTCGTACGTAGAGCGTTGCGCAGATGACGATTAGGAGGGCGCCTATGCCCAGCCACCAGAGAATCGGGTTCCCTAGGGCGACGACGTCGGTGGCGCAGTTGCCGGAGGGGCAGCCGGTGATCGAGTCGTCGTTCTTCCAGTAGAAGGAGGTGGGGCGGACTTGGATGAGCCATGTGAGGGGGTTGGATTGGTACCGGTGGGGGGTTTCGAGTCCGTTGTGGAAGGTCCACATGCCCTTGTGATAGATCCATAGGTCGACCAGGGCTCCGCCGAATCCGGATATGCCTGAGCGTCCGTGACCGTATGCCTGTGGGTGCGTGAACCAGCTGAACCAGGAGGCGATGTAGGTCAGGATCGCGGTGGGTACCATGAGGATGAATGCCCACCACACGTCTGCGAGGAGGGCGCCGATGATGGGTGAGGGGTGTCCGGCGCGCCAGCGGCAGGTGATTTCGCGGAGGGCGACGAATAGTCCGAGGCATGCCAGGACGTAGATGCCGGACCACTTGACTGAGCATGCGAGGCCGGAGAGGATGCCGGCGGCCAGCAGCCAGGGGCGGTTACCTGCGTTTGGGCCAATGGCGATGCCTCGCCAGTCGCGTAGGGTCAGGTATCTGCCGAAGGCGCGCCAGCCTGCCCGTGGTGCGCCGATGCGTTCCCAGGAGCGGAGCTTGCGGTCCAGGGTGGGTCGTGACATCTGTTGGTCTTTGACGAAGCAGAGGAAGGCGGCCAGGGAGAACATGGTGAGGAAGCCGTCGAGGATGGACGTGCGGCTCATGACGATCGCCATGCCGTCTGTGGCGAGGAATAGTCCGGCGATGAGTGTGAGGGCGGGGTTGCGGAAGAGGTTGTGTGCGAGGCGGCACAGGAGCAGCACGGTGATGACGCCGCAGATGGCGGTCGTGATGCGCCAGCCGACTGGGTTTGCTTGTCCGAATATCTGCATGCCGAGGGCGATGAGCCACTTGCCGGTGGGTGGGTGGACGGCGTACGAGGCTGTTGCGGAAAGCCCTGACGTGTTGCCGGCGGCGAAGGTTGGGTCGTAGTTTTGGGGCCACGTGCCTTCGTAGCCGAGGGTGAGGAGGGACCACGCGTCCTTGACGTAGTACGTCTCGTCGAAGATGAGCGTGTGGACGTTGTCCAGGCCGGGCAGTCGGATGAGGGCTGCGATCAGTGTAGCGATTGCGGTGGCCGCCCATCCGGCGGCGGGGGTGCCCAGGAGGGTGGCCCATCGGTGTGCTTTGCGCGGGGACGAGGCCGGGGTGGCCGACTCGGGTTCCGTGGCCGCGGGTGGCGGGTCCTGGGCGTCTCGTGACGGGGGCGTTGTTGCCTCGCAGTAGGCGGGCGCCGAAGCGCTGGCGGGCGCCGAGGTGTCGACGTGTTCCTCGGGGGAGACCATGTCGTCGTGCGTCTGCGTCTGGGCGCCTCGAGGGGTGTTGTGGTTCGTGTTCGTCGTGTCCATCACCTAGCGAGTGTAGCGGGCGGCGTCGCGTGGGCAAATAGAGGCTGCACATCTGGCGAGGTGCGGTGGGAAGATGTGCACGCCGATGGAGTTGAGAAGCGTTCTCGAATTACCCTATAATTTTCGGGTACCCGAAAAGTTTGTAGGAGCGAAGATGATCCTCTCACCAACACGCCGCGCGAGCCTCGCCCTCCTCGGCCTCGCCCTCGCGCCGCTGGCGGCGTGCGCCCCCGCCTCCTCGGCCCACGGCCTGACGATCGTCGCCACGACCACGCAGATCTGCGACTACGTCACGCAGATCGCGGCGGCCTCCAGCGACCTCTCCCTCGACAAGACCGACGCCTCCGGCACACAGACCCACGTCGGGGCCACCCCCGAGGGCGCCGCGCTCACCATGAGCTTGACGTGTCTCCTCGCCCCCAACGCATCGGCCCACGAGCATGAGATGACCCCCTCCCAGACCGCCGCCCTGGCCGACGCCGACGTCATGGCCGTCTCTGGCGTCGACCTCGAGCACTTCCTCGACGACGCGGTCGCCTCCTCCGGATTCCACGGGCGCATGGTCGTCACCTCCGGCGTCCTGACGGCATCGGACGTCGACAACCCCGGCGCGCCCGACCCGCAGACCCCCTACGCGATCGACCGCGGGACCGAGCGCGTCGAGGTCTCCCCCTGGCCCTTCCCGCCCGAAAATGCGGGCGAGGCACCCGAGTTCCGCTTCGATCCGCACGTGTGGACCTCGCCGGCGCGCGCCCGCATCCAGGTCGCCAACCTGGGGGCCGGACTGGCCGCCGCCGCACCCGACGCCGCCTCCTCGATTAACGCGGCCACGGCCTCGTACCTGGAGGACCTCGACGCCCTCGACGCCTGGGCGAGGGAGGCGATCGCCACCGTCCCCGAGACCCAGCGCGTCCTGTTCACCTCCCACGACGCGTTCGGCTACTTCTCGGCCGACTACGGGATCCGCTTCATCGGCGCCGCCCTGTCTGACTTCAACGACCAGCAGGACGCGACCGCGGACCACATCGCCTCGGCCGTGCAGGCCGTGAAGGACTCAGGAGCCGTCGCCATCTTCGCCGAAAACTCCAACAACTCCAAGTCCATCGAGGCGATCGCGCGAGGCGCGGGCGTCACCCCCATCGTCGGGGACGATGCCCTCTACGGCGACTCGCTCGGCCCGGATGGCTCAGAGGGGGCGACCTACGTCGGTTCGATTATCCACAACACGCGCGCGGTGACCCAGGCCTGGGGCGGCACCGTCCCCGCCCTGCCCGAGCGACTGGCGGCCCGCTGATGGCGACTCTCGTGTCCTTCCGGGACGCGACACTGGGGTATGGGGGCACCCCGGCGCTGTCCGGCCTGACTCTCGACGTCGTCGGGGGAGGGGCCCTCGCACTCGTCGGCCCCAACGGCGGCGGAAAGACCACGCTCATGCGCGCCGTCGTCGGCACCTGCTCGATCCTGTCTGGGCGCGTGGAGGTGAACGCCGCGCGTATTGGCCTGGTGCCCCAAAGCGCCGACCTCGACCTTACCTTCCCCGTCAGCGCCGTCGAGGTCGTCACCATGGGCCTGATCGGCGAGGCCGGCTGGGGCAGGCGCATCACCGCGGACATGCGGCGCCGGGTGAGCGCCGCCCTCGAGCGCGTCAACCTCGCCGACCGGGCGACCCGTCGCTTCGGCACGCTCAGCGGCGGCCAGCGCCAGCGCGTCCTTGTCGCGCGCGCACTTGTCGCCCGCCCCGAGCTGGTCATGATGGACGAACCCTTCAACGGCCTGGACGCCCCCAGCCGCGACATCATCACGGGCCTCATCGCCGACCTGACCGCGGACGGCGTTGGCGTCATCGTGTCCACGCACGACCTCTCGCTCGCGCGCGACGTGTGCACGCAGGCATGCGTGCTGGCCTCCCGGCTCGTCGCCCTCGGTCCCGTCGATGAGGCCCTAGCGCCGAACGTCCTGGCGCGCGCCTACGGGGCGAGTGCCGACGAGGCGATTGCATCCCTGTCATGATCGCCCCCTACCTGCTGCGCCCGATCATCGTCCTCGGCTTGCTCGCGCTTGCGGTGGCCCCGGCCTCGGCGCTGGTGAACCTGCGCCGAGCGGAGTTCAGCGCTGAGACGATGGTCCACGGCGTCTTTCCCGGCATTGTTGTCGGCATGGCCCTCGGTGGGCGCGACGCCATTATTCCTGGCGGCGCCGTGTGCGCGGCCCTCGTCGCCGCGGCCTTAACGGCCGCCTCGCGCAAGCCGCGGCACTCTGAGGCGACGACCGCGGTCCTGCTGACCGCCTTTTTCTCCCTGGGCATCGTGATCTCCCTGCGCATCGGGGACATGTCCGGGCAGCTCGAATCCCTCATGTTCGGCCGTCTCCTGGATATCACCCCGTCGCGCATGACGGTGAGTGCCCTGGCCCTCGTGGTCGCAGCCGCCCTGCTCGCCCTCACCTGGCGTGCGCAGGTCGCGGTGGCCTTCGATCGCGAGGCCGCGCGGGTGAGCGGCGTCCCGGTCACCTGGATCGACATTGCGTTCAACGCAGCGCTCGGCGCAATCGTGGTCGCGGCATCGACGGCGGTCGGCGTCCTCCTCGTCGTTGGATATCTCATCGTGCCCGGAGCCTTCGGTCGTCTCCTGGCCGCCGGGCCTCGCTCGATGGTGCTCCTGGCCGGCGCCTGCGCGCTCGTCGGAGGCTGGGCGGGCTTCGGCGTCTCCCTCCTGCGCGCGCCGCGCCCGCTCTCCCCGCAGGCGTGCGTCGCCATGGGGGTCCTCGTCTGCTTCGCGGCCGCCTGCGCCGTTCGCGAGATCCGCGCCCGACGCGTGCGCACGGTCACCGCTGGGCGTGAAACGTCGCGTGAAACGACCGTGAGTGCCGGGGGAGGGGATGCCTCGTGATCGCCAGCCTCCTCCTGTACCCGGCGCTGCACGTGACGATCATCGGGGCCCTGGGTGGCCTCGTCGGCGCCTTCGCCTACTTGGACCGACGCATTTTCTTCGCCGAATCCGTCACGCACGGGACGTTCCCCGGTGCGGTCCTCGGTGTCGTCATCGCCGCTGCCTTCGGCCTCGGGCACTCCGGCATGTCGGCGGCGCTCTACGTCGGCGCGTTCCTCGGGACTATCCCGCTCGTCGCCCTCATGCGCTGGCTCGCCACGATCCCCGGTATCTCCAGTCAGGGAGCCGCTGGCATCGTGCTGACCGCGGGTTTTGCCTCCGGGTACTTCCTGGCGACCTGGTTCAAGCCCCTGCCTCTCGCGGTGAATTCCTTCCTGACCGGCTCCGTCATGACGGTCTCGCCCGCCGATGTCGCATGGGCGGGTGGCGTGCTCGTGGCGGCGCTGCTTGTCGTGACGCTGGGTGGGCGCCAGCTGATTGCTCACTGTTTCGACCCGGCTAACCCAGCCGCCGCCTCGCGCGCCGGGCGTCACGAACTCGTCATCCTCGGCCTCATCCTCGCGTCGGTCACCGTGGCGATCCCCGCGGTCGGAACGATCCTGTCGATTGCGCTCATTGCCGCTCCGGCCGCTGCCCTCGCGCCTCTCGTGCGCAGCTCGCGCGCCTTCCTCATAGGATGCCCGCTTCTCGGAGCGTTCCTGGGGATCGCTGGCCTCGCGATTGCCGTCCCCGCGCGGCTCAGCGCAGGCGGAACCATCGCGCTCCTGTGCGCGGGTGCCGTCCTGGCCTCACGCCTGCCCGGCTGGGTGCGTGCGCGGGGCACGCGCGGCGCGTTGTCTGCGACAAGCTGTTCTATCGGCGGCTGAGCATTGGCTGGATGATGCACGTTAGGGGCTGAATGCGTCCTTGCTGTTGGGGCGTGCATTATGTGGGAGCTCTGTTATGTGCGGACATCGGGATTCTGGTGGGTTGGTGTCAGATTTGGCACTTGGTAAGCGATGTTATATGCTTGCCGAGTAACAGGTTGGGTGGCGTGCTTTCCGTGCAACGGGCTTGGTGGGCCATCGCAGTACCCTTGTGATTGAGAGTGGTCGATGATGGAATCTGTTCAGTCGTCTGGCGACAACGGTGCCGTTGCCAATTTCTATGGTGAATTGGGGCTGGATCGGACATGGTCCGTTGAGCAGTTGCGTGCGAAGCTTGGCAAGCTTCAGCTTCATTGGAAGCGACGTGCCAGCCTTGCCGGTAAGCATGGTGAGGAGGCTCGTGAGCGCCTGAGTGTCATTGAGGCTGCTCTGGGGACCTTTGTCGATGAGGATGCGAAGGAACGTTATGACCATCAGCTGCGCCGAGCGGAAACGGTGGGTGCTGATGATGCGGTGAACTGGGTGGCACGAGCTTGGACCTACTACTTCGCTGAGGATTATGATGCGGCGACTGTTGCGGCTCGTAAGGCCCGTGGGCAGGGTCCCGGTGACCCTGCGGCGTATGTTGTGTCAGCGTGGATCGAACTCGCGCAGAATCAAGCGAAACGTGCTGCTGAGTATGCTTCCGAAGCGTACGTATTGGATGAGGATGGTGAGAATGCCTTCGAGGTCCAGGAAGTCCGCGGGGTGACTTTCCATGTGCTGAAACAGTATGATCGAGCGATCGATGCTTTCGAGAAGGCTCTCGCCCATGCGCCATCGTCACAGTTGTCGGTGGTCTACTTGCGGCTCGCGCGTACTCAATTTCAAACTCGAGTCTATAAGGAAGCGTTCTTATCCTGTCTCGCAGGGCTGCGGGAAGATAAAGATCAACAATTGGAAGATAAGCTCCTTAAATGTGCTTATTCGATAATAAAAGCTAACATGCGGAGAGGAGACGGTTCTTGTCGTCATTGGTTTGAAGGGTATGCAATCTCTCCCAGTGCTGATCGAGCATTGAACAGTTATTTCGACAAACTGGAGAAATTGCTAGAGTTAGAGGCGTGCCATATTACTCCACATAAGGTTCGTAAAGAGAATCCTGATTTTCCGGGCTTTTGGTTGATTTTGATATCTCCTTTATGTCTGCTTTCGATGGCTGCAATATCTGCCTTTCCAAATCGCATCTTGCCATACGTTGTTTTCCTTGTTCTGATTTCTGCAACGGTTGTGCGGTTTTCGATATATTATGCACAAAAGCGTGGATATAACGAAGAAGTGAAAACGCATGAGCTAGAACAGGCTCAATCTGAAGCGATCAGCGAGCGTATTAGTACTTTGAGTCGCGAGTTGGGAATATATGAGTATGAGCTAGACTAGTCTCTAGTGGTCGTGTAGTAACTGACGAGTGTGGGTTATGTCTTTGTGTGTCGCAGACAGTGTTGATCTTGGCTTAGCGCGATTTGACTTTGTTGGAGCAGGTAACATCTGGGTGGATGACTCTCTCGTTGATGACTCCTCCGTAAGGTTCGTTCAGTATCTGATTGGTAATGCTCTCACTCACACTTCTCCTGGGCAGTTGGAGATCATTGCCTTTGATGATTCGCTAACGGGTTTAGTGGCGCCCTTTCAGGAAATCAATAACGGAGGTGAGCGTCTCCTGAAGGTGGTTAATAGTCCCAAGGAGCTCGCAGGTGTTCTCGAATACCTCCGTCGGCATATCCAGGGGGTTGCGAACGTGGTCCAGGGGCGTTCGTCAACGTTGACGGAGTTTAGGCGGGCGGTGGGTAAGCCAATCGAGGGTTACAAGTTGGTTGTGCTCTCCGCGGACTTTGGGCTCCTCGACGATGGGATTCAGAACGCTGTTCGCACCCTGGCGAAAGCGGGTCCGCGCAATGGTGTTTCATTTGTGATTCACGCACCCAGCTTGGGTGTCAATGAGTACTTCCTTGAGCTCTTTCAGCAGGTTGAGGTATCCGGCGACGTACTGTGCGATCAGACGGGAATGCCCATAGGTAGTTTTCAAGCTCCCTCTGCCGAGGAACTCATCGACATTGCTTATAGCGTGCAAAAAGCTCTTGTTTCTTTGCCTGTGGAAATTGTGCCGTTTGGTGAGATTGAATCGTTGGTGGATCCATGGCAGCATAACAGTCGAGACGGTATTACGTTTACTGTCGGGCGCTATGGGACGTCCGCGATCGCAATTACTCTCGGCGATGAAGTTAATCAGCGACACAATGCGCTTGTGACAGGTGCTGTTGGCCAGGGCAAGTCCAACCTTATTTCCGTGATCGTGCACAGTTTATGTCATCGCTACTCTCCGCAGGAGCTGCAACTCTATCTCCTCGATTTCAAAGAGGGCGTGACCCTTCAGCGATTCACCGATGGACCTGCGGGGGAGTATCTTCCGCATGCCAGGGTTCTAGGACTGGAGGCTGACCGGGAGTTCGGCTTGGCGGTTCTCACGCATCTTTTTGCGATCTACTCCTCTCGAATGAAAGAGTTTAAGCGGGCGGGCGTTCAGAGTGTACGTGAGTACCGCACGAAGTATCCCGATGCTGTCATGCCGCGAATCGTCCTCTTTGTGGACGAGTTTCAAATGATGTTCGCGGAGCGAGACAAGATTTCCGATCAGATCGCCGATCTGCTTCAACGCGGGGTGCGTCTGTTCCGTGCCTGCGGTATACACATCGTGCTCTCCTCCCAGACAATCGGTGGAAACAATAGCCTGATCGGCTCTGCAGCTGAGGGACTCTTCGGACAGGTCCCGGTCAGAATAGCGTTGAAAAACTCCATTGCGGAATCGCACGCTACGCTTGGTTCGAGAAACGATGCGGCTGCTCATCTTAGGTCGCGTGAAGCTATCGTGAACCTCGACTACGGCGAGGTTTCTCAAAATAGGAAGACCTCCATCGCGTTTGCGGACGAAGATGTTCTTGCCCCGATGCGACACAGCTGGTGGATCGCGGCGAGTTCAACTCCTGCGCCCTATGTCTTCAACGGTGAGCGCGCTCTGTGCCTCGAGGACAGTAATGGAATGATCGGCGACCTGACGCAGCCGTCTGGCCAAAGCCCGCTAGCCCTCTTCGGACAGCAGATCGAGGTTGGTGGCACCGTGTTGGGTGTCGCCATGAACAACGATGCGGGCCGCAACGTGGCCATTGTGGGGCCATCGAACGCGGCCATCCCATTGGCAAATGCCCTGAGGGGCCTCTCCCTACAGCCTCATGTCGGCGAGGTTGAGGTCGTTGTGCTCGATTTCCTGCACGTGAATGAGCAGTGGGAAGTCGCTCGGGAGCAGTTGTATGCCGATCTGGTGGGTGCTGGTGTGTCGCTTAGGCTGATCGCCCCCGAAGATGCCGGTGCGACACTCACGGAGCTTGCCGAGAGGGTCGATGCGTCCCCGTCGAGTTCACCACTGACACGTACATCCTATGTGCTGGGATTGGGGATGGAAAGGTTGCGTGATGTTGATCGTTTGCCTGATCTGTGCCGCAATGGCCCAGGTGGTGGTATCCATATCCTTGGCTGGTGGATGAAAGCAGACGCCTTCAACGAACAGGTTGGCTATGGGGGAGCAGCATATTTCGATGTAAAGGCAGCATACGGGTTGGATACTCAGACAACTCGCCGATTCATCGACGAACCGCTACTTGAGTGGCGTCCTCGCGCCAATCGAATGATCGTCTGGGATTCGGCGAGTATGCCCGCTCCCGTCAGAGTGATTCCGTATACCCGGTACCCTGGAGTCAACGATGATTGTCGCAATTGACAGAAACGGTAAGGAGCTATCATGTCATTGTTAACTGACACAATTCACGAAATTAATGCGATTCGGCGGCAGCTGGAGGATGAGAAAGCCCGTATTGATGGTTACTTGAGGGTAAACCAGAAGCAGATGCAGCTGGTGCGTGAGTCCATGCAGGGCAGTCGCAATTCATACGACATAAGGATGCTGACAGCGCTCCAACAGGCAGAGGATAGTCTGAAGAAAGCTCAGCGAGAGATTCAGCAAGCGCTGACGGCATTGCTCCGTGTTTCCTCCATTTGAGAAATGTCCATGTGCTCCAGAGAGGAACAATAATGACGTCAATACAAGATGTCGCCAACGCTGCTTATCTCCTCGGCGATCAAGCGAAGGCACTTGCCCAACAGTCACTGATGTGCGCGGAAACAGTTGAGCGACATTCTTCGCGCCTCTATGCCATCGTGAGAGGGTCAGCCTCAGGCGAGCAGGCGGTCCGTCAGATCGGTATCGCATCGAGAGCGATTCGAGACTCTGCGACGAAGATGCAGACGCTCGATTCAGCGGTACAAACCTTTATTAGTGACCTGACAAAGTAGGCTTTTGTGCCGCAGGTAGTCGATCCTCTTTTTGGACAATGGCGACGTGAAGCTCTTGACCTCATTGCCCTTGCCCATGCCGAGTTGTTGTTTATGGAGTCCGAGTGTGAGGAAATCTCGTATCGCGCGTCGGAACTCGCTGCCGGCACGATGCAAGGGGACAGGATCGTCGCTGAGATGCGAGCTTCTGTGTCGTTCATTGGGCGGGCGCTGACAGCCTGTGAGAGTGCGAGTGTTGCTGCGCAAGCTATCAGCATTGAACGGTATATTAACGATAGTGATAATGACCTTTCAGACGATGGGGACTGGTATTGACGGTTAACAGTTTCGCTGACATCGAGAGGGACCTCATTGACCTGAGGCGCCGCGTTGACGGGGCTAACGGCGTGATGGCGCGCTTGAACAGGGCAGAAGAATTTCTGATCCAGGCACGCGAAGTGCTTGCACGTTTCTCGGACAGCTCGGCAGAGCGGGCGCTGCAGTTGATATCATCTGCTTTGGATGATTCTCGTCAAGCTTCGTGTGGTTCCCTCAGGAGTTTTATCAGTGCCTCGGTGGAGCTACAGTTGCGCATTCGTGACTAGCTTAACGGCTCCGGTGCGCCTCATATGACAGTCGTGATTGATCTCCGCTTATCAGGATCTTCCGAGTTGAGTGTGGGTGGAGGCGTCTAGGCCTCCTGCGATGGAGCCCCATTATCGAAAAGCTGTTCTGTCGGCGGCTGAGCATTGGCTGGATGATGCTCGTTAGGGGCTGAATGCGTCCTTGCTGTTGGGGCGTGCATTATGTGGGAGCTTTGTGAAGTGCGGTCATCGGGATTCTGGTGGGTTGGTGTGAGATTTGATATTTCGTGAGCGATGTAATATGTTTGTTGAGTAACAGGTTGGGTGGCGTGCTTTCCGTGCAACGGGCTTGGTGGGCCATCGCAGTACCCTTGTGATTGAGAGTGGTCGATGATGGAATCTGTTCAGTCGT
>ERZ773213.1301-NODE-1301-length-13352-cov-63.649695_pt1 | contig 13352 bp, 9 predicted proteins | sample MGYA00580996_ERZ773213 | MGnify/ENA primary metagenome ERZ773213 (study PRJEB29015, sample SAMEA2738152) | human oral metagenome | biome: human oral; feature: human-associated habitat; material: saliva | place: China | collected 2197 ...
CCCCAGGTGTTCGCCGACCGCGCCCGCGCGTGGGGCCGGGCCGACCCGGCGCTGCTGCTCGGATGGGCCGGCAACGCGGGCGAGGACGACCAGCCGTCCATCAGCACCGGGGGGTGGGTCCACGCACTCACGGCGCCGCGCGCCCTCTCCCTGGCCGGCGAGCGCCTCGTGCAGCGCCCCCACCTGCCGGGACTGCCCCTGGAGCCCATCGCATTCCCCGCCTCCGTGGACGGGGACGGCGCGCGCGTGGCGGCCCTGGAGTCCTCCCGGTCGTGGCGCTTCAGCGCCTCCCTGGCCCACGAGCCGGGGGCGTGCCTGGAGCTGCGCGTCGGCGGCGACTCCGGCCTGGTCGTGCGCGTCTCGGAGTCGCTCCTGGAGGTGGACCGCTCGCGCACCCGCTACCCGCACGGGGGGATCCGGCGCGTCAGCCTGGAACCCGGGTGGGCAGGGTCGGTCGAAGTCGTGCACGACCGGTCGATCACGGAGATCTTCCTGGGCGGGGGGCGCCTCGCCTTCACCCTGCGCTCCTTCCTGGAGGGCACGGGGTCGGGGCTCGCCCTGGGCGCGTCCGGGGGAGCGGTGCGAGTGGCCGACGCGCGGGCCGCGGGGGCGGACTGATCCGCAGCGGTGTGTTGAGCCTCTCAGGGCTCCCACCAGGGAAAACTGCGGTGGACTCTTGCGTGTCGTCGTCGCGCGAACCTAGTATGTCAATCGATTGCTACACACCGCCCAGCGCGGCGTAACAATGGCGTTGCGCGTGGGGTTTTGAGAAAGGAATGTGGTCGGCAATGGATCACGCCAAGGTGGCAGGAGAGGTCGTCGAAGCAGTCGGCGGCGCATCCAACATCAGCGCAGCAGCACACTGCGCAACCCGTCTCCGCCTGGTGATCGCGGACGAGTCCAAGATCAACCAGCAGGCCCTCGATGACAACGAAGATCTGAAGGGCACATTCGCCGCCGGCGGCATGTTCCAGATCATCGTCGGTCCCGGCGATGTCGACCAGGTCTACGCCAACATGGTTGCGAACCATGGCGTGCGTGAGGTCTCCAAGGACGAGGCCAAGGAAGAAGCCGAAAAGGGCGGAAACCTGTTCTCGCGCTTCATCAAGATGATCGCCGACATCTTCGTTCCGATTCTCCCGGCGCTGGTCGCCGGCGGTCTGATGATGGCCATCAACAACGTCATGACCGCCGAGGGTCTGTTCGACAAGCAGTCGCTGACCCAGATGTACCCCGGCATCGCGGACTACGCGGCCCTCATCAACATGGTTTCCTCCGCGGCCTTCGCCTCGCTGCCGGTCCTCGTCGGCTTCTCCGCCGCTAAGCGTTTCGGCGGCAACGTCTACCTGGGTGCCGCGATCGGCGCGGCCATGGTTTCCACCGACCTGCTCAACGCCTGGAATACGGGCGCGGCGCTCGCCGGTGAGGCGCAGGTTAGCTATTGGCACATCTTTGGCATGGATGTCGCCAAGATCGGCTACCAGGCGCAGGTCATTCCGACCCTGGCTGTCACCTACGTCATGTGCCTCATCGAGAAGAGCCTGCACAAGGTCCTCAAGGGCACCGCGGACTTCCTGCTCACCCCGCTCATCACGATGCTGGTCACCGGCTTCCTGGCCTTCACGATCATCGGCCCCGTCACCCGCGTGGCTGCCGAATACCTGACCCAGGGCATTAACTGGACCTACTCGACCCTCGGCGTTGTCGGTGGTCTGCTCTTCGGCCTCGTCTACAGCCCGATCGTTGTGACCGGCCTGCACCAGTCCTTCCCCGCCATCGAAATCCCGCTGCTGCCCGTCAACGGCGGCGACGGCGACTTCATCTTCCCCGTCGCCTCCATGGCGAACGTCGCGCAGGGTGCTGCCGCCCTGGCCGTCTTCTTTAAGACCCGCGACGCCAAGCTCAAGGGCCTGGCCGGTGCCGGTGGTGCCTCCGCCGTCTTCGGCATCACCGAGCCCGCCATCTTCGGTGTCAACCTGCGTCTGCGCTGGCCCTTCTTCTGCGCCATGGCAGCTGCTGCCATCGGCTCTGCGGGCGTCGCCCTGTTGAACGTGCGCGGTCAGGCCCTGGGTGCCGCCGGCTTCGTCGGCTTCGTGTCGATCATCCCCAAGTCGATCCCCGCCTACCTGGCCCTCGAGGTCCTCGTCTTCGTCCTGTCCTTCGGCTTCACCTTCGCCTACGCCATGACGCGCGGCAAGGCCGACATGGAGGGCCGCGCGCCCGCCGCCAAGGCTGCCGCTCCCGTGGCCGCTGCGGCCGCTGCTCCTGCCGCCGCTGGTGCGCCTGCCGCTTCCGCCGCCGCCCCGGCTGCAGCCGCTGCCCCAGCCCCGTCCTTCTCAGAGGAAGCCAAGGCTGACCTCTCCGTCGCCTCGCCCCTCGCGGGCACCGCGATTCCGCTCGAGCAGGTCAAGGACGAGTCCTTCGCCAAGGGCATGCTCGGCCCCGGCATCGGCATCGAACCCGCTGACGGCCTCGTCGTCGCGCCGTTCGACGGCACCGTGACCGTCGCCTTCCCGACCGGTCACGCCTACGGCCTCAAGTCCGCCTCTGGCGTCCAGGTCCTCATTCATGTTGGTATGGACACCGTCAAGCTGGACGGCAAGGGCTTCACGCCTCACGTCTCCAAGGGCGACGTCGTGCGCCGCGGCGACGTGCTCGCCGAGGTCGACCTCGACGTGATCCGCGCAGCCGGCTACGAGACCATCACGCCCGTCGTCGTGACGAACAAGAAGAAGTTCGGCGCTGTCACGCCGCTCGCGAGCGGGCAGGTCCAGCGCGGCGACCAGCTGCTCGACGTGGCTCCTAAGGAGGCCTGAGCCTTCCGGGGTTATTTCCGACAACGCGGGTGGGCGGCATCAGCAGTGCTGGTGCCGCCCACCTTTTTTCTGCTCTCGTCTGGGTGTGGCCACAGCGAGTGGTTTCCCAACAATGTCGCATGCAATTTCCCTGTCAACCTTTCATGCATTGAAATATGGGTGTTGCAATTCCAACGTTTGCGGGCCTGTCGAAAAGTTCGGGTAGCCGAATTGCATGCGAAATGTGGGGGAAGCGGCCGACGGTGACGATCAGAGGGGATAGGTGACCTGCTCACACATCAGGGCCGAACGCGCAGACAGGCGACCCGCTCACACATCAGGCCGAACGCGCAGACAAGCGACCTGCTCACGCATCAGGCCGAACATGTCGAGAGGTGGCGAACATGCGGATAGGTTGTGCATACGCGGATAGGTTATGACGATGTGGATAGCTTATTTACCTATCCGGATGTGGATAACCTATCCGGATGCGGATAACCTATCCGCCCGTCCCTCGCAGCACCTGATAGCAAGCCGGGCTAGCGCTGGCGGGTGACAGCCTGCCGCGAGGCGCCCTCACAGGTTCAGCGATCGCCCCCGGATCAGCGTGCCCGGGAACTCGAGCGTGGGAGCGGGAGGCGCCCCGGCCTCGTCAACTGTGCGCCTAGCCGCGCCCTCCATCTGCTCCAGGAGGATGTCGACGGCGGCGCGGGCAATTTGCTCGATCGGCTGGCGGATCGTCGCCAGGTGAGGCAGGGCGCGGCGCATGGATTCGGTGCCGTCGAAACCGATGACGGACAGGTCGCCGGGCACCGACAGGTCCCTGTTGCGCGCCCACTCCAGGACCTCCGCGGCGGCCAGGTCGTCCGTGGCAAAAATGCCGTCGATGGGGGCAACGGCGCGCGCCTCATCGAGGCGGCTCTGCACCATCGCGAAGCGGCGCGGGGTCGGCGTGTCGAACGGGACGGTGATGACGCGCGCCTGGCATCCGGCGCGTTCGGCTTCAGCGCGGAAACCCGCTTCGCGCAGGTTACGCGGCCCCGAACGGGAGGTGAGCAACAGCAGGTGGCGGCGCCCCGCGTCCAGGAGCGCGCGCGTGGCCATTGCGCCGGCCTCCCGGTTCGCGCAGCGAACGTTCGGGATCGACGGACTCAGCTCGCGGTCGATGGTGACCAGGGGCATGCGGATCGTGTCGTATTCGTTCAGGCCCTCGTTGTGCGCGCCGGAAATAATGCCGTCCACGCGGTTGCCCACGAGCAGGGACAGGTATTCGCGCTCGCGGTCGGCTCGACCCATCGAGTTGCAGATGAGGATGCGGTAGCCGGCGTCGGCCAGGGCGTTTTCGACCTCGACGGCGAGCTCGCCGAAGAAGGGGAGAGACACGGCGGGCACGATGAGGCCCACGGTCTGGGTGCTCTTGCCGTGGAGGGCGCGGGCCAGCGAGTTGGGGCGGTATCCCAGGGCCTCGATGGCGTCCGCCACGGAGCGCTTGGTTTTTTCCGACAGGTAACCGCGGTTGTTGAGGACGCGCGACACGGTCGTTGGACTGACGCCGGCGAGCTGGGCGACGTCGGCCAGCGTCGGTTCGCGGGAACTCATGCTCGCTTTCCTTTCGTCGGTACCTCTCTAGTGTATCGGTAGGTGGGTGGATGGTCGCGTGTCGCCGCGTCGAGGCTCAAACGAGGCCGTGGCTGGGTCGTTGTTTGTCTGGCGGTTGTTGGGATCGGTGGGGGTTGGTGGGGAGCTGTCGGTATGGTTTGTTGGGATCGGTGAGGGTGATTCATCCCATTAGGCCGCGTGGTGGGATGGAGTTTTCAAATGAGTGCACTACGTCATAGTATGGGCGGTACGGGTCCACGTGTCTGACGATGGACATACCCGCATTCGAAAGGAACGACTATGATTTCCCGCACCGTTGCAATTGGTTCCTCCGTTGGTCTCCATGCGCGTCCCGCCTCCGTTCTCGCCGAGGCCGTCGATGACTCCGGCGTTGAGGTCACGATCGCGTTTGATGGCGAGGAGGCCGACGCTGCGTCGCTTCTCGAAATCATGACCCTGGGTGCCAAGCACGGCGATGTCGTCACCCTGTCGACCGAGGATGATTCCGCGGGCGAGGTGCTTGATTCGCTCGTCGCGCTGCTCTCGCGTGACCTTGATCAGGAGTGAGCTGATGGCGACGCACGACGTTCTGCATGGTATCGGCGTTTCTGCCGGTACCGCTGCTGCGCCCGCCGCGATCGTTCAGCCTGCGCCCGGCGTTGACACGTCGGAGCCGGGCAGCGTTGATGCTGCCGCTGACGGTGCGCGCGTTCGTGAGGCGCTCGCGGCTGTTTCTTCGCGCCTGACGGAACGCGCGGCGAAGGCGCCGGAAGAGACGAAGGCGATCCTGAAGGCAACCGCCCAGCTTGCGGGTGACCGCGGGTTGGCGAAGGCTGTCGACAAGAAGCTGAAGAAGGGCCTGGGCGTGACGCAGGCTGTCCATGACGCGGTTGAGGACTATGCGCAGATGCTGCGTAGCCTGGGCGGCTACATGGCGGAGCGCGCGACCGACCTGTACGACGTGCGTGATCGCGCGATCTGTCAGTTGCGTGGGCTTCCCGAGCCGGGTGTTCCCGCGTTTGAGGGGTCAGTTATTCTGGTGGCTCGCGACCTGGCTCCCGCTGAGACTGCGACGCTGAACCCGGATACAGTCCTCGGCATCATCACCGAGGTCGGTGGGCCCACGTCACACACCGCGATTCTTGCTGCCCAGCTGGGTATTCCCGCGATCGTCAAGGCCGAGGGAATCATGGCGGTCGAGGAGGGCACCATCCTGGCGCTCGACGGCGGCGTCGGCGAGGTCATCATCGCTCCCACCGAGGACGAGATCACCCTGCTCAAGGAGCGTTCGCTGCGCCGTGCGCGTGCCCTGGCTGGTTCGACCGGTAAGGGAGCAACCTTCGATGGTTACCCGGTCAAGCTCCTGGCTAACATTGGAACGGTCGACGACGCGCTCAAGGCCTCGAAGGTGGACCTGGAAGGTTCGGGTCTGTTCCGCACGGAGTTCTTGTTCCTGGAGCGCTCGGATGCTCCGTCGTTGGAAGAGCAGACGGACACCTACACGAAGGTCCTGGAGGCTTTCGGTGAGCGCCGTGTTGTCGTGCGTACGCTCGATGCTGGCGCGGACAAGCCGCTGAGCTTCGCGGATCTGGGTGCCGAGGAGAATCCCGCCCTGGGCGTGCGTGGCCTGCGCCTGTGTCAGAGGCGTGAGGACCTCATCGACACTCAGCTGAAGGCTCTCGCTGCCGCGTACAAGGCGACCGGCGCAGAACTGTGGGTCATGGCCCCGATGGTTGCCACCGCCAGCGAAGCGACCTGGTTCGCGGACAAGGCGCGAGGCTACGGCCTGCCCAAGGTCGGCATCATGATCGAGGTGCCCGCGGCCGCTCTGCGCGCCGAGCAGCTCCTGACGATCGTGGACTTTGCCTCCATCGGCACGAACGACCTGACGCAGTACACGATGGCCGCTGATCGCCTCGACGGTAACCTGGCGCCGCTTCTTAACCCGTGGCAGCCGGCTGTCCTGGAGATGATCCGTACCGCTTGCAATGGTGGTCGTGCGACCGGTAAACCCATCGGCGTGTGCGGCGAGGCCGGCGGGGATCCGCTGCTGGCGCTGGTTCTCACGGGCCTGGGCGTCGCATCCTTGTCGATGGCCCCGTCGAAGGTCAATGCGGTTCGTGCGGCCCTGCGCATGCACGACCTGGCGACTTGCCAGCAGATGGCTGCTTTCGCGGTGGATGCGCCCAACGCGAAGGAGGGGCGTGAAAACGTCCTGAAGCTGGTGGCTCCCGCCATGCTGGATCTGCTCTGATTCGGCAGCACTGACACGCATATTGACGGGGGTGGGTCCGAACCATTGGTTCGGACCCACCCCCGTAGCGTTTACCTGCGACGTTAGTTGAAGCGGATCGCGTCTGCGGCGCTCGTCGTGTTCGTCGTCGAGTCCTTGTGTTCTTTGGGTCGTCCCGAGAAGATCGCGGTGACGATCAGGATGACGCCGAGAGCGCCGATGGCGCTGATGCCGAGGATCGGCAGGTTGAAGGTCGGGATGTATGCTTCGGCGATCAGGAACGCGCCGACCATGCACACCAGGATCGCCCAGGTGAAGGCGCCGACGCGCACGCCTCTGCTGGGTGCCTCGGGCAGGTCACGGATGCTGGCGGGCCAAGCGGGAGCGCTCCACGTCTGAGCTCCTGAAGCCTGAGCCCCGGGCGCGTGAGCGCCCGACGCGCCCGCGGCCCCAGACGCGCCGCCCGAGGCAGCCTGAGCGCCCAGGCCAGCCCCGGCCTCGTCGGCGGGGGGAACGGACTCGCCCGTGGAGGCCGGATCGAAGGCCGTGCGCGCGCCCGCCCCGGTGAAACCGCCTGCCGGAGCTGGCTCGGAGGGCATCTGCGTGTTCGGCTCGTCGCGGAAGACCGCGAGGGGATCCGACGTGGGCATCTCAACCGTCGCGTCCGGGACAGCATCAGGGATCGTGGGCAGCGGCGTCGTTGCGTCGAATTCGGGTAGCTGCATGGTCTGGTCGTCGTTCGAGGTGGTCATTGTCGTGATCCTTCCTCAGTTACCCGACTGGGAGTCGGTGGGGGTGGGTGACGGGGCGGGGCTGGGCGTCGCGCTGGAGGTCGGCGCCGACGTGGAACCCCACGTGCCGGACGCGTCTGGGGCCTGGAGGATTGTCAGGTTATCCAGGTCGGCCTCGCTGGTGATGATGACCGTGATTCCGCCAAGCGAGGGGGTGCCCCACGAGGGGGATGCAACGCTCTGGTCCGAGCAGCGTTTCAGTGGGGCAGCCCAGCCGTCGCCCTCCATGTTGGTGGCCACTGAGTTGATGTCCGACTGGCACACGATCTGGACGGGTTGTCCTTCGGCGACCTTGATCGTCAGGTTCTGCCAGGCCTGCCAGTCGACCAGGATCGATTTGGTGGTGCCTGCGGGCGCCCCGGTCAAGTCGAGGGTGACGGTCCCAAGGGGGCCTGGGCCGTGTACGGCGTCCACGGTCCAGTCTACGGTTGTGGCGCTGGTGGAGTTCTGGACCGATGTGGAGATCGTGCGGATGGTCTGGTGGGTGGCCTCGGTGCCGAGGGCTGCCGTGGGTAGTGCTGCGATGATGCCGATGATGGACAAGGTGGTGAGCCAGCCGGCGCTGCGGTCGCGCAGGGCGGCAACCGCCAGGCAGGCACCGACGATGAGTAGGCACACGCCGCCGCCGATGACGATGATGCGGGCAACGGTTTGGTCGGTCGTTGCGCCCGTGATGAAGGGGATTGTGGGTCCTTTGTCTACCAGGTAGAGTCCGGCGAAGACCGCTGCGACGACGAGGACGAGCAGCCCGGTGACCGCCAGGTTGACACGCGAGGACACGGTGCGGGGCCGGTGGGTGGGTGCGGGACGCGGGGTCCACTGACGAGGCTTGGGCGGGCCCGCGGGAGGCCTCCAACCGGGGTGGGGCTGGGAGGGGCGAACAGATGCGGGGCGCGGCCCGGTTTGCGCGCCCGAGGCGGCGCTGGCGGCGGTGTTGTCGGGGACCCCGTAGAAGGGGTAGCCGTCGGGCGAGCTGCTGGAATGCTTGGATCCCGTGGGGTCCGAAGCGTTAGCGGCCCGTGTGGCCTCGCCAAAAGGGTTGGGATCACCCGCCGCTCGGTTGGCAGGCTGGGTGCCTGGGTGAGTGCCGTACTGGGGATTGCCGTACTGGGGAGAAGCGTACCGGTTGGCTGCACCCGGGCTTCGTTTCTTGTTCGAGGCATTCGCAGCGTTCACCACGATGAGTACAACGCCGATCATGCCGGCGAGGACGACGAGCGCAGCGAACGAGCCGAAACCGATGCCGGTGCCGCCGAAGATGAAGCCCACGGAGGGGATGAGGGACGACAAGGAGAACAGGCCGAGGACAATGCCGCCGACCACTGCGATGTCGAAGCGACCCTCGAGGGCCTCCTCCAGGTGAATGCGGCCGTCCTGGGCCTCGGGGAGCATCAGCCAGCCGAGGGCGTAGGCGAGCGGAACCATCGGAATGAAAAACGCGGCCAAGACAGTCAAGACGCGCACGAGCGACAGATCCCAACCGGTGCGGGCAGCCACGCCCGAGCACACGCCGCCGATCACGCGAGGATGCGCGCGGTACCAACCCGAATCGCGTATGGAATCAAAGAAACTGCCGCGGGGCGGGCGCTGCTGGTACCCATCACCGGGCTTAGACGGGCCATTGGGCCAACTCATGATGCACTTCCTCTCGAAAGGATCCACAGTGCGCGGATCGATACCACTACTCAATCAGACAGAGGCAGCGCCGCGATAGTAGGGGACCCCCTGAACGGTCCCTGATTGTGTCGGGGACACCCCCGGCCTCGTCTTCACGCGTGCCACAATGGACGCGTGAGCATACCCGTGAACGACCCGCGCCCCGGGTGGACGCCTCCCATTCCGGCACCACCAGCCAGACCGCCGCTTGTGCGCGCGAGCACCGGGAGTCCCGACATGCCAGCCCCCTGGATGGGTGGCGTGTGCTCAGGTTTGGCCGTTCACTTGGGTATCCCGGTCATGCTGGTACGTGCAACGCTCATCGCGTTGACGGCTACCGGTGTGGGCGCCTTCGCTTACCTGTGGCTGTGGGTGACCGTACCGGAGGACACGCTCGAGGCCTCGGCGTCGGGCAGGCTCAGCCCCGGCCTCGTGCGCCTTCGCGAGGAACGCGCCGCCCAGGTCGCGCGTAATCGCCTGATCGCCACGGGTGTCGGCCTGCTGGTCCTGGCCGTGGCTGGCGCCGTCTTGAACGCGACCAGCGCCCTGGACTGGCGTGACATGGGGTCCATCGTGTCGATCGTCGTCGGCATTACCCTGGTGTGGAGCCAGAGCCGCGACGTGCGCAACTGGCGGTCGCTGCGCTTTGTCAGTGCCGTGTTCGGCGGTATTGCACTGCTCAGCCTCGGCGTCGTCATCATCGCCTCGCGCGACAACCCGCCGATCATCCTGCTGCGCGGCGGCCTCATTGGCGCGGCCCTGGTCGCCGGCGTCCTGTTCGCACTCGTACCGATGTGGCTGCGTACCACGAAAGACCTGTCCGACGCTCAAGCCCAGCGCGTGCGCGACGCCGAGCGCGCCGACATCGCCGCCCACCTGCACGACTCCGTCCTCCAGGCCCTGGCCCTCATCCGCGCCTCCGCCGAAGACCCCGCCCGCGTGAGGGCCATCGCCTTGACGGAGGAACGCGAGCTGCGCGCCTGGCTGTACACGGGCCACGCACAGGCCGCCGACTCTCTGGAGGCCGCTGTCACCGAGGCCGTCGGAGGGGTTGAAAGCCGCTACGGCGTCCCCATCAGCGTCGTCGTCGTCGGCGACATGCGGCCCGGCCCCGGCGAACTCGCGCTCGTCGCGGCCCTCGCTGAAGCCTGCCAAAACGCTGTGCGACACGGGGCCCCGCCCGTCTCCGTCTACGTTGAGGTCAGGCCACGCGCGGTCGAGGCCTTCATCAAGGATAACGGCGTCGGCTTCGACCCCTCCGCCATCGCCCCCGACCGCCACGGCGTGCGCGACTCCATCGTGGGGCGAATGCGCCGCGCGGGGGGAAACGCTACAATTCGTGCTCTCGCCCGCGGAACCGAAATCGCCCTGAGCGTGCCACGGTCCGATATTCTGAATCAAACAATCCCCACCGGGAGGACACAGTGACCATCCGTATCCTCGTCATCGACGATCACCCCATGGTTCGCGCCGGGGTTCGATACGAACTCCAGCACTGCGGAGCTGACCTCGACATCGTTGGGGACGCCGCCGACGTCGAAGGAGCCATCGCCGCGTGTCACGCCCTGACCCCCGACGTTGCCCTCCTCGACGTGCACTTGCCCGGTGGAAACGGTGGCGGCGGCGCTGAGGTCGCCAGTGCGTGCCGCGACATCGAAGGCCTGCATTTCCTGGCCCTGTCCGTTTCTGATTCCGCCGAGGACGTCGTTCAAGTTATTCGTGCGGGCGCTCGCGGATACGTGACGAAGTCGATCGCTACCGCGGACCTGGTCGAGGCCATTGAGCGCGTGGCCGCTGGCGACGCAGCCTTCAGTCCTCGTCTGGCGGGCTTTGTGCTGGATGCCTTCGGCACGGGAGAAGTGTCGACGACCGACAGTGAACTCGATCTGCTCTCGGCCCGCGAGCAGGAAGTCATGCGCCTCATTGCCCGCGGATACACCTACAAGGAGGTCGCCCACGACCTGTTTATTTCCATCAAGACGGTAGAGACTCATGTGAGCGCGGTCCTGCGTAAGCTTCAGCTCTCCAACCGTAATGAGCTGACGCGCTGGGCCATGCAGCGCCACATTGTGTGAGGTCACGCGGCTTTTGCGTGCCGAAGCATGCGCCCGCGCCCAGTGTACCTACAATGGAATTCCGAGGGCGCAAATGCGCCTGACCGCCCACGATGGGCGGCTCGTCTCATGTTTGCGACCTCGGAGGATGCATGCACCGCATCGGTTTTGACAGTGATCGTTACGTCGAGATGCAGTCTCGACACATTGCCCGCCGTCGCGGCGAGTTCGGCGGCAAGCTGTATTTGGAGTTCGGCGGAAAACTGATCGACGACATGCACGCTTCGCGTGTCCTGCCCGGTTTCACGCCCGACAACAAGGTTCGGATGCTGCGCGAACTGGCCGACGAGGTTGAAATCATTGTCGCGGTGAACGCCAAGGATTTTGCCCGCCGCAAGGTCCGCGCTGACGTGGGTACCACCTACGACGATGAGGTGCTTCGTCAGATCGACCAGCTGCATGAGCGTGGCCTGTTCGTCGGTTCCGTTGTCATCACCCAGTGGACTGACGACAATAAGTCCGCTGCTGAGGTCAAGGAACGCTTCGAGAAGCTCGGTATTCGCGTCTATCGTCACTTCCCGATTCCTGGCTACCCGTCTGACGTGGAGCGCATCGTGTCGGATCAGGGCTACGGCGCGAACGAGTACATTCAGACCAGCCGCAATCTTGTGGTCGTGACGGCGCCCGGCCCGGGTTCCGGCAAGATGGCGACCTGCCTGTCGCAGCTCTACCATGACCACAAGCGCGGTATCGAATCCGGCTACGCGAAGTGGGAGACCTTCCCGATCTGGAACATTGCGCTGGATCACCCGGTGAACATCGCCTACGAGGCGGCCACCGCTGACCTGGACGACGTCAACATGATCGACCCCTTCCACCTGGAGGCGTATGGGGTCAAGACGGTCAACTACAACCGTGACGTGGAGATCTTCCCGGTGCTCAGCCGCCTGTTTGACAAGATTCTCGGTTCCTCCCCGTATCAGAGTCCGACGGACATGGGCGTCAATATGGCGGGCCGCTGCATCGTCGACGACGAGGCCTGCAAGGAGGCTTCGCGCCAGGAGATCATCCGCCGCTACTACAAGGCCCTCGTGACAGAGAAGAAAGAGATGAGTGAGCCGGTTCAGTCCTCGCGCATCTCTTTGCTCATGAGCCGCGTGGGCGTGGGCCGCATGGACCGACCGGTTGTGCGCCCGGCCCTGGAACTCGCCGAAGCCACTGGCCAGCCTGCGGCCGCGATCGAGCTACCCGACGGCCAGATCGTCACGGGTAAGACGTCGGCGCTGCTGGGGTGCTCGTCGGCGATGCTGCTCAACGCATTGAAGAAACTCGCGGGCCTGCCCGACGAGGTCCAGCTCCTGGCCCCGCAGTCGATCGAGCCGATCCAGCGCTTGAAGACACACGACTTGGGGTCGCGTAACCCGCGCCTGCACACCGACGAGGTCCTCATCGCCCTGGCCGTGTCCGCCAACGGTGATGAAAACGCACGCCGCGCCCTCGACCAGCTGGGCGCCCTGCGTGGCTGCGACGTACACGAGTCCGTCATCCTGGGCCCCGTGGACGAGGGTATCTTCCGTTCCCTGGACATCCAGGTCACCACGGAGCCGGTGTACGCGACCAAGTCGCTGTACCGCAAGAAGTAATCACATCGACGAGGCCGGGGCGCCCGTGGCTCGCGCCACCCGGGGCGGGGGTCGCAGCTGAGGGTGGTGCGGTTTAGGCTTGGAGGCGATGAGTGACGCGACTTCTTTGCCTGACCTTGGTTTCCTGATCGGCCCCGATGGGGGCCGCCAGGACGACTACGTGCCGCCGGAGGTGCCCGCCTTCGACGTGGAGGATGCGCTGGGCGCCGACTACGACGGCGGCTGGCCCGATATTGCGGTCCCCGGTGGGGGCTCGGGGGAGGCCTCCGCGTGGGGGGCGGCCCCGGCCTCGTCCGCGCCCGCGTGGGGCGAACCCCGCCCCGGCGTGGACCCCGAGTCGCTCACGCGCGGCCTCAACGACCGCCAGCGCGAGGCCGTCACCCACGCGGGCTCGCCGCTGCTGATCCTCGCCGGCGCGGGCTCCGGCAAGACGCGAGTCCTCACCCACCGCATCGCCTACCTGCTGGCCACGGGACGCGCGCGGGCTGGGGAGATTCTGGCGATCACCTTCACGAACAAGGCAGCCGCCGAGATGCGCGAGCGCGCGGGCGCCCTCGTGGGGGACGACGCGCGCCGCATGT
>ERZ773213.1302-NODE-1302-length-13346-cov-7.367391_pt1 | contig 13346 bp, 20 predicted proteins | sample MGYA00580996_ERZ773213 | MGnify/ENA primary metagenome ERZ773213 (study PRJEB29015, sample SAMEA2738152) | human oral metagenome | biome: human oral; feature: human-associated habitat; material: saliva | place: China | collected 2197 ...
ATTTCTGCTATGGAACTAAAGCTTGGGAAGAATTAAACTTCTCTCTTTGCTATTTAGATAAGATTCAAAGAACTAGTGATAGAACATTAAAAGAATTACTTGATAATATTTCATTAGGAAATGGTTTATCAAAAGAAGTTGCTGACACAATCAGAACTATTCCTATTTCTACTACTAAATACAAACCTGGTGTAGCATTATTAGTTTCAACGAACTTCCAAGTAGATAAAATCAATGAAGATAATCACAAATTAAATAAAGGTGAATTATTTACTCATGAAACTTGGTGTAATCCAAGAACACCTGAAGATAGCGAAAAATATGCTTTTAAAGAATTGAAATTACCAGAAGTTCTAAGAGTAAAACATGGTGATACTATTATGATTACTTCTAATGAATCTTCAGCTATGCCTTATTCTGTTCCATATATTAAATATACAATAGATGATAAAGAACGCTTAATCAGAACAAATGAAGCTAAAAACTTAAAGAATGGTATGATTGGAACTTTTGAACTGATTGACCATGAACCATACTTTAAATATTTTGACTCTGATTTAAATAAAACTTTCTATTATTTGCTAAGTGAGATTTACTATACAAAAGAAGAAGTAACACCAGAGCAACTTAAGAAAAGAGAAGAACTAAAGAAAGAAATTAAAGATAATGTTTTAAAACATTACACAAAAGAAGAAGTAACAGCTTATAAGAAGAAAACAAACAAATGGTTAGTTACTCAAATTGATTCAGAAATTGAAGATGAATTGTTAAGAGCAACTAAGAAAAGTAAATTATCAATTATTTTAGCAGAATGTACACAATATCCGATTAAACTTGCTTATGCGATTTCTATTCATAAATCACAAGGACAAAGTTTTGATAATATTACTGTTGATTTAACTAATTGTTGGACTCCTGGTTTAGGTTACGTTGCATTATCAAGAGCAACTTCTCTTAAAGGGATTTCCTTATTAAGAAATGTTGCTAGTGGAAAAGTTCTTAATAAAAATGCTGTATTAGTAACTGACAAATCTATTGAAATTAAAAAAGATATTATGAAAAAATCAAAAGAGCTTAGAAAAGCAAACTTGGATTTCTATAATAAACTTTTTAATGAAGAAATTGATTTCATTGAATTATTAAGAGAAGCTCGTCCGAGAATTTTCCCTAAAACAGATGATGAATTTCCATTCTAATCTTGCTAAATAGATTTTTAAATGTTCGTAAATCAGGCTACATTGCTGGCTAAATGCTGGCTAAAATGTTCGTGAATCGGGCTACATTCGTGGCTAAACACTTGCTAAATTGTTCGCATTTTTAAAACTAGAAAAACACTTAGATTTTTGGTCTAAGTGTTTTATTTTTTATATAATAGTAGAATTTACTTTTCCATATTTGCCAAAGTAAATCTTCAAACAATCTTTATCAAGTATTTTCTCATGAAAACTATCTTGGATTTCATTTTCATAATCACCCTTAAAAGGTAAATAAATAAAATCACTAGAATCATCTTCATAGTTGATTTCCAGAGCAACAATATCTGAATGAGAAGTCAATCTCTCATAAGCATTATATTCACCTTCAGAAAAAGAAGTTTGCTTAATCTTAAGTTTTTCTACCTCAAAAATAAGTAAAGCTTCATTTGCTCTTAGAACTTCGTCTTTAAGAGTTTGATTTTCGGTTTGTCGGATATTTATTTCTTTAGTTATTTCAACAAATTTTGCTTCAATTAAATCTGTGTTTGATAAGATAATTGTTTCGCAATTTTCTAGGACTAATTCATAACTTTTTACTGATTTTTCGTTCATTTGATTTCTTCTTTCTTTTATTTTTTATTTTTAGTTACTTCATTCATAAATATAACTTCTGAAGCTATAATATAAGGCTGTAACCATATTGATAAAATTCCCATAGTGAAAACAGATAAAAATTCCCAGCCTAAGAAGCTTAATTCTTGAATGAATAATGCCATTTTGTTGCCGTCCATGTCAATTCTACTCTTTGTAATGTTTTCCATAGGACTATTTTCTTTATAATCATTAGAATGGTATACAGCTAAAGAATAAGAAAAGCCTTTAACTAAAGCAATAAATGGCCCGGCAAGTGGAATCAATGCCCAACAAAAGACTAGAACATCTGATACAAGGAATGTATATATGTTTTCTCTAGTTAGACAGTTAAAAATGTCTTTAACTTGATTTGTAAAGCCTTCAGCAATTTCTATTTCATTTTTCACAACTTTATATAAATATATTTGGGCAGCCAACGCATAAAAAGCCATTATAAATCCAAATGAATATACTGGAAAATGATAATTTTCAGGCATTAGAAATACTGTTAGAAAAACTATAAATGATAATATAAGATAGGGGATTCCTATCGCTTTCCAAACCTGGTTTCTTTTAATCAAAGCTCTTGCTTGTTCTTTGATTTCAATTCTTGATAGCATAAAAATTTACCTCGATAATTTTAATATTCTGTTAAAATATCGAGGTTTATTTATAACTCAACAATTAGTTTCAAAGTCAGTATTATTACTTGCTTTTTGGCATTTAATATCTGTTATATTTATAGCTAAGTTTTGGAAGAGCAGAATCTTCGGGAAGAGTATCAAGTAATTCTTTTAATTCCTTAACAGTGTTAAATTTTGTGAAATCAATAGTTTTATCAGTAGTTGTAAATGGAGTAATACCTTTATCTTCAAAATCATCATCACCGTGAGTTACTTCCCATTCAAAATAGTTTCCAAAATCTGTTTCTACTACATTCAAATAAGTAATTCCAACCCAATAATCTCCATATTCAAAGTAAGGATAAGCAATATGATTAAGCAATTCAATTAGTTCGTTTCTTGTTAGCATAGGAGCAACTTTTTGTAATTTATATACTGTTAAGCCTATACTAGGGTAAGTGTCAAAAGCTAAAATGCCAGAAATATATTTAAGATAAAGTGAAATTAAATTATCAGTAGGATTTTCAATTTCATCTTTTGTAATTTTACCAACTAAATCCACCGAATCTGAAAAATTATCTACTTGTACTTTTCTAACGTCCTCTTTGAAAAAGTCAATTTTCTTAATGATTTCTGACAACTTCTCGGGTGTTAAATATTTTAAGTTAGAGTTTGAAAAATCTTTCCCATGATAATATTCATTTTCGCTTTCTCGGTCTGATTTGAAAGTTAATTCAATTTTTGTTTTTGTAATAGTCATATTTTGTAATTTCTTTCTTTTTATTCAAATTTAAAATTGTTAAATTTAGCCAATATACCAAGAACTTCAGCTTTAAAACCAGTTATGTTAGATAATGGAATAGATGTTTTTTCTTTAAATGAAACTGGAATATTATCTAAAGATAAATAACCTCTGCTTGTTTTGTATGGTACAAGTTCAAATCCTTTAGTTTTGCAAGTGAAAAATTTTATAACTCGAATTGAAGTTATTTTTGATTCTGTAAAGTCAATTTCTATATAATAATCCATATAGTCTTTTACAATAATTTTACTCTTTCCAGCAAAGTTAATTTCTGTTATGTTAAATAAGCTAATTAAGGCAAGGATAACTTCTTCTGTAACTAGCCATTCACCCTTACGAATAGACCAAGATAAAACAGAATCTTTATTGAAAATGTGTGGGTTATAGCGAAAAGCTTTTCCATTTGATAAGATAATTTCATTTTCTGCTGTTTTCAAAGTTTTAATCTCCTTATTCTTTAATCTTCTGTTCGAGCCATATCTTCTAAGACTAATTGTAAAATTGTTTTATCTTTTGGTTTATAGTCAAAATTCCAATTAAGCACATCTAGCAAATTTAATCTCGGCCATGCTTTAACCCAATGTTCCATTCGTGACTGAATATTTTTATCATTCCAACTTGTTTCAAGATATTCAGCATCATTACCATCAAGTTCTTTTTCTAAATAGATAGGATTACTCTCTAATTGCATAATTTCATTTAAAAACGGCCCTCTATTATCATTATTACTTAATGAAGCTTCGCTTAGTATATTTTCAATCTCTTTCATAGTTGTTTCTTGCAAGATATAGATTGGTAAATAAGCTTCAATTGGGAAAGCGTACATTGTGTCCTCGTCCAAACCTAGCTCATCATAATCATTACAGAACTCAAAAAACAATTTATCATCTTTTGTTGTAATAATATTAAGTACTGAGCCTTCTAATCCAGCAATACCGCCTAATAAATATAGACAAGTTCTATTTTTAACATCACTAAATTTCATTTATTAACCTCAATCTTTTGTTTTCATTGCTTTTATAGTTGAATAAAGAGTGTGCAAACAATGATAAGCATCATGTTGAAGAACTTCATTTGAAGCTACAGTCCTAACATTCTCTCTAATCCAATTAGCAATTGCATCACAATCATTCATAAGTTTAGCTTGTTCAGCTTTAGAGATTTCAAAGTCATAATTTCTATTCAAGTTAGCAAAAACTCCATATAGTTCAGCCTCAGAAAATCCTAATTCAATAAGTTTATCTAAGCCATGCTCTACAGCAACTTTAAAGACTTCTTTATAGTAATTAAACTTAAATTCATTAACAAAGTTATATTTTTCTTTAGTTAAATATGACAATTTATTAAAATTTTTATCAAATTCTGTAATAGTCATAATCTTTGGCCCTGCTATGATTGAACGAAGTAGCATTTTGTGAGTATCCATTTTTAATTTTTCCTTTCAGTTTTTATTTATTTTATTATATGATATTTTTTTAATTTAGTCAATTTTTGTTAAATATAAAATCTTTTTATTAAAAACCGTTGACAAATTATAAAATATATTGTATTATATAACTATAAAGAAAAAGAAATGGAGTTTTACTATGAATAAACAAGATATTAAAAATAATATTGCTATGCTTGCTAAATCACAAGGCTTTTATGGGCGACTTCTAAATCAAATTGAAGATGATGAAGCATTGCTTGATTATCTTTATGAACAATCAGTTCAAGAAGGTTGGAAAGATGCTGTTGATATGGTTCTGTCTATTGAAAGTTAAGAAAGAAAAGAGAGTAAAAATGAAAGACATTATTGATAAATTTGCTAAAGCTCATAAAGACTTCAAACTTTATATTAGTTATGGTTTAATGACTGATATTGGATTAGATTGTAAAACTATTAACACTGAAACTTATATGATTTCAACTATAGATAGAGATTTTGAATTTAGAGCGAATAATGAATTTAACAGAACATTCTTTCCAGAGTGTGAACACATTATTTTGCTTGGAGATAATGAATATATTTCCACACACAATGAAACAGACTTTAAAAATGATAATTTTTTATTTTTATTTAATGTACAAACTGGAGAATTTAAAATCTTTGGAAATCCTAATAGAGCAAAAATTCTGAAAGCAGTAACTAGATTAGACAATATTATCAAAGGCTTTAAATATATTAACCAATATAAAGATAAAGGTGCAGATTATTTGGATAAGACTTTTAATTGGTTAAGCTTTTCATTGCAAGGGCCAAATAAGAGTGAATTACACTTTGATAGTAACTATATTAGTGGTGGATTTTGTATTTGCTATCCGGACGAAGTTTGGGAGATTGACGCTGAAATTGATAGAGATTTTGAACGTGCTATGAAACGATTATTGAAGTATAAATAAGGAAACAGAAAATGATTGACTTTAAAAACATTACTCATGTTGTGAACATTTTTTATTTAGGCGCGATTGCTGGAATGGAAGGCCCTTTGTTGAACATTCTAAAAACAAAAGATGATAAATATTATTTTGAGCATTTCATAGAAGAGCCACTTGCAAATGCTTATCTTGTAAAAATAAAACACCCTAAAATAGAAATTCCTACTGAAGCAATTGCTCATCTACATACAATAAAAGAAACTTCATTAGAAGAAATAAAAAACATATTTAATCATAAAAATTTAACAAAGAATAAGTGGCTATTGTTATCAGAATTTTTCATTCCTCAAAATGAAACTATATATATGAAATTGAATGAAGATACTTATATTACTGATTATGAAAATCAAGTAAAATATTTTACAGAAAATAAGTTTAAAGAGACTTCTTATGAAAATAAATATATTAGAAAAAGGTTTGAACAAGTAGTAACTACTAACTTTGATATTTTGGGTATGTTTAACTGGGCTTTTTGGAACTTGAAATCTGATTCAGATGATTATATATTGAACTATATTCTTGAAAATTTAAAATAAGGAACTTATAGACATATAAAATAAAGGTGGGGTAATAACCACCTTTTTCTTTTTAAAAAACTTTTAAAATTTTTATCTAAATGTGTTGACAAACTAAAAAACTTGTTGTATTATATAAATATAGAAAAACGAAAGAGGAAATTAACAATGGCAAAGAATAAAAAAGTAATCACAATCACATTTACACCAAAACGTAACACAAAGAAATCACCAGAAGATTTACAAGCTCACTTGAATGAAATGCGCCGTGGAGCTTCTGTAACTAAAAATGGAAAAGGATTTAAGCGCCGCCCTAAACATAAAAATCGTGAATATTAAAGGAGTAACAAAAATGGCTAAAGAAAACAAACCACTAAAATCTATCTTGTTTGTTAGTAGAAATAAAGATAATAAACATATCCCTAACTTTAAGGAACGAAGATATGTTCGCCTAACTACTAAAACAGCAGAAGAACTTAAAAAAGATTTTGAAAATTGGAGCGCTCTAGGACGAGAGGGAGAGTTCTGTCGCTTCTATATGAAAATCAATGCTCGTGACCGAGAAATGGCTAAAAAGAAACTTATTCAAGAACTAATCTTTAATGACAACTTTGATTTAGTATCTGCTGAAGCAAAAATTGCTGGTATCGCTAATAAAAAAGAATGTGCAGCCGAACGAAAATGGCTATTTGACTTTGATGATACCGAAGATAAACTTGAAGAGTTCATCAATGATATTAAGGATTGTGATAAAGCTTCTGTTCCGCTAGAAATAGAAGTGCATAAAACTCCAAATGGGCATGCAGTTATCGTCAGTCGTGGTTTTGATACTAGAGAATTGATGAAAAAATGGAGTTCTACTGTTGAACTTAAAAAAGACGAAATGCTATGCGTTGATTGGTCAGGTAAGGAGAATTAAGTGGAAAGAAAAGGATATGAAATGCTTAAAGGCATTTTTGAATTAGAAAAAGATTGGAAAGATTACACTGAAGATGAACAAAAAGAAATTGTAGCTAAGAAAGCAAAAGTTTTGCTTCATTTAGTAGAAACAAATCCTCGCTTGGAAGAAGCTTTAATTGGTCATTTGAAACAAGAATATATTGCTTCAGTTGAAAAGAAAGCAAAAGAATATATTCTCGGTGGGTTCCCTACTTTATCGAAGATGAACAACAAAACTCAAAAAGAAAAATAAACTGCTTATTATAGCAGTTTTTCTTTTTTTTAAAATTTTTCAAAAAAGTTTTATTTTTCTGTTGACAAATTAAAACTCTTGTTGTATAATGATATTATAGAAATGAGAAATGAGGAAAAATAACAATGATAGAAGTATGGTACTATGACAAAAATAAACAAGCTGATAAAACTTATCCAAACAAACTTTCAGAGTATGAAATTGCTGATTTGATTAAGAATGGCTTGACTACAACACCAGAAGAAAATATTGCTCAATATATGAGTCCTTGGTACAGTACTTATAAAGATAAAAAAGATGCTAAGGAAAATTGCCCATATTCTAAAAAACGTGGCAATGTAGTAATCTTCAAAAACATTAAAACAGGTAAATTTACTCGTGCTTAATAACTCTCAAACTGATTTTGAGGGTTGTTATATCGCCAATGAGTTGTTCAAAATGCTATTGTTTTCCAACTTCGATACATTTATCGAAACTTAGAAAAGAACAGCTGAGAACAGCTCATTTTTCTGTTTATAAAGATTTACTTTTTTGTTGACAAAATCAAATGTTTATGATACAATAAAATAAATTAAAGAAATAAAGGAGTCTTATATCATGGCAGAAATTGAAGTTATTAAAACTTATCGAGTAGGAAATGAATCGTTTGATACTCAAGAGGAAGCAGAACGCTACTTAGAAGAACAAAAGAAACTTGTTTTGCTAGAAAATCCAATCTATAAAGATAGTGAATTTCATGCTACTTCTTATTATGAGCATTATGTTTATCAAGGTGGAGAGCATGAGCACCGTCATTGTGTGGGTAGATTTACTACATTAGCTGAAGCTGTAAACAATATGAAAAATTTTCAAAATAGCATGGGTAAACCAGGCTCAGGATATATTGATTTTGTCAAAATCACAAAGCAAGAAAATACACAAGGATTAGTTAAGATTGAACGAATTACTATTTTATCCGTAGTTTAAAAAATAACATTATTAAATCTAAAGGAGGCTTTATGCCTAAACAAGAAAAACAAGCTAAACAATTTGCTTATAAAGCACATAAAGGAATGAAAAGAAAAGGAAAAGACACCCCCTTTACTTATCATTTAGAATTAGTAAATAAAATTTTAAAAACTTTAACAACAGATGATGAAATATTAGCTGCTGGATGGCTTCATGATGTTATTGAAGATACTCCAATCACATTAGATGAACTTAAAAAAGAATTTAATTCTAAGATTTGTTATTATGTAGACTTAGAAACAGAAGATAAGTCTTTGCCTTGGAAAGATAGAAAATTAAAACAAATCGAAGAATTAAGGCGAAATAATTTTGAAGTTGCTCTTATTGCTTATGCAGACAAAATGGCTAACATGACTGAAATGTTTGATGATTACAAAATTATCAAAGATGAACTATGGCAACGCTTCAATCGTGGAAAAGAAAAACAATATTGGTACTACTTAGAGTTTTATAAGATTTTTTGCTACAATGAATTGATTGATAAAGAACATTTAAAAGAATATGAAATGTTACTAGAAAAATTATTTAAGTAAAAAGATATAACTCCTAAAAGGAGTAAATCCAAAATGGGTAAGTATCATATAAATTTAAAGGGTGAAGTTGCTATTTGTAGAGCAATGGAGCATTGCCCTTTGGGGGGAGCACATTTTGAGCATCAAGCAGAAGCAATAGAATATGCTGATAGAATGAATGAAGCTGTTATCAATAGTAATTTGCCTGAAGATTTAGCTAGAATGGAATATATTGAAGAAGATATTTTTAGGCATAAATTTATTCATGATGAAGATTATTCTATGCAAGAAGCTCTGAAAAGAGGTGAATACGTTGAGAAAAGAGTAGAATATGCTAGAACAGTTGAAAAACTAGATTCTAAAAGCTTATACTATGATGAAACGATTGAAGATTATTCACCAGAAAGAAAAGCACTTCACAATAGATTGCTAAGAGAAGTCTTAGATAAATATAAAGATGTACCATGTGAAGCAAAAGTCTTTATGTCTGGTGGAATTTTAGGTGCTGGTAAAACTACAATCCTATCAAAAATGGGAATAGATTTTCAAAACTATGCTACTGTTTCATCAGATGACTTCAAAGAATTACTTGCTAGAGAAGGTGCAATACCTCATGTAGAAGGCTTAACTCCTATGGAAGCATCAAGTCTTGTACATGAAGAATCTTCTCATTTGGCAGATAGATTATTACTCAACCTAGCTAACCAAAGAAAGAATTTAATTTATGATTTTACTATGAAATCTGAATCAACTACTATGACTAGAATTGGAACGTTGAATAACTTCGGTTATCAAAATGAAGATATAAGGATAGTCTTTGTAGATGTTCCATTATCTGTTTCTAAAGGTAGAGCTAAAACAAGATACATGGTTGGATTAAATAACTTTGATTTAGGTGGAAGATGGGTGCCATCATTTGTAGCAGATAAACAAAAAGCTAAGACTAATAGATTTAATACTGCTAATGCAGAAACATTAGTTACAATGGGAAGTAAATTAGAAGCAGACGGTTTCCCAACTCCAATTGTTTACGATAACACGGATGTTGCTAAGAAAATAGACTTTAATGAATTTAGAAAGGGATATAGAGAATGAACTTAATTAAAATTGCTGAAAAATGGAAAAACAACTTATATAAAGATGATAAAGAATTAAAGGAAGATTTAGATAAAGTTAAAATCTTTACGCCTATTACTTCTGCAACCGTTGATGAAGATTCTATTTCATTTGACGGAAGCGGTAATAGCTTCCTTGAAGTAGGGGAACTTGTTTTCAAAGATGATTCACAAAATTATCATGAATTTGTTAAATTAGTAAAGAAATTGAAATAAAAATGTAACAAAAGAGCCGTATTTTTATATGGCTCTTTTTCTTATTCTAAGCAGTTCTGAGCGATTTGTAGCATAACGCACACATTCTATCAAGAGTAACATAAAACTGTCTTAGCAGCTGAATTACGGCCACTCATAACGTTTTAGCATAGAGCTAATAACTTAGATTTGCTCAAAAGGACGAAAATTTGAAAAAGGTCAGTTTTTGTGATAAAATAGTGATATAAAATAAATACTTTCAAAAAGGAGAAATTTTATTTGAAGAAATATACTAAGAAAATAATCATTGGATTGTTAGCAAGTACTGCCTTATTCGGTAGTGTTGCATACAGTGAAGAAATCCAAACAGTTGCTGTTGACACTTTAAATTTTGTTACTAATACAAAAGTTGCAACAGAAGAAGATGTAATTAAAGCAAAAGATACTATCAATGAGCTTAATCTAACTAAGGAATACAAAGAGTCTACAAAGGACTCTATTAAAGTTAGAATGCCTGAAGATGAAGTTTATAATATTGTTAAAACTGCTAAAACAGAATCAGAAAATAATTCTAAAGTTGAAAATAACAAAGCTTCTGAATTAGTAGACAAATATAATTCATCTAAGACAGAATATAATTATAGAACTGCTAAAGATTATATTGCTACTATTTTTGACTCATCTGAACAAAAAACTCTTTTAGAAAAATTAGATAAATCTTATAAAGACGAACAAAAGAGAATTGAGGAAGAGAAAAAGAAACAAGAAGAAGCAGAGGCGCAAGCTAGACGAAATAATATTCAATTTGGCTCTAATGGATTACTTGTGGAACATTCAAGTGATAATGCTGAAAGAGTTATTACATTATTACTTGCAATTCCAAATCATAAAAATGGCTCTGCTTATCATGCACAAATTGACCCAATTATCGACCAATTATCTGCAGCTGAAGCGGTTCATGTTATCCATAGAATTGAAGGGGCTGGATTTGGTCAAACTGCCGATGGATTAGCTGGTGTAGATTCACCTGCAACACATAGAGCTTTTGTGGAAAGACAAGTAAATGGACGTAGGGAATTTGGGGGTTCCATTCATCAATTGTTAAAATTGTGGGGAACATTTGATTACGGCGGATATTAAAACAAAAAGGAACTAAAAATATGATTAACAAAGACTCATTTAAGAAAAACAAAAATCGAATTATTGCGGGTGGTGCTCTAATCCTTATGGTTGGAACACCAATCCTATCAATCATTGCTTCAAATACAAATCATTCTACTCATACGCAGACTGAAACTACTACTAAAGAACCTGAAACTGAAAAATTTGATTTGGATGCTGTAGCAAAAACACAAGAAGAAGTTAAAAAAGAAGCAGATGAAGCTATTGAAAAGCTAAAAGAGCTTGATTTGACAGAAACAGAAAAGACAGATATTATTCAATCATTAAAAGAAGCAAATTCTAAAGATAGAGTTAAACAAATTCTTGATGAAGCTATTCTGAAATCTGATAATAAGAAAAAAGAAGCAGAAGCTAAAAAGGCTGAAGAAGAAAAAGCTAATAAAATCAAGAAATACTCTGATTTAGTAGATAAAGCAGAAAAAGATAAAACAGTTGAAGCTTTCAATAAAGCAGCTACTGAAATTGCTAGTTCTGATTTATCTGACTCAGAAAAAGAAACTCTTTATGTTCGTTTAAGAAAATTAGAAGCAGAAATTACAGAACATGAAACTACAACTCAAACAACACAAGCTTCTGCTCAATCAAATCCAACACCAGAACCAACTTCTTATACACCATCTGAACCATCTAATGTTGTATTATCAAATGGAAACACACCTGGTGAAGTTGGAACATATGCAGCTAAAAGAATGGCTGAAGCTACTGGAGTAGCACAATCTACATGGGAATATATTATCGCTAGAGAAAGTAATGGAAATCCAAATGCTTATAATCCAAGTGGAGCATCTGGCCTATTCCAAACAATGCCTTTCTGGGGAGATACTTCAACTGTAGAAGCACAAATCCAAACAGCATTAAAAGCTTATAATGCAGCTAAATCTGCTTATGGAAATGGACTTCAACCATGGGCACTATAAAATATAAAATTAAAAGGAGCAAATATTGCTCCTTTTTTATTGACTTTATAAGATTAACTTGTTACAATAAGAATGAATAAAAATATTACGGAGAATTTAATGAAATATTTTGATTGCTGGTTGAGGCGAATTGATAAAAAAGAATATGCTCGAATACAGCAAAGAAAAGAATTATATGAAAAAGGACTTGGTAAAGTTTTCGTTTTGCTTGATGTTGATGGAGTTTTAAATATTAACCAAACTAATGATGATTTTACTTATGTTACTTCATCAACAATATGGAAGATTAGAAATAACGTTCTAAAATGGCTAAAAGAAATGGATTATTTTCTTAACGTACAATTTATTTGGCTGTCAACTTGGCAAAATGAGTGTAATGAGATTAACCAAAAGATAGGAATTGCAAACTTTCCAGTCTCAAATGAATATATTAACCCTAAGGAAATGGACTCATTAACTATCAAAAAGAAACAAATCAATAAATTAAGAAGTTTGTTTCCGTTATCTAAGATTATTTCAGTTGATGATGATTTAATGAAGACAGAAGTTAGTTCAGATTTTCATTTACAGCCAAATCCTACATACGGCTTAACAGACAAGGATTTAGAAATTTTAACTAATAAGATTAAGAAATATTTAGAGTATAGAAAGGTATATTAAAATGAACAATAAAGACATTCGGAAAATTGTAATATAAACAGTTTCTGATATTATATGCAAACATAATTAAGGATGGTTAATAATGACTAATTACAAAGTTGGAGAATTTGCTGAAAAAATTGGAGTGAGTGTGAGCACTTTGCAAAGATGGGATAGGACAAATGTTTTAAAATCAAGAAGAACTCCCACTAATCAAAGATACTACACGGACGAAGATTTGAATAAAGTTCTAAATTTAGAGCAAGAAACAAAGAATAAACGAAAGAATGTTGGATATTGTAGAGTATCAACACAAGGTCAAAAGAAGAACTTGGAAAATCAGCAAGAATTTGTTTCAGTATATAGTTTAAGTCATGGAGTAATATTAGATGAAATCTA
>ERZ773213.1303-NODE-1303-length-13345-cov-3.105493_pt1 | contig 13345 bp, 10 predicted proteins | sample MGYA00580996_ERZ773213 | MGnify/ENA primary metagenome ERZ773213 (study PRJEB29015, sample SAMEA2738152) | human oral metagenome | biome: human oral; feature: human-associated habitat; material: saliva | place: China | collected 2197 ...
GTCCATGCTACGGCTGTACATGGGCAGGAGACAGTGGAGGATGAGGATAAAGATGAGGCGATCTATAAGATCAATCAGATGTATCCTGAACAAGTATATCGCATCTTAACTACAGCACATCCATCGTCACAAGCAAGAAACTACTTGTTGAAAGTGGATGCAGCTCAGAAGAAATTCCGTGTAAGACGATAATTTCAGAAATTAAATACCATGCCCGAAAGACTTTTCTCTCGGGCATTATTTTTTCTATAAAGTGCGGTTATTTTTAATTGAGTTTTTCAAAATACGTTCTTTTTATAGACGTTTTGGTTATTAACCATTCAAACACACTAAATTTTTCACTTTTTTTGAATTTAGTTGTTGACCGATACCCGAAAAAATAGTTTAATACGCTCCGTTGTCAGGCAGTAGCCAATAACGATAACGCCTCGATAGCTCAGTCGGTAGAGCAGGGGATTGAAAATCCCCGTGTCGGTGGTTCGATTCCGCCTCGAGGCACCATTTCCTCCTTAGTTCAGTCGGTAGAACGGTGGACTGTTAATCCATATGTCGCAGGTTCGAGTCCCGCAGGAGGAGCCAAATTCTAAGAAGCCGCTAAAGAAATTTAGCGGCTTTTTGTTTTTCCATTTCAAATATTTTTAATCGTCACATAGACAAATCCAATTACATCAATTTATAGCTTTCTCGTTCAGTTTTAGGCACAATAGAACAAAATTCCAATGAGTAAAAAAAGGATAATGAAAATGACTAAACATTATGATTATATTGCTATCGGTGGCGGTTCCGGCGGAATTGCCTCAGTTAACCGTGCGGCAAGTTATGGCAAAAAATGTGCGATTATCGAAGCAAAACATCTCGGTGGTACTTGTGTGAATGTAGGTTGTGTACCGAAAAAAGTGATGTTCTATGGCGCACAAATTGCAGAGGCCATTAATAGCTATGCACCCGCTTATGGTTTTGATGTAGAAGTGAAAAAGTTTGATTACGCGAAATTAGTCGAAAGTCGTCAAGCTTACATTGGTCGTATTCATACATCTTACAATAATGTGTTAGCGAAAAATAATGTGGACGTTCTAAATGGTTTTGCGCGTTTTAAAGATGCGAAAACGATTGAAGTGAGCTATGCAGATGGTTCAACAGAATTAGTGACTGCCGATCATATCTTAATTGCGACGGGTGGTCGCCCAAGTATTCCTGCAGTAAAAGGTGCAGAATACGGAATTGATTCAAATGGTGTATTTGCTTTAAATGAATTACCAAAACGTGTTGCAGTGGTAGGCGCGGGTTATATTGCAGTTGAATTAGCAGGCGTTTTAAATAGCTTAGGTAGCGAAACCCATTTATTTGTGCGCCAACATGCTCCATTGCGTAATCAAGATCCATTGATTGTAGAAACCTTAGTTGAAGTGTTAGCACAAGATGGTATCCAATTACATACAAAAGCGTTGCCTGAAGAAGTCGTGAAAAATGCGGATGGTTCGCTTACCTTGAAATTACAAGATGGTCGTGAAACCACAGTGGATACGTTAATTTGGGCGATTGGTCGCGAACCAGCAACGGATGTGATTAATCTTGAAGTAACCGGTGTGAAAACTAATTCACGCGGACAAATTATTGTCGATAAATATCAAAATACAAACGTACCTGGCATTTATGCAGTGGGTGATATTATTGAAGGCGGTATTGAATTAACGCCAGTTGCCGTGGCGGCAGGTCGTCGTTTGTCTGAGCGTTTATTCAATAACAAACCAAATGAGCATTTGGATTACAATCTTGTACCAACGGTTGTGTTTAGCCATCCGCCAATCGGTACAGTCGGTTTAACTGAACCACAAGCGATTGAGCAATATGGCGAAGAAAATGTGAAAGTGTATAAATCCTCTTTCACGGCAATGTACACCGCTGTCACTGAACATCGTCAACCTTGCCGAATGAAATTAGTTTGTGTCGGCAAAGAAGAGAAAATTGTTGGTTTACATGGCATTGGTTTTAGTGTGGATGAAATGATCCAAGGTTTTGCTGTAGCAATCAAAATGGGCGCAACTAAAGCAGACTTTGATAATACGGTAGCAATTCACCCAACAGGTTCTGAAGAATTTGTCACAATGCGCTAATTGTAGATAAAGAAAGTGCGGTCAAAATCTCTGATATTTTTGACCGCACTTTTTATTGTGATTTGTTATTAGGCTGCTGCACGATTGCCTAATGTACCATCATCTTCCATTTCTTTTGCCACGCCTACGATCTCAGCAATTTTGTCCCCTTCTTTGAAGAAAACAAATCCACCATGTTCCATTTTGACCCACGGCTCATCCTTGGTGAGAGGGAAAGTCGTAATGATCGTGACTTTGTCGCCATCTTTTGCGTAATCATTAAAATCGATGACGCCATCATCATCAATACGATGCGCTTTACCAAAAGGGGCTTTACGCGTTAAATAATGCAAATTAGTTGAGCAGTGGGCGATCATCCATTCTCCATTTGAAAGAATGAAGTTAAAGGTGCCTTTTTGTGAGAGCTCTTTAGTAATATCTTGAATAGCTTCAAAAATTTCCATTTCAGACGGTTTACGACGGAAGCGATTTTTTAAATATTCTGCCATATAACAAAATGCGGCTTCTGAATCCGTTGAGCCAATCGGTTGACAGAAACTCTCAGACATATCTGGCACATCTTTTAAATTACCGTTGTGAGCAAACACCCAATTTTGTCCCCAAATTTCACGAATAAAGGGATGCGTGTTTTCAATGGTTACCCCACCTTGCGTTGCTTTACGAATGTGAGCAATCACATTGAGCGATTTAATGTTGTATTGTTTTACACAATCCGCAATAGGAGATTGAGAGGCGGCATGGTTATCGCGAAAAATACGCACACCACGACCTTCAAAAAAAGCGATACCGAAGCCATCTGAATGGCAATCAGTAAGACCAGCACGACGACGGAAACCTTCAAAAGAAAAGACAATATCCGTCGGCGTATTGCAGTTCATTCCGAGTAATTGGCACATAAATTCCTACAGCTTATTTTTATATTTTTTATAACCTTATAATGTGTGCAGATTTAACACTATAATGCGTTGAAATTCAAGATGGATCACAAAGGATTTTTAGAAGAAAATGTTACATAAAATAGCCTGAGAATCTTTCTGATCTAAAGGTTAGGGATGAGCATTTTATTAAGTCAATAAAAAAGGCGTGGTAAACACGCCTCTTGTTATCTCTTTTAAGAGATAAAGATTATTCATCTTTATTTGATTTATCCTCTTCTTCTACTTCAATCTCAACTTCATCTGCTTTATTTGCTGCGCCGTTGATCGTTAAGCAAATCTCGCTAGAAATTAAATGTTCTAAGATTGTTGCTAGCTCGTGTAATTTTTCTTTGTCATCATCGAAGTAACCTTCTTCTTTCAAGTGAGCAATGAAGGCAGAGAATACCGCTTTATCAAAGAATTCTGGCGCATTAATACCATGTAATACTGAAAGACGCTGAGCCACCAATTGGCTTTCTTTTTCTAGTAAACCACGGGCAATTTCAGGATCTCTACGTAAAATGCTTACTGTAATGTAGTAGCGTTGTAAGATTTCACGCATACCCGCAGACCAAAGTTGCAAAATACGAACTTTAGAACGGTGGATAGATAAGAAATTATCATTGGCTTGGATAACTTCTTGACATGCAAATTCATCAATAATGGCTTTAATTTGTGTATCTAATTCTTCTTCATTGAAATGAAGGAAGAGTTCGCCTTTTAAGAATGGATAAATTTTACGTACCGCATCCAATAATAAATCTTTTTGGATAGCTTCATAATGTAAAACGATACTCGCAACAAGTGAAGGCAACACAAATAAGTGTTGAATATTATTGCGGTAATACGTCATGAGAACAGCAGAATTACGTTCTAAACGAATAATTTCCCCAAAGTTATCTTTTTCAACTAAGACACCCACACGGTCTAAACTTAATACATGATCAAGCATCGCTTTTGGTGTATCAGTTGGCAGTACCACATCAGTAGAATACGGTACATTCTTTAACATTTCTTGATAACTAGAGAGTTGTTCTAATAGCTGCTCATGAGAAAGTGCACGCTGACGAGAAGAGAGTAAAGCGGTCCCTACTAAATTCATCGCATTGACGGCTGCAGCTTTATTAATATTCACCATCACTTGATTAGAAATAGACCCAACCGCCTGGTTAAACCAGTGAGGTTTATCTTCATGATGTTGTTCTTTCCATTCTGGATAATGGTGATTGAGGTAATTTGAAAGCGTGATTGGCTCACCGAAATTCACAAAGCCTTGACCTAAATTACGTAATTTCTTAATCACACGTAAAACTAAGCCAGCATTTTCTTTTTCTTTCGCGGCGCCACGTAATTCTTTCGCGTAAGTATCTACTTCTAATACGTGCTCATAACCGATATACACAGGCACCACTGAAATAGGGCGAGTCTGGTTATGTTGAAGTGCTTGTAGCGTCATTGACATCATACCGGTTTTCGGTGCAAGCAAGCGACCTGTACGAGAACGACCACCTTCAATGAAGTATTCGACGGAATAACCGCGGTGGAATAATTCTCCTAAATATTCACGAAAAATCGCAGAGTAAAGGCGGTTACCTTTAAAGGTACGGCGAATAAAGAATGCCCCCCAGCTACGGAATAAAGGACCTGCTGGCCAGAAGTTTAAGTTGATCCCTGCTGCAATATGTGGCGGTACAAGACCTTGGTGATAGAGCACATAAGAAAGTAATAAATAGTCAATGTGACTACGGTGACAAGGCACATAAACAATCTCATGACCTTCTAACGCTAATTTACGCACGCGGTCCGCATTTTGTACATCAATCCCTGAATACAGTTTGTTCCATAACCAACGTAAGAAACGATCCGCTGCTCGAAGGCTTGAATGACTTACATTAGCCGCGATTTCATGAAGAATTTTTTCAGCTTCAGCATAGGCTTTATCGCGGCTGATATTTTTTGATTTTGCCTCATCTTCAATGGCATTTTGGATTGCTTGGGAATTTAATAGTTTATTAAACATCGCTTCGCGGTTTGGCAAACGAGGCCCGGTCGCGGAAATACGTTGTTTAGCAAAGTGCATTTTAGCCACGCGAGCCAGTTTTTGCGCAATTTTTTCATCTGAACCGTGCTCATTTACCATGTAACGCAAAGAAAGCGCTTGAGAAAAACGCACAAAAGTATCACGTCCAAACCAAATTGCCGCAAAGGTTTTTTGAAGACCGTTTAATAAGCGAAGATTTGGTAAGCTTGCTTTATCTTCTTTACCTGGTGAACGTCCCCAAAGCACAGAAACAGGAATGAGTTGTACATCTAAATCGGCTGCATCACGGTGCAGCTCTAAGTATTTATTGAAGACTTTGGCGGTTTCATCTTTTGCGCCTTTTGATTTAAAAAAGCGGCGACCTTCGTCTAAATAGACATAACGTGGTAATGCTACGCCATCAATCACATTCTTTTCAGCTGGATCAGGCAAACCTACACTCAAACAGTTACGACGGAAAATCACGAAGTCAGTTTGAGAGGTATAAGGTAAAACATAAAGAATAGGTTGATTGATATTGAGTTGAAGCTCTTCGATGGGTTGAGCGGGAATAGGATTATTTTTTACTAAAACCGAAAGTGGTAATTCTAATAATTTACGATAAGTACTTACGATGCCAGACATAATTAATATTCTCTTTTTGTTAGACATTTCTAGGTATTGTCAGGCATTTTAACACATTCGACCAGTCAAATTCTAAAAATTTACATTTGAAATTTATGATGAACACTCAAAAATATGAAAAAAATTGACCGCACTTTTATGGCTAGAAAATAGTTGTTGCAATCGTCATCTTTCTGTATATACTAACAGTTATTCTGTATAAAGTAACAGGAGTGTATATGAGACCATTAACTGCCAGACAACAAGAAGTGCTGGAACTCTTAAAGCGCCATTTAGAAACCACGGGTATGCCGCCAACTCGTGCAGAAATTTCTCGTGAATTAGGCTTTAAATCCCCTAATGCGGCGGAAGAACACTTAAAAGCACTTGCCCGTAAAGGTGCAATTGAAATTGTCGCGGGAGCTTCTCGCGGTATTCGCATTATTGATGACAGTGCAAATGATGAGGAAGAAGAAGGCTTACCGCTCATTGGTCGTGTGGCAGCAGGGGAACCTATTTTAGCGGAGCAGCATATTGAAGGCACTTATCGTGTTGATGCTAATATGTTTAAGCCACAAGCTGACTTTTTATTAAAAGTATATGGTCAATCCATGAAAGATATCGGCATTTTAGATGGCGATCTTCTTGCCGTACATAGCACAAAAGATGTGCGAAATGGACAGATTGTTGTTGCCCGAATTGAAGATGAAGTGACAGTAAAACGCTTAGAACGTAAAGGTTCAGTTATTTATCTGCATGCAGAAAATGAAGAGTTTCAGCCGATTGTCGTTAATCTTGAAGAACAACCTCATTTTGAAATTGAAGGGATTGCAGTAGGGATCATTCGTAATAACGCTTGGATGTAATGATGAAAGTGCGGTGAGAAAATAAAGTGTTTTTTGACCGCACTTTGTCTATTCTGGCTATTTGCCATTCGGCTTATTGCTCTCTATAATGCCAAAAAATTTTCAAATCAAGGAAGGAAACATGCAGTTTTCCAAAATGCATGGCCTTGGCAATGACTTTGTCGTTGTTGATGCTGTGACGCAAAATGCCTATTTTACTCCTGAAACCATTAAACGCTTAGCCGATCGTCATCGTGGAATTGGTTTTGATCAGCTTTTAATTGTTGAGCCGCCTTACGATCCAGATTTGGATTTCCATTATCGTATTTTCAATGCAGATGGTAGTGAAGTGTCGCAATGTGGAAATGGGGCAAGATGTTTTGCGCGTTTTGTTACCTTAAAAGGGCTGACTAATAAAAAGGATATTGCAGTAAGCACGCAAAAAGGAAAAATGGTTTTAACGGTAAAAGAAGATGGGCAAATTCGTGTCAATATGGGCGAGCCGATTTGGGAACCCAATAAAATTCCTTTTACTGCCAACAAATTTGAAAAAAACTATATTTTACGTACCGATGTTCAAACGGTACTTTGTGGTGCAGTATCAATGGGCAATCCACATTGTGTTGTTCAAGTGGATGATATTGAAACGGCCAATGTAGCAGAGTTAGGCCCATTATTAGAAAATCACGAACGTTTTCCGGAAAGGGTAAATGCTGGATTTATGCAAGTCGTCAATCGTAACCACATTAAGTTGCGTGTATATGAACGAGGTGCAGGTGAAACGCAAGCTTGTGGCAGTGGCGCTTGTGCGGCAGCGGCTGTAGGGATTATGCAAGGTTTACTTGATAACAAAGTGCAAGTTGATCTACCTGGTGGTAGCTTGCTTATTGAGTGGGAAGGTGTTGGCTCTCCACTTTATATGACGGGTGATGCCACTCATATCTATGATGGCAACATTCACCTTTAATCTCTTCTAATCGAATAAAAAATGCGTGGAGAGTATCCACGCATTTTTATTTATTTTTCAATTTTCACTTCACGCTGATTTAATGGCTGTGTTGGGCGGTTGTTTTTCCCTTCCATTTCTTCTATTGCGGCAATTTGTGCTTTGCTTGCTTGAATTGGGGCTTTAAAAATGGTCCAAGCCACGTTTTCACTACAAGGTGGAGTAGTGAGCGATCCATTTAAGCGGAAGCGTGCCATCTCTTTTGGCATTAGTGCTTGAATATCAATCGGTTGAGCCAATTTTTCTTTTTGTCCAACGGTGAGTTTTTTCTCAACGACTGGCGCTAATGCTGGATTAGCTTCACCTTCATTCACCATTACTGCAATTACGGCTAACGATTTATCTTCACTTTGATGCACAAAATGAATCTCTAAAGGATAATGTTTGCGTTTAAAAGTATGTTCACTTGGTGTGTGAAAGTGAAATTGTTTCAAATAAAACTGCTTATTATCAAGCGTAATAGATGGCGCATTTTCTTGTGCAACGCTGGCTTGCACGGTATGTCCATTGTTTTCTACTTGATATTCTGCAGGGAAGTAATTCATCTTAAGTGGTTTATTTGCCACTTTCATGCCGTTATCAGCTTCAAGATTAACAGGCGACTGAACTTTCCCTAGCTTACAGGTTTGATATTCGGTGAGCAAATCACCCCAATGTTCAGGACTTTCTTTCCCATTATAAGACCAATGCGCTTTATGCGTTTGGGCAAATGATGTTGCACTTAATGCGATAAGTAAGCTAGAAAGCAATAGACGAGTCTTCATAAGGCACCTCTCCTTTTTTGTGGTATATGCCTCATCGATTCTACTGATTCTGTATGATAACTTTTTGATTTTGGTCAAGTTTTGTTTGAGTGTTTAACTCATCGTACGAGTGGGGATAATGCTAAAAAAAGCCGTCTATTTTGACCGCACTTTTTAGCACTGACAGAGTCGTTCTCTTAGATCTTCTGCAGTTTTGCTGGTTTTAATTCGCTCAAAAACGATGTCTGCTTCAGGATATTCTTTATTGAGATAGCGTAGCCATTGTTTGATGCGAGCAACATGATAAAAACTAGAATCATGGAAATTTTCCATTTCTGCGTATTTTTGTAAGATTTTTTGAATATCCACCCAAGGCATTTTTTCGCAATTTTGTTTGAGTACAAGGCTTAAGTTTGGAATATTTAATGCCCCACGCCCGACCATCAAATCCTCGCAACCTGTCGCTTTCAAACATGCTTGACCATCTTCCCAACGCCAAATTTCACCATTAGCAATTACAGGGATCGTTAAGCGAGATCTCACTTCACCAATTTTTTCCCAATTAATGCGATCGGCACGATAGCCATCGGCTTTGGTTCTGCCGTGAATGGTGATTTCAGTGGCGCCACCTTGTTGTACTGCGTCGGCAATTTCAAACGCTTGTGAAGTACAATCCCAACCTAATCGCACTTTCACACTGACAGGTAAATGACAAGGTATGGTTTTTCGTAAGGCTAGAGTCGCTTGATAAATTAGTTCAGGTTGCTTGAGAAGTGCGGCACCTCCGTTACTGCCATTAACGGTTTTGGATGGGCAGCCACAATTTAAATCAATACCATGTGATCCAAGCTCAATGGCGCGATGGGCATTTTCAGCAAGACAGTTCGGATGTTGACCTAAAAGTTGGACGCGAACAGGTGTTCCAGAAGGTGTAAAGCCCTGATTTTTGAGTTCAGGGCAAAGACGATAAAAGACTTTTTCAGGTAAGAGTTGATCCACCACGCGGACAAATTCGGTGATGCAGAGATCGTATTCATTCACTTCAGTTAGAAGTTGGCGAACGAAAGGGTCAAGCACCCCTTGCATAGGGGCGAGGATAACACGCACTATTTCCAGCCTTTCACTTTACAAATTAAATCGTAAGCAGCTTGGATTTGTTGCGCTTTTTCTTTGGCCATTTCCATCATTTCTGGCGGTAAGCCTTTAGCAACTAATTTATCTGGATGATGTTCATTCATTAAACGACGATATGCACGTTTTACGGCATTACGATCATCACTTTCACTCACACCCAATACTTTATAAGCATCACTTAATGTTGGACCTGAAGATTGTTGGTAACCACCTTGTTGGTATTGGTAGCCACCTTGCTGTTGATAACCGCCCTGTTGGTATTGGCGATAGAATCCACCTTGAGTAAATTGACGAGCTGCAATTTCCATTGCCAGCATTTGCTCAAACTGCATACGGGAAAGACCAAGCTCTTCCGCCACCACATAAAGGACTTCTTTTTCTGAGTCATGTAATTGAGAGTCAGCAAATGCGGCTTGCACTTGTACGTGCAAGAACATTCTCAGTAAATCAGCGCGTTGTCCACATCCAATGCGAAATTCACGAATCACCTGACGTAGTGGAAAATCTGTTGCTTTACCTCGACTAAATGCCTCTTGAGCAAGTTTGCGATGGCTCTCATCTAATTGCATCTGGTTCATCAATTGATTTGCCAGTTGAATATCTTCTTCCGTCACTCGACCTTTGGATTTACTTAAATGTCCAAGTACCGCAAAAGTAGTTTGCATAAAGAGCGCTTGTCGGGTCGTTTTTTTCTTAAAAAAGCTGGAGTTAACAGAACCCATCTCATAAAGTTTTTTATCTGCGATTGAGCCTAAAATGAGTCCAGCGATGGCACCGAAAAAGCCACCCCATTTAAAACCTAAAATAACCCCGATAATCTTTCCAAAAAAATACATTCTCTTCCCCTAAAGTGCGGTCAAAAAATAAGTCTTTTTGACAATAATGGGCAGACGCAAATGTCTGCCCCTACATTAATATGGCTGTATTCTTATTTTTCAAGTGATGAATTACACACCATAACTTTTACGATAAGCCCGCATCGCTGGTAAATATTGCTGATAATTAGGTTCTTTTTCAATGAATTGCATTAAATCATCCAAATCAATAATGGAAAGCACTTGGCACTGGTAGTCGCGTTCTACTTCTTGGATGGCAGAAAGTTCCCCTTTGCCTTTTTCCTGACGATTTAATGCAATAAATACAGCGGCTAATTTGGCGTTATTGGCCTCAATAAGCGCCATAGATTCACGAATAGCTGTGCCGGCGGTGATGACATCATCGACTAACAACACATTGCCGGTTAATGGGCTACCGATCAAATTACCGCCTTCACCGTGATCTTTGGCTTCTTTGCGGTTAAAGCAAACAGGCGTATCACGGTTAAATTGATTGAATAGTGCAATGGAAACACTCGTCGCAATCGGAATACCTTTGTAGGCGGGACCAAAAATGACATCAAAATCGACCGCACTTGATTGAATTGCTTTCGCGTAGTATTCACCTAAGCGAGCAAGATCTGCGCCAGTACTAAACAACCCAGCATTGAAAAAATAAGGACTTTTTCGACCTGATTTTAGTGCAAACTCACCAAATTTAAGCACGTTTCGGCTCAAGGCGAATTTAATAAATTCGATTTTGTAGCTTTCCATTTTTTGTTCCTATAAACCTAATGCTTCACGTTGTGCAGCGAAGATTTGTTCGCAGCCTTGTTTTGCTAAGCCTAATAAGGTGAGTAATTCTTCGTGGCTGAATGGTTCACCTTCTGCAGTACCTTGTACTTCGATCATGCGGCCATCTTCCATCATCACAACATTCATATCTGTTTCAGCGGCTGAATCTTCTACATATTCCAAATCACACACAGCCTCACCTTCAACAATTCCAACCGAAATTGCCGCAACCAGACCTTTGATTGGATTGGTTTTTAATGTGCCGTTAGCGATTAAACCGTTGATAGCATCACATAAAGCTACTGCTGCACCCGTAATAGAAGCAGTTCTTGTACCGCCATCCGCTTGAATCACATCGCAGTCTAAGGTAATAGAACGTTCGCCAAGGGCTTCTAAGTCAACCATTGCACGCAATGAACGTGCGATTAAACGTTGAATTTCCATGGTGCGTCCACCTTGTTTGCCTTTTGCGGCCTCACGTTGCATACGGCTGTGTGTAGAGCGTGGCAACATGCCATATTCTGCTGTCACCCAACCTTGATTTTGTCCTTTTAAGAAACGCGGTACGCTTTCATCAACACTCGCCGTACACAATACTTTGGTATCACCAAATTCCACTAATACTGAGCCTTCAGCATGTTTAGTATAATTACGGGTGATTTTAATTGGACGAGATTGATGATTTTCACGATTATTTGGACGCATTCTGAATTCCTTTATTTTTATTGATAAAAAAGCGTGCCTATTTTAGCACGCTTTTCACTGTTTTATGGATTTGCTTGTTCAAACTCACGAATTTTATTAAAGACATCTTGTAAATCCGTACCATAATTAATTTTTTGCAATTCAGGCACAGAGTTTGATTTCACTAACATTCTCAGTGGTTGGAACTGCATATTGCACAAGTAGATTTGTTGATGTGGCAACATATGCTGTACAAAGTGAGTGAGAGCATGAATGCCCCCCGTATCGAGTACGGTCACAGCATCGCATTGCAACACAATATGTTTAATCTCGTGATCCGTATGTACGGTTTTATCGTGTAAATCCGCAAAGAGTTTATCTGCCGCAGCAAAGAATAGTGGACCACTGATACGGTAAGCTAACACATCATTTAGATCTTCTGGTGTAGGTTGCTTAATGGCTTTTGTCATTTCTGCAATGGTGCGGATAAATAAGAGGCTCGCCAATAATACGCCAACTGAGATGGCAATCACCATATCGAATAACACCGTGAGAATTAGGCAAGTGAACAACACCGCAATTTCATTTTGAGTGGAACGACGTGCCAAACGAATAATTTCAGGCACGTTTGCCATATGCCAAGCTACCATTAATAGCAATGCAGCCATAGAAGAGAGTGGCAAATAAGACAGGGCATTGGCAAAGAATAACAGTGAGAATAAGACTAAGAGTGCATGAACGACACTAGATATTGGTGATACCGCACCCGATTTCACATTAGCCGCTGAGCGCGCAATGGCTGCAGTTGCGGTAATCCCGCCTAAGAATGGCGAAACAATATTCCCTAAGCCTTGCGCGAGTAGTTCATTATTGGAGCGATGTTTAGTGTCAGTCATGTTATCTAAAATGACCGCACAAAGTAGTGACTCAATCGCACCTAATACTGCCATTGAAAAGGCTGCAGGTAAGAGATCTTGTATTTTATCAAAATTCCAATTAATGATTTCACCCTGCGCATTTGGAATATTCCAAGGTAAGGTAAATTCAGGCAAGACATTAGGAATGCCATTTCCCGTTGTGCCATCCGCTAAGGTGTAGTGGAACGCCGTACCAATGGTTTCAACTGAGAAACCAAATTGCCCTAAAGCTAATGCCATGAGTGTACCAATAATCACAGCAGGTAAATGACCTGGCACAGGTAAACGAAGTTTGTGCCATTGTGTGAGTACAAATAAGGTGACCACACCAACTGCAGTATCAGCCCAGCTAATCGTCGGAAGTGCGGTCAAAATAGTCTGTACTTTTTCAATATAGTGAGGTGGCATTTGGGCAATATCTAAACCTAAGAAATCTTTGATTTGTAATGTCCCGATTGTAATGCCAATCCCGCAGGTAAAGCCCAGTGTAACGGGGAGAGGAATGTACTCAATTAGTCGTCCCAATCGAGACAACGCCATGATGACTAAAATAATTCCCGAAAGTAACGTTGCCATGAGTAATCCGCTGAGCCCAAATTGTTGGGTGACGGGATATAAAATCACGACAAATGCGGCGGTTGGACCTGAAATATTAAAACGCGATCCACCGGTTAACGCAATTACGATCCCCGCTACGATAGCGGTATAAAGACCGTGTTGTGGTGGCACAC
>ERZ773213.1309-NODE-1309-length-13325-cov-10.940769_pt1 | contig 13325 bp, 10 predicted proteins | sample MGYA00580996_ERZ773213 | MGnify/ENA primary metagenome ERZ773213 (study PRJEB29015, sample SAMEA2738152) | human oral metagenome | biome: human oral; feature: human-associated habitat; material: saliva | place: China | collected 2197 ...
GGGCATCCTTGTGGATGCCCGCCGTATCGAAAGAAGCAGCAGCCCGCTAGTGCCCGCCTGCCCCCTTCTGCACGCTCAGCCGAGCCTGCGCAGGTGCCGCACTCGCCAACGGCAAACGCACCATAAACTCGGTGCGGCCTGGCCTGGATTTAACCGAGATTGTGCCGCCATGCACACGCACAATCGCCTGCACAATCGAGAGCCCCAGCCCCGTGGTGCCGTCCGAACCGGAACGTGCCTTATCGGCGCGCGCGAAACGGTCAAAAATCTTATCCACAAACTGCGGGTCAATCCCCGGCCCGTTATCCACCACGGTCATTAGGGCGTGGCTGCGATCCGCTGAAACCCGCAACCCGGCAATCACAGTGGTGCCGTCATCCGTGTGTTTACGGGCGTTTGAAAGCAGGTTCAGAATCACCTGCTGCAGCTGTGAGCGGTCAGCAATCATCTCAACCGGCTCATCCGGCACATCCAACCGCCACACGTGAGTGCGGGCCGCCGCCTGCATATCGGAAAGGCACTCAATCAGCAGCTCCGTCAGGTCAATCAGCTCAAACTGCGGCTCACGCCCCTCATCCAAACGCGCCAGCAGCAGCAGATCTTCAACAAGGCGCGACATGCGCACCGTCTGCGAGTCGATGCGCGCCAGCGACGACTGCCCATTCTCACTCATTGCCTCTGTCCAGCGCATCATATCTGAGTAGCCTTTAATGGCGGCCAGGGGCGTGCGGAGCTCATGGGAGGCATCCGCAATGAAGGCGCGAATCTGCTGTTCGGTGCGTTCACGCACCTCAAGGGCCGAACTCACATTATCGAGCAGCTGGTTCAGGGCGTACCCGACCGCACCCACCTCGGTTCTGGGGTCGGCGTCTTTGGGCATGACCTTCACCTGCTGGGAGATGGTGTGCTCACCCAGGTTTAGGTTCGCCACGTCGGTGGCAACCGCCGAAACACGCTCCAGCGGGCGCATGGTGCGGCGAATAATGTAGGAGCCAAGCATCCCGGCCAGCACCATAACAGCCACGGATCCGATCACCATCACAGTGATGGTGGCGGCTAGGGTCTGATGCATATCGCCCATGGGTACACCAACCAGCAGGTTTCCTGAGCCTGGTTTACCTTTTGAGACCTGCACCAGGTAGTGGCCTCCGCTTTCCAGCTCAACCTCCACGGGTACGCCGTCTTGGGCGCCCAGGCGGATAGCAGAGAGCAGGTTCTTATCGGAGTCTGAGATCCCCTGAGTATGCGCTTTGCTGTCGAGGATGCCTGCGAAAGTGGTCTGCCCGTCTCGGTCAAAGCACATGCCGAGTGTGCCAGGCACCTGCCCGGGAATGAGTAGCGGGTTTTTGCCGGTGGCATTATTGTCCGAGGTGGGGCACGCGAGGTTCCCACTGGATTCTCCCCCTTCGGGGCCGCCACCCGCACGCAGGGAGGTGCCGTTGAGGTTAGCGATAACCTGACCCAGTAGCGAGTTATGAATAGCAACGTAACTTGAGCTGCCGATAATAATGCAGGCAACGCCGAGCATACTTACGAGGATGGCAATAAGGCGGGTGCGCAGACGCGGGGAGTAACGCACTTTTTTGTTTCGTCGTGCGCGTTTAGCGGGTGCCTGGGGTTGGGGTGGTGCTGTGTGCGTGCTCTGCGCTACGTTCATTCAACCACCCTTCCATGCCATATTCGGAATTTATTATATGCAGTATTTGTGAGGATTAATCCTTGATTTTTACAACTTTACTGCTGTTTTTATACAGCTGGACGTATAACATAACCTGCGCCGCGTACTGTGTGGATCATAGGCTCACGCCCCACATCAATCTTCTTACGCAGATACGAGATGTAAAGCTCCACAATATTTGCTTGTCCGCCAAAATCGTAGTTCCACACGTTATCAAGAATCTGGCTTTTAGAGACCACGCGTTTAGCGTTCTCCATGAGGTAGCGCAGCAAATCGAACTGAGTTGCGGTAAGCGTGATGGGGTCGCCGCCACGGCTCACCTCACGGGTGTCCTGGTTCAGGATCAAATCTCCCACCACTAGTTCGGCGTCATCAACCGCAGCCACACCCGAGCGTTGCACCAGCCGGTGCAGGCGAATCATCACCTCCTCCATTGAGAATGGTTTAGTCACATAATCGTCGGCACCCGCCGCCAGCCCTTCAATACGGTTATCAACGGAGTCTTTGGCGGTGAGGAAGAGGCACGGCACCTCGGGGTAAAATTTGCGGATGCGTTCCAGCAGTTCCAAACCGTCAAAGCCGGGCATCATAATATCGAGTACCAGCACGTCTGGCCGCCAGTCACGGGCAATGGCGAGCGCGGTGGGCCCGTCGGTGGCAGACTGCACTTCCCAGCCGATCATTTTCAGGCCCATGCTCACGAGTTCTTTCAGCATCTCTTCGTCGTCAGCGACAAGGGCGCGGATGGGGCTGCCGTCTGGGTGCTCAAGGGTGGGAAGATTTTTAGCGATTTCGGTTGCTTTGCTACTCATGTCTTAAAGGGTAGCGGTAGTTTGGGGGTGCAGTGGCGGTTTTTCCCGTTTTTCTCGCACAACATAGTGGATGCATAAGCCGTTCACAGCAACAGCACAGTATCCCGCATCCCGGGGTCGCCTAAAGATACCGCACCCCTGTGTGCTTACCGGCAGGACCGCATAATAATGACACTGTGACGCCAGATGAGGAATGGAGTTGCCTTGGCGTCACAGTGTCTTAGGGATGTGGGCGAGTAGTGGTCAGGCGTTGCGGCCCTACCCTGTTAGAGGCGCACCCCGCCCTTGAGGATACTGCGAGGTTTCAGTGGTTTCACCCCACCAGCCCCCGGGGCTCCGTAGCCGGATACACTCAAATCGTTGCGGGTATTTCGTGGGCCAGAGAATCCTTCGTCCTTGATCTTCCCGTCGGAGGACACCGTGGTGGTAATCTCTTTACTTCTATCCCCCACACTCACGCTGTCGGGGGTAATCTCAACCCACGAGCCGTCCGCACAGGTCACGGTTTTTACTTCTTTGTCTTTCATGTACCGGAAGGTGCCGTCGGGGTTCACGTGGATCACCTGCCTAGTACCGTATCCCACGTTTTCTTTAACGGTCATGTCCCAGGAGCCGTCGGGGTTCAGCTGTATGCTTTTCATCCCTGTTTCTGCGGTCCAGGTGCCGTCGGCTTTTACCTCAATATGGTCACTGCCGCGCTTAATGTAGGTCCAGGAGCCGTCGGAGTCGTTAATTTTTACCCAGGGTTTGTCGGAGCTGCTGATGGGGTCGTTCGGGCGCGGGCGCGGCTTACCGGCCTTATTATCATCGGTGAGAGCAGCTGAGCCGCCGGGGGCATTATGGCTTTCGAAGGGAACTTTGTCGGGGTTTTTGCCGACTTCATGGGCTGGGCAGGTGATGGGGAATTTTACGTCGGTGAAGAAGTTATATTCCCGCGCTTTTTCGGGGTGTTCAATGAGTTCTTTGGCGTCAATTTGTTCTTTTGGGGTGGGGGTGGCGGATGCCGTATAGCTTGATGATGCTGCGCCCGATGCTCGGCTGCTGCTGGCGGACTGTGATTTTGAGCTGGATGAGCTTGAGGTGGAGGCTGCGGTGCAGGCGCTGAGTGCGAGAACCATGACCGCGCCTACGGAAAGTATGCGAAGCTTATGCATAGTAATTCCTTACCGGTGAATATTATGGGTTTATGGGCGTTTTCCTCTTCTAATATACCCTTTAGACTTTTTTGAGGCCGCTAAAACACGCCCCTGGGCGCAGGATCCTTTTCGCGATGCTCTTATCCCATCCGCTATTGAGGCTTTGTGGGTTTTGTTTATAGCCCGTCCCGCAGGATTGATGGGAGCATCCCCAACTCGTCGAGCCTGCGCACCAGGTGGATACTCAGGTCGTTACCCCACGCCCGTGCACTGTATTTGCGGGTGCCTTCAGGCCGGTAGAGCAGGTCGCGGTCAAGCAGGCTTTTCAGTTGTTTACTGCGCACAGCGGAGGAGCCGGGAAGCAGGTCTTTCACGTCACCGGCAGAGACTTCCCCGGAATCAGCAATTTTCAGGAGTACTGCCACCTCTTTCCCTGTCAAAAGCGCTTCATCATATGCTTTTTCCAAGGCGGGGCCGTACAGTTCATTCAGTACGAACGCAGAGGAGGAAAGGTCCAGGATATTTTTCATATCTGAGGCCACCCCGTGTAATACGTAAAGACACCACTTTTCTATATCTTCATCACGCAGCGAGTCCGCGATGCTTAGGTGTTCGTAATAGGCCTGCCGATCCGACCCAAACACCACAGTAGGGTTCAATGCGCGGTACCCGCTGGCGGAAGTAAACCCCAATTTCACGAGCATCGCATAGGTGAGCAGGCGTGAGACTCGACCATTGCCGTTGCCGAAGGGGTGTATCCACACGAACCGGTGGTGAACAATAGCCACCTGAAGGAGATGATATTGCGGGCTCATGGACTCATTCATAAATTCAACAAGCTCACGCATATCCGCGGGCACAGACTCCGGGCCAGGCGGGTGATGGGCCGTTTGGGCAATACGCACTTCGGTGCTGCGGTAACTACCGGGGGTGGTATCACCCTCTCGGTTAAGCCCGGACACGGCGAGCGCATGCAGTTCCCGAATAAACATCTCTGTGAATATAAATTCTTCGGTAACAGCCTCGTCAATGTAGGCGCTAGCTTTTTCGAGGTTAAGTATCTCTTGCACGCCTTCGTCGTGACTTTGCCCTTCACGCACACCTTGGAGCGCGTCAAGCACAGTGGTGCGGTTACCTTCAATGCGCGCAGACATAATATTTGAGAGGTTCTGGAAGAGTTTACGCAGGTCGTCATAGAGCGGCGGATCGGTTCGGGTGTGCTGGTGCAGCCTGGCACGCACCCGCTCAAGCTCAATAATGGTTGAGGCCAGTTCAGAGTTAAACCTAATATTTGGGATGCGGATGGGTTCCATCCCCCCATACTACCCGCAACATGCAGCATTATTTAACAGGCACGAATCTGATATTTAACGGGGAGAGCTGTTTTCCCTTGATATTTCAGGGTTTTTAGAATCCCCTGTCGGGCAATTATTTAACGCCAGGCGTTTTAACATTTAACGCAAAGGCCCTTCCTGGAGGCGGCACAGCCGGGTACAGCAACGCCCGCGTACGGAGCGAACCGTAGCGGGCGGGTACTGCTGTATTCACCGGTTACAGTGTTAGCGGTGCTGTGTTTTATGGATATGCCTTCTGCCCTGCGGCTAAGGGGTTACGCGCCCTTAGGGGCATAACACCATCTTTAACAGTTAATGGTGCGCGGGGGGTTTCCGGGTCTTTTATGCTTTTATCGCTGCTCCGGTTCTCCCAAGTTTTTTGTGCAACTTCCCTCCATTTCTTATCCGAAACACCCTCATAGATTTTGCCGTCGGGGGTGCCGTAGGTGATTTCGCTGTCCTTGTATTCATAGCACCATGAGCCGTCGGCAAACATCTGTATCTTTGCGGATTCCCCAGTTTTCTTCACCCACGTGCCGTTCGGGTTCACATGCATATTCACCTTGGTTTTTTCGGTGTAGGAGTCCCATGACCCGTCCGCGTTCAAGGTTGTGGTGTCACCGTCACTATTTTTGGATTTCCATGTACCGTCGGCGGCAACTTCAGCGGTTTCTTTTCCTTCTTTAGTGGAATATGAGTAGGACCCATCATCTTTGAGGTGAACGTTGCTTAGGCCCCAATCATGGGACTCCGTTTCCCGACGGCGTGGCTCTTTACCCACTTTATTATCATCGGTGAGGACAAGCCGCTGCTGCTGCGCTATGGCGAAACGTTCCTGTTCGGAACCAACGGGTGCCTGTACGGCCTTTACACCCCTGGGCAAGGGTATACGCGGTATCAGCGGGATGACACCGTTACTTCCCACACCGTATTTAATATCTTCTGTGCGCTGCACGATAGACGATTGCTCGTAGTCGAAGGGTTTCACGAGGCTCCACTCGAAGCTTACTGAGGTGCTCTGCTGCCCATTCTTCGAATCGGTGATTGTGACGGTGCCGTCCGCACTGCCAATAATGGTTTGGTAGCGGTCTTTCTGCTCCCAGCTGCCGTCAGGGCGCACCTGCTCTCGGACCTCTACAGCTTCTTTCCCCTCTTCGGCCTCATATTTAGTAACTTTATCCCACGACCCGTCAGGGTTGACGTGCGTTTTCTCCTGCGTGGATTTGCTATTTTCCACAGTATCCCACGACCCGTCGGCGTGAAGTGTAACTTCCTGATGACGATAACCGTCTAATCGATATGACCAGGTGCCGTCAGCGTTCACGGTCAGCTCCCGGTCTTTATCAGGGGAATACTTCCAGGAGCCGTCATCATGCACTGTCACATACTTGCTGGTTCCCCCCTGCGAGCGCGGGCGGGGTTTACCGGCCTTATTGTCGTCGGTCAGACCAACGGTGCGTACCTCGCCGCCAGAGGCTGACGGGGTGGCGCTGGGTGACACGGACGCAGAGGCCGTGGCGGATGAGGTGGCCTCAGCCGGGTTGAATTTGCCGGGCTCCGGGCAGGCTGGCATTTCGGGTTTGGTGTACCTGCTGTATGGGCTGTATGAGCTGGAAGCCACCGGGCGTTCTGGGGGGCGCGGTATTGTTTCTTCTTTCCTTGCGGAAAACACAGCACACGAGCTTAAAACCAGTGTCAGCGCGGTACCTGCTGAGATGGATGCAAGAACACGGTGATAGCGTAAGATTGTCATTGCCAGATTCCTTACACTCTCTCCTACGAGAAGGCCTGCTGCCCGGGGTACAGCGGTTTACGCGGGGTCAGCGGCAGGACGCCTCCCCCACCGATGCCGAGACCATCCCCCACCCTGGGTGATGGAACCCTGGGGGTGCGCACAGTTGTATACGTTTCATTCGTAATCTCGAACGGCTTACCGCTTGAGCCTTCCATATACACTTTGCCGTTGACATCGCTGTAGGTGACGAACCCACCGCTGCTCTCTGAGCGCCACGTCCCGTCAGCATGCAGCTCTTCTTTCCTGGAACCGTCGGTCGTACGCCAAGTGCCGTCAGGGTTAACGTGCGTGACAGCTTCCTCACCGCCACTCTTAGTTTCCTTCTCTTCCCACGAGCCGTCGGCGTACAGGGTCGTTGTTTTCTGCCCCACTGCTTTCTCCCTCTGAACCCAGGTGCCGTCGGTGGCGACAGTCAGTTCAGTGTCTTCGTTTTTCTTCCAGCTCCATGAGCCGTCAGGGTTAACCTTGGCTTGCGGGTTTACTTCACGTTCAGGGCGCGGGCGCGGTTTACCCGCCTTATTCTCATCCGTCAGAAGCGTGCCTTCAAGCTCAGCAAGGTCCCGGCGGTATTCATCAGTCCCAGGTACAGCCTTTTTAGCGGAGACACCCAACGGCAAGGCAGTACGCGGTTTCAGCGGAATAACACCGTCTTGCGGGACGGAAGTTTCCAAGGCCCCATCTTCCTTGTAGAGTGATGCTATGTGCGTGGAGGGAACACGGGGCAATTCGCCGCGAGAGATGGTTTTCTCTTCATCTGCTTTGGGGTCTTTTTTGGTGATCGTACCGTCGGCCTTACCAACATATTTAACGCCGAAATCTTCCATCTCCCAGGTACCGTCGGCACGAACCTCTGCCTTCTTTGAGGGCTCTTCATTTTCTTTGCGTTGCTCTTGAAGGTTCCACGACCCGTCAGGGTTAACGTGGATTACGGTTTTTGAACCAGAATATTTTTCGGTGGACTCCCACGAGCCATCGGCGTGAAGCGTAAATTCCCTGCCATCAATTTTATTCACCCAGGTGCCGTCGGCGTTCACAGTTATTTTTTCCTGACCAGACAAGGTTTTCTCTGTCCATGACCCATCAGACTTCACCTGGTACCGATCACCATAAGATTTACGTTCGGAGCGGGGACGGGGCTTGCCCGCCTTATTGTCGTCTCCCAGACCAACTATCTGCCGCCCGTCCTCTGTTGGGGCGGATGCGGACTCTGACGACCCTGAGTTATTGGTGCCCCCTCCCTGGTTCACCCCGGATGACGAGCAGGCACTCAGCGCCAACAAGAGGGCGAATGAGGCCGATACGGGGGCTGCCATACGGTTGCGGCTGGTCTTCTTCATTGGAGTTTTCCTTCTTCATAACGTATGTCGGTGTGCGGCGCACCGGGCGCCGTTACCCTCAGTATATGAACCGGGGCAGTGGCTGCGGCGGCACCTCACCGGTGCTCGTTACGATGTACAGAGAACCCGTAGACAGCTCCCACCGTTCCCCCAGTAAACCCCCAGTTTTAAAGACGCGTGCAGGCCGGATGCTCCCCACACAACGGGAGTATCCGGCCTACACGGTGCCACGTATTTCTCGCCCACAGCAGATACCGCACGGCGGCCCCAGCGGCGAACCGACTCAGCTACGAAACGGCTTTCTGCCCCACTTTCAGCGGGGTGCGGGGCTTGAGCGGAACCACACTATTGGGGCCCACGCCGTTCTTTGAGACGTAAGAGGTGGGGAATCCGGGCACTTTCGCCGGGAAGTGCTCTTTCTTGATTTCCCGGTTAAAGTTGCTGTGCTGTTTATCCACGTGATGGGCGGTGCCATCTGCCAGGCCGGTATCGAGTGACCTGTCGTCCTCGTACCGCCACGAGCCGTCAGCGTGGGTTACAGTAACGGATTGGTCCCGTTGATCCTCCCAGGTCCACGAGCCGTCAGCGTTCACATGAATTTTCTGCTGATATTTCACGTCATCAAAGTCCCAGGAACCATCAGCGTGCAGGGCGGCAGACGAGCCGTCTTTTGTGCTCTTCCACTCCCAGGTGCCGTCGGCGTTCACCTTGACCTCCACACCACCGACGGTGGTGTGCGTCCATGAGCCATCCTCATTAATGGTGGCGTTGGTTTCGGGGTATTTATCGGTGGAACGCGGACGCGGCTTACCGGCCTTATTGTCGTCGGTCAGGGCGGTACCGTCCGCCTCGGCTGAAGCCTGCTTCTCCTCCTCAGATCCGGGGACAGCATAGGTGACTTTCAGGCCGGGTTTGAGGCCAGCACGGGGTTTGAGCGGAACCACGCTATTGGGGCCCACAACGTTCTCCGTCACCTGCGTATGGGGCGCTGGGGGAACCACGGGGAAACCTTCCTTGGGGATTTCACGTTCTTCCCCGGTGGCCGTGTTCTTCTTCGTCGCAGTTCCCTCCGTTGTGCCGGTGGTTACGTACTTACCGCCGCCTTCGTGGTTTTCCCAGCTGCCATCGGCACGGGTTTCTGTGGAGTCCCCGGTTTTCTCGTCTTTCTGCCTCCATGTGCCGTCTGCGTTCATGTGAATAGTTTTCTTCACATACTCGTTGTGGGTGGAATAATCCCACGAACCGTCGGCGTGCAGGGTGGCTTCCTGCCCGCTCTTTTCGTCCTTCCAATGCCAGGTGCCATCCGCGTTAGTGGTCATGACTGTGCCATCGGGCTTATCGTATGTCCACGAGCCGTCCTCATTAATGGTTGCACCTTTGAGGGTGTCTTTCATGGATGAGCGCGGGCGCGGTTTACCGGCTTTATTGTCGTCGGTCAGGCCCACGGGCAGCTTATCGTCCGCCGATTCGGAGGCAGCCGCCGTATTCACCGGGGAGGACTCGCTCGTGGCGGCGGCTGCGGAAGACTCGCTCATAGTCGGGGAACTTTCCTGCGATTTCACGGAGCTAGTGGTGCAGGCGCTCAGCGCCAAAACCAAGGCAACACTGGCCGATAATGGCGCGGCGAAACGACGGGGCGTCAACATATGCATTCTCTTTTCAACGGTGAATAATAATGCCCCACAACACCACTTCAGTGAATATGCAGCAGTGTGGGTTGTGCAGCATCTTTAAGTGTACCTTGCTGGATAAACCAGCCGAACCTTCACCCAAGACCCAATATGCACAGTTTTACATGCTTATGCGTTTTGTGGCGTTCTACCACCAGTTAGGGGACGTTTTTCTGACCCGCCTTCAGCGGGGTGCGCGGGCGCAGCGGGATGATGCTCTTATCCCCCACACCATCCTGCCCATAAATAGTGGGCACCGCCGGGGTCTCATCGGGTATTCGGTCCGGGCCAACCTCACGCATATCCGGCTTCTGCTGGTACACCTTCCCGTCCGATGTGCCGTACAGGGTCACATGCTCAGCCTGCTGACGCCATGAACCGTCCGTGTTCACCGCCATCCCCCGCCCAGACGGGACCAGGTCATAGCTCACATGATCCACCACCCGAATCCAGCTGCCGTCCGGGTTCACCCGGGTGCGTTCCTTAGTTTTAGCGATATAGCTCTCCCACGTGCCATCAGCTTTCAGGTTCGCCTTATCCCCGCCGCTATTAGACCACTCCCAGGTGCCATCTGGGTGCACGTGCACGCTCACATTCGCGTCCTTATACTCCCACGACCCGTCACCATTAATTTTTGCACCCGCCGGGGTAGTCCCACCGGATGCGCTCGGCCGGGGCCTGCCCGCCTTATACTCGTCCACTTGGCCCACAGGCACGGTGTAGCTTGTTGAGGTGGACGGGGCCGGGGTGGCGGCCCGCTCCTCATAAGTGGGGTTGGCGGTGCAAGCGCTTAGCACCACCAATAAGACGGCACCAGAGCATAACGGCGCCACACGGTAACGGGGCGTAAACATGTGTTCTCTCTTTCACCGGCGATAGTTTCAGGCGCCGCGGCAGCCTCCGGAAGGTAGGGCACCTGTTCCCCTAAATTTTATCGTGCGCCACCTTTGAGGGTGAGGGCACGCATCACGGTGTCTCCCGCGCAATCGTAGAAGAACCCCGGCGAAACGTCGCGTGAAGGCGCCGCCCCGCCGGGGCTATCAGGGAACCGCTGGGCTACGAGCTCACTTTCTGCCCGGCCTTCAACGGGGTGCGCGGTTTAAGCGGCACCACACCGCCGCCACCCGGGCCGTTCGGCTCAAGCACGGTGGGGGCACTAGGAATGCCCTTCGGTGCGTCCTTCTTCGACAGCTCACGCGCAACAGGTTTCTCCTGGTACGCCTTGCCCTCCGCGGTACCGTACAGCACGAACGACTCGGTCTCATTACGCCACGAGCCGTCCGCGTTCACCGTGATCTTATGGTTACCTTTCACCAGGTCTTCGGCACCGCCCTTATACTCCCAGCTCCAGCCGCCATCGGCTTTAACGTGCACAGTCTCATCACGGGAAGCAATATACTCATCCCACGACCCGTCAGCGTGCAACGCGGAAGTGTTACCGTTAGCGTCTTTCTGGGTCCAGGTGCCGTCGGCTGCAACCGTCATGGTGACGCCCTTAGCGTCAGAGTACGTCCACGACCCGTCCTCATTCACCGTGGCATTTGCTTTGAGCTTGTGCTTTGAGCGTGGGCGTTCGGTGCCCGCCTTATTGTCGTCGGTCAGCAGCAGCCCCTCCTGCTCGGCGGTGGCTTTCAGGTCTTCTTCAGAGCCTGGGACAACGTAGATCACTTTCGTACCCGGTTTCAGGCCCTTACGGGGCTGCAGCGGCAGCACGCTCTCACCGCCCACCCCGTCCTCAGAGACCACCGTTGCGGGGGCGGGAGGCACCACGGGCCATTCCTTACGGGAGAGCTGACGCTGACCCGACGCGCTCTTACTTACCGCCGTCCCGTCGGCGTTGCCGGTGTTTTCGGTGGTGCCGTGGGTGTGTTTCCAGCCGCCGTCAGTGTGCGTCTCGAAATGCCCCACTTTCCTGTCATCCATAGTCCAGGTGCCGTCAGCGTTAACATGCACCTGCCGGTGGATCATCTCATTATTCATAATGTGATCCCACGAGCCGTCAGCGTGCAGGGTGGCCTCAGTGCCTTCTTTCTGGTTTTTCCAGGTCCAGGTGCCGTCGGCGTTAGTGGTCATAACGGTGCCGTTGGAGGCGGTGTACGTCCACGACCCGTCCGGGTTCACTGTCGCACCTGTGGCAACATCTTTCACCTTCGAGCGGGGGCGGCTATCGCCAGCTTTATTATCTTCAGTTAAACCGAGGGGGAGCTTCCCGTCAGCAGCATCCGGTGTGGTGGCTAAGGCGCTCGCCGAGGCAGTTGACGACGCACCCGCCTGCGGTGAACTATTAGATGCCGAAGAGCACGCGCTCAACCCCAGAAGTAGACAGGCACCGGCACATAGCGGCGCCACAATTCGGCGGGACTTAAACATATAACTCCCTCGTTATTTATCGGTAATCATGGTGGTGACGTTTTGGTCACCCTTGTTTCATTGTAACGCGCACCTTTCACCACCTAGTACCGGTGCTTACGCCCCTTCAGCGCGTCGCACACTGCCGGTTTTCGGCACCTTCCCCCTGAACTTTCCGCCTTTTTGCGGGAATGAACCGCTGCGGCAGGCTCTTATAGCTGAGGGTGACGGTAAAATTTGAGGAAATACCCGAGAGCCGACGGAAGGAGAGGACCATGCGCATCAGCCGCATCTACAACAATAACGTGGCCCTCACCGTCGATACTTTCGGTAAGCAGGCGGTGGTGATCGGCCGCGGGCTGGCGTTTGGTAAACGTAAAGGGGACATGGTTGACCCCGCGAAAGTTGAGCAGACCTTCGTCCCTGAGCAGGGTATCTCGGCGGAGCGGCTCAGCTGGTCGCTGTCCGAAATTCCTGCCGATATTCTGGCGATAGCCACCGAAATAGAGGGCGACGCCCGCAACGACACCGAGATTGAGCTCTCAAACTCTTTCATTATCCCGTTCGCAGACCACCTGCACTACGCGGTCATACGCGCCCGTGACGGGCTGCGCGTGGATTACCCGCTCGCACCCGAGGTGAACCTGCTGTACCCGCACGAGGTGACCTACGGCCACCGTGCCCTGAACCTGGTGCGCGAGCGCATGGGCGTGGAACTGAACACGAACGAGGCGATCCCGCTGGCGCTGCACCTGGTAAACGCCCAGTTTGCGACCGCCGACATGTCGCGGGCATTCCGTATGACGGAGGTGTTTGCGCAGGTTTTTGAGGTGATTGAGGTTGCGTACAGGCGCACTATCGACCCGGCCTCCATGTCTGCGGCACGGTTCATTACGCACCTGAGGTACCTGTTTGTGCGCGCCGATCAGGGCAAGATCGGGGCGGCAGGTGCCGGGATTTCGCAGCCGAGCCTGCTGGCGGCTTTACGCGCGGATGCGCCACGCGCCTACGCGTGCGCGCAGAAGGTGCTGCTGCTTCTTGAGATGCAGCTTCAGCAGCCGCTCACCCAGGATGAGCTGACCTATTTGACGATTCATATTGACCGCTTGGCGAAAGACCTGTGGGGTGCTGCCCCCGCATAGGGCAGCTGCCTCACCCGTTCCGCAGCAGATGCAGTACGGCCTGCACGCGGCGGGCGTTGCTGTTCGTATCGG
>ERZ773213.1311-NODE-1311-length-13310-cov-14.513316_pt1 | contig 13310 bp, 12 predicted proteins | sample MGYA00580996_ERZ773213 | MGnify/ENA primary metagenome ERZ773213 (study PRJEB29015, sample SAMEA2738152) | human oral metagenome | biome: human oral; feature: human-associated habitat; material: saliva | place: China | collected 2197 ...
AATTCAAGGTGCTTTTATTATCTTCTATAATTAATTATTTAACACGGATGTAAACTGGTCCGCTACCTACGTTAGCAGTGTTAACAACTGTTTGGTTTCCTAACCATCCACCGTGAACTGCTTGTCCGTTACCAGCGTAAACTGCGATGTGAGCTAATCCTGTTCCACCATTTGCATAGTAAACTAAGTCTCCTGCTTGTGCTTGAGAAGCTGAAACTTGAGTTCCTAACTTCATATATCCTGCTGGCCAATCGTGATAGTTGATTCCTACAGATTTAAGAGCATTTGTTACAAGCATTGTACAGTCTTGGTATCTACCAACTTGAGCTAAAGCTGCTTGGTAGATTGCAGCATTTTTACTTCCTGAAGGAGCTGTTGTTGCTGCTGGTTTTGTTTGAGCCGCTGGAGCTGGTGTAGCAGCTTTTGTTTGAGCTGCTGGGGCTGGTGTTTGAGCCGCTGCTTTTGTTTCAGCTTTTGGAGCTGGTGTTTGAGCTGCTGCTTTTGTTTGAGCCGCTGGAGCTGGCGTTTGAGCTGCTGCTTTTGTTTCAGCTTTTGGAGCCGGTGTAGCTGCTTTTGTTTGAGCTGCTGGAGCTGGCGTTTGAGCCGCTGCTTTTGTTTCAGTTTTTGGAGCTGGTGTAGCTGCTTTTGTTTGAGTTGCTGGAGCAGTTGTTGCTGCTGCTTTTGTTTGAGTTGCTGGAGCAGTTGTTGCTGCTGCTTTTGTTTGAGCTGCTGGAGCTGCTGCTTTTGTTTGAGCCGCTGGAGCTGCTGCTTTTGTTTGAGCCGCTGGAGCTGCTGCTTTTGTTTGAGCTGCTGGAGCTGCTACTTTTGTTTGAGCTGCTGGAGCTGCTACTTTTGTTTGAGCTACTGGAGCTGCTACTTTTGTTTGAGCCGCTGGAGCTGCTACTCTTGTTTGAGCTACTGGTGCTGCTTGTACTCTAGCAACTGGCGCTGCTTGTACAGGTGCAGCTTGTACTGGAGCTGCTTGTGCCACAGCTGGAGTTGCTTTAGGCGCTGCATTTCCATCAACTTTAATTACTTGCCCAACATATACTAAATGTGGGTTTGAAAGGTTGTTAATTTCAACTAGGTTATCTACTGAAGTACCAAATTTATCTGCTACTGTTCCTAAAGTATCACCTAATGCGATTGTGTAGTAACCATCATTTTTAACCTGAGCTAATTTTTCTACTGAACTAGATGAACTAGAAGAGTAGTTTAATTTATCTCCAGGGTAGATTAAATGACTTGATAAGTTGTTATCTTGCATAAGTGCATCAACAGTTGTCCCGTTGTTTACAGCGATATCCCAAAGAGTATCACCTGATTTGATTGTATAAGTATCAGCGTCAGCAATTTGAGATCCACCTACTGCTACTGTTCCTACGAATGCCGTTGTTGCTACTATTTTATGTAATTTACTCATATAAATAAGTCTCCTTTTTAAATCGAATTTTTGAGTCTTGCGACTCCCTCAATAAATTTTCTATTTTTCCATTTTCTAATTTTCTTAATTTTTATTAATACTTGTAAGACGTCTTTAACCTCGTTTAAATGTGTTTAAACTTCGTTTTAATTTTGACGTAATATCATTATATGATGTAACAGATGGGTTTTCAATAGTTGTAACAGTTTTGTAACAATAGTGATAACTTGCTGTTACATAAGTCTACTTTCGTAATTTATCAGTAATTTAAAAAGGGCTGTTTTGCAGATTTATTGACATTTTTCTGTAGTATTTCTTAATGTATTTTTCTATATAAAATGACAAATTCCACCTTAAACAACAGTAAATCACCTGATTTTTGGTGTTTTTTATTGTAATAAACACGTAAAACACCCTCCCTTTTTAATGTATTAACTTAATTATTACATAAGACGTTATGTTACAAAATGATTCATTAACATTTGCCATACTTATTACAATACCTTTTTATCTTTTCTTCGATGCGCTAAGTGTCCTATATATAACTATGGAAAAACTATAATTATAATATTTACCAATCTTTCATTAACCTTTTCTAAATTTATTACATTATTTCCAAAACACTTTCTTTGCTAAAATGTGTATTTTGTTATATATTATCTTTGTAAATCACTTGTGGCGTCCTTTTCTTAAAAAATTGATTATACAAGTATTTGACAATGTTTAAAATTATAAAAATTAAATAAAAACGGGAGGTAATATGACAGACATAAACAGTGCCGCTTCTCTTACAAAAATGGGACTCTTATTTTTAGAAGGCTTGTTATCATTCCTTTCTCCTTGTGTAATACCAATATTACCAATTTATATCGGTATTCTTGCGGGGAAAAAAGAGGAAAATGCTAACGGAGAATTAGTATTTAACAAAAAGAACACTATAACAAATACTCTATCTTTTGTACTAGGTATTTGTGCTACATTCTTTATTTTAGCATTTGCAACAAGTTTTATCAGTGTCTTCTTAAACGAAAACATAAAAACATTACAGATTATAAGTGGTGTACTTATCGTATTTATGGGGCTTCTTCAATTAGGAGTTTTCAAAATTGGTTTCTTAAAACAAGAGTTCTCTGCAAAAAATAAAGTAAAACGAAAAGGTAATAAAACTACACCGTTTCTTGCGTTTCTTATGGGGTTCACTTTTAGTTTCTCTTGGACACCTTGTATCGGCCCTATTTTAGCTAGTGTTTTCTTATACGCTTCTAGCCATACAGGTATTATGAGTATTCTTTTAGTATTAGTATATTGTTTAGGATTTATTCTGCCATTTATTTTAGTAGCTTTCTTCGCTTCTACACTACTTGGAGTATTCAAACGCAATACTAATATTCTAAAATATACACAGATTATTTCTGGAATAATACTTATAATTATCGGTGTTCTAATTTTAAGTGGCTCATTCACTACGATTGCAAGATACTTTAGTTAACAAAAATTATTCACACTAACCTTGGAGGTATAATTAATGAAAAAACTATCAATACTTACTGCCACTCTTTTAAGTGGTGCATTAGTCTTAACAGCATGTTCAAAGACTCAATCGAATTCTAGCGAACAAAACAACTCTAGTTCTTCAAGTTCTAGCTCTTCAAATTCTACCGAAGAGAAAAAAACTAGACAAGCCTTTGACTTTAGCGCTATGGATAAAGATGGTAACACAGTTAAACTTAGCGACTACAAAGGTAAAAAAGTTTATATCAACGTATGGGCATCTTGGTGCGGTCCTTGCATTAGAGAAATGCCTGAATTAGAAAAAGCTTATCAAAAACTAAAAGATAAGGAGGATGTTGTTTTCTTATCAATAACATCTCCTAGCGATGACGTATTCAAAAATCAAAGTCCTCAAGATAAGGATAAAGCTACTATTCTTGCTAAAGCACAAGAACTTGGAGTTACATACCCTGTTCTATTTGATGTGAACGACAGATTCTTAGTAAACTACACTATCCGTTCATTCCCAACACATATTTTTATCAACTCTGATGGAACTATCTCAAACCAAATCTCTGGTGCTTTAACAGAGAGTGCTCTTGAAGAAGAGATTAGTAAAATTAAATAATATAAACAAAAAAGAGTTACAAAAATGATATGTACCCCTTTTACTGGACAAACCGGTGAAAGGGGTATTATTATGCGTTATAGCTTTGAATTTAAATTAAAATGTGTAGAAATGTATGAGAGAGGAGAATTTCCAGATACACCTGATGGTGTATCTACAAATAGATTTAGAAATAATATAAGACAATGGAAAAGAATGGTTGATTCATCGGGAATTGATGTTTTACTCCATAAACCACAAAATAGAAAATGGAAGCCAGAAGAGAAATTAGAATTAATTGTTAAAGTCTTAGCTGGTGAATCATATACTTCTGTTGCGTTAAGTAACGGAGTTTATCCTGGAATGTTGTATCAATGGGTTAACAAATATAAAACTTTAGGTTATAATGGACTCGAAGAATCTAAGAAAGGTCGACCTCCTAAAGATAAAAATATGAAAAAAAATAATAAAACACATGCACCAAAACTTAATGAAACTGAATATGAAGAGCTTATAAGATTACGAGCTGAAAACGAACATATTAAAACAGAAATAGAAGTAATAAAAAAATCTATTGCCTTGAGAAGAGAAAAATGGGCTGCGCAACTCGAGGCGAAAAAGCAGCGATCATCAAAGAACTTGTAGATAAAAAATATAAACTAAAGTATCTTTTAAAAGCAGTAGGAATGGCTAGATCAACATATTATTATGAGTTGAATAAAGTAGATGTAATAGCTATTCGCAATAAACCAATACTAAAAGAAATTAAAACGATTTTCGCTGAGAACAAGGGAATATACGGAGTTCGTAGAGTTTATAATGAATTAATTAATAGAGGTTTTAAAATAAATCATAAACGTGTTCAACGACTTATGAACAAGGCTGGATTAAAAGGAAAATGTCCTAAAGAAAAATATCATTCTTATAAAGGAACTGTTGGGAAAGTCGCTGATAATATAATAAATCGAGATTTCAGTACAACAGCACCATTACAAAAGTGGACTACAGACGTATCTCAATTTAAATTTTCATGGGGAAAGTGTTATCTTTCTCCAATATTAGATATGAATACAAATGAAATAATATCATATGATTTATCTTTACATCCTAATTTAGATCAGATAAAAAGGATGTTAGAGAAAGCATTTAATAAATTTCCTAAAACGGAGGGACTAATCTTACATTCAGATCAAGGATGGCAATACCAACATTTCTATTATAGAAATGAGTTAAAAGAACATGGAATCATTCAGTCAATGTCTAGAAAAGGAAACTGTTATGATAATAGTATAATGGAGACATTCTTTGGAAGGATGAAAACCGAACTGTATTATGGTTGTGAAAAAGATTATTTATCATTTGAAAGTTTCAATGAAGCAGTAGAGGAATATATAGATTATTACAATAATAAAAGGATTCAATCAAAAACAAAATGGATGCCTCCTGTAAATTACAGGATAACATCCATAAGTTTAAACTAAATAAATATGTGTCCAGAATATTGGGTACACATCAAAAAAATGTAACTCTTTTTTATATTTTTAAAAACTTATACTTATAAATGATCTGTTGGCTCTACTTTGATAGGTTGAATATACCTGTTATCAAACTCTGTATCTGCTTGTCCATTTGTAGACTTAAGTTTTCCGTCTATTCCATTAGCTGAAACAATCTTCGTTATTTTTGCGACCAGCTTATCATCAGATTTAGTTACTGTAACAGTTACTGTTGATACCATTTTATCGTATTCTGTATTTTCTTCAGTCCCTTTTACTTCACTTATAGTATACGTACGTGTCCCTACTTCATTATCTTTAAACTTAATTGATTGGAATAAGATATTTCCTTTTTCATCGTTAGTTGCAGTTTGAACTACTTTGCCACTACTATCACGCATTTCAAACTTGAATTGACCTGCTTTTAGTGTTCCACCATGGTAAGCTTTTGTGAAGTTAAACTGTATTTCAGCGGGTTTAACTGTCTGTTCTTCTTTATTTGTTTTAGGATTATCTGATTTTGGTTTTTCTTCTTTTTTGTTGTCAGGTTTTTCTGTTTTTGGCTGCTCTTCTTTTTTATTATTAGGTTTTTCTGTTTTTGGCTGCTCTTCTTTTTTATTATCGGTTTTTTTTGTTTTTGGTTTTTCTTCTTTCTGATTATCAGCAGGCGTCTCATCTGATGGAGTATTAAATACACATGCATCTTCTAATTTTATTACACCTACAAAATGATAACCGTCTATCTCAGGTGTTTTTAACTCTTGATCGCTCGCTATAAAAGTAGTTTCTTTTATTTCAGTTCCTGAATATGCGCCTATATCTTGCATTGCATAAACTAGTGATCCCCCTCCGATTAAAGCGATAACTAGAAATTTACGTCCTTTTTTATTTTTAATTAGGAAAAATGCTAAACCTGCTAATATACCAGCACCCACTAGGTGTCCCCACCCAATAACATCTCCTGTTTTAGGTAAGATTTTTTGAATTTTTTCTTTAGTACTGTTAGTAGTTCCTACCGAATTTTTTTCATAGACTAACTTATAAACTGTACATCCATCTACTTTTTCATTCTCACCTAGTGTTTTAATTTCTTTTACTTCATCACTATTCAACGATGCTTTATCTACAAACGCAATATTATCTCCACCAGTTCTAGAAGGTTTTAGCCCTTTCCACTGCGCGCTGTTTAGCTTAGCTTCAATATTTTTTTGAGATGTATCATTTGCTAATGCTTGTTGACTAGTAAATAAACCACTTGCCATTAACACTGCTAAAAATAACTTTTTCTTATTAATTTTCATAGTTACATCCTTTCTTGGTTTTTTATTTTTAATCAAATATACTTACTTTTATTGGAAAATACATCTACATGTCATTTTTATGTAGACTATTTTCAACCTCATCTACTACCCTAGCCATAAATGGCGTTTCATTACAATGTAATAAATACAGCAATATAATCTAATGAACGCTCTCGCTATTCTTTTATTTATACCACCAACTCTCTAGTCATTATCAATATTTATACCTAAATTATTATACTATATTAATCCTGATAATGAACGAAATCATCCACCTTCATCATAAATCACTCACTTAAAATATAAATAAAATAGATTTAACGTCTCTAATATATTCAATAAATTCTTCAACTCTAAAATCACCCTAAATTAACCTTACCTTGAACATGTATATATATATATATCTATTTAAAAATCGAAAAAAAAGAGTAAAGTTACAAATTAGTAACTCTACTCTTCTTTTGTTGTTTAACTTTATTTTGCTTCTTTTACATATTCTTGATCTTTTGTATAGATAGTTAGACCAGTGATATTTTTTGTAGATTTGAAGAAGAAACTACAGATATAACCGAATACTAATGCACTTAAGAATGAGAATCCTGAGAAGATAAATGGACTTTGTTTAGCATAAGTTGTGTAATCTTGGATATACCAACATACAACACCTGCTACTAATAATCCTAATAATGCTCCAGCTCCATTTGCACGTTTAGTGAAGATACCAAGTGCGAATGTACCAGCTAAAGGCACTCCTAGAAGTCCGATATATTTAAGGAATAAATCCCAAGTTTCTTTTTGGTTAGTATTTACGAAGTATAATGCTGCGATTGTTCCTAATACCCCTGCTACAATGATGATAACACGAGCTAATAGAACGTCTTGTTTAGCATCTTTACTTAATCCAAAGAAACGTTGTTTAATATCAACTGTGATACAAGCTGAAATTGAGTTTAAGCTTGATGCGATAGTTGATTGAGCCGCTGCTAAGATGGCTGCGATAACTAATCCAGCAACCCCTGCAGGTAGCGCTGTTAAGATGAAGTAAGGTACTAAAGCTGTTGTATTAGCTGCTTTCCCTACTACTTCAGCGTTCATGAAGTCTGGTAATTTTGTTACAGCGTGGCTACCTTTGTAGAAGCTGTATAAAACTGTTCCCATTCCGTAGAAAATTGGAATAGAGATGAATGCTAATAATCCATTTGTCCAAAGTGATTTATTAGTTTCTTTTACAGATTCAGTAGTGCTATAACGTTGAACTACGTCTTGAGAAGCTGTGTATTGTTGTAAACTGTTAAATACTGATCCAATGAAGATAATTGGAATAGTAGATGCAGTTAATGACCAGTTGAATTTCTCAGCAGTTACGATTTTACCATTTGCTAAAGCATCTTGAGTAATGTTACCAAATCCACCTACGTGATAAGCTCCTAAGATAATTACTAGAATAGCTCCTCCAAGTAAGATAATCCCTTGGATAACGTCTGTCCAGATAACCCCTTCAACCCCTCCTAAGAATGAGTAAACTACGCAAAGTAATCCGATTACCGCACATACTAAGAATGGATTAAGTGTTGACACTGATGTAATGGCAACTGTTGGTAAATAAATAACGATAGCTACACGTCCGATGTGGAATAGTGAGAATAACACACTTCCTACTACACGAACACTAGGATTGAAACGTTCTTCTAAATATTCATATGCTGTTGTTACATTTAGTTTTCTAAAGAATGGAACATAGTAATAAATTAATATCGGAATAATCGCGATAATTGAAAAGTTCCCTGCTGCATATGTCCAGTCTCCATTGAATGCTTTTTCCGGTGTAGCCATAAATGTAATGGCTGATAATGTTGTTGCATAAATCGAGAATCCTACTGCCCAAGATGGAATGTTCCCTCCGGCTTTGAAGAATTCGTCCGTGCTTTCACCTGCTTTCTTAGTGAAATACACACCTATTGCTAGCATAGCTAGTAGATAAATTACTAAAACTATACTATTTAACGTACCAAATCCTATTTTGTCCATGGTACTCCCCTCCTACTTATTAATTTTTTATAATGTGGCTTTTAGTCGAATCGACTATTTTTCCTTCACTTTCCTTATTTGTATTAAAGATTATAATCTTTAACTAATTTTTCTACTTCTGGTAATTTTTCAGGATCAAAAACTTTCATAGGTTTTTTACAATATCCTGCATCTATACCTTTTACTTTTAAGATTTCTTTTAATGTTTGGTATAAACCAAGTTCTAATACTTTTTCAATTACATCATTTGCTTTGTGTTGAAGTTCGTAAGCTTCTTCTACTTTACCTTCTTTAGCAAGTTCAAAGATTTTTTTGCTTGTTTTACCATTAACGTTATATGTAGAACCGATAGCTCCATCTACTCCAGATATAGCAGCTTGAACTAACATTTCATCAAATCCAGACCAAATTAATTTGTCTGGGAATCTTCTTCTGAATCTTTCTAATTGATAGAAGTCTGCCGCAGTGTATTTAACACCGATAACTTTTTCATTATCTAGTAATTCAGAGAATTGTTCTAAGCTGATTTTCACCCCAGTTAATGTTGGAATGTAGTAAAGAATCATGCTATTATCAGTTGCATTGATAATTGTTTCATAGTAATCTTTGATTTCTTTAAATGATAAAGGATAGTAGAATGGTGTAACTGCAGATAATGAATCATATCCTAATTCAGTTGTGTATTTTGCTAATTCTACCGCTTCATTTAAGTCTAAAGAACCTACTTGTGCAATAAGTTTTGCTCTATCACCAACTACTTCTTTAACAAATTTGAAAATTTGTTTTTTTTGTGCTGTGTTTAGTAGGAAGTTTTCCCCACTACTTCCGTTAACGTATAAACCGTCAACCCCACAAACATTAAGATTGTGCTCAATTACTTGACGTAATCCCTCTTCTTTCACTTCACCTTTTTCATCAAAAGGAATAAGTAATGCTGAATAAATACCTTTTAAATCTTTCATTTTTTTGTCCTCCGTTATTTAAAAATAATTTAACACATTAAATTTTAATACACCTTCATTTTAAAACGTTTTCTTTATTTTGTCAATAGAAAACGCTTAAATTATATAAAATATTTTACCGTCTATAAACATTGATGTAACAACGTTTGTCTTTGTCCTGTTGTAGAAACCCAAAAAAATAATTAAAAATAACTTGTATAGATAACTATCATTTATTTAACACATTATGTATTTTAAAAATAAAAAAAGAAACTCAAAAACTATAGTTAATTCTAGTTTTTGAATTTCTTGTGTTTTAATTTATTGTGTAATTATTTGTCGTAGCTACCTATTAAGAACATAGAACCTTCTAGCTCAAAAGTATCGCAAGCTGTTGTTAAGATAAAACTATCTCCTTTTTTTACATCGAAACTATCTCCACCTACTCTTATCACTCCACTACCTTCTAGTACAGTAAATAAGTTTCCTGTTTTGTTTTTCTCTAATGTTACTTTTCCTGAAACATCTAGTTTATACACGGCGAAATATCTTTCGTCAGCTAAGTATGTGATAGTAGCCCCTTCTTTGTTTTCTACTTCTCTAGTCGTAGCTACTTTTTTAAATGGAACTTTTGTTACATCTTTAGTTTTTTCAATATGAAGTTCGCGTTTATTACCATCTTTGCCTACACGATCGTAGTCGTATACCCTGTATGTTGTATCAGAGTTTTGTTGCACTTCATATATTAATATACCTTCTCCAATAGCGTGTAAAGTTCCTGCTGGAATATAGAAGAAATCACCTTTTTGTACACCTTCTTCTACAAAAAGCTTATCCCACTCTTCATTATCAATAGCCGCATCAAACTCTTCTTTTGTTTTAGCGGTATGCCCATATATTAGCTTTGAATCTTCTTTAGCATCTAGAACGTACCAACATTCTGTCTTACCTAGCTCACCATTTTCATTAATGCGTGCATAATCATCTTCTGGGTGAACTTGTACCGATAAATTATCACTTGCGTCCAATATTTTAATTAATAAAGGATATTTATCATATTTTTTCTCTGTAAATAGTTGTGGGTTTTTAGCATAAGCTTCTTTTAACGTTAAGCCTGCTAGTTCTCCGTTAACTATTTTTGAACTACCATTATCATGAGCCGCAACAACCCACGCTTCTCCTATATTTCCTTCAGGTATATCAAAGTTAAAACTTTCTAAGTTTCTTCCTCCCCAAATCCTTTCGCAAAATACCGGCTCTAAAAATACTATTTTATCCATTCCGCTCTCCTATATAATTTTTTATTACTCAACTATTTCTTACCAAATCATTATAACATATAACTTATAACATTAATAATAAAGTTATAAAACCTTATTCAAAAAATCTTATAAGAAATTTCTTACAAACTATTTTCAAAAGTACTCTTTTATGATAACATAACGTTGATAGCATCTTCATAAGTTGATGATTTTATCCAATTTATGAATTTAATAAATAATAAGGTAGGTATATATATATGTTTTTAGGAATAGATATCGGTGGTACTAGTATAAAGTTTGCAGTTATTGATGGTAACTATAAAATTATTCACTATGAAACTTGTAAAACACCAGACAATGTAACAACAAAAATTACAGATGAAATGTTTAGAATCGCTAGCAAAATTCGCGAAAACTATAACTTTTCTGCTGCAGGTATTTCTGCAGCCGGAGTAATCGATAACGTAAACATGGAAGTTATCCGCTCTGCTCCAACTATTAAAAACTATTTAGGGACAAACTTTAAAAAAGATTTCGGAGATCGTCTAGGTATTGATGTTTACGCTGATAACGATGTTAACTGTGCGTTACTTGGGGAACAATGGTTAGGTGGAGCAAAAGGTCTTAATGAAGTATTCTGCATGGCTTTAGGTACAGGTATTGGAGGCGCATATTACTTAACTAGCTTACCTTTTGGTTCAAACTTTGGTGTAGGAGAAATCGGACAATCTGTTTATGATGTGGATACTGACACTACATATGAACAACGTGCATCTACTATAGCTCTAGACCGCAAAATTAAAGCTGAAATGTACGAAGGTTTAAGCGTTATTGAATTTTTTGACCTTTGTAAACGTGATGACTCTACTGCACTTAAAGTACTTGATGAATGGTTATATGAAGTTGCTCGCGGTATAGTTAATCTATTATGTATTTTAGATCCTAAATACATAATTATTGGTGGAGCTGTATCTGCGCAAGGAGACTATTTATTAAATAAATTAGAAGAAAAAGTTCGTGAACTTCACCCAATTAAAATTAACAAAACTAAGTTCCTAGCGGCTGAATTAGGTAATGACGCTGCACTTTACGGAGCAATTAGTCCATTTGTAAAAAAATAATATAAAACCTAAAAGAATCGCTTTTGCGGTTCTTTTTTGCTTTTTATTTAAATTCTTCAGTTTTAACTTTACAAACAATACTTTAAGTGATAATATAAAAATAAGTTAACACATTAAATTTATAATCAAATAATATTTTACTTCATAACACTGAGACGGAGGTGCCATTTTTGAAAAAATACGAAAAGATTATTGATGATATCATCTTAAAGATACAATCGGGAATGTTTAAAGAGGGAGAACAACTTTATACAGAACGTGAAATAAAAGAAATTTATAACGTTAGTAGCACTACTGCTGTTCGTGTCTTAAACGAACTAGAAACTACTGGATATATTTTCAGAGTTCAAGGGAAAGGTAGCTTCGTTAATAAAACATTAGTTAATAAAAAAGTTTATGTCACAGAAAACAATAATTTTCATAAATACTTTAAAGAGTCAGTTTATGAACACTCAAAAGTTATCTCTGCGGAAATAATTCAAGATAAAGAACTTTGTGACAAATTAAAAATCAAAAATCAAAAACTACTAAAAGTAGTTCGTGTAAAATATATTGGAAATGTAGTTTGGGCACATCAAACTAACTACATACCATTAAAATATTTACCAGATATAAATACAGACGACTTAGATAACTTTAAAGAATTAGCAACTATGATTAGAAAAAAATATCGCATAGATATACACAAAGAAAAATCTAAAAAAACTATGAAAGTAACGTTAGATGCACCGAAAAAAGTTGCTAAATATATAGTTAAAGATAATGAACCTTGCTTCGAATTTGATAGATTCACATACTTTGCAGATGGTAAGGTTTTTGAATATGTAAAAATATATATAAATTATAAATACTATACACTAACAATTAAAGATTAATGTGTTAAGATTGGAGTTTGTTATGAACAAAAAAAATGAAATTTTAGAGCAAATTAAAGGTGGTATCATCGTTTCTTGCCAAGCTCTTCCTGGTGAACCACTATATACAGAAAAAGGTGGTATTATGCCTCTTATGGCTTTAGCCGCTAAAGAAGCTGGTGCAGTAGGAATCCGCGCCCAAGGAGTACGTGACATCAAAGAAATTCAACAACAAGTAGACTTACCTATTATCGGTATTATTAAACGCAGCTACGAAGGTATGTCACAATTTATAACAGCTACTATGAAAGAAGTTGATGAACTAGTAGAAACAGGTTGTGAAATTATCGCTCTAGATTGTACACTTCGTCCACGTTTTGACGGATCAACAATAAATGATTTTGTAAAAGAAATTAAAGAAAAATACCCTGATATTATTCTTATGGCTGATATCGCAACATTAGAAGAAGGAATCAACGCTGAAAAAATAGGTGTGGATTTTGTCGGTACTACTCTAAGTGGTTACACAGAAAATACTGCGAATAGACCTGATGAAGTTGATTTAAAACTTATTTCAGGCTTATCAAAAAATATCTCAATACCTATTATTGCAGAAGGTAGAATCCACTACCCTGAAAATGCAAAAGCAGCCTATGATGCTGGAGCATTTAGTGTAGTTGTAGGTGGAGCTATTACTCGTCCAAAAGAAATAGCATCAAGATTTATAAACGCTATAAAATAGAAAAAACAGGATTGATTTTTAGTCAATCCTGTTTTTGTTATTTT
>ERZ773213.1315-NODE-1315-length-13273-cov-19.850204_pt1 | contig 13273 bp, 10 predicted proteins | sample MGYA00580996_ERZ773213 | MGnify/ENA primary metagenome ERZ773213 (study PRJEB29015, sample SAMEA2738152) | human oral metagenome | biome: human oral; feature: human-associated habitat; material: saliva | place: China | collected 2197 ...
CCCCGTGCCCGTCAGCGTGGTCGACCGCAACGAATCGGCCCTCATCGCGCGGGTTCCGGTGCGCGATCTGCTGAACCCCGCCAACCGGCACACCGCCTACGTCAAACGCGGGCGCACCTCGCACCGCACCCCCGCCTTCGACGTGCGCATGCCCGGCGGCGAGGAGTTCACGGTGTGGGGATTCACCGCGATTCTGCTGGACCGCATCTTCGACTCGCTTGGCTGGACCGTGCCTTGGAACCGCAACGATCTACGTCCGGCACCCGGGTACGAGCCCTAGAACCCGCCGGTCGTATGGCGTGCCGGCCAGCCGGTGGAGCCAGCCGGTGGAGCCAGCCGGTGGAAACGAACGCGGCCCCACCCCGCGGCGGCCCGCACAGCCCGCCGCGGGTTATTTACCCTCGGAGTAATCGTGCACGTGGTGCACCGAGACGGGAAAATCCACCGGAACCCTGCCGAAAAGCAGGCGCGCCGCCTCCGCCGCACACTCGCGCACGATGCGAGCCACGCGCTCGGCCTCCAGCTCCGGACCGCACAGCAGCAGCTCATCGTGCAGAAAATAGACGATGCGGGTGCGCATGGGCATGCCGAAAATCGTCTCCGTCAGCAGGCGGGCGCGCACCGAGCCCATCCAGCACAGCGCCCACTCCGCGGCGGTTCCCTGAACAATAAAGTTGCGGGTCATGCGGCCGTGAGCACGCGCGGTCGACACCGCACGCGATTCGGCCGCCGGCGAGGAACGATCCGCCACAATCTCGCGAAAACGATCGCTCACCGGCGGTGAAGTGCGCCCCAGAAAAGTCGTCACCTGACCGCCCGCCTCACCGATGCGCGCCGCCCGCTCCGTGAACTCCATGGCCTGCGGGAAGAGGGCCGCAACGTGCGGAAGAAGCGCCCCAATCTCGCCGCTGCGTCCGCCGTACATGATGGCGAGCATGCCCACCTTGGCGTGGGCGCGCTCCGTCAACCCCACGCCCTTGAGACGCGCCAACTCCGCGATGCCGGCGTACAGGTCGGCGCCTCGTCCGGCCGATGCGAGCGCCTCATCCCGGCTGAGGGCCGCCAAGATGCGTGGCTCAATCTGCGAGCCGTCCGTCACCGTCAGAATCTGCCCCTCGGGGGCCTGAATTGCCTGCCGAATCTCGGCAGGAAGCTGCAGGGCGCCGCCGCCCGAAGCGCCCCAGCGCCCGGTCGCGGCCCCGCCCACCTCAAGGTGCGGGCGGAAAGCGCCCTCAGAAACCCAGGTGTCGGACCACGCCCAGCCGTTGGCGGTCCAGATACGGTACAGCTTCTTGTAGCGCAGAATCGGTTCGATGAGGGCCTGCCGCTTCTGCCGCTGCGAGGGCACGGCCTTCGCCCAGCTCTTGAGCTCCCAGGACCGGGTCGACGTCACCGAGGAACCCGCCGACTGCAGGGCGTGCAGAAGCTCCTGCGGTGAGTCGGGGTTAAGCGTGGGCATGAACAGCATGCGCTGGATCTCTTCGACCAGCTCCTGCATCTTTTGTGGGCGTTGGCCGGGCTCGGGCCGGGGGCCCAGTAGTTCCTGCAGGTGTTCGTGGTGAGCTCTCACGTTAAAGGGGATGCCGTAGTACCCGATTTCGGCAGCGACGAGGGCGCCCGCCGATTCGGCCGCCGCCAGCAATCGCAGACGTTCGGGATGCTTCGAGGAGCTGATGGCCCGCGCCTGGGCCAGCCATTCGCCCATGAGGGCGCGCACGACGGGGTGTTCCGGCAAAAGACGGACGGGCCCGGCCGAGAGCTGTGCCTCGAAGGGCTCGTGAGGCGCCGGCTCAAGAAGATCGTGGGTCCCCGAGGCCTGCGCGGGATTCTTCGCGGAAGCACCGGCTGAACCGGCGTTCTTCTGAGCGGCACCGCTCAGGAAATCCGCGCCGAATAGTTCCTCCTGCCCCTGAATTTGGCGGGCCACCGGCAGGTATCCCTGGGGCTCTAGAGCCTCGGCGAGTTCCGAGAGGTCCAGCTCGGTTTCGTAGCTGACAAAGCGGCTGGGATGCGTGGCTGCGGTCCGCAGAATACGCTGCACGAGCCGCAGATCGTAGCACTGGTGCGCGCGCACCCCGCGCCGCAATAGCAGGGGTGCGATGTGACGGGTATCGGCCCAGATCCAGCGCGGGGGTCGGCGGTCCGAGGACCGCTCGGCCCTCCGCTCAACCTCGCGCACGTAGGCCGCCAGGTTCGTGGCGCTGACCCGGTCTGCGCGCAGAATCTGCGGAATGAAGGAAGGGTCGGCCAGCTGCTCGGCGGTGGGGTCTTCGTAGTGGAAAGCTCCCCAGGACGTCACCGGGTTCTCCGCCCGGCCGCGCGCGGGCGCGCCCGCCGCAATGTGAGCGGTGACGGGCTGATTCGCGGTGCCGGTGCGGGCCGTGATGTCCGCACCGGTGGCGGGGCTGAGGAGGATGTACATAGTTCCATTATCGGTGACGACCGGGCACGGGCCGTGACGGGGCGTCGAGCCTGTGGATAGTAGGAGCGGCTGAGCAGCTGAAGGGGTCGCGCGGGTCTGGGGGTCGCGCGGGTCTGGGGGGCGCGCGAGACAGGGGGGGGTCGCGCGAGACAGGGGTGCCGTGCGAAGCGGGGGGCGGGTCTTGAAACGGGTGAGTTTTGGAGTAAGCGAGTTTTTGGGCGGACGGCTCTGGGGTCGTGCGGTTTTCGCGTTTTGTCATAAAGTCGTCGGAACGGGGGCTGAGCGTCTGAGAAGAGGCAAAAATACCCTGTGGATAACGGATTTTGCGGGGTTTAAGCCGGAATTATCCACAGAACGCTTGTTCTATATTTGGGGGGTTTTCCTCACATGGTGTGATGAACCCATGAAGACCACCGATCAGCTACAGAACCCGCCGCGCACCCTACTCGCTGACTCGCCGCGCGTGAGGGCGCAGATTCCTCCGCGGGAGTCGGAACAGGGCCTTGCCCTCACACCGCCCGCTGTGGCGCCTCACGGGGTGCCTATGCCTAGCGGGGTGTCTGCCGGGGCGAGCGTTTCCGCGCTGATGGTGCCCGAAGACTACCGGGCCCGCGCCGTGGCCGTACAGGCGAGGGAGCGCATCCTGCGTTCCCCGGAATGGAGCTCCCTCGCGCTCGACGGAGCCGCGGCCTTTAATGGGCCCTCATCAGCACAGCCCTTCTTCGAGTCGCCGTTGCGTCCTCTCCTCGAGGAGGTCGTGGAGGAGGTTATCGCCGAGATAGACGGAGCCCCGCCGCCCGGTGCGCTCCCGGGGTCGCCCCGGGTAGCCCCGGGGCTCCTGGCTCGCTTTATGCCCAGGGCCCTCTCGGGTACCCTCTCCCTGCGGAGAAAGCCGGGGAAGTTGCCGGGCGTTTTTACTGCACATCCCGCAGGTCTGCGCGCTGCCGGACGGGGGACCGCCCCGTGGAGCTACCCCAGCGTCGAACACGTACCCGTCGACCGAGAACTGGCTCTGCGCTACCTGGGGTCTGAGCTCTACGGGTTTGGCGCGCTCGATTTGCTCCTTGAAGCGGGGGAAAAACTCGGCGCCGCCATCACCGATATCTACGTGAACTCACCCTGCGATATTTGGGCGGGCATCGGTGGTGAGGTTCGCCCCGTCGCCCTGAGCCTCGGCAACGAGCAGCGAGTGCGTGCCCTGGCCGAGCGCCTTATTCGCCGCCGCGGTGGGCAACTGGATACCGCGCACCCGGCTACCGACGTCAGCGATGAGGTGGGTCGACGCATCCACGCCATCATTCCGCCCCTGAGCGAGCGCACCCGCCTGTCCATCCGATTGCCGGCAAGGGAACGCCCTGGCCTAAACCACCTCGTCAGCGCCGGATTGTGTGATTCCGCAACCGCCGATTACCTGCGTCGCATGGTGGCCGAGCGCCGTGGATTCGTCATTAGCGGCGGTACGGGAACCGGTAAGACGACGCTCCTCAACGCCCTGCTGGGGCTGTGTGAACCGGCCGAGCGCATCGTCATTCTGGAGGACACCCCGGAGCTCGCCCCCGAACACGAGCAGGTCGTTGCCCTTAGAACCCGAGCCGCGAATTCAGAGGGTGCGGGCGCTATCGGCCTGGGCGAACTCATCGTGCAAGCCCTGCGCATGGGCCCGGACCGCCTGGTTGTGGGGGAGTGCCGCGGGGCGGAGGTGGTGCACCTGCTGACCGCCATGAACACCGGTCACCGCGGTGCCGGGACCACGCTGCACGCCAATAGCGCCGAGGCGGTGCCTCGCCGGCTGATTGCTCTGGGCGCGCTCGCGGGCCTGGATTATAGAACGGTTGCTCTGCATACGGTAACGGCTTTTGAGCGCATTATTCACATCGAACAGCAGGACGGTTGCCGCCGCATTGAGGGCGTGTATAGCCTGCACGTTGAGGGGCCCGAAGAGCGGTTGCGGGTGCGGAGGATTCCCATTAATCCGGAGTCCGATCGAGGGGTAGCCCCGTCCGAGTCAGCCGGAGGCGCCCAGGAAAGGGGGAGAGCATGAGAGCCGTACGAACCGCATCGCTGAACCTGCGGGAGCGCTGGAAGAATCGCCGCCCCGGCGTAGCGGATGCCGACGAGATGCGCGTATGGCCGCTCGTGTTGCGTTCCCTGGCCCTCAACCTGCGGTCGGGGATGAGTCTGCACGAGGCGGTGCAGTCCCTCTCGTACCCCGAAGAGCACCCACGGATCGGTGAAGATATTCGCCGGTTTATCCGGGCTCTGGAGACCACCTCGGCCTGGGGACTATCGCCGCATCTGGCCTGCGAACAGGTTCTTAGCGAGGGCGAACGCAGCCTGAGACCTCACAGCCGAGAACGCCTGCGCGACCTGTCCCTCAGCCTGCGCATGAGCGAAAACGCCGGAGCGCCCCTGGCTACCAGCCTGGAGCGGGCCGCCGAGCACGCCGAGGAACGTATCGACGCGCTCCTGGGACGGCAGAGCGCGCTGGCGGCACCTCGCGCTACCGGTCGAATCCTCTCGTGGCTACCCCTCATCGGGCTGGGACTGGGAATGTTGATGGGCAGCGACCCGCTGGGTGTGCTCACCGGATCGGTGGCCGGTGCCCTCGCGGGCTTGCTCGGATTCGTCCTGGCTTTTATCGGGCGAGGATGGACGGCCCGGTTGGTGCATCGGGCCGAGGAGGAGAGCGAGGGCAGGAGCTCCCCGGCCGCTCAGCCCGTCCGACTCGGTGGGCACCTCGCGAGGGAGCCGACCGGTCGTGAGGCTCGACGCTTCGGCTCTTTGGGGCACACGGAAGCCTGCGCTCCACCCGGAGTGGACACGGCTCTCATGTTGGAGCTGCTCGCCGCGCAGCTGAGGGCCGGGCTCTCGCCACTTTCGGCCCTGACGGCTCTCGCCGAGGCCCTGAACAGCGGGCAGCTGCGAGCGATATGCCGCCGACTGCAGATGGGAGCCACCTGGGAGGTGGCCTGGGCCGGAACCGCCACGGGAAGCTGGGGCCCGCTGAGGGACGCACTCGCCCCGGCCTACACCGCCGGTAGCCCGAGCGCGCCCCTGCTCAGGGCCCTCGCCGACGCGCAACGCCTGAGTGAGCGTCGCGCCGCAGAGCGTGCCGCGGGAAAACTCTCGGTTGCCCTGGTCGTGCCCCTCGGGCTCTGCTCCCTGCCGGCATTCATCTGCCTTGGTATCGTGCCCATCCTCATTTCGCTCCTGCCGACCCTCACCGGGTAGGCCCTGCGGGAACGATCCCACATTCTCGCGCCGAGTTGAACGAACTGCCCGGCGCACAATCCAAAAATATCTTGAGAAAGGAAGACCAATGACGAACATTCTGACCCCCACCTACCCCGAACGACGTGGAGAGAACGAAGCCGACCGCTACGAGGCGGAGGCTGCCCAGACTATCCTCGGGCCCGTGCCGCTCTCGGTTGCTATCGCCACGACCCTCAAGCAATTGCGCGAGGAATGTGCGGACCTCTTCGACGGGGATGGATTGCCCGATGCGAAGGCCCCCAAGATTACCCTGCCCGGTGCCTCGGGTGAGGCCCCGATGGGGCTCCCGCAGGAGCTGGCTCAGAGCGAAGAACGCGTTCTGAATATTGCCCGTGCCCTGGCCGAGGGATGCACCCTAGACTCCTGTGGCCCCACCTGCTGCGCGCTGGGTTGCGCACTTGACGAAGGCGAAGAACGTAGCTCGCGCGCTGCGGGAGATGGGACTGAGCCCGCTGAACCGACCGGGTGTTACGGGACTTCATGCGGGGACGAACCGCTCGAGCTCTCCATCGCTCTCAGTGCCGCGGAGCGTGAAACGCACGAAGCCGAACGTTACGCCCCCGCCGGTGACGTGGAGGAGGGAGCATCCACCGCTGAGTACGGAATCGTCATGCTTGCGGCGGTCGGTTTCGCGGGGTTGCTGGTGGTCATCCTCAAATCGGACGAGGTGCGTTCAATGCTCCTGGACATCGTGCGTAACGCCCTCTCGATTGCGGGAAACACGGGCCTGCTATAGGGCTATATGATATTGGGCCAGGCCTAATTATGACCGGTAGAAACACCTGGAATATCAGCACAGAAAGGAGGAATAAAGAATGACCGTTCGTGTCATTTTAGGTCGTATTGTGGGTAGGTCTCGGAGGCGCAACCCTAGGCCCGAGGAACTGGGCGCCGTAACCGCCGAGTTCGCGGTGGCCCTGCCCGCCGTGACCGCGGTGCTCGCCCTCTGCCTGGGGGCAGCCTCCACCGGCGTGGCCCAGGTAAAGCTGGAAGAATCGGCCCGGGCGGCGGCCCGTGCAGCCGCCCGGGGCGACTCGGAAGCCGAGATTCGTGCGGTCGTCGAACGTATCGACCCGGCGCAGAGTGTGCAGGTGAGCGCGGCGAACGGGGGGCCTGGCGAGGCCTCGCAGGTGCAGGTCGTGGTGACCCGTCCCGCTCCCGGCGTTATCGGCTCCGCGACGGGATGGACCCTGCGAGCCGAGGCTCACGCCCGACAGGAAGGAGGCATCGATGAACCGGAAGAACCGGGAGGGCACAGCGCCGACTCTGGCGACCCCGGCTAGGGCGGGCGACCCGGTATCCGCGGGGTCCCGGGAGGAAGGCAGCGGCACAGTTCTCGCGTTGGGCATCGTGGCCGTTCTGCTGATTATGACGGTGACTGTGGCCGGACTCATCGGGGCGGTTTCCGCCAACCGACGGGCCTCCTCCGCAGCCGATCTCAGCGCCCTGGCCGCGGCGGACGCCTACAGGGGTCTTGCCTCCGGAGACCCCTGCGAGGTGGCCAAGGAATGGGCCGTCAAGAACGGCGCCCGGCTGGAGGCGTGCATCTTCCCGGACCGACCCGAAACCGTGGAGGTGACGGTCGCAGTGCCGGTCAGCGGCCCGATGAGCGTGCTGGGCCCGGCGAGAGCGCGAGCCCGGGCGGGAGCCGCGCACCCGCTGGGGGAGCACGCCCCGGAAGTCCTCGAGGTTGAGGACCCTCCCGAGGAGATGCCCGTGGAGGAAGCGCCACCGACGGACTGAGCTTCGGGAGTCTAGCCCTCGACGGCTTTCTAATCCCTGGCGACTATCCCGGGAGTCGCCCCCTCTTCCGTATCGGTGCTTCCGTCGATGCTCTTCAGCATGGCCCTCAGCAGGGCCATCGCGCCGGCCTTGCTGAGGGGCTCGTTGCGGTTACCGCACTTGGGCGAGTGTACGCAGGAGGGGCACCCCTGCTCGCATCCGCAGCTTTCGATGGCCTCGAGGGTGGCGCTCAGCCACCGCCGAACCGCGTTGAAGCCGCGCTCGCTGATGCCCGCACCGCCCGGCGCGGCATCGTAAACGAAGATCGTGGGCTGGCCGGTATCGACGTGGTAGAGCGCGGAGAGCCCTCCCAGATCCCAGCGATCGCTGGTGGCGATGAGGGGCAGCAGACCGATGGCGGCGTGCTCGGCCGCATGCAGGGTGCCCGGGCCGTCCTCTTCGGTCACTCCGGCCCCGAAGAGGTAGCTGGGCTCGAACGTGAACCAGACGGCTTCGGTGATGAGCACCTCCGGGGGCATGGGCATGGGCTCGTTACCCAGGTGCTCACCGCCGTAGACCGAGAAACGTTTGTAGCCGGTCACCTGGTTGGTGACCTGAACCTGGCCGCGGTGCATCGTGAGGACGGTGTCGGAACTTTCGCCGGGGCCTACGCTGCGGGCCTCCTCGAAGCGTACGCGCGCCCGCTCGGCGAGCACTCGCACCTCGGTGGTTTCGATAGCTCGCGTGTAGAAGTCCGGGTTGGCGCGGCTGAGCAGAATCACGCGCTCGTCCTCGCTGAGGGATTCGACCACGTAGAGAACGTTCTGGTGAATATATACCGCTCCGGGGTGCCCCTGACTCATGGCGTGTGCGGCGTCCATGGTGCCGACGAGCGTACCCTCCTGCCCGTCGATGAGCTGGTAGGGGCCACCACCGGTTCCGCGGATGTCGACCAGGTCGGCGGCAGACTCGGCGTGCGTCCAGAACCAGCCGTCGGCGCGGCGGCGCAGGTACCCCTGCTGCACCAGGCGATCCAGGAGCGCCTCGGTGTGCGGGCCGAAAAGGTTCAGCTCCTCAACGCGGATGGGGGCCTCCTGGGCGGCCGCACAGAGCTGCGGTGAGAGCACGTACGGGTTGGTTGGGTCGAAAACGGTGGCTTCAACGTCCTGCCCAAAAATCGCCTCCGAGTGGTGCACCAGGTAGGTATCGAGCGGGTTGTCGTCGGCGATGAGAACGGCGAGCGCGTCCTGGCCGCCTCGTCCGGCTCTGCCGATGCGCTGGGTAAAGGATGCGCGGGTGCCGGGCCAGCCGGCCACGATGACCGTGTCCAGCCCGGAAATGTCGATGCCCAGCTCCAGTGCGGAGGTGCTGGCCAGGCCCAGCAGCTCGCCGTTGCGGAGCCTGCGTTCGAGTTCGCGGCGCTCTTCGGGGGTGTACCCTGCCCGGTACGCGGCGACGCGGTGGGCGAGGCCGGGCTCAACCTCGTCGAGGTAGCGTTGGGTCTTCTGCGAGAGGACCTCCACGCTGCGGCGCGAGCCCGCAAAGACGAGCGAGCGGGTGCGCGATAGCACCAGGTCGGTGAGCATCTGCGCACCCTGCTCGATGGGGGAGAGACGGCGCGGGGCATTCTGTTCGGCTTCGGATTTGAGGGCCTCCTGCTGGGTGCTGCGGGCACCGGCGGCCAAGCGGTCGGTCGCTACGGGCGGGAGTAGTTCGGGTTCCCAGAGCACCACGGCGGTCTCGCCGCGGGCGGCCGTGGATTCGGTGATGGCGGTGACCGCCCGCTGCGGCACGCCAATGAGCTTGGCGAAGGACTCGACCGGGTTGGAGCTGGTGGCCGAGGCGCCGTAGAACACGGGCACGCTGCGGTAAAGGGCGCAGACGCGCCGTAGACGGCGCATCAGATTGGCGATGTGCGCGCCGAAGACTCCTCGATAGCTGTGGGCCTCGTCGAGCACCACGTAGCGCAGCCCGCGCAGGAAGGAGGCCCACCGCCGGTGGTTGCTCAGAATCGAGTAGTTGAGCATGTCCGGGGTAGTGAGGATGAAGTTGGCGTGCTCGCGAATCCAGCGGCGTTCGCCGACGGGGGTGTCCCCGTCGTAGCTGGCCGGGTAAAGCCCGGGAAGATTGTAGGAGGTGAGGGCGGTAAGCTGATCGGCGGAGAGTGCCTTCGCCGGAGAAATATAAAGAACATTCGCTCTATTATTAAGGTTCTCAGTCCCGGAATACGCGGAAGTTGAGCTCACCGGTTCACCGCACGAAGCTCGGTAAACGGCGTCCAGCGTGGGCATCAGGTAGCTCAGGGTCTTGCCCGATGCCGTGCCCGTCGCCACAATCACGTGCCCGCCGGCACTCTTCGCACCTTCAGCGTGTGCAGGAGCCCCCGTCTCAACGCGCCCCGCCTGCCAGCCGTAGCGTGCCGCGCTCGCCTCCAGGGCGGCGTCAAGACCGGCGTGGGCCGCCTGCGCGGCGGCGACCTGGTGAGCGTATGGCTCCGAAATGCCGAGAGATTCGAAGGCCTCCACCACGCGCGGATGCATCCACTGCGGCCAGGGGGCGTGCTCCGCCTCGCGGGCCGGGATGGTGTGCACGTGGGTGATCTGCTCGGGCAGGGCGGAGGCGGGCGACAGCTCGGGGAGAAGGGCGCTCAGAGCCTGCTGAGTGGCGTTTGGAAGGTCGCCGAGGCGGCGGGGTGCGCCGGGTGCCGCCGGTGACCCCGAACGGTCTACATTCGCGGCTTGGGGATCTGCGGGGTGATGAGCTGCGTGCTGGGGCATGGCTTCAATTGTAGGTCTCGGCTCGCGCGCGAACTCCCTCGTTCGTTACGGGCCCATCCGTCTTCGGTCGGGGGCGTTCCGGGGTATCGGGCGTATTTCCGTGCCGAGGGTTCGCACGCATCAAGGATTCTGTATGTATTGGGGGTATCGCACGTTAAAATAGTTTCGTGGCTCAAAATAAGATTATTCTGTATTACCAGTTCGCCCCCATCGCCGACCCGCAGGCGGTCATGCTCTGGCAGCGCGCCCTCTGCGAGAAGCTCGGCCTGCGCGGGCGCATCCTCATTTCCAAGCACGGCATTAACGGCACCCTCGGCGGCGAAATCAACGCGGTCAAGGCGTACACCAAGGAAACCCGCAAGTACCCCGGCTTCAAGAACATGGAGTTCAAGTGGTCCGAGGGTGGCGCGGAGGACTTCCCCCGCCTGTCCGTGAAGGCACGCGACGAGATTGTGGCTTTCGGTGCTCCCGACGAGCTGCAGGTGGACGAGAACGGCGTCGTTGGCGGCGGCGTTCACCTGAAGCCTGAAGAGGTCAACAAGCTTGTTGAAGAGCGCAGCGACGAAGTGGTCTTCTTCGACGGCCGTAACGCGTTCGAGGCGAAGATCGGCAAGTTCAAGAACGCTATCGTTCCCGACGTGCGCACCACCCACGACTTCATCCGCGAGATCGAGTCCGGCAAGTACGACCACATTAAGGACAAGCCGGTCGTCACCTACTGCACCGGCGGTATTCGTTGCGAGATTCTCTCCGCGCTCATGAAGAACCGCGGCTTCAAGGAGATCTACCAGATCGACGGCGGCATCGTGCGTTACGGCGAGAAGTACGGCGATAAGGAACTCTGGGAAGGCTCGCTGTACGTCTTTGACAAGCGCATGCACATGGAGTTCACCCCGGATACCGTCACTATCGGCAAGTGCGAACAGTGCGGCGCCCCCTCGAACAAGTTCGAGAACTGCTCCAACGAGAACTGCCGCGAGCTAGTTCTGCTCTGCCCCGAGTGTGCAGCTGATGACGCGAAGCGCCGCTGTGTGCCCGAGTGCTCGGTGGACCGCGAAGCAGCTGAGGCGAACGCCTAATGGCAGGCGCTAAGGGCGGCGCGGTTCAGATTTCTGAACCTCGCATTGAGGAGCACCCGGCGCTGGTTGTTGCCGGCGTCTCGCAGGTGTTCTCCCTGGACGACGATTTTTCCTCGCTGTGGGATGAGCTGAACCAGAAGGCGTCCCCGGCAATGCTGGATGTTCTGAACGTGACCCAGTACCTGGGCGTGTGTACTCAGCCGAACCCGAAGGGTCAGGTCCGCTACACCGCGGGCTTCCTGGTTTCGGAGCCGGCGAGCGCGGCGAAGCTAGGCCTGGGCGTGCTGGAGTTGCCTGCGAGCACCTACGCGGTGGTTGAGGTGACCGGCCCGATTTCGGAGTCCATTCCGGCTGGCTTTGCGAGCTTTGAGGAGGCGTTCTTCGCGAAGAATCCGCAGTACCGCCCGGTTGGTGGCCTGGAGGTTTACGGCCGCGGCGATATGCAGGCGGCTGATTACCGTATGGAGCTGTGGGTTCCGCTGGTAAAGCGTTCCTAGGGCAGTTTGTTTCTGTCGTTTTAGTTGCAGTTTTAGCTGTTGAATAGAAGGGCCCGGTGGTGCGATGCGTTCGTGCCGCCGGGCTTTTTTGTACCTTTTTCGACTGTATTTTGCGCCAGCATTTTGTGGCGGTATGTGTGCGCCGGGTGGGTGATGCGTGCGGGTGGGGCGTGCGGCGAAAGCGGGGGAGCGATGCTCTTTGCGTAATACTCCGAAACAAAATACTTGACATGTAAAGTATTTGGGTTTAGATTTAAACCACCAGCCCGGCACTACACGAACCCGAGCGCAACTCGCAAAGGAAAAACCATGAGCACCCCCACCAACAACACCCAACAGCTCGACGAATCCTTCCGCATCAGCCACCTCGAACCCATGCGCGGCGACGAGAAGAAGCTCGGCTTCCTCTCCTTCGGCCACTGGGCTGAGGTCCCCGGTTCCCGCGTATCCTCCGCCGCAGAATCCCTGCACCAGGCGATCGACCTCGCCGTAGGCGCCGAAGACATCGGACTGGACGGCGCGTTCTTCCGCGTGCACCACTTTGACCAGCAGCAGGCAACCCCCTACCCGCTGCTCTCCGCAATCGCAGCCAAGACCGAACGTATTGAGCTCGGCACCGGTGTGATTGACATGCGCTACGAAAACCCGCTCTACATGGCAGAACTTGCCGCCATGGCTGACCTTATCGCGGCGGGTCGACTGCAGCTGGGTGTCTCCCGCGGCTCGCCCGAATCTGTGATTCGCGGCTTTGAGAGCTTCGGTTACTACCCGGCAGAAGGCGAAAACGAGGGCGATATGGCACGCCGCCACCTCGACATTTTCCTCAAGGCAATTGAGGGTGAGGGTATGGCGCCCAGCGCTCGCGTGGCGGGCAAGTACGCCCCTGTTCAGCCGCAGTCGCCGGGTCTGCGTGAGCGCATCTGGTGGGGTGCAGGTACCGATAGCACCGCCGTGTGGACCGCGCAGAAGGGCCTGAACCTCATGTCTTCAACCCTGATGCTGGAAGATAGGGGCATTCCCTTCGATCAGCAGCAGGCGCAGCAGATTCGTCTCTTCCGCTCTGAGTGGGTGAAGGCGGGCAATTCGGGTGTTCCGCGTGTTTCGGTGTCCCGCTCGGTGTTGCCCATTATTGATGAGACCTCGGCGCGCTACTTTGGTCGCCGCGCGGCGGAGGACTCGCAGGATTACACCGGGATTATCGACAACAGCTTCTCCCGCTTTGGTCGTAGCTACATTGGCGACCCGGCGGATATTGCCGAAGAGCTCGCTCGTGATGAGGCGGTCCAGGCGGCAGATACCGTGCTGCTGACCATCCCGAACCAGCTGGGCGTGGACTTCAACCTGAAGATGCTTGAGGCCATTGTGAAGGAGATTAAGCCCGCGCTGACCACTAAGTAAAGCCCCTGAGGTGAAGACTCCGCAGAACCTTCTGCGCTAGCAGGGTTTCGCGCCAGCGTGCCGCCGTCGCTTCCGTGATGGGCGGTGGTCGCTGATGAGCGCGAA
>ERZ773213.1316-NODE-1316-length-13268-cov-6.837660_pt1 | contig 13268 bp, 9 predicted proteins | sample MGYA00580996_ERZ773213 | MGnify/ENA primary metagenome ERZ773213 (study PRJEB29015, sample SAMEA2738152) | human oral metagenome | biome: human oral; feature: human-associated habitat; material: saliva | place: China | collected 2197 ...
GCCTGAACCTTCAAGGCACGAGCCACGCCGTCGCGCGCCTCCGCAATCTGCCGGCGCAGCGCCGCCGCGTCCTCAGGCAATGACGCCAAATAGGTTTCGGTGCGTTCCAGCAGTTCGGCGGTCGGCTCTGAGGGGTACATGCCGCTAATAATCTGCAAAGAAATCTCGTGCGAACGGGAACGCCAAATGCCCTCAATTAGCTCAAAATACGGTTCAATGTACGGCTCGGTCAGTTCCTTCTCGCCAGCCTTAAAACCGGCAATGGCGTACCGCTGGATCATGTTTGACAGTTCACCGGTTACCATGATCTTCTCCCAGTACTCTGCCTTAGCCTCGGCGGTGGGGAACGATGCGTACGCCTGCGCCGCGTACTGCTGGCCGTTTGCGGTGTTATCGCGCTCCAGCTCGGCCGCAATCTGCTCACTGGTGGCCCGCCCGCCGGTTGCCAGGCGGCACAGCAGGTTCCACCGCAGGTCCGTATCAATTTCCAGGCCGTCGAGGGTGATCGACCCGTCGAAGAGACGCTGCACGTTCTCGTACTGTTCAGCGGTGCGGGTCTGGTTAACGAACGCCTGCACCAGCTGCAGCTGCGCATCCGAATCCGGCTCTGCCGCCAGCACCAGCTGCCACAGCCTGTCGGCTGCGTATTCGCGGGTCTCGTCCCTAAACTGGGGGTTCACGAACGTGCGTAGCGCCGTTGAGAGGCCCAGCAGCTGGGTGCGCATCGCCGTGGAGTTCGTCTCCTGCCCAATATTGTTCAGCACCAGCTCAACGTACTGGCGGGCGGGCATCTGCGCATCGCGCACAGTATCCCACAGGGAGCCCCACACCACGCCGCGCGCCACTGACGAATCAATGTCGCCCAGGTGCTTCACGGCGGTTTCGATGGAACGCTCATCCAGGCGCACCTTCGCGTACGCCAAATCTTCGTCGTTCAGCAGCAGCAGATCAGGGCGTTTCTTCCCCACAGCTTCAGTAACCTCGGTTAGTTCCCCATCAATATCAAGCTCAATGCGGTCGGTGCGGGTCAGTTTGCCGTCTGTCAGGTTGTAGAAACCAATGACTGCACGGTGCGGGCGCAGGGTCTCAAACCCTTCAGCGTATGACTGGCGCACGCCCAGGGACGTAATGTTCCCTTCCGCATCGTTAGCAACTTCAACGGTGAGGGTGTTCACCCCGGCGGTTTCCAGCCACTTGGCGCTCCATGCGCGCACGTCCCGCCCCGAAGTTTTCTCAAGCTCAACCAGCAGGTCGTCCAGTACCGTGTTGCCCCAGGCGTGCTTGGTGAAATACTCTTTGAGGGCCGCCATGAAATTCTCCTGGCCAACCCACGCCACCATCTGCCGCAGCACCGAGGCGCCCTTCGCGTAGGTGATACCGTCAAAGTTCACCTGCACATCCTGCAGGTCACGGATTTCGGCCACGATCGGGTGGGTTGAGGAGAGCTGGTCCTGTCGGTACGCCCAGGTTTTCTCTGAGGCTGCGAACGTGGCCCAGGCTTCTTTCGCGTACCGGGTGTTTTCGGCTGCCGCCAGTGTAGACATGAACTCGGCAAATGACTCGTTTAGCCACAGGTCGTTCCACCACTGCATGGTCACCAAATCACCGAACCACATGTGCGCCAGCTCGTGCAGCACCGTAATGGCGCGGCGCTCACGCAGCGCCTCGGCCACCTTGGACCGGAAGACGTACGCCTCAAGGTAGGTCACGCACCCGGCGTTTTCCATTGCGCCAGCGTTGAACTCGGGAACGAACAGCTGATCGTACTTCTCAAACGGGTACGGGGTTTTGAACTGCTCTTCGTAGAACTCGAACCCTTGGCGGGTCAGCTCGAACACGTCGTCGGCGTCTACGAACGGCATGAGCGACTTACGGGCGTACACGCCCAGGGGGATGACGCGTCCCTCAGAGTTCGTGAGTTCGCTGGTGACTTTCTCGTACGGGCCAGCCACGATCGCCGTAATGTAGGAGGAGATACGCGGGGTCGGCTTGAAATACCAGGTTTGCGCCCGGCCGCACCCGCAGTCTTTCGGCACGATCTTCACCTCGGGCTGGTTAGAAACCACCACCCACGGTGTGGGCACCCGCACGATGAACTCGAACTCCGCTTTCAAATCCGGCTGCTCAAACACGGGGAAAACACGGCGCGAGTCCGGTACCTCAAACTGCGAGTACAGGTACACCTCCCCATCCACCGGGTCCACAAACCGGTGCAGGCCCTCACCGGTGTTGGTGTAGAACATGTCGGCGTCAATCACCAGTACGTTCTGCGCGGCAAGGTTCGGCAGGGTAATGCGCTCCCCGTCAGCTAGGCTGGTATCCAGCTGTTCACCGTTCAGTTCAATCGAACGCACCGTGCTGGTGATAGCGTCAATGAACGTTGATGCGCCAGGTACCGCGTCAAAACGGATCTCAGTTTTACACGTAAAAACATCTTTGTCGCTGGGCAGGTCAAGCTCAATACGGTAGGTGTGCACGCGCTTAATGACTGTGGCACGCTCAATCGCTTCATCGCGGGTTAGGTTCAGGCCGGGCATAGGTTCCCTTTCTAAAAATATATATGGTTTTGGTACCGCCATCGCAGCTGTTAGCCCCGCAATGTCGCGGGTGTCAGCTGGTTATCTGGGGCGTGGGGGTACAGAGCCACGCAACAGTGCCTCAAACCACAATCTTACCGTATGCCCGGCGGGATAACATCCGAAAAACTGTTGCCCACAGGCCCGCCCATAAAAGCCCGTCTGCGGCATGTTGTCAGTTACAGGAATACCGCTGTATTCGCTACAGTTAATGAGGGCACACCCCGCACCTGCCAGCACCAGCGGCCTGGGGTGAGCATGTCACCAGCAGCCCCGCCGGGCACACAATCATAGGAGAACCTCCCTTGCGCGTACACATCGCCACCGACCACGCCGGTCTGCAGCTGAGCCACTACCTGATTGAGAAGCTCACCGCCGCAGGATACGAGATGATCGACCACGGCCCCACCGAATATGACCCGCTGGATGATTACCCCAGCTTCTGCATTAACGCGGCTCTCGCGGTGAAACGTGACCGTGACGCCGGGCTTGATTCTCTTGGCATTGTGCTTGGCGGCTCCGGTAACGGGGAGCAGATGGCGGCTAATAAGGTTGAGGGTATCCGCGCAGCCCTAGCCTGGAACCACAGTACGGCGGCGCTCGCACGCGATCATAATAATGCGCAAGTGGTTGCTGTGGGTGGGCGCCAGCATTCACCGGATGAGGCGTTGGAAATCATTAAAGTTTTCCTCAGCACCCCTTGGAGCGGGGAGGAACGCCACGCCCGTCGTATTGGGCAGCTTGGCGAGTATGAGCAGACCGGGAAGATCTCTGGCAAACATATTGACGAATAAATAAGTCCCGCCCCACTTGTGCCCCTACCGCTAAGGAGAAGCGCGTGCCTGAAGGCCACTCTATTCACCGTATAGCCCGCCAATTCAACGATGTGTTTACCGGGGAGCGGGTGCGTGTTACTAGCCCGCAGGGCCGCTACGCTGAAGGGGCTGCGCTGGTTGATGGGGCACGTATTGCCCAGGCGTTTGCGCACGGTAAGCATCTTTTTGTTGGGTTCGACAACGAATTGACGTTGAACGTGCACCTGGGGATTTATGGCAACTGGAGTTTTGGCGGGGACGAATCGTTTACAGGCGCCTCAAGTATTGGGGCGCCTCGCAAGATTGGTGAGAAAGAATACGGTGGTGGGGAGCGCCCCGAGTATTCTGGCCCTCCTCAGCCAAAAGCAACTACTCGCTGCCGTATCGTCTCGGAGCATGGCTGGGCTGATCTTGTGGGCCCCACTGTTTGCCGCACTCTCACCCCGGACGAGGTTGCTGTGGTGCGTGGGAAGCTGGGGCCAGATCCGCTGAACGCTGATGCTGACCCGGGGCAGTTCTACCGTGCCGCCGCTAAAAGCAGCCGCCCGATTGGGGTGATTCTCATGGATCAGGCAGCTATTTCCGGGGTGGGTAATATTTTTCGTGCCGAATCGCTGTACCGCCAGAAAATTGACCCGTTACGCCCCGGGAAGACACTCAGTGATGATGAGCTGCGCCGCCTGTGGGACGATAATAAGCATCTGCTCACCATTGGTGTGCGTGTGGGCAGAATCATTACCACCGAGCAGCAGGATCGTCCCGGTATCCCTGAAACTGAGGCGTGGCCTGATCACGCAAACTATGTGTATATGCGCCACGGGCAGAAGTGCCCGCGATGCAGTGCCACCATCCGCATGGAAGAAATCGCCGGGCGTAAACTCTATTGGTGCCCTGGGTGCCAGAAATAACTTGTATGTTCGGGGTGGTTTTGGGTAGAACTTGACAGCTTCAAACATATGCCGCTAATCTAAGTGAGTTCTTTGGGGATGTAGCTTAATGGTAAAGCCTCAGTCTTCCAAACTGATGACGCGGGTTCGATTCCCGTCATCCCCTCACTCAAAGAGACCCAAAGGTTTTTACCTTTGGGTCTCTGTTGTGCTTTGAGAAGTAGGTTAAAAATTACCTGCCCCTGGCTTGGAGCAGGGACGAAGCCGCTGATTTTTGCTAACTTGCTGAAATAACCTGTGACGAGGGCTAATACCGTTAACGTCAAAGAAGCGGGCGGGCTAGATCACCAGCCGCACCCCAAAATTTCCGGGTTCCAGCCCGGTGGCACGGGAGATAGCTTCTGTGGCTGCTAAAAGAATACCGCTAAAGTTAGTTGGCTGCCCGGCTGTTTCTAGCTCAGGCACGTCAACAACCCACCCGGTTCCTTCCCGGTGGGCAATAGCGTCATATGTTTTAAGGTTCATGCTTACCTCCGTGTCTTTATATATGCTAGGGCTGAGAGCCTCAAAACACAAGGTCTTAACATGAGGTTTAATATAAAAACCGTTGTCAGCGGCCTGTTGGGGCCGCTATAGCCGCTCAGGAACATAAATATGCGGCCCCTGTTAGGCATTTACCCAAATACCCGCTAAACTTGTGTGTTGGGTATGCGAAAAGTACCTTACGGGGCGTGGCGTAGCTTGGCTAACGCGCCTGCTTTGGGAGCAGGAGATCGCAGGTTCGAATCCTGTCGCCCCGACGGAAATAGGCTCACCCAGCGCCTTTTTCAGACACCATGAGCGGTTCAGAGAACGTTCCGCCACCGAACTACTTACGAGGAGATCAACGGACGTGAAGACCGCCGTCGAGAAGCTCAACCCGACCCTGGCAAAAATTGAGGTCGAGGTTCCTTTCGCCGAGTTCAAGCCTTACCTGGACCGCACCTACAAGAACCTTGCCGAGCAGATTAGCGTCCCCGGTTTCCGCAAGGGCAAGCTGCCTAAGCAGCTGATTGAGCAGCGTGCGGGCTTCGACTACATTGTTGAGGCTTCTCTGAATGAGGCTCTGAACGATTTTTACGCCCAGGCTCTTGGTGAGAATGAACTGTCGCCGCTGGCTCAGCCGGAACTGAACGTGCAGTCTCAGCCCACCGTGCAGGAGCGTGAAGCTGATGTTAAGCTCACCATTGAGGTGACTGTGCGACCCGAGATCGAACTTCCCAAGTATGAGGGGATTGAGGTTGAGGTTGATGACGTTGAGGTAACCGCCGACGACGAGAAGGAAGCCCTTGACGGGCTGCGTGAGCGTTTCGGGTCTTTGAAGACTGTTGAGCGTCCCGCAGCAGATAACGACTTCGTAACCATTGACATTGCGGCCGAAATTGACGGTGAGCAGGTGGACGCTGCCAACGACCTGTCATACCAGATCGGTTCGGGCACCATGCTTGAGGGCATTGATGAGGCCCTGCTGGGCTTGTCGGCTGGTGAGGACGCAACGTTCGAGACCAAGCTTTCTGGTGGGGATCACGCCGGTGAGCAGGCTGTTATTAAGGTGAAGCTTTCCGCCGTGAAGGAGCGTGAACTTCCCGAAGCTGACGACGAGTTCGCCCAGCTGGCTTCTGAGTTCGACACCATTGATGAGCTGAAGGAAGACATTAAGAAGCAGGTCTCCGAGGCTAAGGTCGCCGATCAGGGTTCGCAGGCACGCGACAAGGTGCTGGCTAAGCTCGTTGAGATGGTTGAGATTCCGGTTCCTGAGAAGGTTATTGAGGACCAGCTGGAGCAGCACTTCAACAACCCGAACGCTGAGGCTGACCACGACACTGAGGAGCACCGCGCTGAGGTTCGTGAGAACACCAAGACCGCGTTTAAGAACGAGATGGTGCTTGATGCTATCGCCGACGCCGAAGAGGTTGAGGTTAACCAGAACGAGATGATCGAGTACATCATCACGATGAGCTCCCAGTACGGCATGGACCCGAACCAGTTTGCTCAGATGCTGGATGGCTCCGGCCAGGCGGGTATGCTGGTGGGCGAGGTTCGCCGCTCCAAGGCTTTGGCTGAGGTGCTGAAGAAGGCTGTGGTGAAGGACTCCAAGGGTAACGTTGTGGACCTGTCCTCATATCTTGAAGACAACAAGGAAGAAGAGGCTAAGTAGCAGCCTCGTTACTCCCGCTGGCTGAACAGGCCTAACCTCATATTGTGGGCGCATCCAACCGTTAGGTTTGGGTGCGCCCACAGTATTTTAAAACTGCTGGTGAAGAACAATACTTAGCGGGTGGCGCTGGCGCGGGGTCTGTGGATTCGGCGGGCGTAACCGTTCGCCCTCTGGCGAACTACGGCAAGAACCCGCGCACCAGCAGGGGAAGAGAGGGTATTGTAGTACTCAAGCAAATGTCGCGTATCCCGTAGAGGGGACAGCGCGAGCCTCCTAGTTAAGAAAAAGAGGGAATATGTCAGGCTACATGCCCCTGCCCACTGGATCCGGTAGTGCCGCCGCACGCATGGCATCCACAGCTGTTGGCAGCCAGGAAGACTATGTCTATAATCACCTGCTCAAGGAGCGTATTATTTGGCTCGGCTCTGAGGTGCGTGATTCGAATGCTAACCTGATCTGCTCGCAGATGCTGTTACTTTCGGCTGAGGACCCGAAGGCTGACATCTACCTGTACATTAACTCGCCGGGCGGTTCGGTGACCGCAGGTATGGCTATTTACGACACCATGCAGCTTATCCCGAACGATGTGGTGACAGTGGTGACTGGTATGGCTGCTTCCATGGGGCAGTTTTTGCTAACCGCTGGCACCATTGGTAAGCGTTACGCTACCCCCAATGCGCGTATTCTTATGCACCAGCCTCTGGGCGGTATTGGTGGTACGGCTTCTGATATTCGTACTCAGGCTGAGCTGATTCTTGATATGAAGAAGCGGTTAGCTGAGATCACTGCTGAGCGTACTGGTAAAACCCTTGAAACCATCCTGAAGGATAATGACCGCGATAACTGGTTTACCGCTCAGGAGGGGCTAGATTACGGGTTCTTCGACCATATTGCGACTACTGCCGGTGGACAGTTCGCTCAGGAAAGCAAGTAGGGGAGTAGTAGAAGATATGAATTACCTGCCGAACGATATTGCGCCGCAGATGCCGTCGAACCGGTATGTGCTTCCCAGCTTTGAGGAGCGTACCCCCTACGGGTACAAACGCCAGGACCCGTATGCAAAGCTATTTGAGGATCGCATTATTTTCCTGGGCACTCAGGTGGATGATGCCTCAGCTGATGATATTATGGCGCAGCTGCTGGTGCTGGAAGCGCAGGACCCGGATCGGGATATTACCCTGTACATTAACTCGCCTGGTGGCTCGTTCACCGCGATGACCGCTATCTATGACACCATGCAGTATATTCGCCCCGAGATTCAGACCGTGTGCCTGGGGCAGGCGGCCTCGGCTGCGGCTGTACTTTTGGCCGCTGGTACTCCGGGTAAGCGTCTTGCGCTGCCGAACGCCCGCGTGCTTATCCACCAACCGGCACTGAGCGGGCAGCAGGGTGGACAGGCATCTGACCTGGAAATCCATGCTAATGAAGTGATGCGTATGCGTGAGTGGACCGCTAAGACTTTGGCGCTGCATGCCGGGAAGACCTATGAGGATGTCGACCGCTCCATTGAACGCGATAACATCCTGACTGCCTCTGCCGCGTTGGAGTACGGCCTGATCGATAAGGTACTAGACTCGCGTAAGCTCAACAAACCTGCGATTAACACCCCTGAGTCTTACACCTAGAAGCTAACCCCCGGTTTTATGCGGGGAACTGCTGACCGTGTTAAACGTGAGGGCGGCAGCCCACCCGGTATAGCTGGGTAGGCCGCCGCCCTCATGTACTATGCGCATAAGAATCACGCCGGTCTTCGAGGCAAGGCCCGTGTAACATCACTGGATACAAACGAGGACTATGCTTCAATTGCACATGCCATGTTTTCGCTCGCAGAAGTTTAAACTCGTCACATTTCGCAATCTTCGTCATACTCACCGATAATCTACCGTAAGAGGTTCAATGACACCTCGGCGTCTGCGTTCCTGAATAATCTGCGGTAGCCTTGTAAAAGGCCCGCTGCGCACTAGGTTCGCGTGCTGTAATGGGCCCACAACGGAAAGGGATGCCCGTGGATACAATCGACACCTCACCAGGGGTACGGTGTTCGTTTTGCGATAAGCCGCGCACACCCGCGCGTAAAGTCGTGATCGGTCCCAACGTAAATATTTGCAACGAGTGTGTGGGGCTGTGCAACGATATTCTCGAAGAAGAGACGAAACGCGAGACAGCCCCCAAGGTTCGGTCGCAGCGGACTCTCGCTACGCCCCGCGAGATTTTTGCCCACCTACAGGACTATGTGGTGGGCCAAGAGGACGCCAAACGCACCCTGGCGGTGGCCGTCTATAACCATTACAAACGCATCCAAGAGTCGGATAACCCGCTATTGTCCTCACGCACCCTTGCTGCGAGCCTGGGGGAGCAGATTGACCTGGGTAAATCGAATATCCTCATGATTGGGCCCACCGGGTGCGGTAAAACCTACCTGGCTCAGTCGCTCGCTAAAAAGCTAGACGTACCTTGTGCCCTCGTGGACGCAACCACTCTCACCGAAGCGGGGTATGTGGGGGATGATGTTGAAAACATTCTGCTGCGTCTGATTAACGCCGCTGACGGGGATGTAAAAAAGGCCGAGCGCGGCATTATTTACATTGACGAAATCGACAAGATCGCGCGTAAAGGCGAGAACATGTCAATCACCCGTGACGTCTCGGGTGAGGGCGTGCAACAGGCGCTTTTGAAAATTATTGAAGGAACCGTTGCGGGGGTGCCGCCCGAGGGAGGGCGTAAACACCCCACACAGACCACCTTAGAGATTGACACGTCACATATTTTGTTCATCGTCGCGGGCGCTTTCGACGGGCTTCAGGAACGCGTGGCCTCACGCACAGCCCCCGCAGGGATCGGGTTCGGCGCGGAACTGGAGACCGGAAAAAATACTGGCTCATACCTGAACGATCTAACCCCCGACGATTTGGCACACTACGGGCTGATCCCAGAGCTGATTGGCCGCCTGCCCGTAGTAACCACACTGCAGCAACTCACTGAGGAGGAGCTGTACCAGGTACTCACCGAGCCGAAGAACGCGCTCATGAAACAATACAAACACCTGTTCGCCCTAGACGGTGTAGACCTCATGTTTGAGGAAGAAGCAATACGGATAGTCGCCCACCGCGCCGCCGAACGAAACAGCGGCGCACGCGGGCTGCGGGCCATGATGGAAAGCATCCTGCTGCCCATCATGTTCGACATTCCCGATCGTGACGATATTACCGCTGTGGTGATTACGGAGGCAGCAGCCAGGGGAGAAAGCGAACCTGCGTATGTGCTGGAGGCCATTGAGAAGCCCGCGAAACCGCGCACTCGCAAGAGCAGCACCGCCGCAAAGAAAAAGGCCGCCTAAAGGGAGAGGTCTGCATAAGTGCCCCAACGATGGGGCGTCAACGAAGCTGATACAGAAGAAAGGAAAATCCTGTGACAACTACCGTCGATTTTTGGTTTGACCCCACCTGCCCGTGGTGCTGGATTACTTCCCGCTGGATTGGGGAAGTGCAGAAAGTCCGTGATATTCAGGTGCGTTGGCACCCATTCTCCCTGTCAGTGCTGAATGAGGGACGTGACCTTGACCCCGGTTACCGTGCCATGATGGATAACGCCTGGGGCCCGGCCCGAGTAGTGGCCGCTGCCGCCCAGCTGCACGGCAATGATGCGCTGAAGCCTCTCTACGACGCGCTGGGCGAGCAGATCCACCACCAGAAGAACACCGCACAAGGCGATAAATACCTGCCCGCTATTGAGGCTGCCCTGGCGGAGGCGAAACTTCCCTCAGAACTGGTGAACTACGCGACCACTGACGAATACGATGAGCCGCTGCGTGCATCAGTAGCGCAGGCCCTTGAGAAGGTTGGTGACGATGTGGGTGTTCCGCTCATTGCCATTGACGGTGTAGCGTTTTTCGGCCCTGTGCTCTCACCCTCACCCCGTGGGGAAGAGGCCGGTAAAGTGTTCGATGGTGCCGTGGCGCTGGCCTCATACCCGGGGTTCTTTGAGCTCAAACGCACCCGTACGGTCGGGCCTATCTTCCACGGCGAAGACGGTGACGCCCAGTAGTCACAGCACGGTGTTTTACGAATAGGGGCGGGGTGCCCACCGGTTATGGTGGGCACCCCGCCCCTATGCTCTTATAAATATGCGCCGGCAAGGGGACGTGGCTACTGCTGGATTGCCTTGCGACGTACTTTTTCGCGGATCTTCTCCAGGTTACGCAGCCTAAAGTTGCGGGAGGCAGTGTAATCCACGGCAGCGTCCGAGGTGAACCCGAGCATCGCAAACACTGCCACGCCCAACTGGAAGAACAGGGAGCTGATTGTCAACGCCTCACCGGCCGCAAATACTGAGGCAACTTGGGCTGCGAAGCCGACCACCAGCAGAAGCAGCACCATCCGCCGTGCCTTCGATGAACCCCGCAGAGTAGCCCACAGCATAAACATGTGTATAAACTCAAAAATAACCACCACTACTATGGCCGCAACCAACGTAAAAATCATGAACGTATCACCCTCCGGCCCGTTCAGCACCTTAACCATTGCCGTATCCGAGCCCTGACCCGTCAAATTCGACACCAGTTCGTGGCGGTTCGCCACCGTCAATATCGAAGTGACTAGCTCGGCCACACTCGAAATCACCAGCATCAGCGACGCCGTTAACAGTACAATCGGCAGCTTCTCAGCAATATCATGCGCACTGGTAAGACGCACATCTAGGGCTTCCGCATCCTGCCGCTCAAGTCCCTCGTTCCGCAGGGTCACAATCGGTAAAGCACCATCCGTCACAATGGTGTCGCCCCCGCCGTTACGCGCGTGATAGCCGGTCGAGAAATCCTTAATCACCTCAACCTCAGTCTGCGGGTAGGCGTACTGAATAGACTCCACAATATAGTCACGCTCAAAATCAGTCTGCGCGTCAATACGGTGGGTCACCTGCAGGGTGAAGAAACTAAACCCCACCCCCGAATCGTAGGTTCCGGCGGCCAGCCAGTCCACCCGGTGGCCACCGGGCAGAAGCCACCCATCGGGGGTTTTCCAGAACCGCACATGGTGGCGTTTCTTAGGGTTTCCATCAACCTCTTGCTGGTAGGCAAAGGACTGTACACGCCCAAAAATTTTCAGCGGAGAAACCGGGGCCTCCGCATACGAGCGGCGGGTAAGTGTCGATACCACAATTTTCCATGATGACGCCAAGGTCACTTCGTCGGCGCGGGTCCAGCCTGCGTCCAACATGGCCTGGTGAATCTGCTCTTCAGTACCAATCAGCCCCAGGTTCACGGGGTCACCCAGCAGACCGTCGGAGGTTCGGGTGCGGCCAATAAAATAATCCGGCACATAGATGCGGCTCATAATCGCGTGGAAACGCGGTAGTGTCAGATAGGCGGTGAACCCCCAGAACACGAGCGCCAACAGCAGGCCCCACCACGAGTGAGTAAAACTTGAGGTTAGCAGCATAATGGTCAGCACCAGTGAGGCGACGCCCGCAAAAATGAAAAACGCCGTATCCGTAAACCCTGTCCAGAAGCTCTTGGGCACAATATCCTGATACTCGCCACGGTGCTCAAGATCACCACGGTACACCGGCGGTCCGGCAGGTGCAGGTTCGGGCACGGCACCGTCAGAATCGCCTTGGGCGGTAGTCATGAGCGGCTCCTGTCTCTTAGGCTGTCGGGGTTACAGTATGGGGCATAAAAGCGCCGAAGCACCGGGACGTAAAACCCCGATACTTCGGCACTTTATCATGTATCACTTGCGGGTGTACTAGTGTTCGGTGTCCTCAGGCACCAGCTCAAAACCGGTGACCGTGAGCTCACCCTCAGACTCAACGAACACCAGTTCGTGGGCGTTCGCTGCCGCTTTCAGGTCATCCAGCCCCAGCGTAATACGCCCCAGCTTCTGGGCGGGGGCATTCACCTGGGCGGTCTTTACCTCGGCACGCTGCTTCACCTTGCGGTCGCTCTTCTCCTTACGCAGACGCCCTAGGGCCTCAGCAACATCGGGAAGAATCTGCTTGAGGTTCTCAATCTGATCGGGGTTCACATCAGCGAGCACCCACTGCGCCGAAATACCGGCGGTCGGGTTATTCGCGCTGTAATCCGCCAGCAGAGCACCCTCAAGAACCGGCAGAGCCTGCGGCCAGGGTGCGCGGTGCACGCTGCCCGCGCGCCACCACGACCAAATCTCTTCGGTCACAAACGGCAGGAAAGGCGCGAAGAGCCGCAGCAGCGCATCCAGGGTGGTGGCGAGAGCCGCCAACACGGAAGCCTGCTCGGTCTCACCGCGAGCACCGTAGGCACGGTCCTTAATGAGCTCCACGAAATCGTCGGTGAAAGACCAGAAGAAGCTCTCCGCAATCTGGAGGGCACGAGCGTACTCGTATTTCTCAAAAGCTGCCGTTGCTTCCTCAACCAAGTAGGCTAGGCGCACAAGCAGGGAACGGTCCAGCGCATTCGTGAGCACCCGCCCCTGCGCCTGTGAGGTAATCACCGATTTCTCAGTAGCACCCAGATTCAGCACGAACTTTGAGGCATTGAGAAGTTTAATCGCCAGACGGCGGCCGATCTTCATCTGACCTTCGTCATAGGCGGTATCAGCACCCAAACGAGCCGAAGCCGCCCAATAGCGTACCGCATCCGAACCGTACTTATCGAGCACATCGTGCGGGACAACAACATTGCCCTTAGACTTCGACATTTTCTTGCGGTCGGGGTCAAGAATCCACCCCGACAGCGCGGTATTGTACCAAGGTACAGAGGATGCAAGGGTCTCGGCGCGCACGGCGGTGGAGAAGAGCCAGGTACGAATAATATCGT
>ERZ773213.1317-NODE-1317-length-13268-cov-3.055476_pt1 | contig 13268 bp, 7 predicted proteins | sample MGYA00580996_ERZ773213 | MGnify/ENA primary metagenome ERZ773213 (study PRJEB29015, sample SAMEA2738152) | human oral metagenome | biome: human oral; feature: human-associated habitat; material: saliva | place: China | collected 2197 ...
CCTCGCTCCCTTCCAGCTCATCAATCCCTGTGGCTTCAAGGAAGGCAAGGTCGCCTCTATCGCTGGCGAAGTGGGGCACGAGGTGGACTTCACCGTGGCTAAGCATCTCTTAGCTTCGATCCTCCATCGTCGTCTTGCTGCCCTCCTTCCCCCGCGTTTCTAATCCCCCAATCCCTCCCTTTTTACATCCCCATCACTCACATCATATCCTATGACTACTGAGTTCAATCTCTCTACACCGCCGCTTCTTTTCTCGGCGATCTCTCTCATCCTCCTGGCTTATACGAACCGCTTCCTCTCCTATGCCTCCACGGTGCGCAGCCTCAAGGAGCGCTACGAGAATAACCCCGAAGGTGAGCCTACCTCCCTCAAGCAGATCGAGAATCTCTACCGCCGTCTTGACCTCATCCGCTGGATGCAGGTGCTCGGTGCATCGAGCCTGCTGGTCTCGCTCGTGGCTATGTTCCTCTACTACCTCGAGTGGAACCTCGCCGGTGGCGTCGTCTTCGGTGTCGGTATGGTCCTACTCGCTCTTTCGCTCTGTATCTGTATCTGGGAGATCCAGATCTCGGTGAAGGCCCTCAACCTCAACCTCCAGTCCATCCGTCGTGAGCGCAGTGGCTCACTTCGTCAGCGCCCAGATGATGAGGCCCTCCAGCGTGAGAAGTCTCGTAGCAAGCGCAAGAAGAACCGCGAGGGCAAGGACGGCAAGGACGCTTCCTCACAGCCCGCAGCTCCTACTCAGCCTCAGGAGAAGCAGTCCAACCAAGGTCAGCAGGGCGGTGGTCGTCAGTCCCGTCAGGAGCGTGGCGAACGCAATGGCCGTGGTGAGCAGCGTCAAGAACGTAATGACCGCCAGGAGCGAGGCGAGCGCCGTGAGCAGAATCGCCAAGAGCGCAACAATGACCAGTCCGAGCGCCCTGCTCGCGAAGGCCGTGGTAATGGCAATAACAGCGGTAACAACAATGGTAATGGTAGCAACAACAATAACGGCAACGGAGGCAATAACAATGGCAACAACCGCCGTCAGCGCCCCGAGCGTCAGGAGCGTCCCGAGCGCAATAGCGCAGCTACTCAGCAGTCTGCCTCTGAGGTGGCGCCTGTAGCTACGACGCCTGCCGAAGCGCCCGCCGAGCGTCAGCCTCGTGCCGAGCGTCCTGAGCGCAATGATCGCCCCGAGCGTAGCCAGCAGCAGTCCGCTGAAGGTCAGCAGCGTGAGGACCGTCGTCCCCGTCAGCAGGAGCGCCAGCAGCGTCCCCAGCAGGAGGCGGCTCCCGTAGCTCGCCCTGCCGAAGTGCCTGCAGCTACCCCAGCTACCCCAGCTCCCGTAGCTCCAGTAGCACAGCCTGCACCTACCCCCGTAGCTACTCCCACTCCTGTGGCTCAGCCCGAGCGCCCCGCAGTCCAGCCTGCCGAGCGTCCTGCTCGTCCTATGAGCTACGAAGAGGCTGTTGCCCGTCAGCGTGAAGCTCAGGAGTCCGTAGCGAAGTCCGCTACGCCCTCCGTACCCCGCACCAACGAAGAGGAATAGTCCTTGGGGCTCCGTCCCTCCTCCCCATATTAGTCATTCGGCTCCTTCACCCAATGTGGGGTGGAGGAGCCGAATGCGTTTATCCTCTCTGTATGAGTGTGCGATTAGCTACCTATATGGAGGGGGAAATGCAACCAGTACTGGTCACGCATCCGACCAGTACTGGTCCGTGATAGTGACCAGTACTGCTTCGCTTGCCGACCAGTAGTGGTTCGCTCATCGACCAGTAGTGGTCCATATCACCCCTTCTTGGAGGTCGTGTTTTGCCCAGCCTTTGGCGCTTGACCTCACCGTGAGAGTAGGGGAGTGCTACCCCCGTAGATAGGGAGGGAGGCACTGCGGGTATGTGATGCTCTTCTCGGGGAGCGAAGGCCTTCCCTCTACTTTTTGTACCTTTGTGTAGATCTGTACCTTAAGTGGTATAGACAGAAATCGTATTATTTATCCTTTAGCCTAAGAAGACTAAGAATAGCGTATGGGAAGAGTCCTCATTATCGGTGCCGGCGGTGTCGGTACGGTAGTGGCCAAGAAGGTGGCACAGAATAGCGACGTATTCACTGAGATTATGCTCGCCAGCCGCACGAAGAGCAAGTGCGATAAGATTGCCTCCGAGATTACCAATGTCAAGATCCAGACGGCAGCCGTCGACGCTGATAACGTCCCCGAGCTCGTCGCTCTGATGAAGTCCTTCAAGCCAGAGCTGGTCATCAATGTCGCTCTGCCCTATCAGGACCTCCATATCATGGATGCTTGCCTCGAGGCAGGCGTCAACTACCTCGATACGGCGAACTATGAGCCGCTCGACGAGGCTAAGTTCGAGTACAGCTGGCAGTGGGCCTACAAGCAGCGCTTCGAAGAAGCAGGGCTGACGGCTATCCTGGGCTGTGGCTTCGACCCAGGGGTGACCGGGGTCTTCACCGCCTATGCTGCCAAGCATTACTTCGATGAGATCCACTACCTCGATATCGTAGACTGCAACGGTGGGGATCACCACAAGGCCTTCGCCACGAACTTCAATCCCGAGATCAACATCCGCGAGATCACTCAGAAGGGTAAGTACTACGAGGATGGACAGTGGCGCGAGACCGAGCCTCAGGAGATCCACAAGCCCCTGACCTATCCCAATATCGGGGTGCGTGAGTCTTACCTCCTCTACCACGAGGAGCTTGAGTCGCTCGTGAAGAACTATCCCACGATCCGCCGTGCACGCTTCTGGATGACCTTCGGGCAGGAGTACCTGACCCACCTGCGCGTCATGCAGAATATCGGTATCACGCGTATCGACCCAGTCCTCTACAACGGCGTGGAGATCATCCCCATTCAGTTCCTCAAGGCGATCCTGCCTAATCCCGGTGAGCTCGGTGAGAACTACACGGGTGAGACGTCTATCGGCTGCCGTATCCGCGGTATCAAGGACGGTCAGGAGAAGACCTACTACGTGTGGAACAACTGCAGCCATCAGGCTGCCTATCAGGAGACCGGTGCTCAGGGCGTGAGCTACACCACGGGTGTACCCGCCACGATCGGTGCGATGATGTTCTTCAAGGGCCTCTGGCGTCGCCCAGGCGTGTACAACGTCGAGGAGTTCGATCCAGATCCCTTCATGGAGCAGCTCATGAAGCAGGGCCTGCCTTGGCATGAGCAGTTCGACCTCGATCTCGAGCTCTGATAAGACTCGAGATACGGCGTAGCGGAGCCGCCTGAGTGCCCTCTCTTAGAGGCTCAGCCTTGGGGCACTCAGGCGCCTTCCCCGCGCGCCACCCTTACCCCCTCACTCTTTACCCCAAAAAAACCACACCCACTACCTCTAATCATGAACATCCTGCTGATCGTAGATCCCCAGAACGACTTCATCACCGGCTCCCTCGCCATCGAAGGGGCTATCCCAGCTATGGATTACCTCACCGCTTACGTCAAGGAGCACTATGCTGAGTACGACGCTATCGTCGTCACTATGGACCAGCATCCTGCCGACCACTGTAGCTTCGATGTCTCTGGTGGCCCATGGCCTATCCACTGCATTCGCTACACGACGGGGGCGGCTCTCTATCCCCCTCTGGCTGATGCGATCATGGAGCGCAAGCGTCAGGGACAAAACGTCCTCTTCATCCCCAAGGCGATGACACGCCACAAGGATGCTTATAGTGCCTTCCACGATGCAGTGCCCGATCTCCTCATGAATGCCCGCCGCATCGACGTCGCAGGCCTCGCAGGGGACTACTGTGTCAAGTCTACTATAGAAGACCTCCGACGTCTCCTCTACTCCCCTCAGATCCATCCGATAGATGAGGCCATCGCCTGGATCGGTGAGCCCCAGCCACTGGTGTAGCTCCCCCAGCGATCTCCCACCTCTAATTCCCCCACACACCTATGAAACGACTCATTGCCACTCTGAGCCTCCTCGCTATGCTCACTGCTTGCCAGACCAGCTCGACCAAGGAGAATCCACTCCTTACCGAGAGCACGCTTGACTACCAAGCTCCCGACTTCAGTAAGATCCGCCCTGAGCACTTCATCCCCGCTATCGAGGAGGGGATCCGTATCCAGCTCGCCGAGATCGACAGCATCACGAGCAATACGGCTTCTCCGACCTTCGAGAACACCGTGCTGGCGTATGAGAAGTCCGGTCGCCTCCTCGCACGCGCTACCTCTATCCTCTCAGGTCTCGTAGGTGCTGACGGCACCGAGGAGCTGCAGAAGATCGATGAAGAGACGACGCCCATGCTCTCCGCCCACCACGATGCGCTGCTCCTGAATGAGAAGCTCTTCGCTCGTGTCAAGGCCGTCTACGACCAGCGCTCCAGCCTCCAGGGCGAAGACCTACGCCTCACGGAGGTCCTCTATGATCAGTTCGTCCATGAGGGCGCCCTCCTCTCAGCTGCCGACAAGGAAGCTCTGAAGAAGATCAATAGCGAGATCGCTGTGCTGCAGACGAAGTTCACGAATCAGGTGAACGCTGGCACGAAGGAAGCAGCCGTCCTCGTCGACAAGGTCGAGGAGCTCGACGGCCTCTCCGAAGAAGCGATCACCCGTGCTGCCGAGGCAGCTACCGCTGCAGGCCACAAGGGTAAGTACCTGCTGGAGCAGACGAATACGTCACGCCCAGGCTACCTCGTGGACCTCAACAATCGTGATGTCCGTCGTCGCGTCCTCGAGGCTTCGCTCTCACGCTGCTCGAGCGGTGATAGCACGAATACGCACCCCACGATCACCCGCATCGCAGCCCTGCGCGCCGAGAAGGCAAAGCTCCTCGGGCTGCCCAACTTCGCCTCTTGGGCACTGAGCGACCAGATGGCTGGTCGTCCCGAGGCCGTAGAGCGCCTCATCAGCCAGCTGGCTCCCGCCTGCCGTGCTAAGGTCGCTGACGATGTCGCCGAACTCGAAGCCTTCGCTCAGCAGACTGAGGGTAAGGACTTCAAGCTCGCTGCTTGGGACCTCGACTACTATGCCGAGCGCCTGAAGAAGGCTAAGTATGACCTCAATGAAGCCGACCTCAAGCCCTATCTCGTACTGGATAGCGTGCTGAAGAATGGTGTCTTCTACGCTGCCAACCAGCTGTATGGTCTGACCTTCAAGCCCCGTCCTGATATCCCTGTCTATGCTGATGGCGTACAGGTCTACGAGGTCTTCGACCAGGATAATACTCCCATGGCCCTCTTCTATACGGACTACTTCCGTCGCCCAACGAAGACGGGTGGGGCATGGATGTCGAACTTCGTCCAGCAGAGCACGCTCTTCGGTACGAAGCCTGTCATCTACAATGTCTGCAATTTCGAGGCTCCTGCTAAGGGCGCTCCCGCCTTCCTCACCTCGTCGGATGTAGAGACGCTCTTCCATGAGTTCGGCCACGCTCTGCACGGCCTCTTCGCTTCGCAGAAGTACGAGACGCTCTCGGGTACGAATACGCCCCGTGACTTCGTGGAAATGCCCTCGCAGTTCAACGAGCACTGGATGACGGACTCTGTCGTCCTGCGCCACTACGCCCGCCACTACAAGACGGGTGAGCCTATGCCTCAGGCTCTCATCGACAAGATGAAGGCCGCTGCTACCTACGGACAGTCCTATGCGCTGGCTGAGAACCTCGCTGCCGTGACGATCGATATGGCTTGGGGTATGCTCCCCGCTGGTCAGACGGTGAGCGATGTAGATGCCTTCGAGCGTGAAGCGCTCGCTCGTGCTGGTCTTGACTTTGCTCTCGTACCTCCCCGCTACCGCTCGGCTTACTATCTGCACGTCTTCGCTGGTGGCTATGCTTCGGGCTACTACTCTTACCTCTGGACGGAGGTCCTCGACCACAATATCTATGAGTGGTTCGCCGCACACGGCGGGCTGACGCGTGAGAATGGTCAGCGCTTCCGTGAGATGGTCCTCTCACGCGGGAATACCGCTCCTGTCGGCACGTTCTTCACGAACTTCACCGGCCTCACGGAGCCCGATATGTCGAGCCTTCTGCGCTTCCGTGGCCTTGTGAAGTAAGCTAAGGGTGCTTGGTCACCTCCCCATATAATAGGCGTCCCCCATCCCTCGGACTGAGATCCGTCGGGTGGGGGGCGCTACTTTATTATAGATAGCACTCCATAGGCTGGAGCGGAATACGTATCTTTGTCCTACCAGTAATAGATCCAGCACAGACCTCGAAGAATGACAGAGCACTACGTCGTCTCCGCACGCAAATACCGCCCCGATACCTTCCGTAGTATCGTCGGGCAGGAGGCTATGGCCTCCACACTACGCACCGCTGTTCGCTCGGGCAAACTCTCCCATGCGTATCTCTTCTGTGGCCCCCGTGGGGTAGGGAAGACGACGGCGGCACGCGTCTTGGCGCGGACGATCAACTGCGAGAACCTCTCCGCCGAAGGTGAGGCTTGCGGGCAGTGCGAGAGCTGTAAGGCCTTCGAGGAGCAGCGCTCCTTCAATATCTTCGAGCTTGACGCCGCGTCGAATAACTCCGTAGAGGATATCCGCCAGCTCACCGAGCAGGTGCAGATGCCTCCCGCTCTCGGTCGCTACAAGGTCTATATCATCGACGAGGTGCACATGCTCTCGGCGGCGGCTTTCAATGCCTTCCTCAAGACCCTTGAAGAGCCCCCCTCGTACGCTATCTTCATCTTAGCGACGACGGAGAAGCACAAGATCCTCCCCACCATCCTCTCACGCTGTCAGATCTATGACTTCAAGCGAATCACCGTGCAGGATATCACCCGCCATCTGCGCTACGTCGCCGATAGCGAGGGTATCGATGCCGAGGAGACAGCGCTCGGGCTCATCGCCGAGAAGGCCGATGGGGGGATGCGCGATGCGCTGTCGATGTTTGACCGTATCGCCAGCTTCGCCGGTGGACATATCACCTATCAGCATGCGCTGGAGAGTCTGAATGTCCTCGACTATACCTACTTCATCCGCATCTTTGAGCTCCTCCTGAGTGGGGACCATCGTAGTGTCCTGCTTCTCCTTGATGAGCTGATGGGTAAGGGCTTCGAGGGACAGACGATCCTCACGGGGCTCTCTGCCTTCGTGCGTGATCTCCTTGTAGCCCAGCATCCCGACACGCTCCAGCTCTTGGAGAAGCCCGATAGCGTAGCCGCCTCCTATGCGACTATTGCCCAGCAGTGCACGCCTGCCAGCCTCTTCGCTGCGCTCAAGACTCTGGTGCAGGCTGACCAGCAATATCGCGGGGCAACGAATAAGCGCCTCTTAGTCGAGCTGAGCTTCCTCAGCATGGTCCCCCTCTTCAAGCGGGACTCCGACCTCAATCTTCCAGCTACGCCAGCCCCCGCTGCACCTCCGTCGGCTACACCACAGGCAGCTCCTCAGACGCCCCCCGTAGCTACCCCACCAGCTTCTCCTGCGCCCAAAGCGCAGACAGCTCCCGTAGCTCCTCCCGCACCACAGGCCGCACCTAAGCCAGCCCCTTCGGCGGTGACGCCTCCTCCCGCGGCACCTGAACCGACACCTGCACCCACGCCTGCGGCATCTGTTACACCCCCTCCGCCAGCTCCCCCCTCGTCCGCTCCTAAGCGTCTCTTCGGTGCGCGCCGTCGTGCAGACGCACCCAGCGAAGCCTCTTCTACGGCTCCAGCAGAGACCCCTGCCCCTGTCGAGGATAAGGACTTCACGGAGGATGACCTCCAGCGAGCTTGGGTACGCTTCGTCGAGCAAGAGCTGACGCCCTCACAGATTCTCTACCGCAACATCCTACGCCCCGAGCTACCGAAGCTCTTAGACGGCGTGCAGGCAGAGATCTCCCTCCCACCAGGTGAGGCTATCCATACCACGGTGATGGAGGTCTATCCCCAGCTCGTAGAGTTCCTCCGCACGACGCTGCAGAATCGTAAGTTCAACCTCGTCCTGCGCGAGAAGACTGTAGAGGAGCAGGCGAAGATCGTCCTCACCCAAGAGGATCGCTTCAACCAGCTTGCGGAGATCAACCCCGAGGTGCGCAAGCTCAAGGAAGCCCTGGGCCTGCGCTTCTCCTAATCCCAGACCACATACACATACAATACGCATATCGCTATGAAGATCAAGAAGCACATCACCGCTCTTGCTACGGCAGCAGCCCTCTCGGCGACCCTGCCTGCTGTGGCTCAGCAGTCGCAGCACATGACGCCCGAGACGATGCTTTCGCTCGCTCGTGTCGGTGCCTCCGCCCTCTCTCCCGACGGCAAGACGGTCGTCTACAGCGTGGGCTTCCCCAGCATCAAGGACAATAAGATCCGCACCGAGCTCTTTACCATCTCCTCCGATGGCAGTGCACGCCGCCAGATCACCCAGGGTGTCGCTGGCGTACATGGCGCTCGCTGGATCCAGCAGGGCCGTCGCATCAGCTACATCTCCTCGGAGAGTGGCGCTCCTCAGGTCTGGACGATGGCTCCCGATGGTACGGACCGTCGTCAGGTGACTAATATCGAGGGCGGGCTCTCGGACTACCTCTTCTCGCCCGATGAGAAGCAGCTGGCCTATATCAAGGAGATTTCCTTCGGGAAGAGCACTAAGGAGATTTACCCCGACCTGCCTAAGGCTACGGGTCGTATCATCACTGACCTGATGTACAAGCATTGGGATGAATGGGTAGAGACGATCCCTCATATCTTCATCGCTCCCGTCGGAGGTGAAGCGATCACGGGGGGGAAGGACATCCTCGAAGGTGAGCCCTACGAAGCTCCTACGAAGCCCTTCGGTGGAGCAGAGGAGCTCTCATGGAGCCCCGACGGTAAGACCTTAGCCTACTCCTCTCGCAAGAAGACGGGTATGGAGTACTCCCTCTCCACCAACACCGATATCTATCTCTATGACCTCGCCTCGGGGCAGACTCGCAATATCACCGAGGGGATGGGTGGCTATGACACGCCCCCCCGTTTCTCACCCGATGGCAAGCGCATCAGCTGGATCAGTATGGAGCGCGACGGCTACGAAGCCGACCTCAAGCGCCTCTTCGTCCAGGATCTGAAGACGGGGCAGAAGACCTTCCTCACCGACGGCTTTGAGTACGATGTCGATGAGCTCCAGTGGGCCGCCAATAGCCAGAGCCTCTTCTTCCTCTCGACGAAGCACGCCGAAGCTCAGCTCTGGGAGATCGCGCTCAAGGGTCGTAAGATCCGCCAGATCACCACGGGTATGCACGACTACACCTCGCTGGATGTGCAGGGCGGTAAGATCCTTGCTGGCCGTCAGAGCTACATCGAGCCCACGGACCTCTACCTCGTAGACGTCAAGACGGGGGCAGCGAAGCAGCTCACAGCAGAGAATAAGTCCACGCTCGACGGCCTCGCTCCGATCTCAGTAGAGAAGCGCTGGGTCAAGACGACTGACGGGGGCAATATGCTCGTCTGGGTCGTCCTCCCACCGAACTTCGACAAGACGAAGAAGTACCCTGCGCTGCTCTTCTGCCAGGGTGGCCCACAGAGCCCCGTCAGTCAGTTCTTCTCCTACCGCTGGAATATGCGCCTCATGGCTGAGCAAGGCTATATCGTCATCGCTCCCAATCGCCACGGTGTCCCCAGCTTCGGTAAGGCATGGAATGAGCAGATCAGCGGCGACTACTCGGGGCAGAATATCCAAGACTACCTCACCGCAGTCGATGAGCTGAAGAAGGAGCCTTGGGTCGACAGCGAGCGCCTCGGCTGTGTCGGTGCCAGCTACGGCGGCTACTCCGTCTTCTATCTGGCAGGTGTGCACCAGAAGCGCTTTAAGGCCTTCATCGCCCACGCTGGTATCTTCAACCTCGAGATGCAGTACATGACGACCGAGGAGATGTGGTTCGCCAACTGGGATATGGGCGGTGCTCCCTGGGAGAAGGACAATGCAGTCGCTCAGCGCACCTTCGCCAACTCCCCCCACAAGCTCGTAGGCAACTGGGATACGCCGATACTGGTCATCCATGGCGAGCGCGACTACCGCATCCTCGCAGGCCAAGGTATGGCGGCCTTCAATGCGGCTAAGCTCCGTGGCATCCCAGCCGAGCTCCTCATCTACCCCGATGAGAACCACTGGATCCTCCGCCCGCAGAACGCCCTGCTCTGGCAGCGTACCTTCTTCGGCTGGCTTGATAAGTACCTCAAGTAACCTCTATATGTCCGTGCGAAAGAACTGTTAGTCCCCTCTACAGTCCTTTCGCACGGCTTGCTTTCACCCCATCTCTCTCCCGAATAGGAAGCTCTTTTACCCACATCATTGACCCCCTAACTCTCTTTCTGGTAATGAAGACCGACATCGAAATCGCCCGCTCGATAGCCCTCGAGCCGATCGAAAAGATAGCTGCCAAGGTGGCTATCCCCACCGACCACCTGGAGCACTACGGCAAGTACCTCGCCAAGGTAGACCTCTCCGAGCTCCAAGCTGGTCATAAGCCTGGCAAGCTCATCCTCGTCACCGCCATCACCGCTACGAAGGCTGGTATCGGCAAGACGACGGTCTCTATCGGCCTCTCTCTCGGTATGAACCGCCTCGGTCATAAGGCGGTCGTCGCACTGCGTGAGCCCTCTCTCGGCCCTTGCTTCGGTATGAAGGGCGGTGCTGCCGGTGGTGGCTACGCTCAGGTGCTTCCTATGGAGAAGATCAACCTGCACTTCACCGGTGACTTCCACGCCATCACCTCGGCGCACAACATGATCACTGCGCTCCTGGACAACTACATCTACCAGAACCGCAATACGGACAAGGGCCTCAGCGAAGTCCTCTGGAAGCGTGTCCTCGACGTCAACGACCGTTCTCTGCGCTCCATCGTCACGGGCCTCGGTGGTCAGGTCAATGGTATCCCAGCCGAATCGGGCTTCGATATCACGCCTGCCTCGGAGATTATGGCGATCCTCTGTCTGTCGACTTCGCTCGAAGACCTGCGTCGCCGTATCGAGAATATCCTCCTCGGCTATACGAAGCAGGGTGAGCCCTTCACGGTGCGTGACCTCGGTGTAGCGGGTGCGATCACCGTCCTCCTCCTCGACGCTATTAAGCCCAATCTGGCGCAGACGACCGAGCATACCCCTGCCTTCATCCATGGCGGACCCTTTGCGAATATCGCCCACGGCTGCAACTCGATCCTCGCCACCCGTATGGCACTGGCGCACTCCGACTACACGATCACGGAGGCTGGCTTCGGTGCGGATCTCGGCGCAGAGAAGTTCTATAACATCAAGTGCCGCACGGCAGGCCTCCAGCCTGCGCTCACCGTCCTCGTGGCTACCCTCGGCGGGCTGAAGATGCACGGTGGTGTCGATGAGAAGGATCTCAAGACGCAGAATATCGAGGGCGTCCGCCATGGGCTGGCTAACCTCGACCGGCATATCGAGAACCTCAAGAGCTTCGGGCAGACAGTCGTCGTTGCCTTCAACCGCTTCGCTACCGATACGGAGGAGGAGATCGCACTGGTGCGTGAGCACTGCCACGCTGCTGGTGTGGGCTTCGCTGTCAATACCGCCTTCGGTGAAGGTGGTGCTGGTGCGGAAGAGCTCGCTCGCCTCGTCGTCGAGACCATCGAGCAGAAGCCCTCGCAGCCCCTGCAGTTCACCTATCCCCTCACCGCCTCCATCGAGGAGAAGGCTACGGCTATCGCTCAGCGTATCTACGGTGCACGCTCCATCCACTTCTCGGCGAAGGCACAGCGCCAGCTCGAGCGTATCGAGCGCCACGGCTGGTCGAAGTTCCCCGTCTGTATCGCCAAGACGCAGTACTCCTTCAGCGACGATCCCACGGCCTATGGTAGCGTGCGTGACTTCGACCTCGAGGTGCGCGACGTCGTCATCAACACGGGTGCTGAGATGATCGTCCTCGTCCTCGGCGCGCTAGTGTGTATGCCCGGTCTGCCCCGCGTCCCCCAAGCCGAAAAGATAGACTTCATCGATGGACACATCGAGGGTCTTAGCTAGTAATACCTATATAACTCACTACACTCAAACTCATGAACTACGATGTAGCTATCATCGGTGCTGGCCCCGGCGGTACCGACGCTGCAGAGCATGCAGCAGCCCACGGCCTCCGCGTCGTCATCTTCGAGAAGAATAAGCTCGGTGGTGTCTGTCTCAACGAAGGTTGCGTACCTACGAAGGCACTCCTGCACTCAGCCCACCTCCTCTCCGAAGCCCTCGATGGCAAGAAATATGGTCTTACGATCTCCGAAGCTGCCTTCGACCTCGGTAAGGTGATGGCGCGCAAGACGAAGATCCTCAAGAAGCTCGGTGCGGGTATCCGTATCGGTCTGCAGGGTCATGAGGTCGAGATCGTCACCGAAGAGGCTCGTCTCACGGGTCGCGGTGATGAGGGCTTCACCATCGCTGCAGGCGAGGCGACCTATACGGCACGCCACGTCATCATCGCTACGGGCTCACGTGCCTTCATCCCTCCCATTGATGGGCTGAGCGACGTGCCCTTCTGGACGGCTAAGGAAGCACTCGAGGTCGAGGAGCTCCCACAGAGCCTCGTCGTCCTCGGTGGCGGGGTCATCGGTATGGAGTTCGTCTCCTTCTTCTCTACGCTCGGCGTGGAGGTGACGGTCGTCGAGATGCTGCCTAAGATCCTCGGGCCTATGGACGAAGAGCTCTCCACGGAGCTGCAGAAGGCCTTCGAGAAGTGCAAGGTGAAGTTCCACCTCTCCACGAAGGTCACTGCCGTGCGTGATGGGAAGGTCATCGCTGAGCATGAGGGTGAGACGCTGGAGATCCCCTTCGACAAGCTGCTGGTCAGCGTAGGTCGCCGTGCTGTGACCGATGGTCTGGGACTGGAGACGGTCGGTGTCGAGCTCCAGCGTGGGGCTGTCGTCGTCGATGAGCATCTCCAGACCTCGGTGCCTGGTATCTATGCCATCGGTGATGTCAATGGTACGTCTATGCTCGCTCACACGGCTGCTCGCGAAGGGCAGGTCGCTGTACACCACATCACCGGCACGGAGGATGTGATGAGCTACCGCGCTATCCCTGGTATCGTCTATACCGATCCCGAGATCGCTGCTGTCGGTCAGACGGAGCAGGAGCTGCGTGCTGCTGGTGTCGACTATGAGGTACATCGTGTGCCGATGACGCTCTCAGGTCGCTTCATCATCGAGAACGAGCAGGGCAATGGCTTCTGCAAGCTCCTCACGGATAAGGAGGGTGTGATCCTCGGTGCGCACCTCTTCGGTAATGGCTCTTCGGAGATCCTGGTGCCTGCGATCATGGCCGTCGAGCAGCGCATGAAGCTCTCCGAGCTCTCTCGCATCGTCTTCCCACACCCCACGGTCTGCGAGATCGTCCGCTCGGCGACCCTGCAC
>ERZ773213.1319-NODE-1319-length-13265-cov-19.772067_pt1 | contig 13265 bp, 9 predicted proteins | sample MGYA00580996_ERZ773213 | MGnify/ENA primary metagenome ERZ773213 (study PRJEB29015, sample SAMEA2738152) | human oral metagenome | biome: human oral; feature: human-associated habitat; material: saliva | place: China | collected 2197 ...
GGAGCATAACGGGGTTCATGCCCTTACCACCTGCGGAATAAGCACCGGAGCGCTTGCCTGGAGTCTCGTAGACGTCAACCCAACGGCTCTCAAGACCCTTTTTGACCAGGCTGACGTACTCCTCGCCCATAGGTGCCAGCGCCTTAACGATAAGGTCGCAAGCCTCCTCGTAGGTGAACTTCATGTCAACATCATCAACAAGAGGAGTGTAGACGTCCCAGAAGTGTAGCTCATCCAAGCCCATGACACGCTTGCGCAGGTCAACGTACTTGTAGAACGCTGGGAAGTTCTGATGAACAGCGTCAATCAGGTTGTTATAGACCTCAACAGGAATCTCGTTCTCTGCAAGAGCGGCCTCAAGGGAGCTTGCATACTTTCTAGATGACGAGAAGAACTGCAGGTTCTTAACTTGGCTGGTCAGAATTGCAGCGGAGGTGTTACGGAACTCACCAAAGCGGCTGTAAAGCTGCTTGAATGCGGACTCACGCAGGACGCGGTCGCCATCCATCAGCAGAGGAACAAATGAGCCGCTGGTCAGCTTATGTGTTTTACCCTCAGAATCAACTGCGTCATCGAAAGTAAGGTCCGCGTCATCAAACATGGAAAAGATGTTGGTTGGCTGAACGGCCAGCTCTTCTGCGCGTGCCAAAAGAGCCTCTTCCTCAGCAGAAAGGGTGTGCTCACGCTGGTTCAAGATCTTGTTGAGCTTACGACGATAAAACTCAAGAGCTGGAACCTCTGCATAGAACTTCTCGACAGATTCTGCTGGAATGGCCAGAAGCTCTGCGGCAAACCAAGAAGTTGCCTCGCCAACCTGGGTATATGCGCTGGTAGCATTTGCGACGTATGCCTGGTACTTGGCTACGCGGGTATCCTCGTCACTCTTGCGCTCGGCGTAGTTGATAATCTTGTAGAGCAGAAGGTTCATCTGGTCCTCAAGCTGCAGAAACTCCAGAAGAGCCTGAGCGGAGGCGGAAATCTTACCCTTAAATGCGAGCAGCTTTGGGCAGTAAGCCTTAAGCTCCTCGAGTCCAGCCTCAAATGCCTCATCACTGGGGAACATTGAGGACAGATCCCACCTATATTTGTTGTCAATTTCTTCGCGAGACTCGTATGCCATGAGCCTTCCTTTCTTGACCGGGTTAGTATTCACTGCTATTTAGTGTCCCACATACGCGCTGATTTCATGCTGATAACAAGAAAAAATGAACCCATTTGATACAAATCGTCAATCGAGCAAAACCTTCACGTCTCCACCTCTACCGTTCACGGAAAATGTCAGCTTTGGTGAACAAACAGCAAATCCACGCGATAGACAGAGATATAATCGCAAGTAAACAACAGAGGGAGAACTGCCATGAAGATGCACCTCATTGAGCCAGAAACTTTCACCCAAACCACACCAACTGTGTTGCTGATTCACCCCATGCTCTCGTCTGCAGAAGGAATGAAGACAGTTCTTGTGAGTAATATGGGCACTGACCTGCGCTATCTGATCCCAGATCTTGCTGCTCACGGAGAAGAAGACGCAACGGAATATGTCTCGGCGTCCCAAGAAGCTGCGCAGATTCATGACTGGCTTCTGGAACACAACATGACTCATCTCTCCCTTGGCTTTGGCGCCTCTCTAGGTGGCGTAGTCCTGTGCGAGCTCCTCAAGTTCAACGACCTGACCTTTGACCACCTCTTCTTTGAAGGAACAAGTTTCTGGACAGGAGGATTTCTTGCCTCCGCGCTTGAGTTTGTGCTCAAGAAAGTGTTTCTTGCCAAGCACCGCAAAGCCATTGCAGACCCCAAGCTTTCCGTGCAAAAGATGGAACAACTTTACGGGAAAGTTGCAGCTAAACCTATGTCAGAGCACTTTATTGCTATGAGCGACCAAAGTATCCAGAACATCATTCACGACTGCAGCAACGTTGACCTCCCCATCCTTAGCCCCGATGTACAACGCCGCTGCATCTTCACGTATGGCGAGAAGGACTTTGACTTGAAACGCGCAAGGAAGGTTCTGCCTAAGGTGTATCCCGAGGCCACACTTACTATCTGGCAGGGTTATGACCACTGCGAGCGCATGACCAGCGATTCAGTAGCGTATAGTCAGATGCTCAGAGAGCTTGTGATTTAGAGAGCAAAACTCATAAAATAGAGGAAACCAAACTAATCGCATACGTCTATCAGTTTCTTGTGTACAAGCTTCCTGCAACTTAGTAGAGGACATATCGAGTTGGGTCTTTGGACAGTTTCTTATTTGGTTTATTAAGTTTATTATTTGATTTACTCTGACAACCTCTATAAGTTTTAATTATATTTGGATTTATTTCGAGAAAATCCGGCATAGGTTGATCCGACATAATAACAAAACGGACTTCTTTCTCATATTCCCAATCTTTAAATTTGGTAAAACAAGCATTAATATAATGATTTATGTCAGCCCAAGTAAATGAAGAGTAACTAGATCTTTGCTTTGGTCGTTTGGTTGTGTATGTAACATCTCCCAAAATAACTAAGCATGACTTATTTTGATCTTCCTCCGTAGAATTAAATTTAAGCGAAGATATTATTTTGCATAAATCGTCAAATCGATATCCATAACAATATCCTTTATGCTCATCACCATAGTGTGACCACATAAGAATATTATTGTATTCCTTAGTGAGACAAAGTACTCTAAATTTATTTACAGCATCATTTCCGCCTTTAAAGGAACAATTGCAATCAAAAGGATCATTGAATTTTTCAGGATGGCAAAAGGATAAGGATCCGCGATTATTTTTTTCTTTATCGTTTGCGGAATATTTAAATAGAAGTCCTTCATTTAATTTGTTTCGATAGTTTTCAAAAATTTCTGCATTTTCAAAATCTACCATTACTCCATCGTTTTTCACCAAACCTGGGACAGAGTTTAATATTATTTTCGCATACTCTTTTTTTGCTTTATCCTTAATGAACTTGTTTGGATTAAAGAAAGCAGTATTCAAATTATTTTTAAAGCACTCTTTAAACTCATCAGACAGAGTTTCGATGTTCGTATCAGTTTTAAATTTATTTCGTTGTAGTTTATATTTCCCATTTCTTAAATAAAAAATAGTAAGAGGATAATCGATTTTAAAATTCTCAGGTTTATGTAATAGGGAAATACATATCTTTTTATCATTATTTTCTTTATCTATAACTAACATGCTTGTTTTATCTAAATTATCGATAAAGAAATACCTCATTCCATAAGTCTCCAAAAAGGATATTTTAGCTGCAGCTATCTTGTAGTCTTCCACATAAGATCTCATAAGTATTCTCATCAAGCATTATCCTCTCTATAATGCAGACAATAAATTAAAATTAAAGCAGAAAACTAATTTTCTTATTTTATTAAACTTTACTCTCCTATAATAATCTTAATCATTTTATAAAATACTAAAAATTTCTGTAAACTTGTTAACACTAGGAGGCTTCATGTATTACACATCCATGACTAAAGCTGCGATGAAGCTCTGTTTTGAAGCGCACAAGAACCAAGTTGACAAAGCTGGAATCCCCTAAGTCTTCCGCCCCACCAGTCTTGCTGAGCGTTTTGAGGATGGTCAAGAAGCAGAGACTTGTGTAGCGCTTCTGCACGATGTTCTGGAAGACACAGATTACACAGTAGATGATATTCGTGCAGCTGGCATGAATGAGGAGGTTATTGAAGCTCTGCTTCTCTTGAACCACAATCCCAAAGTCGAGTACATGGACTATGTTCGACATCTAAGCAAAAATAACGTTGCACGACACGTGAAAATTTGCGATCTACAACACAACTCAAACCTGTCCCGCCTAGAAAAGGTTACTGAGAAGGACTTAAAACGCGTCGAGAAATACAAGGAAGCTCTCAGAATTCTTTTTGAGGTAGAAGAAAATTTAGAAGCGTAAATAGTTCCTTGCAATGAAGCACGATAGAAGCCATTTATAAAGCTACTAAGAGTTTAAATGCTCACTTTGCTTTCATGCTTACCAAGCTTCCCATTCTTTTCAAGCTTATTATCAAGCCACCAAATTGGAATTGGAAGAATTTCATCAATAGGTTGAGTGTTGTCCCAGATATCGATATATTCCTTTGTTTCCCTATCGTATAAGAACTTGCAATAAACGCGATCGTCAAGGGCTGAAAATTCTCCGCCGTAGAATCCGTCATCATACTCAATGTTATGAAAATAAAAGTTGATATAATATGCGCCCATTTTTACCTCACTTAGTAATGAATGTCTTACAAAAATGCATTTCACTAACCCTGTTCCAAGCATGTGAAAAGAAGGATAAGGTCTAAAACCAATCTAAGTGGGTACTGTAATGGACAGAAATAATCTATGTTGTTGCTAACAAACAGAACGATAAAAGGACTGGCATTATTCAATTACTCAATTAAATTCGAAGACGTATAATTCAATTAACAAGCAATTCGTTCCTGATTGGAGTGAATACGATGTTATCTTCAGTTATATTGTGGTCTCTAACCGCAATTCTTGGCATTTGGTCTCTTGTACTTCTATCTGGTCATGGTGCTATTTCAATTGCTGGATATAACACAATGACTGAAGATGAAAAGAAAACAATAGATGAGAAAAAACTCTGTTTTGTAGCGGGTATTGGCACGCTTATAAGTGCATTGGTACTCTTTTTCATGGCACTACTTGGTCCAAATACAACAAACACAACAGCAATCATTGCGGGCAGTATTATTGCGATTGATGCGGTAGTAATGGTTTATATTGCAAACACAAAATGCAAAAAATAATAAAAACCTGACGATAAAATACTTGAAGTTCTCATTACCTTTGGGCAATGACTTTTGTCAAAACAAATACAAAACATCATCTCAATCCACTTGTATCTATCGCCCTAAAGTCTGATCGCGCACGTACGCAAGTAACCGTACAAGCACAACAATACAAAGCCCTGCTGCAAGCGCTGTTTCAACAGTGGCTATTCCGTCGAGCCATTGAAGAGGTTGACCGAGTTCAGCCAGATATGCCGACGTCTGCGTACGCGCAATAACACAAATTACAAAGGGGAAAGTAAACGCGGCATGGCTGGGAAAGAACGGTTTAGTAAGACACCTGATGCACCACACAAAAGAAACTACATAAATAATTGAAGCGATTACCAGCATAACCAAAAGAAACGGTACAGACTTTGGCGTAATAGATTGAATATATCCCGCAATACAAAGACTTGTCGGAGCTGCATAAATACAGACGAGCGACTCAGCAGAATCAGGCACTGGTCCATATTTAACATACCGTATGCTTACTACTATAAAAAGCACCACAAGACAGATAAATCCAAACCAAAATGCAACCGTGCCAACACTTGTTTCAAAGTTAAACGCCGGCGCTGTAACACTTGCAACAACAATGCCTACATACACAATGAACCAGCTGGCGTGCACATTCTCCCAATTAAATTTTGCAATATAGCGAGAAGTAAATAGAGCTATGCACAGGATGTGCAACGCAATTCCTGCAAACCAAAATAATTGTGCTACATCACCGATATCGGCCTTCATATACACCGAAATCAGCATAACTGCCATCGGATATGTTGCAGCAACTGAAAGCCCAATTGGATCCGAGAGCTCTCGCAATACAACTTTGGTAGACATAATAAATTTGAGGGTATAGAGAGCTAAAAGAGCAATAGAGACTATGCCGCAGGCAAGATAAAAGCCTTCGAAAGAAGTCTTAAAAAGATTTCCAAGTGCTGCAAAACCTAATGCAACACCGCAAATAGCAACGGGAACTTTTTGGACATAGTTCATTTGGATTCTTCTATCTGTTAAGGAATCTCTTTTAATTGATTTCAATAATAGATATTTATCTTCATGACATCGAATACAATAACAAATATATTTCCATGTATTTCGTCAAAAGAAAACAAAAATCCTCCGACGCTAGATTTGAAACTCTTATGATAACAAGGCAGGATTTGAATTTAATCACCGGATTATGAAAAAGACAAACTAGAGGGTCTTCAAATTTCCCTTCATCTATCTCGCCTGGATATACTGCAATAGTAAGACATTTACTGATTTTATGTCTTCAACATTCCATAGGAATCTACTTGTCTTGTATCTCTAACTTCGTTCTGACAGCTTCTTATTGTCACTATATTGGTCAGTAACAGTTATTCAAAACATAACAAAAGGAAATAAAGATGTAGAACTTTACCTATAACATCCATGACCTAAGAAGTCGGAGAAATAGCAACTAATGAGAGGCGAAGGGGTCATTTTACATGGACGCAGCCGCCAAATGTAGACAATACAATATACCCAGAGAGAAATGTGATTATAGTGTACCGAGAGCATTGCATTGGAATACCTAGCCGAGACCGAGGTTGAGGGACTTACCTACATCCACAACGATATTATGAACTCTGGGTGACAAGTTCCAACAAAATACTTCCAGGACACCACAAAAAAGTCTTTAGAGACAGAGGGTGACCCTTTAATTACGCTTATTATCCCAACAAACATTAAGCCGCAGTTCTCTCAGTCCTTCGCGAATTAAATACTCTGAAGGAACTGTCTTAAGGCAGTCACCTTTTCTGTTATGCCTGTATGTGGCAATAGGTATATAGCAAACCTTACGCGCTCTTGTTATACCTACATAGTGCATAGATAGGCTTTCGGAAAAAGCATCGTAGGACATTTCTTCGTATTTATACGGAGGCATCACATGCTGGTAAGTGTCTAGACAAAACACCGCATCAAACTCAAGGCCTTTAGCTTTGTGGTACGTCAATAAACTAATTTCATCTTGTCTTGGCTGACGATAACTTGCGTGTAGCTTATCTAAATCTGCAGTGGCATCTCTATAAGCTTGAAGATCTTCTGTTGTTCCCATATCAGGTTCGCACAATTCTGCAATTCTTTCTGCTATCAAAACTCTCTGACTAAGAAGATTCTCGTCTATATCTAAAAACTCCGTAATAAGCTGAGCGCACTCTTGTCTTTTCTTAGTCTGCGTACCCTCGTTGAAGTATTGAACGAGAAAATCTCCGAAAAAACGACTTTCTGAATAATATGTTTGCAACAACTGTCCAAAAACTCGTTTCCACTTGCTGAAGCCATCATCAAGAATGCAGCGTTTATATCGTTTGTAGGGAACTGTTAAAGACCCTGCAACCCTATCGAGAGTGCTGTTAGAGCGCGCAATTACAGCAATCTCTCGACTGTCGGGTATATCATATTTATTTTTTATTCTAGGAGTGAGCTGGCTTATCTTGTCGGCGATTGTGCTCTCGTCACCATTTAAATGAGCAACGAAGACTCGCTTGGCATCGTCGTCAATGTGTATGTTCTCTTTACCGAGCAACCGCAGGGAGTAGGCAACAATGGATGGATGGCATCTGTGGTTGCTAGTCAATTCAAAATGGCTAAAGCTACGGTCTTGCACCAGCTTTTGCAAGTACGCAGAACTCTTTCCAGCCCAGCCATAAATTGCCTGGTCCAAATCTCCTACAGCTACAATACGCAAGCCCATATGCCCAAGCATCATAACTAGTTCATGCTGATCCGATCCACAATCTTGATACTCATCGATGTACACACTTGTATAGCGAGCTCGAAGATATCTGCGAGCCGAGCCAACTTTATTAACGATCTCAAGTGCTGCCTCGCAAAGCAATCCAACAGGTATCTTCCCTGTCTCGAGGTGGAGCTCATTATCCTGCGAGTAATCAATAATCTCAAGTACGGTTTTCCTGCCGTTATAGCATGATAAAAAGGGACCAACAATCTCGTGCAGACAAAATGAGTCAATGGTCCCGAAAAAGGAGCTATTGCGTTTTGTGCCGAGGCGCTCACATCGCGTCTTGAGCTCTTCGCTCGCTTTGCGTGTATACGAAATGGCAATTATCCCCTGGTAAGAAAGAAGAGTATTGGATTCAGCAGATATTTTCTGTGAGATTGTGAATGTCTTTCCACTACCGGGACGCGCGGTGATGACAGTGTTCCCTTGACACTCAATCGCTTTCGCCTGTTCGTCAGTTGGCGTCTTGGACATCTTACACTCCACTGGCTTGCGCTGCGAGAGCGCAGAGAGGTTCTGCTAATGCGCTATCTGCAAGCTGGTCTAGGTCGTTAGCTTCAGCTATGAAAGTGTGCATGTTTTCCGCTTTGCGCTGCTGCATCTTTGCAATCAGCTTCGTAATATCTGAGACACCGTAATGGCTTTGCAGCTGATTAGTGATGGCACTATTTGCCAAGTCCGTTTCCAAATCTTTTTCTGCAAGATAGATGCCGCAGAGCTCTAGCTTCTCTATAATTCGCTTCCCAGCGTCAATATTCGCCTGTTCCGGGTTCGCCCCATTCCACTCAAGCAACTGCACATCTATTTTACTTTGCGTGATAGCATCATCGCGTTCGGGACTCGTCGACAAAATGTCCAGTAAATCTATAGCACGCTGAATGCCGGCATACCTATAGCGGTTTGTTTTTGGAATCGCAAAGATATCGTTGTCAGTGCGTAGTACGAAGGGAATTCCCAGTGCGATGCATACCTGTACATATTTTTTGAAACCGACTCCCTCGACGGAAATGATTGACAGATTCTGCCGGTCAAGGTCGATGTCTAGACTTCCGCTCAGCGCTGTGTAAAAGATCTTCTCTGATACGCCTTCCACCAAGAAGACACCGTTACAGAAAAACAGCTCAGCGGTAATCGGATTTAGACGGTAGCCGAAATGTTCGAGAGCGGTGTCAACTGTTGCCTCGCATCCATGAGCCACAGTTCCTGCCTGCCCTGGTAAAGTGCTAAGCCGCAGAATTTTCCCGTCATAAAAGTTGGAGATGATTTGCGGGGAGTGCGTCGTCATCAACATCTGCTCGTTAAGCCCAGAAGAGATATATTGAGCCAGGCGCCTTTGTTGGTGCGGATGGAGATGCGCCTCGGGTTCCTCTACGGCAAAAAGCACTACTTTTTCCTGAGCAGAAGTAGAAGAAATTTTTCGTTCCGCCGTCCAGGTTGCAAAGTACAGTTGATTGCTCCTGCCATCGCCACCGAATGTCAGTGGAGCATTTTTGTATAGATAAGCAAGACGTAAATTATCGACCAACTTGTTCGCGTCTGTGTTTCCTGCCACGAGGCGCGCTTCGTAACCAGAATTATTCGCGCTCAGGCTTCCCATCTCATTATTTACAGCCTTCAGGGAATCGGCAATGTAATGAAGGCCACTAATATCTGTATTTAGATTTTCAAGACTGGACTGTATTTCCTGAATTGAATTTTCGTCTTCTGCTTCTTCTGCGTCGGTCCTGTTACTACGGGCAAGTTCGAGTAGTGTCCGCTGCTGCCGCTTTAAGAAGCCAGATAAATCCCTACTACTACCGACATACTCCATTGAAAGCTGCCGTAAGTAGTATCGAGAAGAGCACTCATCCAGGTCCTCAAAATTAGGAAAATCCTTTTCACCTGAATCGATATTGCAAACTTCTGTATTTGGACAACCCGTTGCAAATTTATAGCTTCCATCCTTTGTTACAGAATAAGCAATATAAACAACCCCGTCATCGCCGAGAGCTCCAGCAAAAGCACTAATCAAACACGGTTCGTTGACTTCGACAAGCCTGGCGATTATCTCAATTTTTTCGCACTCACTTCCGATGTGAAAATCGCTATCTGTAAGTTCAAGATCTTTGGAGCTCAATGTTGGGTCCAGCAGAATCCGAATTGCATAAAGCAGATTTGTTTTTCCGGTATCGTTGCCTCCAACAATTAGAGTCGATCTGCCGAGGTGCGTAAGTGTATTCGCAAAGTTGCGAAAACCTTTGATTTGAACTGATTCGAGTAGCATTACTATCTCCAAATGATTTTCCGCTATTTCGATCTTTCGTTTTTATGTTCTCAGCTTGTTTTAGCGCCTTCTTAAATATCTCCTCACCCCATTGGAACAAATAGTCATTCTTATGGAATACCTCCGTGAGTTATTTTTTTCTTTTTCATTGCTCGGCCACAACTACTTTTTTATGATTCCTTCAATCGTAGATATAATTATTAAAGCACTAAATCTGCTGTTATACAGGATATCAACCTTTATCTATTCCTTCTTGAGATTTATTGATATGCGTATAGTTATGTCGGTCATGACGATACCAACAAGTTGCTATACGACTCAATTTCGATGACATTGCTATTCTCAGGACTCGAATACTTTGCCTCGTATACCCATCTTTTAAATGAATGAAATATGAGTACGCTCTAACATCAGCGAATTTACCAAGTACCAACTTCCTTCTCGTGTAACAGATTTCCAAATCTAAGCAGAATCTAAATAATTAATCTAACTCGTGTAATCTATGAATGAGTTAATTCTCCACAAAATTCGTATTGCAAAAATGCATGATAAAATATAGTGAGGATTCAAAGATGAACAGATAAAGTCGAGATAAAACCAGAAGATAATTAAGTTAACAACCAGGTCTGCTATGTAATCAGAAAGCGTAAAAAAGAGTTAAAAAATTAACTAGAACATAGGAAATTAAGATATTGCCTAAGGAGTTATTCCATGCACAGCATTACATTTGACTCAGATCAAGACGCCTTAATCTATACATACGAAGCTGATGACTATCGTTATTTGGACTTGATGTGTGCCGGATTAGGAGTTTCTTGGGACAACAGTAATCACCTAATTAAACATTCATTGGAAAAACTTCCTTCATCTTTAAAATCACTCAGAGATAATATGCCTAGGGTAAAGAACTTGGAGTACAGACTGAAAAAAATTTTTTTCTTTACTCAGAATGATTTAATAGAGAGTCTATCAACTCCCGAGTACACTTTTGTATTTAAATTCGCTAGTATCACAACAATCGGAAACGATGAATATTACCTCATCCCTGGGCGAATACTTGGAATCCCCCAGGACGTCTATTTAACAACAGAAGTACCAGTCAATCATGATGTCTTTAAACTCTTTGCTGCAGGATATGAGTACAATACCTCCATCTTCGGAAAAATTTCCGATATATTAGATGAGAATATTCAGAAAATATTCATCGGCGGAGAGCAAGAAGATAGTATCCCTCTTGAAACATTTTATGAGCTAATTACCCACTTCCCATCAACTACCCTACTCAAACATTATGGAGACTTGCAAATCTCCGAAGTTATATGTAACTACTTAACTACAAAGAAAGACTATCCTGAAATATACGCTAATTCACGAGAACGAATCATTGGAAAAAGTCGTATTAAAGACAGTCAGACAAAGAAAAACAAGCTTACACCAGTTATTGGGAGTCAAAGCATTAACTATTTTAGGTATGAATCTTTATTTGAGGCAAAAGAAGTCATCGAAGAAGCTCTTAAATACAGTCAGGAATTTGATGAATCATTCTGGCAGGAAAAGATCCTATCAATACTTCCAGCCATTTTTCCACAGTATATTGCCATTCTCCGAGAGACTGTCGTATTCGAGAAAATTAGCGATCAATCAAAAAAGACGCGTCGCCGTATTGACCATCTCCTAATAGATGCTTCTGGCAATATAGATTTGTTGGAGATTAAACGGCCTTTCACCAAAGAAAAACTACTTTGCCGTAGGAAATATAGAGATAATTTTATTCCTGCACACGAACTAACGGGCGGAATCGCTCAGATAGAGAAATACATCTATTATCTCAACCATCTAGGATTGAACGATGAAGAAGAGTTTTCTGAAAGTTGTAAAAAACGACTTAATGAAGAGGGCTTTCCACTTCCAAATGATTTTCGTCTTAAAATTCTAAATCCTCATGGGCGTCTTCTTATCGGTCACTGCTGTTTTACTGAAGAAGAACAGCGAGACTTCGATCTCATTAGAAGACAGTACTCACATGTAGTAGATATTCTTACCTACGATGACCTTCTCGAACGTGTTAAACGCATTCTTCTAACGCTTAACACTAACGATTTGCAAAACGAACCTCCCTCTACATCAAAAGAAAAAAATACACCACTGCAATAAACTTCGTCTTTCAATGTTCCTTCTCCTCTACATATAACTTCGAACTAAGTGCTCACAACACGTGTAGACAGCAGACGAAATAAGAAAAGGATTTGTATGCCCGAAGATATTGGGTTTACACTCTCGTTATCCTACGAGAGTGTAAACTGATATAAACATGATGCTGAAAACAAAAACGACATATTAAACGATTTCGTCAAAGCACAAATTAATCTTCTTTAATATGGTGAAATACAAAAATGGCCTTTTAAATTGCAACCATATTTTTATTGGAATGTATATTAATAACCATAACTTGTATCACTTACGGTAAAGGAAAAGGTTTTATAGAGTTTTTAATAAACTAGATAATAATTTTTTGAGATCATATATCGACCTACTAATACTCTTTGGTGCGGATTCAGATTTCTCCCAGTCGAAAATAGAAAGGATTTAAATTCTACGACATTCTGATTGCGAGCAGTAAACCAAAATCCACTTACGTTAAGCAAATTGCCAGGCAAGAATTTATAATTGACGCATACCCTAAGACAAACAAAAATAAGACCAAGCAGGAAATGAATTTCCTGCTTGGTCTCTGCGGTGCCGTATCTTTAAATACGTCTATTTCTGAGGATACAGAACCTCAAGGATCTTCTCGGCAGAATCAAACGCACGTGGCGAGTAGTCAATGTACTCTGAGTATGGAATCTCAACAATGCTCTTGTTGGCAATCGCTGGGACGTTCTGCAGGGAGCTCTCGCCCAGAAGGGTGTCTTTAGCTACAGCGTCAGTTGCTTTATTTCGCTCTGCAGTGACGTAAATAATGACGTCAGGATTGAACTTAATCAGATTCTCATACGTCAGGCCGTTTGCAGACTGAGTTGTAGCAGGAGTAGCTCCAAGCTGGTCAATAATAGTAAACTCAAGGCTCTTCTCGCTACCGCCAAAGAGACCAAACGTGCCGTCCTTGAGGTTAGCCATAACCAGAACGGTCTTCTTTGCGTCTTTCTCGTGTGCTTTAACGCGCTCGTTAATGGCATCAAGGCGCTTCTGCAGGTCAGCAGTATAAGTGTCGGCATTGCTCTGAACATCAAAAATAGATCCAAGGTTCTTAATATCAGAGATAATTCCGGCAAGCGTTGGATCGCCCTGCTCAGAAGATGCCAGCTGAGTATAGACAGAAATACCAAGGTCAGCATAGTCCTTTGGAGAAGTCTGGTCCTTTGAAGTAAAGAGACGAGAGCGGCCCACAATAAGGTTTGGATTAGCGGCAACAACAACCTCGCGAGAAAGGCTCTTCT
>ERZ773213.1320-NODE-1320-length-13251-cov-12.220218_pt1 | contig 13251 bp, 10 predicted proteins | sample MGYA00580996_ERZ773213 | MGnify/ENA primary metagenome ERZ773213 (study PRJEB29015, sample SAMEA2738152) | human oral metagenome | biome: human oral; feature: human-associated habitat; material: saliva | place: China | collected 2197 ...
CGCCAGGCGGTCTCCTCGGGCGCCTCACTCAACGCCCCGTGCGTCTCCTGACTCACAGCGACACCGCCGTCCCGGACAGGCGGGCCTCGACTTCGGCGATGTCCTCACGCCGCGACAGGTCCAGGACCCCACCGGTCGCAGGGAGGACCGCGACCGGACCGGGCAGGGCGCGCACGGCGTCGACGATCTCCAGCTCGCCGCGCGGCGAGGGGGTGATGCGGCGGCAGGCGGCGAAGATCTCCGGGGTGAACCGGAAGGCGTTCATTGACACCGGGGCGTGGGGCCCGGCGGCCCGGACCACCTCCGCTGAGGGCTTCTCCACGATCTCCTCCAGCGCCCCGTCACGGGCGCGCACGAGGGCGAAGGCGGCGATCCGCTCGGCGGGGATGTTGGACTCGGCCACCAGGGCGGCACGGTCGAAACCGGCCAGGGCGTTGCCCCGGTGGCGGGCCAGGTCGCGCAGCACCTGACGGGGGTAGTAGTTGTCCCCGTTGACCATGAGGAAGGGCTCCCCGCCCACGGCCGCCTCGGCGGACAGGACGGCGTCGGCCGTCCCCAAGGGGTTGACCTGGACGGCCAGGTCGATCGTGAGCCGGGTGAGCTCCAGGGAGTCGATGTGGCGGCGGAAGTCCTCGTGCTCGGGCCCCACGACCAGGACGGCCCGCTCGATCCCGGCGTCGACCAGGGCCGAGAGGCTGTAGTCGATGAGCCGGTGCTCGCCGATGGGCATGAGGGCCTTGTAGCCGCTGGCCGCGGCCGTGGCCTGCTGGGAGGTCAGGCCGGAGCCGGCCGGGCTGCTCGCCCGCATGCGTGTGCCCAGGCCCCGGGCCAGGACGACGGCGACACGGGTGCGCTCCACCGCGCCGCCCACCGTCGTGTCAGTGATCGCGTCTGTCATGGGTTCCTTCCTCCTGCCCGTCTCAGGCATCCAGGCCGTAGTGGCTCGCGACGGCGGCCGCGGTGGCCCGGGCCTCGTCACCGGTGGGCATCTCGGTGAAGACCCGCAGGAGCGGCTCGGTCCCCGAGAAGCGGATCGTCACCCAGCCGCCGCAGGTGAAGTAGACCTTGCAGCCGTCCTGCCAGGAGACGCGCTCGACGTCGTGGGTGAAGGCGGGCAGATCGTGGGCGCCGAAGATGCGCTCCTCCAGCTCGGCGCGCCGCTCGGAGGTGAAGCCGTAGGCGTTCTCCACCATGACGAGCTCACCGTACCGGGCCACGATGTCGGCGTAGAGCTCGGAGAGCCGCTTGCCCGAGGCCGCCACCGCCTCCACCAGCAGGGAGCCGGCGTAGACCCCGTCCTTGCCGGGGATGTGACCGCGCACGGTCAGGCCCCCGGAGGACTCGCCCCCGATGACGGCCCCGGTCTCGGCCATCTTGGCGCTGATCCACTTGAAGCCGACGGGCACCTCGTAGCAGACCTGCCCGTGGGCGGCCGCGACCCGGTCCAGCAGGTGGGTGGTGGACATGTTGCGCACGGCCGGACCGCTCCACCCCTTGCGGGTCAGCAGGTAGTCGTAGAGCAGGACCAGGACCTGGTTGGGGGTGAGGTAGGCGCCGGTGTCATCGATGATGCCCAGGCGGTCCGCGTCCCCGTCGGTGGCGATGCCCAGGTCCGCACCGGACTCGACGACGGCGTTGCGCAGGGTGGTGACGGTCCCCTCAGTGGGTGAGGGCATGCGGCCCCCGAACAGGGGGTCGTGGCGGTCGTGGATGACGTCCACCTGGCAGCGGGCGGTCAGCAGGATCGTCTGCAGGCTCGTCTCGGAGACCCCGAACATCGGGTCCAGCACGATGTGCATGTGGGCGTGGCGGATGGTCTCGGTGTCGAGCTTGTCGATGATGGCGTCCAGGTACCAGTTGATGGAGCGCTGGATGGTGACGAGCTCGCTGGAGCGGGCCTCATGGGCCTCGACGCTGCGCACGTCCGCATCCGTCAGGCCCTGCAGGGAGGCGGTGAGCTCGTCGGTGACCGCCTGGTCGGCGTCGCGGCCACCGGGAAGGAAGATCTTGATGCCGTTGTACAGGGCCGGGTTGTGGGAGGCGGTCACGGCCATCCCGTAGGCGGCCCCCAGGCGGCGCACCGTCCACATGGTGGTGGGGGTCGGGGAGGGGCGGTCGATGAGGGTGACCCGGATGCCGTTGCCGACGAGCACCTCAATGGCCCACCAGGCGGCGGTGTCGGACAGGAAGCGCCGGTCGTAGCCGATGACGACACCCTGCTCGGCCGTGCCCTCCTTCAGGATGCGGTTGGCCAGCCCCTGGGTCAGGAGCCTGACATTGGCGCGGGTGAACTCATCGCCGATCACGGCTCTCCAGCCGCCGGTGCCGAAGTGGATCATGGGGGTTCCTCTGCGGAGGCGCCGTTGCCCGGGACGGGGCGGCGAGGTGGATAGGGGGTGGTGAGGGAAGGTGCTGCTGGGGCTCAGCCCTTGACGGCGCCGGCGGCCAGGCCGGACTGCCAGAAGCGCTGCAGGCCCAGGAACAGCACGATCAGGGGGATGACGCCCAGGAGAGCGCCCTGGAGGAGCGCCCCGTACTGGGGGTTGAAGTAGGTCGACATGCCGTAGAGCCCCAGGGTGACGGGCTTGAGCTCGGCGGAGTTGATGGTCATCAGCGGCAGGAAGAAGTTGTTCCAGGTGGCCACGAAGATGAACAGGAAGATGGTCACCATCGCCGGTGCGAGCAGCCGCAGCACGATGGTGAAGAAGATGCGGATCTCGCTGGCCCCGTCGATGCGGGCGGAGTCGATGATCTCGTTGGGCACCGAGGAGTCGGCGTAGACGCGGCCCAGGAAGACCCCGAAGGGGCTGACCGAGCACGGCAGGATGATCGACCAGACGGTGTTGGTCAGGTGCACGGCGTCGAGAACCAGGTACAGCGGAATGGTCAGCAGCGCGATGGGCATGAGCAGGCCGGAGAGGATGACGACCTGGACGGCGCCCCGGCCCGCGAACTCGAACTTCGCCAGGCCGTAGCCGGCGGCCACCGACAGGAGCGTGCCCAGCACCCCGGCGACGCTCGAGTAGAGCAGGGAGTTGAGGATCCAGCGCCAGAAGAGCCCCTGGGTCCAGCTCATGAGCGCGCTGTAGTTGGTGGAGAAGCTGTTGCGTCCGGAGAACCACCACCCGGAGGTGGTCAGCAGGTCGGAGTTGGACTTGGTGGAGGAGACGATGAGCCAGTAGACCGGGCCGAGCATGTAGGCCAGGACGATGACCAGGACCGCGATGGTCACGGCCCGTGCGGGCACCGACGGGCGCAGCGAGCGAGGAGTGTCGGTGGGCTTCACTTGTCGATCCTGTTCTGCACGAGGGCGTAGAGGGCGGCCAGGACGCCGGCCACCAGGGCGATGAGGACGGAGATCGCCGAGGCCGGCCCCGAGCCGGACGGCGAGAGCGCACCGGTCATCGAGTTGTAGGCCATCATCATCGGCGTGTAGTCCAGCCCCATCCACTGGTTCTGGCTGTAGAGAACAGTGGGCTCGTTGAACAGCTGCACCGTCCCGATGATGGAGAGCAGGACCGCCAGCAGCGAGGCGGAACGGACCATGGGGATCTTGATGCGCCGGACGATCTGCCAGCCGGTGGCCCCGTCGATGCGGGCGGCCTCGTAGAGCTCGCGGGGCACGGACTGCAGCGCCGCCAGGAAGATGAGCATGTTGTACCCGGTGAAGGTCCACGTCGTGATGTTGGCCATCGACCACAGGATGATGCTGCGACCGAAGAAGTCCACCTTGAGGCCCACCAGTCCCAGCAGCTCATTGATGGGGGAGAAGCTGGGGTTGTACATGTAGAGCCACATGATCGCGGCCACGATCCCGGGGATCGCGTAGGGCAGGAAGAAGCCCAGGCGGAAGACCGTCACCCGCTTGACCAGGAGGGAGTCGAGCACCAGCGCCAGGGCGAGGGCCGCCAGGATCATGACCGGGACCTGGACCACGCCGAACAGCAGGACCCGCCCCAGTCCCTTCCAGAAGGCGGGCTGTCCCGCCGCCTGGACGTAGTTGTCCAGGCCCACGAAGGTGCTCACCTTCTCCCCGCCGCCGTAGAGGTCCGAGCCGGAGGCGACGTCGCGGAAGAAGGACCGGTAGACCGACACCACGATCGGAATGAGGAAGACGACGGCGAACATGGCCAGGAACGGGGCCACGAACCCGATGCCCGCCCGGGCCTCCCTGCGCTTTCGCAGCGAGGTGGTGCGGATGGCGGATGCGCCCGTGGTCGTTGTCGTCGTGCTCATGATGCTCTCACTTCGATCGTGGTGCCGGTGGCTGCCGGTGTCTGCCGGTGGGCTGTGCTCGATCGCCTACTCGGCGACGGGCAGGTTGGCGTCCTTCAGGGAGCTGACCGAGGTCTTCTGGGCCGCCTGGAAGATCTCATCGACCTTGCCGGTCCCCTTCCCGGCCGCCTCGGCGGCCTTGGTCATGGGGTCGGCCAGGGAGGGCCAGGTCGGCATGAAGCCGAACTTGGAGTTCACGGCCGCGTTGGCCTTGGTGAACTCGGCGTAGACGTCCTGGCCTCCGAAGAAGGTGGAGATGGTCTGCGGGGTCTTCACCGGGGCCTTCGCGGTCAGGACCAGTCCCTGGGTGGCCAGGTCATCGACCTGGGTGTTGAACCAGTCGTTGAAGGCCATGGCCCCCTCGGGGTTGGAGCAGCCCTTGAGGACGGCCACGCCCGAGCCGCCGTCGGGACCGGACATGGCCTTGTCACCGAAGGCGGGCAGCTGGGCGACCGCCCAGGACCCGGCATTGGGGGAGTCCTTCATGGTGTCGGCCAGGAGCGCGCCCTCCCAGGCGGCCCCGATGGTGCCGATGAGCTGCTGGTCGACCAGCGCCTTGCCGAAGGAGTCGTCCCAGCGGTTGGCCACGAGGGCCGACTTGGAGTCCAGGACCCCCTGCCAGAAGGAGGAGACCTTGGCGGTCTCGGGGCTGGAGACGTTGACCTTCCACTTGTCGTTCTCAGCGCTGAACCACTGGGCGCCGGCCGCGGCCGCCTGGCCCGCCAGGGTGTTGGGGGCCTCGTCGGGCTCGAAGGCCAGGGCGTACTTGCCCTGCTCGGCCGCCTTCTTGGCGACCTCGGCCAGCTCGGCGCTCGTCGTGGGCACCTTCAGCCCGAGCTGGTCGAAGGCGGCCTTGTTGTAGAAGTAGACCAGCGGGCCGGAGTCCTGCGGCAGGCCGACGACGGTCTTGCCCACGGTCATCAGCGACATCGACCCCTCGGAGAAGTGCTCCTTGTACTTCTCGGCCTGGGAGGAGACATCGGTGAGCAGGCCGGAGGCGTAGAGCTTGGGGATCTCGGCGTAGCCGACCTGGGCCAGGCAGGGGCCGGTTCCGGCCTTGACGTCGTTCTCCAGCTTGACGTTCATGTCCGCGGCTTTGCCGTCGAACTTGGTGGCCTCGACCTTCATGTCGGGGTGCGCGGCGTTCCAGCGGGCCACGATGTCGTTGACCTTCGTCATCCCCTCGCCGTCGGGCAGGCGGTGCAGGTAGCGGATGACGCCGCCGGAGGAGGCCGAGCCGGATGAGCCGGTCGTGGCCGAGCAGCCGGCGGTGAGCATCGCGAAGGCGAGCAGCGAGGCGGCCAGTGCGTGTTTCTTCATGGGAGTTTCCTTCTTCGTCATTGAAAAGGCCCGGCGTCTGCCGGAAGGAGTGGGGGCGCGGCGGGGCGGTGACAGGGAGCTGTCGGCGCTGTCGGTGTTGCGGGTGCGCGCCCGTGAGTGGAGCGTGGATATGGAACGGGGGTGCTCACTGCGAGGCAGCGGTGAGCCACTGGTGCCCTCCTTCCTCCAGACGGACCGTCCGGGGGCCCTGGGGCGTCGGCACCGTCGTGGTGACGGGCTCCAGGGAGTTGTTGATGACGAGGGTGGTGCGGCCATCGGGGTAGGCGGCCACCTCCACCCTGGGGTCGAGGGCCGCCCAGGCGGAGAACTCCTCCTGGCACCCTGCGGCCCAGAAGATGGCCCGGTGCAGCAGCCGGGAGTTCTGGGCGCTGTAGGGCAGTCCCGTGGCGTAGACCGCCCGGCCCCTCCCCAGCTCGTGGACCGCGAGGCGGACCTGGCCGTCCGCGGCGTCGAGCACTCGGGTGGCGGGACTGGTGACGACGATGTCGGGGGTGCCCTCGCCGTCGTCGAGGCCGCCGGTCAGGTCCCGGGTGATGAAGTGCTCCTCCACCTCGGGCGGACGACGGCGCGTGCTCAGGCCCCAGCCGATCTCCCGGTCCACGCCCAGGACGTCGGCGAGCTGGAGGGTGACCCCGTGGGCGGGGTGGGCGCTGGGAGCCCCCACCCCAATGAGGCCACCGCCGGCGGCCACGAAGGAGCTGACCGCGGCCACCAGCTCCGCATCCGCCCACTGCTCGCCCCCGGAGAAGGCGGTACCCTCGGCGCCGGCGCAGATAAGAACCTTCACGTCCGGGGCCAGGCCGGCGCGCACGTCGTCGAAGGACAGGAACTCCACGTCCACCGGCAGGCCCGACAGTGCCTCGAGGACCCCCAGGTAGGTGTAGGTCTGGCGGTACCACAGGGCGTGCGCGACCATATGCGTCATCCAGGAGCGCAGGCGGCCCCAGGAGTTGACGACCGCGACCTTGAAGCCGGGGGTCAGCGGACGCAGCCCCGCGGAGCGCTCGTGGATGGCGCGGAACTCCGCGACGATCTGCTCGACGCGGTCGATGAAGTCGGGGTGCTCCACGGCCAGGGACAGGTAGCCGCCGTAGCCGATCCGGTCCAGGGGGGAGCGCACGATGGCGCGCCGGGCCTCCAGCCAGCTGCGGTTCGCCTCGGAGACGGGATCGCCCCCCGGGTGGAAGACATCGGGGAAGAAGTACGGCAGGAACCGGCCCTCGGTGTAGCGCACGTGCGGGATGTCGGCGATCATCCGGCAGGTCGCCCCCGATCCGACCGAGCCGACGACGGCGTCCAGGCCGGTGGTGGCGAAGTGCTCGCCGTAGGGCTCGGTGCCGATCCAGTTGTCGCCCAGGAACATCATCGCCTCCTTGCCCTGGGCGTGGACGGCGTCGGTCAGCTCGCGCACCCGGGAGCACACGAAGCGCTGCTGGAAGTCGATCCAGTCGCGGAAGGCGCGGGTGGGGACCCGGAAGGGGGAGTTGTAGTAGCCGGCGTCGACGAAGTCCTCGGCGGTCAGACGGTAGCCGTACTCCTCCTCGAAGGCCTCCAGGGCGGGGACGCTCACCGAGGCGGAGTAGCCGAACCAGTCGACGAAGCGCTCGGTGGCGTCGGCGCCGTAGACGAGGGTGAAGTGGTAGAAGAAGGTGGTGAAGCGGACCACGTCCACCTCGGGGTGCTCCGTGAGCCAGGCGCTCAGGTGGGTGCGCACGTGGGACCACGTGGCCTCGTGGCGCACGTCGAAGGGCTTCTCCTTGACGCGCGTGGGGTCCTCGTCCCAGCCGTTGGTGAGGTAGTTGTACATCTGGGTGGGGTCCCAGGTCTGGATCGCCAGGAAGCTGACGGTGTAGACGTGCCCGGCGAGGGCCTCGTGCACGGTGACTGTGCGGCCGTCGGCCTCGATGCTCCACGCGGAGGCGGGCAGCTCCTGGCCGGTGGTGCGGTCGTGGGCCTGCCACCAGCGCGTCACGTCGCAGCCGGTGTCGGGGCGGACCTGGTCGGCGAACCAGGAGGCCAGCAGGTCGATGCTCACGGGGCCATCGGCAGTGGCGGCGACCCGGTCGGACATGAGAAAGATGCGCGTGGCCTCATCGGGGTGGGCGTCGGCCCAGGCGTTGTCGCCACGGCCCACGAAGTACGTGGAGTAGACCTTGGTGGCCAGCTCCGAGACGATGCCGGGCAGCTCGGTGCCGTCGGAGTTCCGCACGGCGTCGGCGCCCAGGCGGGCGATGAGGCGGCGGACCTCCTCATCCATGCCGGTCTGGATCGGCAGGGTGAGGCGTCCCCCCGCCTGAGAGGGGAGCGGCGCCGCGGGCTGGGTCTGGAAAGACATCAGCACTCCTTCGGGCTGAATAGTCTGAACTCCGAACAAACTACAGCATGCGGCGCCCGTCCGCTACTGGCGAGGCGGTCGATATGCCTGGTGGTGGCTAGGAGGCGGGCCTGAGATCGACCAGGGTGGGGTTGTCGAGCACGGACTCCAGCGCCACCAGGGCCGCCCCGTACGACGAGGCCCATTGGCCCAGGTGGGAGGTCTCCAGCCTCACGGCGGCGCGCTGGTCCAGCAGCCGATCCTGTAGGGCGGAGGCAGTGGGGGAGATGAACACGTCGGCGAAGGCGGCCAGGTACCCCGACAGTACGATCACCTCGGGGTTGAGGACGTCCGTCAGGATCGCCAGGGCGCGCGCGAGCGCCCGTTGGGAGAGCTCCAGCCTCCGGGTGAGCTCGGCGTCCCCGGCGTCGAAGCGCCGGCGCAGGAGCTCGATGCGCTCATCCAGGGAGGTGGTCTCGTCGCGCACCGCGTCGCCCGGCGGGTAGATCGAGGTCAGGGCCTGCAGTCCGGAGCGGGTCTCCCAGCAGCCGCGCCGCCCGCAGCGGCACGCCAGGCCCTCAGGCTCCACGGGCATGTGGCCGACCTCGCCGGTCAGGCCCAGCCAGCCGCGCAGGAGGTGGCCGTCGGAGATGATGCCGGCGCCGATCCCCTCACCGCCCGACAGGTAGAGCAGGTTGCGCACCCCGTCCTGCGCGTAGCGCTCGTAGGTGGCCAGTGCGGCGAGCTTGGCGTCGTTCTCCAGCGTGATGGTGGGGACGCTCCTTCCCGGGCCCAGGCGGCGGGCGACTGCGTCGCGGACCTGGTCCGCCACGGCGACGTCGTGCCACTCCAGCGTGGAGGAGTAGCGCACGGTGTTGTCGGTGTAGTCGATGATCCCGGTCTGAGCCAGGACGATTCCCGGAACCGTCGTCCCCTGCTGCGTCAGCTGCTCCAGGGCCTGGGACAGCATGGCCGCGACGTGCTCGATCATCGTCTCGGGGCGGTGTCCGGCGTCGTCGACGAGCTCGCAGCGGCGCGCGACGACCTCTCCGGTCAGGTCCGTGACGGACAGGAGCAGCGAGGCACCACTGATCTCCAGGCCGATGCCGGCCGCTGTACGTGGAGCCGTGCGCAGGCCCGTGCTCGGTCTGCCGACGTTGCCCGACAGGTCCGGCTCCTCCTCGATGAGCAGCCCCCGGGAGCACAGCTCGGCCACCAGGGTTGAGACCGTCGCCTTGGACAGCCCCGTCTCGCGGGCCAGGCGCGTGCGCGACAGGGTGGGGCTCGTCTGAAGGTGACGCAGGATGAGGGACATGTTCGAGATGCGCACGTCGGCGTGGGCCTTGGGTCTGTGCGCGCCCGGGCCTCCGAGGGGTCCCCAGAGATCCGGTCCGTCCGCCGGGATCCATCCTGCAGCCGGCACGGCACTCTCCTCTTCCATCGGTGCCCGGTTGGTCCTGCGGACCGCGGGCGTGCCCCTCAGCGTAGTGATTCCAGGTGAGCGGGGAGGGGGTTTCGGTGAGCGTCTGGCTTGTTCCGTTGCGGCGCGGAACGGGCTGCGACGCAAATGAGACTATCACCACATTCTGCGGCCCTGAGGAGTTCCGGTTGCACATACGGACGTTGTTGGTTATGTGTCGCGTTTGTGTGCGTGCGGTGCGAGGCTGCGGGGGAGTTGCGATGTTCGTGATGATTTCAAGCATTCTCGATGCTTGTGGGCGTTCATGCCCGACCGTGCGCGCCGGGTGGGTTCCGCCCTGTTCCGCGAACGTGGCTCCGGACACGCCCACGGGCGTGTCAAGGCCTGAAGTCCCCTGAATTCGCGGGATTCTGCGCCTACTCAAATTGACCACTCGAACACTGCGCAGGACTATAAAACGGGCTTGCCGTCGTCGCTGGGTCCGGACGCGGCTCTCACAACTCGTCTTCCGGACCCTCGCGGCCAGGCCAGGAGCTAGATCGTGAGGAGTGCAGTGAAAGTCATTGAGGCCAACCATGTCTACAAGGTCTTCGGGCGGCGACCGTCCGACGGCGTCAAGAAGCTCAAGGCCGGCAGGACGCGGGACCAGCTGAGGAAGTCAGGGCAGACCGCCGCCGTCATCGACACCTCCTTCGACGTCGACAAGGGCGAGATCTTCGTGGTCATGGGCCTGTCGGGCTCCGGGAAGTCCACCCTCATCCGCATGGTCAACGGCCTGCTGCCCATCACGGCCGGCAGCATGACCCTCTATGGGGAGGACCTGGCGCACGTCTCGAAGTCGAAGCTGCGCGAGCTGCGCCGCGAGCGCGTCTCCATGGTCTTCCAGAACTTCGCCCTCCTGCCGCACCGGACGGTGGGGGAGAACGCCGCCTACGGTCTGGAGATTCAGGGCGTGAATCGCTCCGAGCGCGAGCGCCGGGCCACCGAGGCCCTGTCCCTGGTGGGCCTGGAGGGGTGGGGCGGCTACAAGCCCGGTGAGCTCTCGGGTGGCATGCAGCAGCGGGTCGGCCTGGCCCGGGCCCTGGCCGCCGAGACCGACATCCTGCTCATGGACGAGGCCTTCTCCGCGCTCGACCCGCTTATCCGCCGGGAGATGCAGGACCAGCTCATCGACCTGCAGGGCAAGCTCGGCAAGACGATCCTGTTCATCACCCACGACCTCAACGAGGCCATGCGCCTGGGAGACCGCATCGCCATGATGCGTGACGGTCGCGTCGAGCAGGTCGGCACCGCCGAGGAGATCCTGCGCGACCCGGCCTCCGACTACGTCTCTCGGTTCGTGGCCGACGTCGACCGCACCCGGGTCCTGACGGCCGGCTCCATCGCGGAGCCCCCGTACGCGATCCTGGGCTCGGACCGCAGCCCCCGCGCCGCCCACAAGCTCCTGCGGGAGAACCAGCCACCGTGGCTGCTCGTCCAGAACCGCGACCGCACGCCCTTCGGCTACGTCTGGGAGGACGACGTCGCCCGGGCAGTCAAGGAGGGCTCCAACGCCCTGCCGCTGTCCACGATCCACGAGATGCCGGTCGTGTCGCACTCGACCCCTGTCAACGAGCTGTTCGCCCACGCCGCGCAGCACGCCGCCCCCATCGTCGTCGTCGACGACGACGGACGAATCTCCGGCGTCATCCCGCGCGTCACCCTGCTGGCCGCCATCAGTGAGCAGAACCAGGAGGCCGGGGCATCCAGCGCCGCCAGTGCCTCCAGCGCCGATCCGGCCGCGGAGCAGACCGACGAGCAGGCCGGCAAGGCCAGTGAGACCACCGAGGCCGAAGGAGCCGACGCCTGATGATTCCCGTACAGACTCCTCTTCCCAAGATTCCCCTGGGCACGGCGGTCGAGGTCCTCATTGAGTGGATCCAGGTCCACCTCCATGGCTTCCTCACCGCGATCTCCCGGGCCGGCACCCTGGTCAACGACAACCTCGTGGACCTGCTCCTGGCCGTACCCCCGTTGCTCATGGTGGTGGTCTTCGTCCTCATCGCCTGGATGGCGAAGTCGTGGAGGCTGGCGGTGGGGACCGCCGTCACCTTCCTCATCATCATCTCCCTGGGGCAGTGGGTCAACGCGATGGAGACGCTGGTCCTGGTGACCCTGGCGACCCTGACCGCCCTCATCTTCGCCATCCCCCTGGGGATCTGGGCCGCCCGCAACAAGTACGTCAGCGTCCTCATCCGCCCGGTCCTCGACCTCATGCAGACGATGCCGGCCTTCGTCTACCTCATCCCCTCGGTCCTGTTCTTCTCCATCGGGGTGGTGCCCGGGATGTTCGCCACGCTCATCTTCGCGATGCCCCCCGGGGTGCGCATGACCGAGCTGGGCATCAAGCAGGTGGACAAGGAGACCGTGGAGGCGGGGCGTTCCTTCGGCGCCACCGACTGGCAGATCCTGCGGGGCATCCAACTGCCCCTGGCCGTCCCCACCATCATGGCGGGCGTCAACCAGGTCATCATGCTGGCCCTGTCGATGGCCGTTATCGCGGGCATGGTCGGTGCCGACGGCCTGGGGAAGGAGGTCGTCAAGGCGCTCGCGACGATCGACATCGCCAAGGGCACCGAGGCGGGCCTGTCCATCGTGTTCCTGGCGATCTACCTGGACCGGGTGACCGCGGCCCTCGGGGCGCCGCGGGAGAAGGGCTCGCTGCTCTCACTCATCAAGAAGCGGTGACCCATGACTCGACGACGCTTTTCCACTTCGCCCTCACCGGCGTCGGGCACGTATCGAAGGAACACCATGCAGACCTCCCGCCGCACCTTCACCGCCGCTCTGGCCTCTCTGGCGGCGGCGGGCGCCCTGTCCGCCTGCGGTAAGGGTTCGGGCGGGGGCAAGCGGCTCCGTCTCGGGTTTCTTCCGTCATGGAGCGATGGGCTGTCCATGACCCACCTGATCAAGACCCAGCTGGAGAAGGCCGGCTACCAGATCAAGCTCATGGATCTCAGTGAGGCCGGACCGCTGTATGCGGGCCTCAGCCAGGGGGCGGTCGACCTCTTCCCCTCTGCGTGGCCGGACGTCACCCAGAAGAGCTACATGGACAAGTACCGCACCTACATCGAGGATCTGGGGACCTACTACGACTCGGCCCAACTGTGCTGGTCCGTCCCGGACTACTCCTCCATGCAGTCGATCGAGGACATCAAGCCACACGCCTCGCAGATCGGCAACAAGATCATCGGTATCGAGCCGGGTGCGGGTCTGACCAAGGTGTCTCAGGAGGACGTGATCCCCGCCTACGGTTTGGGGGACATGAAGTTCCTGACCTCCTCCACCACCGGGATGCTGGCCGAGCTCAAGAAGGCCGTCGATGCCAAGCAGGAGATCGTCGTGACCCTGTGGCACCCCTTCTGGGCGAACACCACCTATGGCATGCGGGACCTGAAGGATCCCAAGGGCGCGCTCGGCAAGGGGGAGGGGCTTCACTTCCTGGGGCGCGAGGGCTTCGCGCAGGACTACCCGGAGATCGCGAAGTGGCTGGGCTCCATCAAGATGGATGAGGCCACCTACGGCAGCCTCGAGGACCTCGTCGTCAACACCTACGGTGAGGGCCGGGAGGATGAGGCCGCCATCGCCTGGGCCAAGAAGTACCCGCAGTACGACTTCAAGAAGTCCTGACGCCGGACCTCCGTAGGGCTTGGGCGTGCCCGCTGAGCGGTGCAAGTGCGAGCCGCTGGGCGGTGCGGTCGGACCCGCCGGGCGGTGCAGGTGGTCCACCGACGGGGACATTCCACGCGGCCGGGTGCGTCCTGCTCCAGCCGGGGGCATTCGACGCCGTCGGGGACAGCAATCCTGTCCCCGCGCGCGCAGGATGTCCCCGGCCGGAACAAAGTGCGACCGCGGGGGCTCT
>ERZ773213.1322-NODE-1322-length-13240-cov-3.478726_pt1 | contig 13240 bp, 13 predicted proteins | sample MGYA00580996_ERZ773213 | MGnify/ENA primary metagenome ERZ773213 (study PRJEB29015, sample SAMEA2738152) | human oral metagenome | biome: human oral; feature: human-associated habitat; material: saliva | place: China | collected 2197 ...
AATGAAGATATTGTTTTAGATACAGATGATTTTTTCAATGTTGAATTTGAAGTTGTTGGTAATAAATAGAAAGATAGAAAGAAGGGTTAGATGCAGTTTTTAGATCTATTCGCAGGAATTGGTGGATTTAGATTAGGAATGGAAGCAGCAGGACACAAATGCATTGGATTTTGCGAAATAGACAAATTTGCAAGAGCTAGTTATAAGGCTATTCATAATACAGAGGGAGAGATTGAACTACATGACATCACAGCAGTATCAGATGAGTCTATTCGAAGAATCGGACGTGTGGACATTATCTGTGGAGGATTTCCGTGCCAGGCTTTCTCAATTGCAGGAGCAAGACGAGGATTTGAAGACACAAGAGGAACTTTGTTCTTTGAGATTGCTAGGTTCGCATCTATTCTCAGACCTAAATATCTATTCCTTGAAAACGTCAAGGGACTCCTCAATCATGAAAACGGAATTACGTTTGAGACCATTATCTCGACCTTGGACGAATTGGGGTACGACGCTGAATGGCAAGTGCTTAACAGCAAGGATTTTGGAGTACCCCAAAACAGAGAACGGGTGTTCGTTATCGGACATCTTAGAGGAGAACGTACCAGAAGAGTATTTCCTATGCTTGAAACAAGTTCAGACAAATCAATTATCCAACTAGGGAATATCAAGAAAACTAAAAATTTTGGCGGAAACCCTCAATGTGGGAGAGTTTATAGTCCAGCTGGATTAGCACCTTGTTTAAATACGATGCAAGGTGGACAAAGAGAACCAAAAATCTTTATTGATGGTAAGGTACGCAAACTAACCCCTCGGGAATGTTGGAGATTGCAAGGTTTTCCAGATTGGGCATTCGAGAGAGCAGCTAAAGTGAATAGTAATAGTCAGCTATATAAACAAGCTGGTAACAGTGTAACTGTAAATGTAATTGAAGCTATAGCAAAAAATATTTAAGAGGTGGAGATACCTATCGTTTAAGATACTATCTTAAACGATAGATTTGAATGCTATTCAGAATAAACAAAAAGCTAGAAAGGTTGATAAAACAACTTTCTAGCTTTCTATTTACCATGATAAGTATGTATAAATTTTAAAAACAGTAGCAATCTCGATTATAAAAATTACCACTTTAAATCAAATCGCTCTCCTGCCCTTTCACTCCAACCTCCACCACCGTTCGTAGGGAAGCTTAAGTAACCTTTCGCCCTGAAGGCGAAAAGTTGAAAGGAGGAATGCTTATGAGTATACGTTCACCTTCCAGATTCTTGAACGCATACAAAAATATTTTATTATAAAAAGGAGATATAAAACATAAATGAAAGCAAAATATTTTAAACGTGGTCTAATGACCGCAATGGCACTTACAGGATTCTTATTAATGACAGGTAGTAACTCTTCAGTAGATGCAGCTACGGTTACTCAAACACCATCGAGTGAAACAGGAACGATTACAACTTACGGACATGGAAACGGGAATTTATGGGAAAATTACATGATTATCCGTAAGGACGGGAAAGCAGTTTTCTGTGTTGACCCAACAACAGCTGTAATTAATGGGGGATATACTTCAGAAGCGATTAATGACGCGGTGTATATTGATGGAGATACGTGGAATGGCTCTATCTCTACTGAACAAATTCGTAAAATGGAATTAATTGCCTACTACGGATATTATTCTAATCCAACGGACGCAAGATACACATATACACAAGCATTGATTTGGGAAGTAATTGGATTCTATCCTAAGAATTTTGACGGCACGTTATCAATGGAAGATTACAATAATTTTAAGGCTGAAGTAACAAATATTGTTGATAATTATAAATCAGTACCTTCATGGAATTTAGAAAAACATGAGTTGAAATTAGGAGAAACATTAACTCTGACAGACACAAATAATGTTATCCAAAATCTGAATGTAGAAACTTCTCAAAGTGGATATAATTTATCTAAATCAGGAAATACACTAAAAATTACTGCTACTGAAGCTTCCGAAGATACCACACTATATTTCAGTGAAGCGAATAATGAATATGTTGGTACGTCATTAATCTGGAGAAAACCAGGGTCTCAAACACTTGCAGAATTATTTATTCAAGACCCACAACACGGAGCGGTTGAAGTAACAACAGTCAAAACAAAAGGGGATTTTGGATTCCAAAAAGTTGACTTTGAAGGCAATCCAATCTCTGGTGTAGAATTCGACTTATATTCAGTTGCTGCAGATAAAACAGAAACTAAAGTAGGAACGTATACGACAGATGATAACGGTAATTTAGAATTCCGTTCTCTTGAACAAGGTAACTACTATATTGTGGAATCAAAAGCTAAAGAAGGCTATACATTAGATACTACTAAATATGAATTTAAAGTAGTTGCTGGGAACAAGATCACTTCTGAAAACAAAAAAGTTTTAACGAATTTAAAAGAGCCTGAAATCGAAACACTTGCTCAAAATTACTTAAAAGAAACAAAAGAAGTATATGAGTTTGAAACGATTAAAGAAACAGCTTATCTGAAGAATACAGATAAAGGTCGTGTTTATAAAGTTCGTACTTATATGAACGATTATGATACACGCGAAGAACGTTTATCAGTTCAAGAAAAAGAAGTTGTTGGTACTGGTGGGGATATGCAAATTGAATTTGAATACCCTGTGTTAAAGAAAACATTCGGTCATCGAATCGTTTTTGGTGAAGAAGTTTTAGACGAAAACGGAACTGTTATTAAGTCTCATTTCGATTGGGAAAATGATAAAGAAACAGTATACGTTCGTATGCCTAAGATTAAAACTACAGCACAAGTTAACGGTAAAAAAGTTGTTACAGTAGGTAAAGACGGTAAAGTGACTGATACAATTGCTTATGAAGGTTTCAAAACAGAAGGCGAAGAAGTGTTTGTTCGTTTAGAAGTTGCTAAATATGGAACTGAAGAAGTAGTTGGAACTTATGAAACTACTGCTAAAGTGAATGATAAAGGCGAATTAGTAATTACAGCTGATAACATTAATACAAAAGATTTACCAGCAGGGAAATATGTATTGTTTGAAACTATCTTTGAATTAAAAGATGGAAAACCAACTAAGAATATTATTTCTCAAGAACGTAATCCTAAAAATGAAGACCAATCATTCTTAGTAGAAACACCAGACCAACCTACATTACCAAATACTGGTACTCAAGAAAGTGGACTAACTACTATTGCTGGAGTTTTAGCTTTAATTGGTGCGGGTGCGTTTGGATTATCAAAGAAAAAAGAACAAAACTAATTAAAAATTAAGAGTGGTATTCTTACCACTCTTTATCTTTTGCTTTGAATGCAGAAGTGAATAAGAGAGAGGAAGTATATCGTGACGAAATATAAAGATAACGACATTATCAAAATGATAGGTAACGATACAGGAGTAAATGAAGTAGTTGTTGAATTAGTCTTAAAAGATTTATTCAAAAAAATTGTAGATTTAGCGGATGAAAATCATGAAATTCAATTTAGAGGTTTTGGCACTTTCTTAAAGAGCAGAAGAAAGAATATGTTTCAATCTCACAGAAATGTAGACTATTTCTATAGTTTGCGTTTGAAATCATCAGAAACAATAAAAAAACGATATACAGATAATCAATAACCTTTCGCCTTCAGGGCGAAAAGTCAGAAAGGATTAACATTATGAAATTTGAAAGAAAAAGCCCAAGAGATTCAATTCCTTTTCTAAAAGAAGGGAAACATGACGTGACTATTCAAAAAGTAGAATTAACAAAATCAAAACGAGATTCAGAAATGCTTAAAATGATTTTTGTGGGACAGAATGGAGAACGTGCTTATTATTATCTAGTCTTCGGAACAGAATATACAGAAGATTATTTACAGTATCTTTTAACAAGTATTGAAGACCATGGATATGATATTCCTGATTTAGATTTTGGATACAATAAGGAAACAGCGGAATTCTTAGTAGATAAAGAAATCTATATCAACATTACTGCTGAATTAGATGGGAAACAAAAAAGATACCGTGTATCAAAAATTTTAACATTATCGGAATATGAAAATTCTTATGAAGATGAAGAATCTAACGATGATTTTCCCTTTTCAGAAGAATAAAACTATTTGTCAGGATTTAATCAAGGAGGAAATTAAATGGAAATCGTAACAAAATTAATAACAGTCATCGGGTCTATTGTTACTGTCATTGGACTATTCAACGTTTTAATGGGAGTGTATACCTGGTATAGAGGATTTAAAAATGAAAACCCAGAAAAGATTGACCAAGGGATTAGCTCTATGGTTCTTGGTGGGGTTATGGGCACAATTGCAGCTGGTGTCACAGTAGCTATTAATGCAGCTTTAGGGAACATTTCGTTTTAGGAGTATCACATGATTAAAGAAGGAGTTTTGGATAAACTGCTTTCGTCCTTACAAGATTACAATGAGGTTGCTAATAACTATGCAACGAGTGTCTCAACAGCATTAAATGTTGTTGGTACAACACTTTTAGGAATAATGCTGTATATAGAACTTGCTAATATGCAAAAGAAACTTTCTAGCGAACAAGGAATGTTATCTTTTGAATTGCTAATGTCAGTAGCATGGAAATACATTGTGGCATTAGCATTTGTTATGTTAAGTGACAAAATTATTGACGCATTTATATGGTTTGCAAATGCTATAGGACACTTAATCAATAGTGTTCCTATTGAAGGAGAAGCAAGTTCAGGAGGAGTTCCATCAGTGACTGGTGATTTAGGTTGGAGCCAAAGCATGATTATTAATATCGTTCAAGTCTTTAGTAACTTTGCGCTATGGTGTGGAGAAGTCATTACAGACATTCTTATCTTTATGCGTTTTCTAATGTTGTTCGTCTATAAGATAATTGCTGGAGTCATGTTTGCGTCCTTTGTAAGTGATGAATGGAGTTCGATCGCTAAAAGTTATATTAGACAGGTACTAGCACTAGTTATTCAAGGATTTGTTTTGATAGTTATCGTAAAAGTCTTTCAAGCAATCCGATTAGGAGAAGTATTAGAAGTGACTTCTAACGGCGATGATTTTGCGAAAAATCTAGCTAGTCAATTTATGTTTATTGTTAAATCTGTAGCATATATTGGGATTGTCTTAGGGTCACAACGTTTAACTCAGAAGATGGTAGGTGGATAATCAATGAATTTAGAATCGAGATTTTATACAGACGTATCAAAGTACGAGCCTGAAATCATGCTAGGAATGACAAAACGACAATTGAAAATGGTAGCGTTAAGTATTCCTGGAATTATTTTAATGGTGTTAGAAATGATATTTCTTCCTGAAGTGATTGCATATCTATTAGCATTTCTAACAGCTGGATTAATGGTTGCACCGCCAATTCTATCTTATTTAGGGAAAATGCAGCAATTCAAAAAGGATGTTGAATTTTATCTTGTAGACCAGGAAAGAATTTATCAAGTAGAGCAGATAAGGAGGTATGAGCCTAGTGAATTTATTCAAAAGAAAAGCGTCAAAGAAACAGACAGAATCTGAGAAAATAAGATATGAGCGAATGAAATCCTCAGCAACTAGTCCAAACACATTAAAGTATACGAGTTTATACGAAAATGGACTAATGCACATTGTAGAGCATGAATATTCTAGAATGGTTGAGTTAGGAGATTTAAGTTATCGTGTAGCCGATGAAGAAGAAAAATTAGCGATTGTTGTTAGTTATGCGGAAGCATTAAATTCATTGGATAAAAATTCAAACTATCAATTGTTTGTAGTAAATAAACGTATTGATGATAGCATGATTGATAATTTTCTTTTGCCTTATCAAGAAGATAAAAACGATAAGTACCGCAAAGAAATCAACAACATGATTGAAGAAAACTATACGTTGGAACAAAAGAATTTTGAAACAAAACAATTTGCTGTATTTACTACAAAAGCAAATGCCCCAAAGCAAGCAGAATCGCAACTGTCCGCTACTATATTAAATTTCAGCAAGAAATTTAATGCTACAGGAGTGGATTTATCATTTACGGACTTAGACGGAATAGAAAGACTAAAACAATTCCATAATCTATTACGTCCAAAACAATTCTTTAGAATGAAATATAGCGATTTAGCTTTGACTGGATTAACTACAAAATCATTTATAGCGCCGAATAGAATTAAGTTTTTCGATGATTATTTTATGATTGATAACTATTGTGCAAGAGTATTGTATATCCGACAATATCCTCAACGATTAGAAGATGTATTAATTAAAGAACTTTGTTCTTCAGAACATGAACTATGTATTTCTATTCATGCAAGACCGTATGACCCTATTGAATTTAGGAAAGCAACGAATACTAAACTAATGTTGAATAAACGAGCAATTGCTAGGGAACAAAAGGAAAATCTAAAAAGCGGATTATCTGAAGACATGGTTTCAGGGGTTACATCAGAAGTCAGAAGAAATATTGAAGAGCTGTTGCATGATATGAAGGAAAACAGTCAAAAAATGTTTTCTGGAATGTTTACGGTACTTCTAATGGAAGAAGACAAAGATAAGCTAGAAGAAGCTACAAAAGACATTCATTCTGTTGTAAGAAGTCATGGAATCCATTTTGAAGTAGCTTATAAAATGCAAGAAGAAGCGTTAAATACAATCCTACCAATTGGGAAAGCTTATTTAGACGTTGAAAGTAATTATGTAAGAGATATGACGACTAATAACCTAGCAACTCAAGTTCCGTTCTCAACCGTTGATTTACAGGATAATACTGGTCAGTATCTCGGAAAGAATCAGTTGAGCCGTAATATTATTACTGTGAATCGTAAAAACCTTAATACTCCTTCAGGATTAATCTTTGGTTCAAGTGGTTCAGGTAAAGGTATGACTACGAAATGGAGTATCATTTCTACTTTACTCAGTAATAAAAACGATAAATTTATTATTGTAGACCCTGAAAATGAATATGCAAAAATTGGTAAGGAATTTGGGGCTGAAATCTTGGATATATATCCTGGTTCTAAACACCATCTAAATATTCTAGATATGGCAGATAAAGGACTTCTTCAGGAAGAAGATAGGCATGTGGATTTAATCAAAGAAAAAGCAAACCTATTATCTAGTTTGTTTGAATCCTTGCTGAAGGAATATACAGATATTGAAGCAAGTATTGTCGATCGCGTGACAAGAGAAGTTTATGAGAAATACGAAAATCCTACTTTAGTAGAGTGGTATTATACGTTAAAAAATCAACCAGAAGAACTAGCTGAAGAGTTGGCTTTAAAAGTTGAGCCTTATACGATTGGTGGACAAGATATTTTTGCTCACGAAACAAATATTGATTTAAGCGATAAGTTCGTTATCTTCAATATTAAGCGGTTAGATGAAAAGCTAAAACCATTTGCGATGAAAGTAATTCTTGACCAAATATGGAATCAAGTCGTACAAAATCAAGGAAAGGTGACTACTTGGTTGTTCTTCGATGAATTACAACTAAACTTTGATAGTATCGAAAACTCAAGATGGTTCATGAAGTTGTGGTCAAGGGTTCGGAAGTATGGGGCAATTCCAACAGGAATTACTCAAAATATCGCAACACTATTAGAAGATAGTGAAGGAAGAAAAATGCTTTCCAACAGTGAATTTTTTGTTCTTTTAAGACAAAAGAAAGTGGATATAGATTCTCTTCAGAATGTATTGAGTATTCCAGAGACACTTCTTCAATATGTTGGAGAAAGGGTACCACAAGGAACAGGTTTAATTTCTTCAGGCGGTGTGGTTGTCCCATTTGAAAATATTATTTCTAAAGATACAGAATTGTATCGATTGATGGAAACGGACGCTTAGAGGTGCTTTGATGGGAAGAAGAACTGACAAGAAGGAACTTAAAGAACATAAAACCGCTTATAAAGAAGCTAAAGCGGAATACAAAGGGATAAAAAAGAACTCTGATGAAACCACTCAAAAAGAGCTAAAAGACAGCTTAAAAGTAAAAAAAAGAGATTACAAGCAGAGTAAGAAGAACTTTGAGAAAAAGCACATTACCCTTAAGAAGACCGCAAAATTCGCTATAAAATCAAAAGTTAAAAATAGTATCAAAAAGCAAATATCTAAAGATGAAAATTTAGCTGAATTGAATCAACTGAAACAACGTGCAACACAACGAACTCAGATTTACAGAAGTCTAAAAGGTACAGGCAAAACTACTATTAAAATCGGCACAAAAACCAGTAAAAGCGTCTATAAACTTTCTAACAAAACTTATAACCTGGTTCGAGGTAGGGGATTTCATCACTTACCGACAAGATACCATTCTCATTATCGTAAACTGCAGCGAGCTAAATTTCGATTAAAGCAGCATAGACTGTCGAAAGGATTTGGTGGAAGTAGAAGGCTTGCTGGGAAGGGGATAAGCGTATTAAACAATCCATTTAAAGTACGAAACATAGGGATTATTTTGTCTATTATATTTCCTTTTATTATCGTTATGAGTTTCTTTGTTCCATCAATGATAAAGCCATCAATAGTGCAAAATGATAGGAATCTAACAGAAGCTTATCTAGAGTTAACAAAATTAGATGCGAAACATACAAATAGTGTAGATACGTTTTATACTAATTGGAATGACGCGTTATTCTATTTGAATTTTAGATATGATAACTTCAATCCCAAAGATGAAGTCATAAAAGACTATTATCATAAAGAGGAACAGCCAAAATCATTTGAAAAAATCAGTACTGATTTATGGGAAACAATCAATGGAAAAGAAGCCCATACGGTTACACCACTAGATAAATTTATTAGAGAATCTTCAAGTCCTTGGTTTTTAAAATCGAAAGACTTTAATGCTTTTGATAAAGCACGTAAAGAAATAGGTTTTTCAGCTTTATCTTTTCGATTAGGGAAACTCTATGATACAGATAGTTACTTAATCACAAGAAGAATGGGCTATGAACATAAGCGAGATTCAGTTGCGTTAAATGAAGAAACAGAAATTAAAGTTGATACGGGAACAAGTATATTAGCACCTCTTACGGGTACTTTGGAAGAAGTAGGAATTAATGGAATTGTGATTAATCAAGATAATCGTGCCAGATTAACTATTTCTGGAATTGATACAAGTCGATTAAATAAAGGAGATATTCTTAAAAAAGGGGATTACATAGGAAACACGATTTCTGAACATATCACACTTGTCTATGAACTAAACGATGGTCGTTGGTATAAAGTAAATCCAGCTTTCTACTTAAACAAAGTAGCCTATGCTCAAAATACGATTATCGCAAGTTCTGACTTCTCTCCAGAATCTAACAAGTTAAAACGTGCTAAGCAGATCTATGACTATTTCATAAAAAAAGGCTATTCAGTTGAAGGCATATCTGCGATGCTTGGGAACTTTGATGTTGAATCTCAAATTAATCCAAAATCAGCTGAAGGAGAAATCGGTAATGCAGTTGCTACTAGCTGGGATAAAGATGAATGGTTAAGCAAAACGGGTCCCGAGATTTATAATGGTCGATATCCTAATATTCTAAAACGTGGATTAGGATTAGGGCAATGGACTGATACATCCGATGGAAGCATACGACATACCATGTTACGAGAATATGCAAAAAGTAAAGGGAAAAAATGGTATGATATGGAACTTCAGTTAGAATTTATGACCATAGGAGATACTCCCTCTTCGATTAACATATTAGAATCAGTTTTGAATAAGAAGCTTGGAGATACTGTATCTGAGTTAACAGTTGCCTTTTTAACAAAATGGGAAGGAAATCCTGGGGATAAAGTAGAAGAAAGAATTCAATCTGCACAAAATTGGTTTAATTATTTTTCAAGACAAAGTACTATCCCATTAAATACAAATAGTGCTGAAATTTATGATAAATACAAAGATAAAATGTTGAAACCATACACAAACAAAGAAGTACGTCCAGGAGAAGGTTGGGAAGGAAATGCGTATGCGTTAGGAAATTGTACCTGGTATGTCTACAACCGTATGAAACAATTTGGTAAGAGTATCTATCCATATATGGGTAATGCTAATGAGTGGAGTTCTACTTATTATCTTACTGAAGGAGCAACGCTAGTAGATAATCCACAAGCTGGAGATATTGTAATTTTTAACACTGGGGTTTATGGTTCTCATCCAGCATACGGGCACGTTGCGATTTGTGAAGCTGTTTTAGAGGATGGTAGTTTTATTATCTCTGAAATGAATTTTTATGGGGAATACTCTATGAGTTATCGAATTATAAAACCAGCATATGGATTATACTTCATGCACGTAAATTAATAACCTTTCGCCTTCAGGGCGAAAAGTAAGAAAGGAAGAAGACTATGTACGATGATAAAAAAGTAAAACTCGTACGAAAAGCAATTACTGCAGCAATCGGGGTTATCTGTTTAACAGTTGGTTTTGCATGCGGTATGTGGTTCGGTAGTTCTAACACACCACAACAAGCAACTACTACAGTAGAAGAAGTAAGCAGTAAGGATGAATCTAAGATGCTAACTGTTGAGAAAGTTAAGGAATTTCTTTTAGCGTATTACACGAAAAAAGACGTTGGCGAAAATCAAGAAAGATATAAAGAGTTTATGACAGAACAATTATATTCTCAACAAGTGAAATTAGATGAATCTCCAGTAACACAAGCGTATAAGGGATATGTACTAAATCAAGTCTATGATAAAGCGACGATATATATTGATGAAGAAAATCATAGTGCGTTAGTAGAAGTAGCATATACCAATATACAAACAACAAAACGTAACAATCCTGAAGCAGGAGTAAAAATGTCAGAAAAGGCAACAATTAAACTCACTTATATAAAAGACAAGGGACAGTATCTAGTAAATCAAATTGAGCCTATTCTCTTAAAAAAGACAACCAACAACGAAAAAAACACTCAATCAAAAACACCTGAAGCGAAAACTGAAACAACTGAGCAAACGACGAAGGTAGAAACAACACAACAACCAACTACTGCGACACCAGAAACAACAGAAGTTGGGACAGTCAAAGTAAGGGGGACGTTATAGTGAAACAAAAACTAACACAATTTGAACGATACAAACAAAAGAAAGATAAGCTGGAAGAAGATATTTTGAAGGCTGAAAATTTGATTAAAGACACAACAGAATCAGTCACCAAAAAGAAAAAAGAAGTTGAGAATCTAGAATTATTAATGGCAAGAGAAATCTTGATTCAAAACAACATGAGTGTAACAGATCTTGCGGAATTGTTAAATAGCGAAAATAGATAGAGAGGTGGTTAGATGGCTTTATTTAAGACAAAACAAACCTTCCATTTTGAGTTTGAAGAGATTAATAATGTAAATACAACACTAATTGAATCATTTGAAGAACTTTGTGATTGGGTTGAATCCGAAAATAAACGTTTAGCTAATTCTGAAGGAAAAGGAAGCGTGTTAGTCCTAAAAAAAGGCGATAGAGATGAGAAGGTTTATTCAGAAGTCCATATTCATTTTCCTTTTGAAAATGATACAGAAGAAATACTGCTTCCACTAGTATCTTCAAAAGGAGAGAAAAGAAAGCCTGAGAAAGAAAAGCAGTTCGTGAAAGAACCTATAGTTGAAGAAAAAGAACCCGAAAAGGTGGCAAAGAAACCTTTAAAGTCAAAATCAATTAAGGTAAAAAAAGAACGACAACCGTTTAAATTGAATAGATTAAAATTTCCCTTGTTCGTCATTTGTGCTAGTGGAGCGTTCGCTTCAGGGGCGATTTTCCTTCCTGGTATCTTAAAACCAAAATATGAAATATTGATACAACAACAAGAATATGTGAAAGCTGTTGAAGAGTACCCTGAAAATAAAGAGAAGATTGAAGCAATTCTTTTCGATAAAGGACAGGAAGGTATTTCTGACTTAGAAAAATATGTTCAACAAACAGATTCTCTTCAGTCGAAATTTGACTTAGCCTATTTAAAACAAAATTTTGAGAAGGTTGTGGATTTGAAAAAGGAAGCCACAACACCAATACGAAAAACGGCTTTAGCGGTAAGTTACGTGAAATTAGGAATGATTGATGAAGCCTATGAACTGAATCAGGAATTAGGAAGTAATCGTCTAAAGCAATTAATTGTGGAAGCCTATGAAGTAAAAGCTATAGAAGCGTTAAAAGCATTGGATTTAAAGACTGCTGAAAAGATTCAAGATAAAATCCATCAACTGACCTTGCAAACGAAGATTGATCATGTAACAACAGATCTAAAAGAGGAAACCAATATAAATAACAAACTTAAGGATAGTTCCCTTTCAGATGAGCAAAAGGAAGAATCCAACAAACAATTAAAACAAATACAAGAGAAAATTGAAAAAATTAAAAAAGGAGTATTCTAACTATGGAAGAACAAAACAAAAAGAAAAAGATTAAAATTATTGGCGGGAGTGCTTTATTATTAGTATCACTAGGGGCTTGTTCTATTTATGCGTTATCTCAACAAAATAATCAAAATACACAAGTTTCGGTAGAAGAATCAACGACAACATCAGTTGTAGTAAAAGTAGAAGAAAAGTCTACTAAAGAGACACCACATACAGTACTGAAGGAAGAAACAGTTGAGAAATTGGTAGAGTTAAGCTCACAACCCGTAGCTGAAGAAACTGTCAATACTATTATTGAAGTTGCAGAAGCTAAATTAACTCAGCCTGAAGAACTGGATAAAGTTGTTACATTAATTGAAAAATCAACTACAGAATTAGATAAAGTAGTTGATTTAGTAGAACAAGATGATAAGAAACAAGATACCGTTGCGGTTCTTCCAACTCCAACAAAACCAACGGAAGAAAAGCCAACAGTTCCATCAAATGAAAATACGAAACCAACACAACCAACAGAAGATACGACAACAGAAAAGCCTGTTGACCCAGTTGCACCTGTAAATCCAACTGAACCAACAAGTCCAGTTACACCAGAACAACCAGCTGAAGAATTATCTGAAGATGAAAAACGCCTGGATATTAAAGAAAAAGAAGTAGACGGACAAACTGTTAAATATGCGACTGCTGAACCTGCGGTAGAAGAAGTTCCTGAATTAGATTTATCTAAACTAGACGTAAACAAAACTACTAATGAATTAAATCAATAAAAGAAAGGTTAGATTATTCTAACCTTTTCTTTTTGCCTTTTGATTGGAAGGGGGAAAATATGGATCAGAAGGAGATTGTACAAAAAGCAACCACCGATTCAGTCATGACTGTAAATAAATTATTAGTGTTTCTTTCAAGATTATCAGGGGAAGGATTAGTAGAATGG
>ERZ773213.1328-NODE-1328-length-13184-cov-105.285018_pt1 | contig 13184 bp, 11 predicted proteins | sample MGYA00580996_ERZ773213 | MGnify/ENA primary metagenome ERZ773213 (study PRJEB29015, sample SAMEA2738152) | human oral metagenome | biome: human oral; feature: human-associated habitat; material: saliva | place: China | collected 2197 ...
TAGTTTTGACTTTATTTAACATCTTAGACCTTCTTTCTATAAAAACTAGGTCAAGAATAACAAAAAGAACTTGTAAGTTTTATCACATCACAACGAAAGGTAATTCCTACATTTCAGGCGCAAAATCGTACAGTTCAGAGAAAAAAATAAAACTAGCTGTCTTTGAAGTATAATAGACTTATTGGAAAAAAATAAAATGCATACTGTACTATGCTATACTATAGTTAAGAAAACTATTTACAAAAGATCATGCAACTAACTTCTGAGAACTTTAAATTATTTATTAGTGTAAAAAAGGACACCTTCCCAACGAAGATATCCTGTCTAAATAAAGCTTATAAAACCAAACACTATAAAGGAGGACGTCCAAAAACGCTAAGTCTATAAAAACAGTTGATGCTAAACTTGCGTTATTTATTCTATTGACCAACTCTACGTCTCCTAGCTTTTGATTTTGGTCTTGGATTAGCGACAGTCACCGAACGATAATATTGGTAGAAGATACTCTTCGTTCTTCAGGTCTATTTGCCTTAGACAACTTAAAAGCAGCAAGTGTCACTATAGCTATTGATGTCATAGAAAGTCCTATTTCAACGTCCTAAAAGAAACCAAAGTAAAATTATTCAGGAAAAAAGAGACACACCACGAAGACACAAGACTTAATTTAAGATTCTTTAGGTCTTGATATCATTAGAAATCTTGATTTTAAAGGCTTTAGAGTTCAAAAAAATTAACGATATTTAATAATATTACATTATATTGGACAGTAAATGGACAGTGACAGAGTGTTTGAAGGAGAGTAAAAGAGGCTTAAATGCCTCTTTTTGAGTGTTTACACATAATTATTGATAGTATCTTAACAATTCGATTTGTCAATTAATAATTTAATAACATTGTTAAAAGTATTGTTATTCCTTAGTGTCACAATCTTATTAAATGGACTTTTCATAATTTTTTTAGAATGTAATGATGACTGATATTCTTCCTTAGAATTAGAAATCACAAAAAGAGCTGTTTCACCAATAAAAAATTTCAAATCATTCGTATCCCACTGATTTTCAATTATTTCTGTTATTATTTCTCGATTTGTTTCTCTTAAATAAAAGAGTGCATCCCTACGATAAGAATTGTTATTCCACCACCAATTAGGTAATTTCTTAAAATCCTGCATAATTTCATTGGAAGAAATCACTACAAAAGGAATATTAAATGAATATGATGTTCGGAATAATTCTGAAATCAAATCTACTATTTCTTGAAGACCTTTGTCAGTCTTAAATAAAATATTTCCAGTATTAAGATAGCTTACCACATCTAGAAATCCTAAATCTATCAACTGTTTTTTTAATACTATCATACTAACTTTATTCTGTTTACCTAAATTAATTCCTCTTAATAACAAGACATATTGCATTTACTTCTCCTTCGAAATTGAAATATTAAACTTTTGGGAAATATAGAGTATTTTCAATTTGAATCTCATGTGAGTATTGATTGTCAAACAGGGGAAAAACTTCCTCCAATAGTAAATTATCATTATTTTTAAAGTACTTAATAAATATTTTAACGAGATCAATTGAAGCAAGGTCAATGTAAAACGATTTTACTTTACTTCGTTCATTCCGATTTACTTGATAGTAGTTTTTCAATATTTTTTTTACAAAGAAACGTTTCGGAAGTCCCTCTTCTTCAAATTTCTTTAATATTTCTAAATATAACTCCTCAAGGGGAACCAACAAATTAAACACATTCTTTATTATATATGATTTTCGTACGAGAACTACGTTACCACACTTTATTTTTGGTATTGTACACTGAACCATTCGTCGTGTTTCATCAACAATTTCATCTATCTTATAAATATTAATGAGATTCAAATCAAATATCGCAGAGGTTTGATATGAATTAAAAAATTGAAGTTGAATTGGCAATAGTTCATTTGCAACTGAACTCATGTATAATGGAAAAATTGCCTCTCCTCTATAAAATATATCAACCATTTCTGTTTTATTACTATATTTAAATGTTAAATCTTCAGTTTTTATAATGGTATCTTTTTCATTAATATCCAGTCTTTCTGTAGTATCTAGCAAAAGCCTTGAACTTAAGATTGATTCATGCACACCTAAGTTACTGCCAAAGCTCTCACGAATTTCTACCAAATTAGTCTTTATTGAATTCTTTAGATATTTTACTAAAAGGGTCTTATCAATATTATAATATTTAAAATATCTAGTAAATCTTGTTAAGTAGCCTCTGTAAATTTTATTGATTACTACTTCATCTTGACCCTCTTGTAAAAAAAATGTTGATGAATTAGCAAATTTCGATGTAATATCACCGAAAGACTTCAACTCGGTTTGAATGAAATCTCTAATATCTACCTCATCTAATCCAGATTTAATAATTTCTTTTATTTTTTTGAAAAAAGTTTTACGAGCTTCCCTTATTACATTTAAATCCTGACTGTTTGATTCATTTAAAGGCAACTCCTCAATAACTTGTCCAAATAATTTATAAATTTCAATATTATCTCCTCTAATTTCCTCTGTAGAAAACTTTTTAACAAATTCTTGAGCGAAAAGGATTCTAGCATCTAACATCCAATCAAATATTATTAAATAATTTTGTAAAAGCAATAGCGACTTTACATCTAGATTACTACACCTAGGAGTATAATCGTAATACAACATATCCTCATATATTAAAGTGTTATTATTAATTTTAATATCTAAAATATCTTCTATTTGAACCAAATAAGACTTCATTTCTTTTAGATAATAAAATCTTTTTTTATAGTCAGAATCACTAAATTTTTGAACTATTTTTTCAATTTTTTTTACTATATTTTTAATTTCTTGTAAGATACCAGTTTTATCGTCAAAATAATCAAGTTGATTGTAAAACTCCTCAAATATATCCTTTTTACTTTCATCCAATATTAAGTCAGAGACTATTAAACCACTATTTACAAAAGAATCAAATAAACTCTCTACTTCTTCTAAAGTTAATTCAATTCCAGAACATTTACAAATTGATTGAATTTCATCAAAGAAATCTAAAAAATTAAAACTCTTTTTATCTAAATGTTTTAAAATTTTTTCATAAAAAAAATTATTTCTAAATGTTTTGAAAGTATCTACGTTATTAATTATTCTGTCAGCACTCAAACTAGTGTTTTGTAGAATAATACTTGTAGAATCTTCTCCTATATTCAAAAACGAAACTCTGTAGCTCACTTGTTTTCTGAACAATTTATTTTTCAGAATAGTGTCAAAAACCATCTTTAAAATAACAAAATTAATTTCAACTTTTAAAATATTCTCTTTATGTTCAACAACGTGGTTATTCTTAATCAGTGCAGTAGAAGCATATAAACTAAATGGAGTAGTTTTAGTTACTCCTCTGACAAATATTTTTAGCATTGTTTCATAAAATTGTCTAGTTTTCTTATCATTGCGTCTATGAATAAGAAAATTATTTAAATCATTTTCAAGATTAGTGCTTATTAATGGTAATAAACTATTCAAGGTTTCAAATGTTTCAGATTTTCTGAACTCATCATTCATTATTTGTACTTGTTCTTTAAACAGTGCTTGGTAACTTTCTTTTAGAAATTGTTTTTCAGAAATGTAAAAATTATAAGCATTGATCAATTCTTTTAACTCAGCTGAATTATTCAAACCAAGTTTATTTATATCTATCAACTTATTTTTTTTTAATTTTTTATTTATATCATAGTAATTACTAATATATTCAACTCTTAATTTTTCATTAATTAGATTGATAGTTGATATTCTATTTGATTCATTGTCTTTCAATCTATCAATAAAATCTAAACTGAAATCATAAAATAATTTAGAAGATAATTTATCTAACCCTTCAAATTTAGTATTTGTTTTACGATCAATTATATATTCCAATAAATAATTTTCCATTTTATAACCTATTAAGTAAACTACTTGACACCTTTGGATTCTCTAATGACAGAATCAATCTTTCCACACCGAGTGTTGAATATTCTTCAGAAAGTCGTCTTAATTTATCAGGAGACACAACAATGGTTCTACTTTTATCATCAAATTTTAATGTATTATTTTTTGAGACTAGCTTAATTCGAAGAAACATGTTCAATTCAATATCGGGAAAACTAGTTTTGATATCAGAAATTATAGTTGGCTGACTGTACCAAATTATATTTCTCTCAATAATGTCTGCATATTTTTGAAGTAAGTCCATATTTCTAGTAGAAACTGTCAATTTCGGAATTTTTATATCTTTAAACCACTTTATATAAGTTCTGCTTTCTACACTTGATAAACCTGATACTTGATTCTGATAATATGCCACATACCTATCAAGCCATTTCTCAAATAATATTCTCTTTTCATCATAATTTATACCAAGTAATTCAAATACTGCATTTTTTGCTCCGTCACCTATTCCGAAAATAAATTTAGATTTTTCTTTTAATTCTAGCGTAGATAGAATTTCCCTAATAGTATTTTCTGGTGTTCTAAATGAAGTATTTATTACAGCTATCCCTAAAATAAATTTTTTATCAAAAGTTGAAGAAAGTTCATTCACAAAAAGAAATGGATCCAAGCAACTACCTTCATCTCTATCCAAAAATTGGGCAACAGGTAAGTCTCTAACCCAAATACTATCAATTTTATTATTCTCTATGTCTGTTAGTAATTCAACATCTGAATGATATCCATTTAATGAGATAGGTAACATTATTCCATATTTACTCATATCAAACCTTTCTAGATTTCATTTTATAAATACATTATGATTTTTCTTTTAATGCTAATTTCCCATTTGGACTAAGTGAAATAAATGAGACCAATCCAGCGACTAAAAAACCAATCCCTATAAATCTTAATAAATTTCCATTTGAAAAGTATTTAGAAAGTTGACTGAAAAACCAAATAGAGATTGGAGAAATACCGAAAGCAACATATTTGAAAAAAGTATTTACACTACCTAAAATTTCCTTTGGTGTTTCAATTTGTCTTAATGTAATTATATAGATAGTTCTAATACCCATTGAAAGATATATCAATAAAAAAATAAGAATGAAAATAAAATAATTATCTACCAACAAAAGTAACAAACCACTTATTGATAGACCGACAGAAGAGATTCTCATTAAAATTGTAAATATTTTATTATTCTTTGAAGCAAATCCTATCAAAACAGAAGATAATAATGAACCTATTCCGCTCATTGACATTATTATTCCAACTTTTTCAATACTATTTTCAGAAGCATATTTTGTAAGTATAACTGTATCCAAAGGTGCATCAAAAATATTTCCTATTATCAAGACAATTAAAGCAATTGTTAATGTAGGATTTTTTAGAGTATAGGTAAACGAACTCACTAAAGATGTCTTACTTTTGGTTTCATTAGAAGTAACTATTACCTCATCAATTATCAATGAATTAATTAATGTAAGCAAAGTAATAGATAATACAATATATAGAATAGATATTATTATTCTTTTGTTGACTATAAAATATGAAATATTTGGAGAAAGAATGTATGCTAAACTACTCATGAAATAAAGAGAAGAATTATACTTACTTAGTTTCTCTGAAGGTACAATTAATGGAAAATAAGATGATTCTGATACGCTGTATAACGAAGTATTGAAGTTATTTACAGCAAGAATCAAAAGTATTACTAGAAAACTATATTTTTCTTCTATAATCATAAAAAGAGTTAAAATATCTACCAAAATATCTATAAAAAGAGTTAGGCTAATTATTTTTTTTCGATTAAATTTATTAACAATCGTAGCAATTAAAGGCCCCAGAATCAAAAATGGCAAAGTATCCGCCAACATTATGTAACCAATTTCCAAAGTTTTTCTGAATTCATTAGAAAAGTACAAAATAAGTAATACTCTGAAGACTGTGTGAGTAAAAGTTATTAGATTTGCGGATAGATAGAACGAATTAATTATATTTTTTTTCATTATTGCTCTCTTTCTAAAGTGATAAATAATACTTTAGGTATAAAAATGGGGTCATTTACATCTCTCATAAGGACTTCTATATTAATAATTTTAAATCCAACTTTATTGAAAAATATTCTAAACTTATTTTCTAAATCTTGGGTTAATATTCTATTATGAAACCACAGTCCAATAACAAGCGTTCCATTTTTAGATAAATTTTCAATTATATTTTTTAGAAATATTTTCTTCTCTTGAATATACTCCATAATAAAATTTGCTACAACTAAATCAAATTCAATAGATAAATTAGGGAAGCTTGAATTTAAATCATTATTTATAAATTTTACATTGTTGAGATTAATTTTTTTCGGATTAATATCTATAATAACAACGTTACTTTTTGTTACTCTTAAATTTGAAATCTCAGAATCAAAACCTAAAATAAGTATATTTTTTGAATCTACATATAGATTGCGCTGCTTAAAATTTAATTCATCAACTAAACTTAATATTTCTTTTTCATATTCTTTGTATTTTTTCATCGTTTCATTAACTATGTGGTAAGGGTAATCTACCTGCTATCTTTTTAAAATCTATCGGTAAATATGCAGTTGGTGCATTTATAAAAAAACCGGGAACTAGAACTCTAACAGCTTCCCATCCTATTTCTTTTATGTCATTTGATGTCACAACTGAAACGATAACTTTTTGATTCTTAATTTTAAAATAATTAATTAACGAGTTCAAATCAGTGTAAATTCCTTCAAAAATTGGCTCTTCCACAATCTCAGTCAATCTATATTTAAGTAAATCGAACGCTCGTGGATCCAGATAATATTGTAAATTGTGAATTAAGTCAAACATATCCATTTTATCTGTTCTGAAATCATCCATATAATATCTATTCATATTATCAGATTTTAAATATGCTTTTACAGGATCATTATCACTTATATTTCCATCAATTAAATTTAGCATATTGTAATGTAGTTGAACTGCTTCCGCTTTTGCTTTTACCATAGCATCTTCTATATCAAACTTTGTAGAAAAACCTACAGCAACAAGTTTTCTAATATTATCATAGATAAATGTAGCAACAGTTGGTACAATAGCATCGATTTGGTAGGATAAAAATGTATAATCTCCATCAATTTCCTTTTTAATAAGTCGTTCTTTACTATCAAAGTACCACCATTTGATAGAAGCATCTCTTTCAATCACTTCCATTAATGCACTTTGAACAGCTTTATCTACATTAATTCCACTTGCTATTCCAGACAAATTTGGAAAATTAAATCTGTGATCAGTAAAATTAACATAAACAAGTGAAGCCGGTACATAACAATCCTCACCTGTCAAATAATTAAAAGAATCCTTCCAATACATTTTATCTACACGAGTAGCTTTTTTAAAAGGGAAACCTTCCTGTTCTAATAGTTCATCAGAATATGTAATAAACTTATTAAGTTCATAAAATGGTAAATTTTCTAAAGCAAGCTCTTCTTCTGACGCTAATTTAAGATTTTCGGGAACAATGTTTGCGCAATATCTTTCAATCGCTTCCCCCATGCTTGAATATAAAGCTGTATTAAAATCAATTGAACAACCAGTTCCAACACCATCAAAAAGATACTTTTTATCATACTTGTTCCTATCAGTCACTTTAGATCTAACGAGTTTAAATTCTTTAAAATTATCAACTTTAATCAATTCTATTTTTTTAATAATTCCTGTATACTTGTTGTAAAGTGCTGAGTTAACAATGTTTTCCACCATATAATACTCCTTCTAATTGTAGATGAACTAATTTTTCTTTTTTAGGATACCTAGGAAACATATTGTTACTAAAAATAATTTTGAGTAAAATTGATTGGTTTATTTTTTTAATACTTATAGGAGGAAACTCTGTTGAGTTTGAACCTTTATTTAATATAAATTCTGATAAAAGTATCGATTCATTATCTTTATTAAGATAAAAAATTTCACCAAAAATATCCTCGTCAATCGTTTTGTAAAATAATTTTAAGCTATTTAGATATTGAAAATCTTTAATTTCAAGATTAATAAAATTATTATCTAAAAAGATTCCTAAGACTTTTGAACCATTATTAATATTGGTTGTGTTATTTCCAATACAAGAAGAAAAATTCAATTTTTCAAATTGTTTGTCATTATCTAGAAAAAAGCTTTCATACACTTCATCCTTGACATTCTGAAAATATATTTTGCTAAAACCTTTTTTTATTTGTAGCCCTTTATACCATTCTACCTCATTAAAATATCTACCAATATTTTTTAAGTCATGATCTAAAGGAGTAACGATTAATTGTTTTTGAACATGTAACCATTGTTTATAATCATCAAAAGCATATTTACAATAACCATCTTTCCACCCAGCAATAATTATTACAGGGACTTTGGGGAAAACCACATCAAGGTCTTTTATTTTTGGTGGTGCAACTCTTGTTTCAATTTCTTTTATAATTCGACTAGTTACAATGATTGGACTACTTTTTTTACCTGTACCATGAATATTTTTCCACCATACAAAATCTCCCAATCTAAATACTCCATCATTAAAAACTGCTTCCACTTGGTTTCGGACACCTACCCGAATTAATAGCTTTGTAGGAATCGAATTTTGTGTCTCAAACGCTAGAATGCGTGCACAATATGCTTCATAAGAGGAACCTATTATAACGATATTTGAAAAATTCTGGGAACGTAGATATCTTAGCAACCTAACTGAGTCCTTTTTTTCATTTTCATATGGAACCCATTCACCAAATGAACCATATCTTCCTCTGACATCCTGTAATAGAACACTATATCCATAATCACTATTTAATTTTTCGGCCCAATTAATATATTTTGATGCATCATAAGGAGTGCGAACGATAAAACAAGTATCATTCCCTTTAAAAATAAATGTTTGTAGCCCAACAATAAAAATTTTATCCATAATTATAACAGTTTCAAATAAAAAAACTTTAGATTTTTCAATAACACTTTAATTCTATTTATAGTATTTTCATCAATTTCAAGCAAATAATTATATTCAATCCCAGGAGGTATCACAAGAGTATCCATTGAAAATAAGAGGTTTGCGAACTCATTCAAACCGCATCTTGAAGACGGCCCAATTGAGGTAGAAATAATCCCATTGATCTTCCCATAAAAATTTTCGACTCCTAAATTTTCAATAAAATACTTTACATTTGAAGAATAACTACGATTATATTCAGGAGTTAGCCATAAAATACATTTATATCTACCAAAGATTGTTAAATAATCTGGCAACTTCTCGTATATATCATAAAGCGAAATAATATCAAATTCTAGTTTTTCAGATATTTCTAATTTTTTTAAAATATTATAATAAATAAATTTTGTATTATTCTCCGCTCTTCCTGAGCAATTAATAACTAATATTTTCATGTTTTTTTCCTAAACAGCCTGGAACCTTATAGATATTTAAAACTTCAAAAGTTTTTTTTGATTCATCGTAAATTCCATATTGATTCTTTTTTATTTTAGATATAAAATTTCGTTTTAAGTAATCATATTTATCAAATTCAGGACTTAAATATTCTATATTAGAATACTCTGAGCTCAGTAACTGTTCAAAACAGTGTAAACAATATGTGGATTTATTTTGATCAATTTTCAAAATAAAAAATAGATTCTGTGTTGACAATATAATCATATTTTCCTCACCTCAAAATATAGTGAAAAGGCAAACAAATTTAAAAATTATTTATCTTCTTCTACCCATTCAAAGGCATTGTGTACAAGTGAATGGTGGCAACTCAATAAAATATTTGAAGTTGTTTTTGATTCTGATTGTTCAGTTAATAATTCTTCAATAGTTGGTAATTTCTTTTCAGACATATTAGTACCTCAATTCTTAGATTAAATTTAAAATGTTATCAATAAGCACTGAATTGTTTTATTAAATTATTTGTTACCTTTCCACTACAAAACAGTTTCAGTTGAAACCACTTTCATTTTATTTGAGATTCCAAAAATTGTCAATTATATTGCTCATAGCATAATTATGGACAGTTAACTTAATTCCCAACTAAAAGTTGACAAAGAGTCAATCTAAATAGTAAAATCAAATAAAAAATGATAGGATGAAAGAGAGTAAGAAGAACCATGAATAATTATATCATAGACGTTGGGACACCTATTTTAAGAGAGGCATTATCTAAGTTTGGGTATGTATTTGAAGTAAAATTAGGTAAAGTGTTTTCTGTAAATGAAAGGTTAAACTACACAGAGATAATCCTTAATTATGAAGTTTCTGTCAACAAAAATGATATTGTCAATTTTTTCATATACTGTCAATAATTATGTGTAAATACTCTAGTAGAGCTTGAACTGCACCCCAAAAGTTAGACGGAAAAGATCTAACTTTTGGGGTGTTTTATAATGAAATTAACTTATGAAGATAAAACTCAAAGATTTGGACTTAAAAAGTAAGGAGCAACCTTTAAGCACTTTTCGAATTAATTTGGTGTGAATATTTTTGACCTGAAGTGTTTTAGGTCTTTCTAATATCATTCAGAACTCGATAATCTGTTTTTATGAGGATGGAAAGGTTAGTTCCTTCCCACCCAAGCGGGAGTTTAATCTCTATTTTTTTCTAAAACTTAGAAAATCTGATATAATAAGCTTTGTAGCTGTATTATTTTAAAACTAACAAAACTAAACTATTCCCCTATTTAAGAATATTGATTCAAATTTTATGAAATCAATCAGTAAATATCGTTCTGAAAAGCCTTGATATTACGCTGTTTTTTGTCCAACTGAACCCCGTACTTTCCAAACTAGGTCTTAAGAAAGCTCGTAAAGCATCACGATTCTCAAAACGTTAATCAACACGATTATATCAACGTTTCGAAACACTTCATGGTTCATACCATGGGGTGTTTTTTTGTGCTAAATAGATTCCTTCAAAAAACTTTTAAGCTTATTATTAACCGAAAGTCAAATCTATTTTTTGTTCAAATTTTGGTCAAAGAAACAAAATATACCATCCTATTTTAAAAAACCGAATTGTGATGATTGCCGATAAACAAACACTTTGATTTTTCTTTTTATTTCTTTATTCTTCTTATCATGCAAGATTTAGAGAATAAAGCTAGTTGCAGCCACTGCTCCAACACTAATTAAGGCTTTAGTTTTGACTTTATTTAACATCTTAGACCTTCTTTCTAAAAAACTAGGTCAAGAATAACAAAAAAGATTTGTAAGTTTTATCACATCACAACGAAAGGTAATTCCTACATTTCTGGCGCAAAATCGTACAGTTCAGAGAAAAAATTAAAACCAGCTGTCCTTGGGGTATAATAGACTTATTGGAAAAAATAAAGTGCCATACTGTACTATGCTATACTATAGTTAAGAAAACTATTTACGAAAAACCATGCAACTAACTCCTGAGAACTTTAAATTATTTATTAGTGTCAAAAAGGATACCTTCCCAACAAAGATATCCTGTCTAGATACAACTTATAAATCCAAACACTGTAAAGGAGGAGGCACAAAAACTTTAAGTCTAGAAAAACAGTTAATTCTGAACTTGCATTATTTATGCTATTAATCAACTCAACATCTTCTAGTTTTTTGATTTTGGTCTTGGACTAGTGATAGTCACTGAACATTAACATTCGTAGAATATACTCTTCATTCCTCAAGTCTATTTGACTTAGAAAACTTAAAATCAACAAGTGTCACTATAGCTATTGATGTCACAGAAAGTCCTATTTCAATGTCCTAAAAGAAACCAAAGTAAGAATTATCCTGGAAAAAGATATACACCATAAAGACACAATCATAATCGATTTAACGACACTTCGTGCCTGTCAATTAGTTTTTTGAGATGGTCATACACATTATTTTACTCTTTTTAAAGAAAGTATAGGTCAAGTTTGTCAGAGCAATTACTTGTTTTTGTTATTTAGATACTATGAATATTCATGAGATATCTTTTTTCCTTTAAAAAGTTCTAAAAAGCATGTATCGACTGTAGAGGATAAGAAGTTTAATAGAGATAGTTGTAATACGTATTAAAATTGAGCGTTTAAATGCTAAGTTTAAAACTTTTCAATTTGTGGAATTATCAACTATGAGTTAAAATAATTTACGAACAGAGGCTTTCCAAAAAACTTGATATCATACGTTTTATTGTGGAAATATTTATTTCATTTTCTCCTAGTATTGAATTTTCACACACTCATTAATTTTATTGATATAATCCAATAATAATGATAATATCAAATAATAATAAAAAGATTTGATAGTATTTTTTCATAATCTGTCACGCTTTCTAATGATTTTTTATGGTAAATGGAGATAAATATGATTATAGGTGAAACTTATAGAAAAATACGAGAAGGAAAAGGTATTTCTATTTCTTCATTAGCAGGTGCAGAAATTTCAAAGTCTCAAATATCTAGATTTGAATTAGGAGAGACAGAAATCTCATTTTTTAAATTATTATATCTACTTGAAAAAATAGGTGTAACACTAGAAGAGTTTTTGCTTTCATGTAATAATTATCAGCCTTCAGACTTCAATACCTTGATACGCTTAGTTCAACAGGCTGCATACAATCAAGAAATCAAATCATTACTTAATATGGTAAACAAAGAGATGGAACTGTTTAGAGAAACCAAATCTCATTATCATAAGTTAAACGCTATTTTCATTGAAAGTATTATCTATGGAATTGATAATACTCATCAATTGAGTAATCAAGACACCTCTTATCTTACTAATTATTTATTTTCTGTTGAAAACTGGGGATATTACGAAATTCTTATTCTTGGAAATTGTTGTCGAGCAATATTACCAAATTTATTATTTAGATATGCCAAAGAGGCGCTTAAAAAAGGAAAGTTGTATAGTTCTATACCTAGAAATAAACAAGCTCTCGTTCAATTACTTCTTAATTCACTTCTTATTATGATTGAAAACAGCTTATATGAGGAAGCTTTATTTTTAAAACAAGCTACTAAGAATATATTATCTAATTCCACAGATTTTTTTGAACAAACTATTCTTTTGTATTTAGAAGGATTTTTTGAACTTAAATTTCATCGTAATCAAAAATCAATTTTAAAAATAGAAGATGCTTTAAAAATTTTTGAATTATTCAATAAAACAATCTACAAAAATTACAAACAATACTTTGAGAAACACATCATTC
>ERZ773213.1335-NODE-1335-length-13143-cov-17.789731_pt1 | contig 13143 bp, 8 predicted proteins | sample MGYA00580996_ERZ773213 | MGnify/ENA primary metagenome ERZ773213 (study PRJEB29015, sample SAMEA2738152) | human oral metagenome | biome: human oral; feature: human-associated habitat; material: saliva | place: China | collected 2197 ...
GCGTCGTCATCAAGAGCGGGGCCGCCTTCGAGCGCCTCGGCGGCATCCGGCACCTCGCCGTGGACAAGACCGGCACCCTGACCCGCAACCGGCCCGAGGTCATCGCCGTCGTCGCCGCCGACGGGTTCGACGACGCGCAGGTGCTCGCCTGGGCGGCGTCCGTCGAGCAGCACTCGACGCACCCTCTCGCCGCCGCCATCGCCGCCGCGGGCCAGGGGGCCCTCGCCGCGCAGGACGTGACGGAGGAGGCCGGGCACGGCATCGACGGCATCGTCGACGGCCGCCGGGTGACGGTGGGCAGCCCCCGCTGGATCGACGCCGGACCGCTCAAGGCCCGGGTCAAGGACCTGGAGGCCGAGGGCCAGACCTGCGTGCTCGTGGCCGTCGACGGCCGCCTGGCCGGGGCGATCGGCGTCCGCGACGAGCTGCGCCCCGAGGTCCCCGAGGTCGTGCGGACCCTGCGCGACCAGGGCGTCGAGGTGAGCATGCTCACCGGCGACAACTCCCGCACCGCTGCTGCGCTGGCGAAGCTGGCCGGGATCGGCGACGTGCACGCCGAGCTGCGGCCCGAGGACAAAGCCCGCATCGTCGCCCAGCTCTCCGAGGCCTCACCGACTGCGATGATCGGCGACGGTATCAACGACGCCCCCGCCCTGGCCGGTGCGACTGTGGGCATCGCGATGGGCGCGACCGGCTCCGACGCCGCGATCGAGTCTGCCGACGTCGCCTTCACCGGGCGCGACCTCGGCCTGATCCCGCAGGCGCTGCGGCATGCCCGCCGCGGCCGGGCGATCATGAACCAGAATATCGTGCTGTCCCTGGCGATCATCGCCGTGCTGCCGCCGCTGGCCATCACCGGCGTGCTCGGCCTGGCCGCGGTCGTCCTCGTCCACGAGGTCGCCGAGGTCGTCGTTATCGCCAACGGGCTGCGCGCAGCGCGTGCCCACAAACGATAGGGGTGGCATCGAACGTCATAACTCAGACATGTGCTAGCGCATATCGATAACGCCGGTACCCACTTCAATATGTGCCGTCCGTGCTGTAACCGCAGAAAGAAGCGGCATAGGGGAAGCCCCCTGAGGCGCAAAATGTTGCGCCCTGAAGTAGGCGCCATTGACACCTAGATCGTCGGCAGCGACCGACAATTCAATAGCCTGATGAAGGGCATCGCGCCCGCTCAGTCCGCGCCTTCCGTCCCGTGCGTAGTGTCCAAAGCTCAGGAAACCGAAGGCCTTCAATACTTACTCTTGAGATTCGAGCCAGTGCTGCGCATCAAGAGCAGCGCGGCAACCGGAACCCGCAGCGGTAATCGCCTGACGATAGGTATGGTCAACAGCATCACCGCAGGCGAAAACACCCGGGAGGTTGGTTGCGGTCCCCGGATCGTTGACCACAATGTAGCCCGCCTCGTCCAGTGCCACCTGATCGGCGATCAGCAAGGTGCGGGGAAGGTGCCCGATCGCAACGAAAACGCCTTCAGCTTCCAGGACACTCTCGGAACCATCAACGGTGTTGCGCAGGCGCACGCCCGTCACCGAAGAATCCCCAAGAACCTCCTCAACAACGGAATTCCACACGAATTCGATCTTCGGGTTAGCCGCAGCACGATCAGCCATCGCCTTCGAAGCACGCAGCTGGTCACGACGGTGAACAACCGACACCTTCGAGGCAAACTTCGTCAGGAAGGTCGCCTCTTCCATGGCAGAATCCCCACCACCGACAACGATCAGGTGCTTGTCACGGAAGAAGAAACCATCGCAAGTCGCGCAGTAGGACACACCGCGACCAGAGAACTCTTGTTCACCGGGCACATCCATGTGACGGTATTCGGAGCCGGTCGCCAGAATCACCGTGCGCGCCTGAAGGGTCTCGTCCTCAAGGGTGATCGTCTTGATATCGCCCTCAAGAGAAAGCGCGTAGGCATCCTCGTAACGCACTTCCGCGCCGAACTTCTCGGCCTGCTGACGCATCTGGTCCATGAGCTCCGGACCCATGATGCCCTCGGGGAAACCCGGGAAGTTCTCGACCTCGGTCGTGTTCATCAGCGCGCCGCCGGCCGCAAGCGCACCGGCGACAACAACGGGCTTAAAACCCGCGCGAGCAGTGTAAATAGCCGCCGTGTACCCCGCGGGGCCAGAACCGACAATAACGACGTCATGGATGTGTTCAGACATGGTGTCTCCTATGGGCAAGTTGCGGTTACTTCACTGACAGCTCGCTGATCCACGCCCATGCGCGACCATCTTGCGAGGTTGGCATCTTGCGGAAGGTAATGCTGATGGCATCGGTTTCCACGGGATGTGCCAGTTTGATGTCCGTTGTGGGAGAGAACGTCGTGGTAGCGATTTCTGTTCCCTCTCGAGGCGAATTGGGATCTACAGCACGAACAACGCCTTCGCCGCCAGTCGTCGAGGGATCCATCGTCAAGGTGATTTCAGAAACCGTTGACTTCTTCTCGAACTTCACGAGCACGGTGACCGCGCTGTCGTCTAGGAACTGGTTGTAATCGAAGTAGCGCGAGTGCCAGCTGGTCTTTGCGTCTCCATCGATCATATTGACGGCCATCTCTTCGTGGTCGCCCTTGTCATCCTTCCACGACAGCACAGACACACTGGAGATCACCGGCGTCACAGTTGTCGCCTGTGAAGGATTCTCGGAAGGCTGAGCCGATGCGGAAGCCGAAGGCGAGGCGCTCTTCGCCTGGTTCACGATGTCGTCAACACCAGAGTGCTTGACCGGGCTGAGTACGGTTGCACCCGCCCAAATGGTTGCGAGAACCGTCAGCACTGCGGCAAAGATAATCGTCGGGCGCGTGGGATCAATTCCGCGCTCCGCGCCTTCACCTCCCGAGGCCGGTGTTCCCTGTGCGCGGCCATCTTCGCCTCGGCCGCCACCGTTTCCACCACCGGTACCACCGCTGTGGCCGCTACCTGCAAAGGAAGCACCAGCGTGACCGACGCGCGCGGCAGCCGTCGCCGCCACGCCCTCGGCAGCAGCAGCGCCGCCCACAACAGCACCCTGAGCAAAACCCTTGGGATGCGGTGCGGGGATACGAGAAGGAGAAGGTGTAGAAGGAGACTTTGCGGCGGAAGTTTCGGCCACGGCCTCGGCAGCTGCAGCACCCAAGGGAATACCAGCCGGAGCGGTCGCATCAACGTCGTAGACGCGTGCCGTAGCCGGGAGGGTCGGAACAATGGGAAGTTCAGGCTTGGCCTGGCTCATCTCGACGCGGCCTCGGGAACTGTGGTTCTCCTGGGGAAGCGTGGGTTGCGAGGCAGGAACTACCGGCGCGGGAGTCTGCGGCGCGGGAGCCGGCTCATGCGGCGCATCGGGATTGACGATCTCATCGAAAGCAGGCACGGAGAGGTCGACGGAGAGCGGAACCCAGCGAGGCATACCTTCGGCAGGGGTGCGGTGATCCTCAGCGGACATGACTTCCTCCTTGCGTGATGCTGCCAGCCTATTATGAATGCTCTCGGGACGCTGCGGCGACGGCGCGGCCGAAAGGAACGCACACAGCGCTGCGGGAAGACGCAAACGAGTGAGCAGGGGACGAATACTGGTTGCAGATTCTTGAGGGTTAATGAAGCGCATCGCAAGCATGTAGATCACGGTGACGACGATTGCCACGACCCCGAACTTCACGCCAGAGACCAGCCAGCGCACCAGTTTCGACGAAATCGTCGTGTAGATCCCCATGAGCCACAGCACGCCAAAACCGACGACTCCAGCCACAACTGCGCAACAGACATAGGTCAGGTAGGAGCGCACAATGAGCGAAGAATTGACGAAGCGATTGCGATTACCAACCCAACGCATCGCAATCAAACCCTGAACGATGCGGCACACTGTTTCACCAAGAGCCGCGCCGATGACCCACCAGCGCACACCCGTCGCAAAGTAGATCGACCACCCAACGATGATCTGCAAAATGGTGGGCACAATGCCCATGAGGAACACGGGCTTTGCGTCCTCGTAAGCGAAGAAGACGCGTTGGCTCATCAGCACGATTCCCGTCGAGGCCACACCGGGCATGAGGGAAACCAAGATCAGCGCGTAGGAAGAGATCAGTTCGGGCCTGGTCGTATTGGTGACGACCAGCTGCATCATCGGGGCAGCGCCCGCCATGAAGATCGCGGCAGCAAGAACCGTCAGGGAGGTAATGAGGCGAATACCCGTGTGGTAGTGCTCGGCAACCTCCCTGTCGTTATCTTCGGCGACCGCATAGTTCAATCGCGTGAAGATTGCGGTCGCAAGAGAAACGGTGATGACCGACTGCGGGAGCATGAAGATCAAGAACGCAGCCGAATATCCGGCGAGACCCGCGATGGGCTGGGGGTTCTGGTTGAGGTAGTTATCTGCGATCGAGGCGATGGCGTTCGTTGAGAGAACACCAACTTGGGACACGCCCAAGGTGGCAAATGTCCAGCCTGCAACCTTCGAGGCCGAGCCGAAAGAAGTCCCACGGAAGTGGAAGTCAGGCTTGAATGAGATTCCCGCTCGTCTCATGGGAATGAACAAAACCAGTGCCTGGCACACAACACCCAAGGTCGTTGTCACCGACAAGAGCCAGAATTGCGGGGAGGTGAAGTCTGTGATGGCAAAGTCTTCGTGGGAACCCCACAGAGCCAAGAAAGCGGTCAGACCTGCGATTGCAATGACGTTATTGAGCACCGGTGCCCACATATAGGGGCCGAAAACTCCGCGTGCATTGAGGAGCTCACCGAGCAGGTTATAAAGCCCGCAGAAGAAGATTTGCGGCAAGCACAAGAAGGCGAAGGAAACCGCAAGGGAGCGAATTTCCATACTGTAGCCCGGCGCCATGATGATGATGAGAAGTGGCGCAAGAAGGGTCGAAACAAAGGCCACGAGGAAAAGGATTGTTCCGGCCAGTGTGATGAGGCGGTTGATGTAAACTTGGCCCTCATCTCTCTTGAGTGCGCGAACAATCTGCGGGACCAAGACGGCGTCGAAAACGCCGGAGGCAAGGAGATTAAAGATCGTGTTGGGCAGGGTGTTTGCTGTCTGGAATGCAGCAGAGACCGCACCGCCGGCCGAACCCAACGCCGCCAATAGCATTGCGGTCTTGATGAAGCCAAGGACTCGGGAAACCATTGTTCCCGAGGCCATCAATACGCTGGCCCGTAAAAGCGAACCGTTGCGAGCCTGGCTTTCACTCATTCCTGATCCTCTTCATGTGACTCGGATGTCGTCGGCTTGGCCGGGGGACGCCCGGCTTTCACGAATGCTCCGGTGGACAGTGGAACGTTGACCGTCCCTTTTTCGACGCCGCCAACGCCGGGTAAGTGTGAAGATTCCTCAGTGGTAGCGGCTTTGAAGCGGCGCCGAACCGTGCGGATAATTCCGCCGACGAAGGCAAGTCCGACAAGAACTGCCATGACGACTGTTGCCGCATCTTCCCATCCGGCGCGCATGCGGACTAAAACCCTTTGCGAATCATCAAGGACGGTTCCGCTGGGTGTCGATACCTTGTACGTCACGCGTATATCGCCCGAGCCGATGGCCGTCACGGGTACTTCAACCGTTGAAGAAGAATTCGCCGGAATCGTGGCCGTCGAGGTACTAGTGACGCGCAGTCGGGGATCGCCCGGGAGCAAAGTGACCTCGACATTGACCGGCCACGGCAAAGAATTGCGCACGCGAACAGGGAAATTAGCGCTCTTGTTAATGAGGTTGACCGCGTTAGAAGACTCAACCGATACAGAGGAGCTAAAAGTATTGAGCGACTGAATGCTGCTCACGATCGTCTCGGATCGCTGATCTCCAAGGTCTGCCCGAAGCGCGCTTGAAACGGTTGTATCCACCCTCAGGCGAGCTGCATCAACGTTTTCCGTTGCTCCCGCCAAGGGAAGAGTAGCCGCGTAGGCGCCGCTCAACGCGCTCATCTCTGAGCGAAGTGAGTCGCTAAAAGGCGAATCTTGGACGGCCGTACGCTCGATGTCTGTTGCCTCGGAGTTCACCAAGTCGCTGAAGGAAATCCCCTCAACCCAGCGGTTATCGAGGATTGCTCGCACGCGCTCAAGCCGGGTCTCGTCCAGTGAGGAAGACCGTTGAAGCGGAACGAAAAGTGTCCGCGACAAGCTTGGGCGCTCGCGGGTGATCATCGCGGTCATGGCCGTGAGGAACTGCTGGGTATCGAGCTCGTCATCAAGGCTTTGGGCATCCCACGAGAGCAGATCCGTCATGGGCGAGAGGGAACTGAGAGCCGTGTAGCGTTCGCCTGAGTGATCATCCTTATCGGTAATGGTCTGACCATCGGCTGAGAGCTCAACTTTCGCCATGGAGGTGAAATTTTGTTCGCTTTCGGGCGCAAGTTCGCCGGGTGGAGCAATGAAGGTTGAGCCAAGCTGCCCGTTCAAGGACTGCTTTCCCCAACTTCCCGAGGTCGTCCATGACACGTTATCGATGAGCTTGGGTGCCGCAGTATTGTTCTGGGTCTGGCTTGCCTCGCCACTTGGTGAGGGACTTGGGCTTTGCGAGGCCTCACTTGCGCTGGCAGAGGAGCTTGGGCTGGCAGAGGAGCTTGGGCTGGCAGAGGAGCTTGCACTGGCAGAAACCGAGGCGCTTGCCGAGGAACGGGAGGACGAGGGAAGGAGAGCCTGCGTCTTGGCAAGAGTCGTAGGAACCTGTGCCCGCGAGTCGACAAGATACTTCATGATCGTGTCGTTATTGAGAGTTGTTGCAAGCGTCAGGTCCGCATCGTTACTGGGTAGAGCCACGAGCTCACGGGTGCGTTCAAAGAAGGTCTGGAGGAAAGCAGCGCGCGTATGGCGATCAGCGGTGATCTCGGCCTCGGAACGAGGGGTAGCGGAAGAGGAAGGAGACGGCGAGGCGCTGGTTGCGGAAGTGGAAGGAGACGGCGAGGCGCTGGCCTCGGAAGAAGAAGCAGAAGGCGTTGGCGAAGAAGACGACGCGCTGGAAGTTGCGCGATCTTCAGGAACGGTGAGCTCGTCGACCAGAGTTTGCGAGTCGGTCGCGAAAGTTACTCCCGACATGGATGCCGCAGACAGGATCGAATAGGAATCACTGGTCATGCGTGGAGTTGAGGACGTCCAGGGCAAGAGAACATTGACGCGCGTATGTTCAAGGGAATATGCCGAATCCCAGATCAGGATGGAGCGGTCACTTCCCCGGTTTTCATCACCTTCAACGACGACCGTGATACCTCGCGGCCCCCACTCAAAGTCCGAGTTGAAGGGGAGGTCTTCAAAAGGAATCGTCATATGGAAGGGCTGTTCGGCGCCTGGCTTGATCGTTGCTTCCAAGGTTCCCGCATGCACGCGCCGACCCTGATAGGACTTCCCCGTCACATAAGCCGAGAGGTCCGAAGCGGTCAGCGGCGAATAAGTCTGAACATAAGCATCCAAAGACGGGTTCTGGATGGGCTTATCTGTCAGATTGCGGACAACGCCCGAGACCTGCACATTGTTTTGAGCAGTGATCACTCGCGGTTCGAGGCGGTTAATCCGAACGTCCACTCCCAAGGGCTGGGGTGCCTCACCCAAAACCTCCGGTCGCGCGCTGGATTGAGGCGCAAGTGCGGCGGGTAAGGCCGAGGCAGCAGAGGCCTCGTGGGTGCCTGCGGTGGGAAGCGAAGCAAGGGTGGCCGCACTCGCGGGCTGGAGTGAAAGAAGCAGGGCGCCGAGGGGCACAAGAGTCAGTGCAATTCGAGTGGCTCGCATTCGCGTCATGATGCATCCCGGTAAAGCAAGTCCAAAGCGATCCCGACAATGCGTCTCTCGTTGGGGTAAGCCAAGTCATGCGAGAGCTCACGCAAGGGGACCCAAGCGGCGTCCTCGGCCTCGTGATCCGGATCTCCCTCAACGGTGATGGACCCGGAAATGTAACCCATCAGGTAGTGGTGGACAACCTTGTGGATCCGCCGATCTACGCCGGAAAACCAATAATCGATCGAGGCGAGGTGGCGAATGATGCGCCCGTGAATACCGGTTTCTTCAGCGACTTCGCGAAGAGCGGCTTCTTCGGGAGACTCCAAGCCTTCAAGATGCCCCTTCGGGAGGCACCACTCAATCTTCCCCGAGCGATTCCGTCTGGCGATGATCGCTGCGTAGGGCTGGCCATTGCGAACATCGACAACGATGCCTCCGGCAGAAGTCTCAGAGGAAACGGGAAGGAAATGAGGGGCCGAATTCGCTGCACGCAACGAAGGATGACGACGCGGAGGCTGAGGCACTCCGGGTCGTAACGCTTCAGAAGGTACAGTCATAGTTCCACTTTAAGCGGGATTACCCCTCCGGGTCAGGTCGCACCATCGGTCGAGTGGGAATTACCGCACTTTTTACAGCCTGTGCTATGGCTGCGAGTGACCTTATTCCCGTGTCAACCATGGATGAAGCCGTGATGCGAGCAAGCCAAAGAAGGCCAAAACATGGCATGCTGGAGGGGATGAGTACACAACTGTCGCGAACAATGGGTCAAGCCCGCTCTCACGCACCCCGCCCCTCGGGTTTAGGCGAGGGTGATTTGAGCCTGCTCATGGCCCAGGCGAAAGAGGCTTTCTCTCGTATTCCCAAGGAAATCCTCGAATTAGGCGAGATCTTCACCCAGGCGGGTGAGGAAATCAGCTTGGTCGGGGGACCGGTTCGCGATGCTTTCTTGGGGCTGACCCCTCACGATTTTGACTGCACGACCTCTGCTCGCCCAGAGAAAACCGAAGAGCTTCTTGCTCAGTGGGGACACTCAACCTGGGATATCGGCCGCGAGTTCGGCACCATCGGTGGCAGGCGTGGGAACTTTGTCGTCGAAGTGACGACCTATCGCACTGATTCTTACGAAGTGGGATCGCGAAAGCCTGAGGTTGAATACGGCGACACTTTGGAAGGCGACCTCACTCGTCGCGACTTCACCGTCAACGCTATGGCGATGCGCCTGCCACAATTGGCGCTCGTTGATCCTCATGACGGCCTCTCTGATCTGGCGGTGGGTCGTCTTCGCACCCCGGTCAGCGCACTGCAGTCCTTTGATGACGACCCACTGCGTATCATGCGAGCCGCACGCTTTAGCGCCCAGCTTGGCATTGACGTGGATGAGGACGTCATGGACGCCATGGAATCTATGGCGGGACGCTTGGAGATTGTTTCGGCAGAGCGTATTCGCGCCGAACTCGAGCGACTGATGATTTCCCCGTGGCCCAGGCGCGGCCTTGAGCTCATGGTCCACACGGGCGTTGCTGACATTGTTCTTCCTGAAGTGTCAGCCCTCGTGTCAACCGTTGATGAACACAACAGACACAAGGACGTCTACCAGCACACGCTCACCGTCTTGGATCAGGCGATCGACCTGGAGACCGACGCGGATGGCCCGGTTCCCGAGCCGGACTTTATCTTGCGTTTTGCTGCCCTCATGCACGACGTCGGCAAGCCGGCCACGCGACGCTTCGAATCCAACGGCACGGTCTCTTTCCACCATCATGAATTGGTGGGCGCAAAGATGACGCGCAAGCGCATGAAGGCTTTGCGTTTCGACAAGGCCACGACGGACGCCGTGTCTGACTTGGTTGCTCTTCACTTGCGTTTCCACGGCTACGGCGATGCGAAGTGGAGCGATTCGGCGGTTCGTCGCTACGTCGCGGACGCGGGAGAACTTCTCGAGCGCCTTCACCGCTTGACCCGAGCAGACTGCACGACTCGAAATAAGCGCAAGGCCGCATTCTTGTCTGCTGCCTATGACGATCTAGAAGAACGTATTGCCGCGCTGCGCGCGCAAGAAGAACTCGACGCGATCCGTCCTGATCTTGATGGGGATCAGATCATGGAGATTCTGGGGATCCGCCCCTCTAAGGCCGTGAAGATGGCGCGCGACTACCTCCTTGACTTGCGCATGGAAAATGGGCCCATGGGTGAAGAGGCCGCTCGCGAGGCCCTGCTTGCCTGGTGGGCATCCGATGAGGTGCGCGAAGTCGCCGAAGAGTATCAGGCTCAGCAGGCTCGCTGGGAAGAAATGGTCGCGCAGAAGAGGGCTCGTAAACGTCGCGCTGCCAGCGAAAACTAAGCCGATCCGGAGCTACCTTTAGGCAATTGCCTGCCTTTCTGCGTAGGCTAGTCACGATGAACCTATGCTGAAAGGCTGGATTTCGTGGCACCTTCACAAGCAAACGACGAACAGGGACGTCGCGCCCTTCCCTCGCGAGCCGAGGCAACTCGACGTCGGCTTGCGCAGCAGGCACGTCGTGAAGGCGAGGGAACTATCCCCCAGACACCTGCTTCTTCTGCGCCAAAGCGTACTTCAGCGGTTGCACGAGTTTCTCGCACTTCCTCGAGCGGGGCAGCAGCCAGTTCAAGCGGAAGTCGGCGCGCAAGCACCCGCGCGGCCTCGTCAGGGAGTACCTCGCGCACGGGGTCGACGCGTCCGGCATCACGTACAGCAGCGGCCGGTAAGGGCGGCGGAAAGAAAAAGGGACCGACCAAAGGCAAGAAGAAGCGCAGCCTTGCAGCACGGATTGCACGAGGGGTCTTCTACACCTTCCTCGGCTTCATTATTGCCGGCTTTGGTACCTTCCTCATCGCCTATGCCTCGTTGAAGATTCCGCAGGCGGATCAGGTTGCTCTTGCGCAGACGACGACCGTTTACTACGCCGATGGCACCACCGAGATGGGCCGGATGTCGCAGGTGAATAGGAAGATCATCGATTCCAGTACCTTGCCTGACTATGTTGCACACGCGGTTGTTGCCTCGGAGGATCGCACTTTCTACACGAATTCGGGTGTTGATCTCAAAGGTATCGGTCGCGCGTTGGTCAACAACATTAGCGGTGGGGCGCGTCAGGGTGCGTCGACCCTGACCCAACAGTATGTTGAGCGCTATTACGTCGGTGAAACGACCGGTTATGTGGGGAAGGCCAAGGAAGCGATCCTTGCTCTCAAGATCAATCGAGAGCAGACCAAGGACGAGATCATTGGCAACTACCTCAACACCATTTACTTTGGTCGCGGCGCCTACGGGATCGAAGCCGCATCTCAGGCTTACTTCGGTCACGAAGCAAAGGACCTCACCCTTTCCGAGGCCGCAATGATCGCCGGGATCATCCCCGCTCCTTCTGCGTGGGACCCGGCAGTCGATGAAGAAAAAGCACGCTCGCGTTGGCAGCGCGTCATTAACCTGATGGTTGAGGACGGTTGGATTTCGCAGGCAGACGCAAACGCTGCTGAGTTCCCAAAGACCATTGATCCCGATACCCTGGGTGGTCCGACGATGGAAGGCCCGACCGGCTATCTCATGGAGCAGGTCCGGAGTGAACTCGCGGCAGAAGGCTTTACGGCAGATCAGCTAGCGACTGGTGGATACCGCATCATTTCGACGATTGATAAGGACAAGCAGGATCAGGCTGTTGCCGCTGCAGAGTACATGTACACGGTGCGCGGATGGAATGAAGACACCATGCACGTGGCTTTGACGTCATTGGATCCCGCTACCGGCGAAATCGTCGCGGAGTACGGCGGCAAAGATTACCTCACGCGCCAGCAAAATGCGGCAACGCAAGACATCATGGCTGCCGGCTCAACCTTCAAGCCTTTCGCCCTGGTTGCTCACGCCGAGCAGGGGGGCTCGATCTACGACGTGTACGATGGCTCTTCGCCCAAGACCTTCAGTGGAATGTCGCGTGCGGTGAGCAACGATTCTGGTGTGTCTTGGGGCCGTCAGAACCTGGTGAACGCAACGAAGAACTCGATCAACACTGTTTTCGTTGGACTCAACCAGGAAGTTGGCCCCGCAACCACGAAGAAGGTTGCTATCGACTTGGGAATCCCCGAGGACACGAACGGTTTGGATGACTCGCTGCTCAACGTCTTGGGCTTTGCGGCTCCCCACAACATTGACCTTGCGCACGCCTATTCGACGATCGCCTCGGGTGGAAAGCGAACCACTCCGCACATTGTCCGCGAGGTTCAAAACTCCGATGGTTCCAAGGTCTTTAAGACAAACGTTGACCCGGAGCAGATCTTCGATACCAAGACCATGTCGACCGTCCTTCCTGCGCTTGAAGCAGTGACCGCTTCGGGTGGTACTGCCGAGGCCGCGGCCGCACTCAAGCAGGATACCGGCGGTAAGACCGGTACCTCCGAAGACCAAAAAACCGCACAGTTTGTTGGTTTCACGCCTGAACTGGTCACCGCAGTGAGCATGTACCAGCTCGACGAGAACGGCAATCCTGTTTCTTTGACGAATATCGGTGGGCTTGGCCAATTCCACGGTGGTGACTGGCCGGTGACCGTGTGGATGCGCTACATGAAACAGGCGACCGCGAACCAGACGAAGCTCCACTTCGATTGGTACACCCGCCAGTCGGCTACTCCTGTGGTCCCCGTCCCCCAGGTTTCGACGACACCTACGCCTACCGAAGAAACGCCTACTCCAACCCCCGAGGCGAGTGAGTCGACACAGGGTGAGGTGCAGCCGACCCAGACTCCGACCGCTCAAAATACGGGTGCGGCGGGCTCTGAGGGCGGCGGTCCGAGTCGGGCAGAAGGCAGGTAGTTTCGAGGGCTCGATCGGCGCGGACACGTCTTCGAGCGTCGAATGGAGCGCTGCTCAGGCAGCTGCCTGACACCCGTGAAAAAGAAAGACAAAAAGGCCGGGGCCTCCCGAAAGGGAGTGCCCCGGCCCTCTTTATGGTCTTGTCAGACGCTCACTTGACAGCCAGCACGCGGACCTTGAGGTTCGCGGTGACTTCGGAGTGAAGGTTGACCGTCACGGTGTGGTCACCGGTGGTCTTGATCGGGTCATCGATGATCACGCGACGACGATCGATGGTCTGGCCCAGCTGTTCCTTCACTGCTTCTGCAATCTGAGAAGCGGAGACGGAACCGAAGAGGCGTCCATGTGCGCCAACCTTGCTGTTCACGGTCACAACCGCGGCCTGCAGGGCATCGCGCACGATGCGAGCATCGTCGATGGACGCGATCTCACGACGGCGGCGAGCAGCAGCCATCTGATCGATCTGAACCTGTGCACCCTTGGTCCACTTGGTGGCGAAGCCACGGGGGATCAGGTAGTTACGAGCGTATCCAGCCTTGACCTCGACGACATCGCCGGCGGATCCGAGACGATCCACATCGTGGGTGAGGATGAGCTTGGTAGTTGCCATTTTTCAGTCCTTCCCTT
>ERZ773213.1345-NODE-1345-length-13096-cov-11.377348_pt1 | contig 13096 bp, 7 predicted proteins | sample MGYA00580996_ERZ773213 | MGnify/ENA primary metagenome ERZ773213 (study PRJEB29015, sample SAMEA2738152) | human oral metagenome | biome: human oral; feature: human-associated habitat; material: saliva | place: China | collected 2197 ...
GGGGGAGGGCGTCGTCGTCGAGGCGCGGCTGAGGCGTCGCGTCAGTCAGCGGCTCGACGTCGGCTGGTCGCCGTCAGGCTCAGGCCTGGAAGCGGGGGAAGGCGCCGGCGCCGGCGTAGACCGCGGCGTCGCCGAGGGCCTCCTCGATGCGCAGGAGCTGGTTGTACTTGTTGACGCGCTCGCCGCGGGCGGGGGCGCCGGTCTTGATCTGGCCGGAGTTGGTGGCCACGGCCAGGTCGGCGATGGTGACGTCCTCGGTCTCACCGGAGCGGTGGGAGGTCATGGACTTGTAGCCGGCGCGGTGGGCCATCTCCACGGCCTCGAGGGTCTCGGTCAGGGAGCCGATCTGGTTGACCTTGACCAGCAGGGCGTTGGCGGCGCCGAGCTTGATGCCCTTGGCGAGGCGCTCGGGGTTGGTGACGAAGAAGTCGTCGCCGACGAGCTGGACCCGGTCGCCGATCTTGTCGGTCAGGGCCTTCCAGTCGTCCCACTCGTCCTCGGAGAGCGGGTCCTCGATGGAGACGATCGGGAAGTCGGTGATGAGCTTCTCGTAGTAGTCGACCATGAAGGCGTTGTCGCGGGCCTCGCCCTCGAACTGGTAGGTCTTGGTCTTCTCGTCGAAGAACTCCGAGGAGGCGACGTCCATGGCCAGGGCCACGTCCTTGCCGGGCTTGTAGCCGGCCTTCTCGATGGCCTCGACGATGAGCTCGAGGGCCTCGCGGTTGGAGTCGAGGTTGGGGGCGAAGCCACCCTCGTCGCCCAGGCCGGTGGACAGGCCGCGGTCCTTCACGACCGCCTTGAGGGCGTGGTAGACCTCGGCGCCCATGCGCAGGGCCTCACGGAAGGTGGGGGCGCCGATGGGGGCGATCATGAACTCCTGGATGTCCACGTTGGAGTCGGCGTGAGAGCCACCGTTGAGGATGTTCATCATGGGCACGGGCAGGACGTGGGCGTTGGGGCCGCCGACGTACTGGAACAGGTCCAGACCGGCGGACTCGGCGGAGGCCTGGGCGGCGGCCAGGGAGACGCCGAGGATGGCGTTGGCGCCGAGCTTGCCCTTGTTGGGGGTGCCGTCGAGCTCGATCATGAGCTGGTCGAGGCCACGCTGGTCGGCGGCGTCGAAGCCGATGATCTCGGGGGCGATGATGTCGTTGACGTTGTCGACGGCCTTCTCCACGCCCTTGCCGCCGTAGCGGCCCTTGTCGCCGTCGCGCAGCTCAACGGCCTCGAAGGCACCGGTGGAGGCGCCCGAGGGGACGGCGGCGCGAGCGGAAGCACCGTCCTCCAGGAGGATCTCGACCTCGAGGGTCGGGTTGCCACGGGAGTCGAGGATCTCGCGGGCGTGAACGTTCTCGATGAGGGCCACTTGGTGCTCCTTGCTGAGGGGATCGTGATGCGGTCGTCGGCGTCGGGCACGCTCGCGCGCGACTGCCGAATGCAGGATCAGCCTAGCGGGCCGACTCCCCCACCACGAGGGCCATGGTCCTGAGGATTGCACAGTGTTCACGCCCGGCGAGAAACACTGGACGACGGCGGTCTCTCGGTTCCGCCGTCGTCCTGGGGGCTCTGTGCGGCCCTACTGGCCGCTGGTCTCGGACTGCTCGGCGCCCTGGCCGGCCTCTCTCGCAGCACCGTCGGCCTGACCGGTCTGGCCCTGCCCGTCGGTCTGACCGGAGTCGGCGGGCTGCTGTCCGCCCTGCTGAGGAGCCTGTTGCTGAGGCTGCTGCTGTTGCTGCGGGGCCTGCTGCTGGGGAGCCTGTTGCTGGCCGCCCTGCTGCGGGGCTTGCTGTTGTGGGTCCTGCTGCTGTTGCTGGGGAGCCTGCTGCAGGCCACCGCCGAAGGGGCTGTTGCCGGCTTCCAGACGGGGATCGGTTCGGGTCAACCAGGTCTGAGCCTTATTCGAGTAGCGCGGGGAGATGTCACCGTCCAGCGTGCCGCGAACCTTGTCCAGGTCGGCGAGCGCGACCTGCCCCTGCTGTCCCTGCTGCCCCTGCTGAGAAAGCTGCTGGAAGTGGCCGGACAGCACAGTCGCCCGCAGGTAAGTGAGCGTTTCCGGCTTGCGGGGCTCGAAGCCCACCTGCTTCTTGACCATCTCCACGATCTGCGCATCGGTGACGGTCAGTCCGTGGGCCTGACCGACCTCTACCAGGATGGGCGCCTCAACGAGGAAACCAGCGATCTGAGGCCGATTCACACCCTGACGCTCCAGGTTCTCCCAACCGAGTGCGGAGTCCAGCTCCTTGACGACGACGTCGACGTCCTTCTCACTGACGACCACGGAGTGGCGGGCCCCGTCCAGGCCGGTGTAGTGCATGTCGGCCACCTGCCCGGGGTGGTCGGAGCAGCCGGCGAGCGCCCCGACGGCGAGGAGGAGTGCAGCGCTGGCGGCGAGGACGCGCGTGCGTGCGGCAAGGCTTCGGGTCACGGTCTGCTCCTGGAAGGGGACGACGCCGGAGGGCGACATGGTGTCACAACATTTCTGCCCCCGACCCTACCGTTCCGCCTGCGACGACGCACGCAGCCGGTCCGCCGCCGCCCACCGTCAGCGGCGTTTGCGGTAGGTGGTGGCCTCGGTCTCGTAGGTAGTGTCGCCCTGGACGACGGCGCGCAGGAGCACCTCGGCCCACCGCACGACCTCCTCGCCGGACAGGGCCGCCCCGCCCATGCGGTTGGTGCCCGGCGCGGGCACCACGATGGTGCGCGTGGCCGGCTTCAGCACGGTCCCCGGGTAGAGGCGGGTGACCTTCATGCGCGCCGACTCGGGCAGGTCCACCGGGGCGAAGCGCACCGACTTGCCCTGGGCGACGATCTCGCGCACCCCCAGCTCGGCGGCCAGGGCCCGCAGCCGCGCCAGCGCCGCCAGGCGGGCGGTCGCCTCGGGCACGGGCCCGTAGCGGTCGGTCAGCTCCTCCAGGACGTCGTCGACCTGCTCCCCCGAGCGCGCCGCCGCGAACTTGGTGTAGGCCTCCAGGCGCAGGCGCTCGTGGGGGATGTAGTCCTCGGGGACGGTGGCGTCCACGGGCAGCTCGATGCGCAGCTCGACGTCCTCCTCGTCGCCCTCCTCGAAGCCGATCGCGTCGGCCCCGGCCTTCCCGGAGCGGGCCAGGGCCTTCTTGTAGGCGGCCACGGCCTCGGAGACCATGCGCACGTACAGGTCGAAGCCGACCCCGGCGATGTGCCCGGACTGCTCGCCGCCGAGCAGGTTGCCCGAGCCGCGGATCTCCAGGTCCTTCATGGCCACCTGCATCCCGGCCCCCAGATCCGTGTTGGTGGCGATGGTGCGCAGGCGCTCCAGGGCCGTCTCGGTCAGCGGCTTGTCCGAGGGGTAGAGGAAGTAGGCGTAGGCCCGCTCCCGGCCGCGCCCCACGCGCCCGCGCAGCTGGTGGAGCTGGGACAGGCCCATGCGGTCGGCGCGGTCGACGATGAGGGTGTTGGCGTTGGACACGTCCAGCCCGGTCTCCACGATCGTGGTGCACACGAGCACGTCGGTCTCCTTGCGCCAGAAGGAGTCGATGACGGCCTCGAGCTGGTGCTCGTTCATCTGCCCGTGGGCGGTGGCCACGCGCGCCTCGGGCACCAGCTCGGCCAGGCGCGCGGCGGTGGCGTCAATGTCCTCGACCCGGTTGTGGACGAAGAACACCTGCCCCTCGCGCAGCAGCTCACGGCGGATCGCGGCGGAGACCTGCTTGGTCTCGTAGGCGCCCACGTAGGTCAGGATCGGGTGGCGGTCCTCGGGCGGGGTCGCCAGGGTGGACATCTCGCGCAGGCCGGTGACCGCCATCTCCAGGGTCCGTGGGATCGGGGTGGCGGACATGGACAGGACGTCCACGTTGGTGCGCAGCGCCTTGAGGGTCTCCTTGTGCTCCACCCCGAAGCGCTGCTCCTCGTCGATGATGACCAGGCCCAGGTCCTTGAACTTCACCTGGCCGGTGATGAGGCGGTGGGTGCCGACGACGACGTCGACGCTCCCCTTCTCCAGCCCCTCAAGGATCTTGGCGGACTCGGTGGCGTCCTGGAAGCGGGACAGGGCCGCCACGGTCACCGGGAAGCCGGCGTAGCGCTCGGTGAAGGTCTCGGCGTGCTGGCTCACCAGCAGGGTCGTGGGCACCAGGACCGCCACCTGCTTGCCGTCCTGAACGGCCTTGAAGGCGGCGCGTACAGCGATCTCGGTCTTGCCGTAGCCGACGTCGCCGCATACCAGGCGGTCCATCGGCTGGGCCTTCTCCATGTCGGCCTTGACCTCGTCGATGGTGGAGAGCTGGTCGGGGGTCTCGGTGTAGGGGAAGGCCTCCTCCAGCTCGGTCTGCCAGGGGGTGTCGGGGCTGAAGGCGTGACCGGTGGTGGCGGCGCGGGCGGCGTAGAGGCGCACGAGCTCGCCGGCGATCTCGCGCACGGCCTTGCGGGCCTTGGACTTGGTCTTGGCCCAGTCGGCGCCGCCCATCTTGCTCAGGGCGGGGCTGTCGCCGCCGACGTACTTGGTGACCTGGTCCAGGGCGTCGGTGGGCACCAGGAGGCGGTCGCCGGGCTGGCCGCGCTTGGAGGGGGCGTACTCGATGACGAGGTACTCGCGGGTGGCCGAGGAGCGGGCCCCGCCCACGGTGCGCCGGCTCAGCTCGATGAAGCGCCCCACCCCGTGCTGGGCGTGGACCACGAGGTCCCCGGCGTGCAGGGACAGGGGGTCCACGGAGCGGCGGGCGCGGCGGGCCGGCAGGCTGCGGCGCTCGCGGGGCCCGGCCGAGGCCCGCCCGGTGAGGTCGGACTCGGCGATGAGGGCCAGGCGCAGGCCCTCGGCGAGGAAGCCGTGGCCGGCGCTGGCCTGGGTGACGCGCACGACGCCGTCACCGGGGCCCGCCGTCGGGGCGCCGGCCGAGCCGTCGGCGTCGGTCTCGTCGACCGTGTCCTCGGCAGGGGTGGCCGGGTCGGGGGCCCAGTCACTGTCGCGGCCGAGCTCGCCGACCTCCGAGAGCTGGTCGACGATGCGGGCGGGGACGTCGCCGTCGCCCAGGAGCTGGGCCATGCGCCGGCCGGGTCCGGGCCCGTCGGTGGCCACGACGACGGTCCAGCCCTGGCGGGCCATCCGGCCCAGGTCGGCCACGGCCCGCTCGAGCTCGCCGCGGTAGGTGTGGGGGTCGCTGAGGTCCAGGCGGGTGGTCTCGGGGCCGGCGGCCAGGGCGGTGAAGGACCACCAGCCGCGGTTGGAGGACAGGGCCAGGGCCCGGGCCTCGGCCAGGTGGGCGAAGGCGGCGGCGGACAGGTCGACGGGGACTGTGCCGCCGGAGGCCGCCGAGGTCCAGGCGGCGGCGAGGAACTCGGTGGTGGTGGCGGTCAGGTCCTCGGCGCGCTTGCGCACCCGCTCGGGCTCCAGCAGCACCGTGAGCCGGTCACCGACGAGGTCCAGCAGCGGGACCATCTTCTCAACCAGCACCGGGGCGAGGGACTCCATGCCCTCCACGGCGATGCCCTGGCTGATCTTCTCCAGCATGTCGGCGGCGCCGGGGACGGCGTCGGCCAGGGCGGCGGCGCGCTCGCGCACCGCGTCGGTGAGGACCAGCTCGCGGCAGGCGGTGGCGGTGACAGCGCCCAGCGTCTCGATGGTGCGCTGGTCGGCGACGGCGAAGGAGGAGACCTCGTCGATCTCGTCGCCGAAGAAGTCCACGCGCACCGGCCGGGGCTCGGAGGGCGGGAAGACGTCGAGGATGCCGCCGCGCACGGCGTACTCGCCGCGGGACTCGACCATGTCGACGCGCGTGTAGGCGGCGGCCTCCAGGCGGCGGGCCGTCTCCTCCAGACCGACGGTCAGACCGGGGGCCAGCTGGACGGGCTCGAGCTCGCCGAGCCCGGCGATGACGGGGGCCAGCAGGGCGCGCACGGGGACGATGAGGACGCGGATCGCCCCGCCCTCCTCGGGGTGGGCCAGGCGGCGCAGGACGGACAGACGCTGGGCGACGGTGTCGGCGCGCGGCGAGAGGCGCTCGTGGGGCAGGGTCTCCCAGGCGGGCATGACGGCGACATCCTCCGCCGGCAGGTAGCTGCGCAGCGCCAGGGCCGTCTCCTCGGCCTCGCGGCCGGTGGCGGTGACGACCAGCAGGGGCGTGCCGGAGGCCTCGGCGGAGCCGGTCGCCGGCGCGTCGCCGCCGGCGACCCGTTGGACACCCTCCTCGCCCAGGGCCATGGCGGCCAGGACAGCGGGTCGGGCGCCCGGCGCCACCACGAGGCTGCGGTCAGTGCGCGAGCGGGAGGAGGAGGCGCGAACGGTGCGGGCGATGTCGGCGTCGGCGAGCAGCGGAGGCAGGAGCGCAGTCAGGAGCACGGCCGCGAGTCTAGTGACTCCCCGTCCCGGAACCACCGGTGGGCCGGGCCGATCGGCCGGTGAAGGCCCGGCGGACCCAGTCCCCGCTGCGGACCTGGTTCCAGGGGTTGGCGTGCCCGGCGACGACGCCGACGCCCCCACCCGTGGTCTTGTTGCGGCTCTCCAGCAGGACGGAGACCTGCGCCGAGGCGGCCATTCCGGCGATGAGCCACACAACGGTGCCGATCTGGGTGATGAAGGCAACCGTGCCGTAGGCCGGGATGAGGCTGAGCAGCGCGATCTGCGCGGGGTTGGAGCGCTGGACGACGGCCCTGGCGGCGTAGACCAGCAGCCCCACCATGACGAGCACCACGGGGATCCACCCGAAGCGCAACGCGGTCAGGAGCAGGTGGTTGTCGATGGAGCTGTAGCCGCCCCAGGCCACCGAGTCCCCTACCTTCTGATAAGAAGAGGACAGTCCCAGCGGCTTGAGCTGGCGCACCAGGACGAGGATGTCGCCGCGGTAGCCGGCCGAGTCCTCCTGCTCGCGGCCGGCCGAGTCGAAGACGCCCAGGACGTAGGGCAGCAGCACGCTGCCCACACCGACCAGCACCATGAGGAAGCTCATCCTCCACAGGGCGGGGATGTTGATGTGCACCTGCATGAGGCTGAGGATGACGGCGATGACGGCGCAGGCGATCGCCGAGCGGGAGAAGGTCGGGATGGTCGCCCCCAGGACGAGGGCACCGGCCGCGATCCGGTAGCCGGGCCTCCACCGCGCGGCCAGGATGAGCGGGATCCCGGCAGCCAGGCACACCCCCAGAGCGATGGGGTGACCGAAGGCCCCCTCGACACGGGTGAAGCTGCCCCGGGCCAGGGGCGGGGCCCACTCCTCGTAGAGGTTGTTCTCAATGGCGATGTAGCTGAAGGGGTTGATGGTGGTGACAGCCTCGAACAGCGCCAGCACGGCCACCACGATCCACACGATGGCCAGGACCTCCGCCACTCGCCGCAGCCCGAGCCGCTCCACGAGCAGCCGTCCGGCGAGGTAGGCGGGCAGGGCGCCGAAGACGACGTCGGACAGGACGTAGTTGAGCGGCGAGCCCGCGGCGACGGACAGGCCCACCAGGCACCAGGCGGTGGCGACCATGAAGTCACCGCTGGTCAGCCGCCACGAGAAGCCGGGCAGGAGGGAGAGAACCACCAGGAAGCAGGCCAAGGTGGCCGGAGGCACATTGGGCTCGAAGGGGATCATCACCCACACCGGCACGAAACCGATGGCGCCCATGACCAGTGCGGCCCCGGCGATGGGGCGGCGGTGGATGCGGTCAGCCACAAAGATGAGGACCGCCAGGGCGACGCCCACCATGGGGAGGACGATGAACAGGGTCCTGGCGAAGGACATCGTTCCTCCCTTGTTGTGTCATGACCGCGGTGATGTCACGGCGGTCGAGTCGGTGGTCGGTAGGTGGTCGATAGGTGGCTTGTCGGCGGCTCGTCGGCGGACGGAGCTGCGCGGCCCCGAGCCGCCCCACAGAACCGCTGTGAGAAATGCCCGGGAAGATGCTGGGAGGGCCTCGGCGGCCCTGACCAAGGTCAGGACCGACCGGAAGAAATCCGTCGACGTCGTCCCGACTGGGCCGACCCCGACGCCTTCTTCACTGTGGGGACGGGGGTCCTCAGGACCCTCACCCATCACACGATTCCAGTGAAAGACTCACCACATCGCCCGCTCCCCCACGTCTGAGGATTCCAGGCGTGGCCGGGGGCGCAGCGAAGGCTACTACAGTCACCGAGACCTGAGCGTGATCTTACAGTTAGGGTTGGGCCGTAGCCTTTCAGCCTCCGCCGGGCCACACGGCCCGCGGTGCCCGACGGGCCGCCGGTATCGACCAGATCCAGATCTTCCCCAGACCAGATGAGGAGCAGCGTGCAGCCGTCGCAGATCCTTCACGCCATCCGCAGGAACCTAGTCGCCTGCCTCGTCATCCTGCTCGTATGCATCCTGGCCGGGCTGGGAGTGGCCCTGTCGACGAAGCCGGTGGCCATGGCCACCACGACTCTGGGCATCCAGCCCAAGTCCAAGGAGACCCCCTCCTTCTCCACCCAGGCCAAGGACCTCATGCCGACCCTCGTGGAGCTCTCCACGAGCCCGAAGGTCCTCGAGCCGGCGGCAGCCAACCTGAACATGGAGACCACCGACCTGTCGGACGCGCTGACGGTCACCAACCCGCCCGAGACCCTGGTCCTGTCCATCACCGCCAAGGCCGGCAGCAAGCAGAAGGCCGTCGACATGGCCCAGGCGACGGCCGACTCGCTCAACAAGGAGCTCACCTCCGGCGAGCTGCTGGGCAAGCAGGCCCTGGGTATGACGACGAGCACCACCTCGCCCGCCACGACGGCCAACACCACCATGGAGCGCCCCGGCGCCCGGGCCGCGGCAATCTCCGGACTGCTGCTGGGGCTTCTGGCCTCCGTCTCCTACGCGATGTTCCGTCACCGGCGCGACAGCGGCCACGGCGCCGACAGGGGCGCAGAGATCCGCCCCGGGCGCACCGCGACCACGCTGAGCGCTCTGAGGCAGAAGACCTCGGACCTGCTGCGACCGAGCCAGCCGTCCGCGCAGCCTCAGGTGCAGGCGCAGCCGCCCTACCAGTATCAGCAGCTCCCAGCCCAGTCTCCGGTCCCGGCCTCCCCCGAGGCCTCCGTCATCCCGACCCCCGGCGCCATGGCCCCGCAGGCGGCCCCCGCCTCGATGCCGTCCCCCGCTTCCGCGCCCATGCTGCCGGGCTCGACGTCGGCCCCAGTACCGGCCTCTCAGCCGACGGCCTCATCAGCACCGGCCCCGTCTTTCTCGGCCCCCCAGTCGCCCCAGTCGCCCCAGCAGACGACCGCGATGCCTGCGATCTCCGACTCCGCGAACCCGGCAGCCCAGCCGGCGCCCTCCGCCCAGGAGCCGACCCACGCCCCGGCACCGATGCCGTCGCCGGCCTCCCCGGTGCCGACGTACTCCCTCGCCTCGCAGAGCCCCGTCTCCATGAGCGCGGCGCCGCTGTCGTCGCCCTCGGCGGCCTCCGTCTCCGCTCAGTCCTCAGCACAGCCGTCCGTCCAGCCCTCCACCCCGGACCCGGCACACAGTTTCACCTCCGGCATCACCTCCGCCATGCAGCGCCAGCAGGCCGACCTGTCGGCGCCAAGCGCCTCGTCCGACACCATCTCGGCCGGGACCGACTCGTCCCAGTCGGCCTCCGAGGCCAGCGCCCCTTACAGGCACGCGCCGTTGCCCCCTCCGCTGCCCACCCCCGCCGACCTGACGGTGCCGGCCTCCCCGTCGATCGCGGTGCAGCCTTACACGGCCGCCCCGACTTCCGGGAGCCACCGTTTCCCGGGCGCACCCGACGGTCCCACCCGCCGCAGCACCGCCCTGCCCACCGGGCAGACCGTCTCGGGCTCCTCAGCCTCCCCGGCCTCCTCCGCCCCCTCGGCGGGACCCTCCTACCAGTACCCGCCGGCACCGATGTCGGCCCCGGCACCGATCACCTCGTCCGCCGGCTCCCCTGCCTCCGCCACGCCGGCCACCGGGCGCCGGCGCGTCTCGGGACCGACGTCGAGCTCCGCGCCGAGCACGCCCGTCCGACGGCGCATCACCTCGCCCTCAGCGGAACGCTCGGTGTCATCGCCCGGCTGGCAGGATGCCTCCGCCCTGCCGACGACGACGGGCCGACGCCGGGCCCAGCCGACTTCCTCGGCCCCGGAGCCCCCGGCCGCCGCCGGAGTCTCGCGCGTGGCGGCGCGCACGCAGGACTCGGCCTCCGAGACCGACTCCCCCTCCCCTTCGACGTCGATGCGTCAGCAGGCGCCCTCACGCCGGCAGACCCTGGCTCGACGCCGGCGGATGTCCAAGCCGCGGCTGACTCTCGTGACGCCGCTGTCCGAGGAGTCCTCCATCGAGCAGACCCGCCACCTCACGCCGGTGTCGGCGTCAGCGGGCGGACGCCACCGCAGTCCTGATCGGCCGGACGCCCCGCCCCCGCCTCCGCCGCCGTCGATCCAGCCCGGCCAGCAGATGGCCTCGGCGTCGTCGGCCTCCTCGGCCCGGCACACAGCCTCCGCCTCGGCTGCCTCTGCGGCCTCGGCCGGTCGCCGCAGGCAACCGACGCGCCGCTCCTGGTAAGCCGGCTGCCGGCACCAGTGTCAAAGGCGGGTCTGATGCTCGAAGCATCGGACCCGCCCTTCATGTCTGCACCGGACCAGGCGTTCCCGGCCAGGACCCGCCTGGCCGGAGCGCTCAGTTGTCGTCCTCCTCATCGGTGGCCTGGTCCTCGTCGGCGGCCTGCTGGTTGCCGTCCTGGTCCGCGTTGTTGGCAGCGTCCTTCGCCTCAGCGGCGGGCTTGGCCTTCTTGTCCTTCTCCTTGTTATTCTGCGCCGTCTTAGGGACCGTGAGACTCGGGATCTGGGCGGTGATGGTGTTGCCGCTGGGGTCGGAGACCACCAGGCGGTAGGTGTGATCGCCGGGCGAGCAGGTGGTGTCCTCCAGGCTGTGGCTCTTGAGGGCCCAGCGGGTGTCGCTGATCTTCTCGGTGGCCACCGGCGTGGTCTCGTCATCCCGGTAGAGGCTGTAGGTCAGGGTCGGGTCGTCGCGGTCCCAGGTGGCGTTGAACCCCACCCTCACTGAGCCCGAGGTCGTCACCTCCGCCTTGGCGGCCAGGGTCTCGGCCTTGCCCTCGGGGGGCAGCGTGGGCTGGCCCGCGCGCCTGGGGTAGCGCACGATCCCCTGCTGGACCTTGCCGTCGGCCTCGATGAACTCACCCACCATGAGGATGTAGGAGTCGGTGACGTCGACCTTGAAGGCGGCCTGGGACGTCTTCGTGAACTTCCCCGCCTCCAGGTCCGGGTACCAGCCGATGATCGTGGGGCTCTTGAGACCCGAGGTCGACCAGTCCTGGTACCCGTCGACCACCCCCTGGTGGCGGATGGTGATGTCGGGGCTGTTAGTGAAGGCCATGGCCCGCACGTACAGGGGGTGCTGACCGTCCTTGCGCACCTCGGGCATGTTGGGGAACCCGTAGATGGTCTCGCAGGAGTGGGCGTGCCCCACCGTGTAGACGGTGTCCTTGGTGGGGGCGATCCCGTAAGTGTCACCGTGGCAGGGCTCGAGCCAGACGAGGTTGCCGTTCCAGTCGGCCTTGAAGCTCCCTTCGAGGTTGGCCTCGTCGAGGCGTCCGACGGCGGAGTAGGCGGTGCCGTAGAAACCGTCCTCGTCGACGGCGATGTCGAAGATGGCGGCCTTCTCACCGGCCGTGCGCACGGTGTCGTTGACCGGCATGGGCAGCACCTCACCGGTGGAGGCGCTCAGAAGCGCCATCCCGTATCCGGGCTTGCTCGAGCCGTTGACCGTGGAGAAGGAGCCACCGATGACGACCTTGGAATGGTCCGGGGAGACCTCGATCGCGTAGACCTGGGCGTTGGGGCCCTCGGCGGAGGCGGTCCAGTCCAGGAGCTCACCGGTGGAGGCCTTGAGGGCGGCCAGACGGGTCCGCTGCTGGTTGTTCACCTTGGTGAAGTAGCCCCCGACGTAGAGGGTGTCGCCGGCCACCGCGATGTCCTTGACGGTGGTGCTGAACACGGGCTGGAAGGAGGAGATGAGGGTGCCGTGCCCGTGGGAGATGTCGAAGGCGGCCAGACGGCTGTGCCACTCGTTGTTGACCTTGTCGAACTCCCCGGCGACATAGAGGGTCTTGCCGTCCTCGGAGAGGGCCAGGCTTCGTCCCGCGCCGTTGAGGGTGGGGGCGAAGTCCTCAATGAGCTTCCCGGTGTTGAGGTCGTAGGCCAGGATGTTGGAGCGCGGGACCTCTTGCTGTCCGGCACGGGCCCCGGCCGGGCGGGCATTGTTGAAGTTGCCGACGACGTAGACCACGTCGCCGACGACGAGCTGCCCCCAGGCGACGCCGTCGATCTGCACCGTGGGCAGGGGCGCGGCCGTGTAGGCGGGCTCCCGGGAGGACTGGCCGGAGGGGTCAGTACCAGCGGCAGCGGCGGCCTCGTTGTCACCGACGTCGCCGGAGCCGTCGCCCGGGTCGTCTCCGTCGGCATCGGCCTCGGTCTCCTGAGCCGAGGCCACCGGGGCGGCGGGGGTCAGGACAACCATCGAGGCGAGCAGGAGCGGCAGGAGGGAGACGATGATGGCAAGACGGGGGATGGTGGAGAGACGACGCACAGGAACCTCCGGTACATATGGCGAGCAACGCGCAAGCGGATCACAGATCATCGCTGGTACCGGGACGGATGAGGCCCACATGAGTCACCGGATGAATGTCTGCGATAACGATTAATGTAACTGGTAGCGCTTGTTAGTTCGGGGAGCGCATCCGACCATGCGGAACACGAAGAGGCAACGAAAGGAACACAATTCGATGACGGCGCCACGCTACGTGACCGCAAGGTCGGTTTGCAACGAAATCGTTATCTGAAGGTTACTGCACACTTCGAGCGCGACTCGCCGTCATGGGGAGCCCGCCCCATGAAAAACGCCCTCGCCGGGCCCGGTGAGGGGCTCGGCGAGGGCGGGAGCGCGGCGGCCGGAGCCGGCGCGCGGTGGCTCATGGGGGTCCTGCGAGGAGCGGACCCGACTGTCTCAGTCGCCGGCGACGCCGACGGTGTCGAAGAGCTCCGCCACTGAGCCGTCGTCGAAAACGGCCTTGATGGCGCGCGCCAGCAGCGGCGCGATCGGCAGAACCGTCAGCTGCTCGAAGCGCTTGCCGGCGGGGATCGGCAGGGTGTCGGTGACGATGACCTCGCGGGCCCCGC